>ERZ777010.140-NODE-140-length-92525-cov-6.713507_pt1 | contig 92525 bp, 74 predicted proteins | sample MGYA00374963_ERZ777010 | MGnify/ENA primary metagenome ERZ777010 (study PRJEB29309, sample SAMN06268256) | bioreactor metagenome | isolation source: Joint BioEnergy Institute, California, USA | place: USA:Joint BioEnergy Institute, California, USA | collected...
CGGCCGCGTATGGATGGCGGCGAACGGCCGTCCCGTCACCTCGGCGCTCAAGATCCACCGCGTCTCTCCGATGTCACGGTCACGCGCGCAGGCTCCGCGGCGCGGGCGCGCGGCACGCTCCCGCTGAATGGCCCGGTGCGGATGCGGATCCACACGCGGGGCTGCGACGGCGTTTGGTCGACCCGACGGTCGGTGGTAGTTCGCGACGGAAGGCTGGGCCTGAACATTCCCGTGAGCTCAGGTGAGACGCAGCTCCGCGTGCTTCTGCCGTTCGGCAGCCGGGGCTGGCACAGCATCCCGTTCGGGACGGGATCCGACATCCGAGCGGGGTCCGAGGAAGACGAGAACTGAGAGACACGAGGGGCCGGGTCGGAGCGTTTCCCGTCGAACGAGGACGCGCTCGATCTCACCGGTGTTGCTGCGCCCGCCCGCGTCGTGAAGGCGGCCGGCCGGATGATCTTCTACGGCGGCGACGGCGACGATGTCGTCAGGGTGATCGGGCCCGGAAACGGCCATCTGATCTTCGGGTCAGGGGGCAACGACTACGTCGAGGTGGGCGAAGGGTTGAACGGCCGGATCGAGGGCGACGACGGCGACGACGTGATCCGCGCGCCCGTTGCCGGGGCCAATTCGGTCCTCCAGGGTGGCGCCGGCAACGACACCGTGATCGGAAGCGGCGTCTCGCCGTTCGCGATCACGGGCGGTGACGGCGACGACCTCCTTGTGTCGACCGGGATAGGGACGACGCCCGGGGCGTCCGCGATCATCCAGGGTGGCAACGGCGACGACATCATCAACGTGGCCAACGTGACGCCGGGCGTCAGCTTCGGCGTCGAGCAGGTGGCCTGCGGCGCCGGGAACGATCGGGTCGACTTCGACTCCGGCGTGGACATTGCCCAGGGTGACTGCGAAATCTCGAACGCAAGGCCGGAGGCCTGGGCCGGCGAGGTCAATGTGAGCGCGCCTGCCGTGGTCGGCGCGGCCGGCGCGGCGTTTCCGTTCAGCGCCGAGCAGCCCGGCGTGGAGGTCTTCGAGTGTCGCGTCGACGACGGCGCCTGGCAGACGTGCGGCAGCCCGTTCGCTCCGGGCCCGCTGCCGGAGGGCGCTCGTCGGCTTGATGTGAGGGTGACCGCCTGGCAGGGCGACCAGGCCGTGGGACGCCACGTCTTCACGGTGGCGTCGAGCACGCCGCCCGCCGGGGGCGCCGCGGCTCCGGCGAGCGACTCCGGCCCGCAGGCCTGCGAGGAGCCCCTGCAACTCCGACGGCTCGCGCCGTCGGGCAGGGCGCGCGGCCGGATCGTCGCCCTGGTGTCCGCGACTGCTCGCGGCCGGCGGCTCGAGCTGCGCGATGCGGAGTCCGGGCGCGTGCTGGCCGCGCTTGTCCCCGATCGGGCAGGCAACATCGACACCTCGTTCTCGCTGGACCGCATGGCGAGCCGTGGACGGATCGTCGTCACCGCAGACGGACGACGGGTCACCCCGGCGCTGCTGGTCAACAGGCGGCTGTCACGGGTGAGCGTTGCTCCGAACGGGTCCGTGGTGCGGGTCCGCGGCGTGCTGCCCGTGAAGAGGCAGGTGCGCGCGCGGATCCAGGCCCGCGCCTGCAACGGCAAGTGGTCGACGCGTCGGTCGGTCGCCGTCCGAGGCGGCAAGCTGGATGTGTCGGTCCCCGTTCGCGGCGCGGACGAGCAGCTCCGCGTGGCCGTGTCGATCGGACGCGGAGCGTGGATGAGCATTCCGTTCGGGATCGTCAGCCGGTAGCCTGCGCGAGCTTCTTTTCACGATGTGGGAACGAACTCAGGCCGCACGAGGGGACCACACCGTGAACGTTGCTCGGCACCGGCGTCCGCACGTGCTGGGGCTCGTGCTTGCCGGCGTCGCGCTGATCAAGGGGATGAGCGCGTCGGGAGCGCTCGCGGCTGTGATGTTCCCCGGGCATGCGATCGCGAGGCGCATCCGTTCCGCCGCGCAGGTTCGCGGCTTGGAGGCTCAGCTTCGCGTGGCGTTGCCGATCGGCAGCCGTGGTAGGCACAGCATCCGGTTCCGGATCGCCTCCGGGTAGCCGGGCGTCGGCTTGATCCAAGGAGCAGAGGACCACAAGGCAGTCGGTAAAGGGGGCGAGACCGGGATGGTGCTTCGGTGTGCGCGCCTGCGCGGGTTGGGGCTCGCGTCGGCGCTTGCGTTGGTGATGAGCCTGTCGTGGGCTGGGGTCGCCTATGCGGATCTGACGCTCAAGCGCACGGGGCCGGGCGAGTTCGAACTGACCCACGACGACCCCGCCGGGACGACTCTGACGATCCGCACACCTTCGGGCACCACGACGACCTTCACCTCGACTTCGGTGGCGATCACCATCAACGATCCCGAGTCCGTCTGCGAGCACGACGGTGGGGACCCGATGAAGGTGGTCTGCAGCGAGGTCGCCGAGAGCATCCGCATGGACCTGGGCCAGGCCTCCGACACAGTGGACTGCGCGGGGATCCAGGCTCCCATCGAGCTCAAGAAGAGCGGTCCGATCAGCTTCATCGGGGGTGAGGGCAACGACATCGTCCGCGTGGAGGGATGGGCCGTCGGCCGCTTTGTCGACGGCGGAGGCGGGGACGACCTGATCGAACTCGGCCAGACGAACTCGGCCCAAGTGATCGGCGGTGACGGTGACGATGTGATCATCGCTCCGCAGATCGGGATCGCCAGTCAGGTGCAGGGCGGGGCGGGCGACGACACGATCATCACCCGCGGCGCCCACAACTCGGGGACGTACGGCGATGCGGGCAACGACCTGATCGTGTCCGCGGGCGCGGAGATCGCGGCCCATGGGGCGACCTTCTGGGGCGGTGACGGTGATGACATCATCAACGTGGCCGATATCCCGCCGTCTCCGAACTCGTCAACGGAGCGGGTGAATTGTGGGGGCGGTCACGACCGCGTCGATCGCGACCCCGTCGACTTGGTCGTTCCCAACACCTGCGAGGAGGACAACGCCAGGCCCAGCTCCTGGGCCGGCGAGGTGGAGGTTGGTGGACCCGCTGTGGTGGGTCCGGCCGATCTGCCTTCGGTGTCGTTCCCGTTCGTGTTGTCGCAACCGGGGGTCAAGAAGGTCGAGTGCCGGGTCGACACAGGCGCCTGGGAGGACTGCCTTAGTCCGTTCGAGCCTGGGTCGCTTGCCGAGGGCACCCATGTTGTTGAGGTGCGGGCGACGGATTGGCAGAACGATGTCGCCGTCGGGACGTGGCTGGTGAACGTCGATCTGACGGCGCCGGAGGTGGCGTTGGGATCGGTGCCTGCGACCACGACGGCCGAGTCGGTCGACGTGGAGCTCTCTGCGGATGAGTCGCCGGTGACGTTCGAGTGCCGGGTGGGCGACGGTGGCTGGCAGTCCTGCTCCAGCCCGTACCGGTTCGCGCTTGCGCTCGGCGAGAACGTGCTGTCGGTGCGGGCGACCGATGAGGCGGGGAACGTATCCGAGCCGGCGACTGCGGTGGTGCGGCGGGATCCCCTTTCCATTCAGGGCGATCGGGCGCCGCAGGTGTGTGAGCGGCCGCTTCAGGTTCGTCGGCTGTCTCCGGTGGGCAAGGGTCGTGGTCGGCTGGTGGCGTGGGTGCCTGAGGTTCTGCGGTCGATGCGGCTTGAGTTGCGGGAGCAGGGTTCTGGCCGGGTGCTTGCGTCGCTTGTTCCGGACGTGTCGGGCAGCGTTGATGTGAGGTTCCGTTTGCCGGGCAAGGCGGGGGGCGGTCGCGTGCTGGTGACGGCGGACGGCCGTCCGGTGACCTCGGCGCTGCGGGTGGATCGGCGGTTTTCGAAGGTGTCGGTGACGCGGAGGGGGTCGACCGCGTACGTCCGTGGTTCGCTTCCGGTGAAGGGGCGTACGCGCGTTGTGGTCCAGGCGCGTGGCTGCGACGGTGACTGGAGCACCCGGCGCACGGTGACCGTGCGCGGCGGCAAGCTGAACATCAGCGCCAAGGTCCGATCCGGTGACACCCAGCTTCGCGTGGTGCTGCCGATCGGCGCCCGCGGCTGGCACAGCATCCCCTTCGGCATCGCCGCCAAGGTCTGAGCACCACGGGCGCGCCGCCGACGCTGCGCGCCCATCCACCCCTGCCGCTTGACATAACGTCGATTAGCGGGCATGGCGGTCGCGCAGCGCACGGTTCAGCGTGTGCGCCGCGGCGATCACCGCGGGATGCTCAAGCGACAGCTCCTCGACCTCGACCAGCGTCGGCGTGATCTCCCACAGGCACCACACCCGCCACTGCGGGTGCCGGTACGACCACCAGCGCAGGCCCTTGTAGCGGCCCGTCCGGTAGATCCGCAGCGCCAGGCTCTGCGTGAACGCCCGGTTGCGCTCCACGACCTGAGACGGCCGAACGCCCAGCTCGACGAGCTGCCGCGCGTCGTCCAGGTCCAGGTACGGCAGATCGTCCGGAAGCTCGTACACGCCCAGGGCGCGCCGTGCCCCCGGTACCTGCGGGAACGCGAACATCCGCTCATCCCAAGGCGTTATGTCGCCCAGCGCCTCGCCGACCGCCGCGGCCTCTTCCGAGGCCATGTACCAGGCCAGGTAGTGCTCCGGGTTGTCCCAGCGCCCGTGGCCCTGCAGCGGGTTCAGGTACAGCGGATGGCCGGGCCGGCCGGCCTTCGCTGACTCCGCGTACGGGAAGACCCGGTAGAGCAGCACCTTGTCCTTGCGCTAGGCGTAGGCCCCGCCGAGCGTCGCCTTGAGCGCGTCGATCACCTCGGCCGAGCCGCGCTCCATCAGCACGTCGACCGGCCGCGCGCCCTCCAGGAACGCGTTGGCGCTGGTCATCCAGTCCCAGACGATGTCGGCGTCCCACGCTTGCGCGGCGAGCGCCAGCACGTGATCCAGGTCGAGCAGCTTGGCCGCGACCTCCGGGCTCGGCACCTCGTCGCCGGACCGCCACCGCGACGGCTGGCTCTCCGAGACGCCCAGCGTGCGCGCGAGCTTGCGCACCCCGCCGACCGTCTCGATCAGGAACTCCGTCCGCTCCCTCGGCAGCCATGTCACCGTGGCCCGCGCGGACCCGGCATCGGCCCGGCCGCCCGCGCGCGCACGCCGCCGCGTGCCCGCCTTGGCCGACCGCAGCTCGATGACGCCGCCCCGGTCCTTCTTGGCCGCTCCAGCCCGCTTGCTCGACGCCGCAGAAGCCATGCGCCCCACACTACCCAACGGTTTCGTTGGGCGCCACGCCTCGAGGCCGTGGTCTGACCCGGAACGACGAAGGCGCCGGCACCCCGTGCGGAGCGCCGGCGCCTCCGATCTCCCGACAGACGGCGACTGCTAGCAGTTGCCGCGCACGGTCTTGCCCGCGAAGCGATCGCTCAGGAAGTTGATCGCGTCGGGGGCCCCGACGATCATGCCGAGCAGGTGCTCCGAGAGCGAGTACTCGGTGTACGTCACGTTGGCGCCGAGCGCGCACCACTCCTTGCGGAGATCACGCGCCTGGCCCAGCGGGATGATCTCGTCGATCTTGCCGTGGTACTGGAACACCGGCGCCGGCGGCTTCATCGAGCCGAGGCGGTTCTCGTTGAGGCGCGCCTGCCAGGCCGGCGTGTACAGCGGGTTGGTCGTCGTGTAGTCCGTGAACTTCCTGAACAGCGTGCTGATCAGGGTCGGGAACGACGCGACGTCCACCAGGCACATGCTCTGCCCGCGCTTCAGCAGGTCCTTGCCGCGCTGGTTCATGTAGGCCTGGAGGTTGAGCTCCGGGTAGGCGGCGTCGTAGCCGACGGCGGCCATCAGCGCGAAGCCGACGAACAGGCCGCCGTCCAGGTACTCGGCCACGTCGGTCAGGTCGGCGGGAACGCCGCCGGCCGAGATGCCCTGGATCTTCAGCTCCGGCGCATACACCGGTGCGAGCTGGGCCGCCCAACCGGCCGAGGTGCCGCCCTGCGAGTAGCCCATGATGCCGATCGGCGAGTCGGCCTTGACCTCCGAGCCCGGCACCTGGCGGGCGGCGCGGACGATGTCGAGCAGCGCCATGCCCTGCTCACGGCCGACCTCGTAGGTGTGCAGGCCCGGCGTGCCGAGGCCGCGCATGTCGCTGACCAGCACCACCCAGCCCTTCTTCAGAGCCGAGTAGATGAACAGGCCCTCGTAGTCGGTGCCGTTGGACAGCGTGTACGACGGTGCGCACTGGTCACCGATGCCGCGCGTGCCCACGCCGTAGGTGACGACCGGGCGCGGGCCCTTGCCCGACCACTTCGACGTCGGCACCAGCACGGTGCCGGAGACGGCGACCGGCTGGCCGAGCGCGGTCGTCGAGCGGTACAGAACCTGGAACGACTTCACGCCCGCGACCGGCAGCTTGAACAGCGGGTCGAGCGTGAACTTCGCCGAGCGGTAGCGGATCAGGTCGCCCGGCTTGGCGGGCAGCGACGACGGCGGCGCATAGAAGCTGTCCTTGTCGGGCGTGGCCGCGGATGCACCGGGCGCGCCGACGAAGGCCGCGAGAACGAACAACAGCGCCGCCAGCGTCCAGGCCACCGGACGGCGACAAGCAGCTCCATCCACGAGTCCTCTTCCTCCCCGGGTAGGACGAACGGGTTGACTTCCGGGCGCGATCCAACCAGACCGGCCGGATCTCTGCAAACGCGACCGTTCACGAAACCCGGCACGACCACGTCGAGCCGTGGGCGGTCGCGACACGGTAAGGATCTACCCCGCCGCCGGGGTTGACCGTGTATGGGCGCTCCGGTGTGATCACCGGCCATGCCCGGTATGTCGAGCGCACGGCTGCGCCGCCGGGGAGCGCTTGCGATCTCGGTGCTCGCCGCCGCCGTCCTGCAGCACGCAGCGCCCGCAGGCGCGGAGCCGGTCGCCTCCCACTCGCCGCTGTTCTGCACCTCGCCGCAGCTCGTCTCCCAGGACTACGTGGACGCGATGATCCGGGGCGAGGCGCCCGCCGCGACCGTGCCCGGGGGTCGGGTCGCCGTCACCGGCGCACGCCTGCAGCTCATCGTGAGCGTCCAGTCGTCGAACGTCATCCGCAACCTGCTGCGGGCCGACCGGGTGCAGGGGGCCGTCACGCGGTTCGACGTCGTCGCCGGCGGAGCGACGCCTGCCCGGTTCGACCTCGCCGCCGCCGGCCCGCTCGCGTTCGGGCCCGCACCGGTCGAGGTCGGCGGGCCGCTGATCCTGGACGTGCCGCTGCCGGGCGGCATCATCGGGCCGGTCACCGCGGGCGCCGTGGGCTCGGCGACCCTCCAGGCCGGCCACGTGGAGATCGCCGCCACGCTCACCAGCTCCACCGACCCGAACCTGCGTCACGACATCACGCTGTCGTGCGACCTCGCCTTCCCGCTGGCGATCGCCTCGGTCCCGGTTCGCGCGCCGCGTCCCGCCGGGCAGACCGGCGGGACGGTCACCGCCCAGAGCGGGCGCGGCCTGCGCAAGCTCGCCATGCAGGTGACCGGCGTCAGCGGCCGCTGCAGCGCCGCCCGCAGCCGCAAGGTGCGCGTGCGCGTCCGCGGCGCCCGCGGCGGCGTGCGGGTGCTCGTCTTCCGGCTCGACGGGCGGTTGGTGAGGACGCTGGACATGTCCGGCCGCCTGGTGACGCTGCGGCTGCGCGACGGCAAGCGCCGTCAGCGGCTCACGATCCGCGCCACCGACGAGGCCGGGCGCAGCATCACGTTCCGCCGGACGCTCTGCCTGAGGGCCTGATGTCCGTCCGGCCGGTCTCTCTGCTGCTCACCGGGGCCGCGCGGGTGGCGCCGGCCAGCCGCGCCACGGTGCAGAAGGCGCTCCTGCGCCGTGTCTACGAGGTGATCAGCCGTCGCTTCGGCGACGACGGCACCGCGTTCCTCAACTACGGCTACGCGCCCCCCGGCCGGCCGCTGCAGGACCTGGACCTCACCCCGGAGGAGGCGCAGGAGGACCGCTTCGGCATCCAGCTCTACAACCTGGTCGCCTCCGGAGCGGAGCTGGCCGGACGCGACGTCCTGGAGGTCGGCTGCGGCCGTGGCGGCGGCACCGCGTTCGTGGCCCGCCACCACCGGCCCCGTCGGCTGGTCGGGCTCGACCTGGCCAAGCGCGCGATCGCCCACTGCCGCCGCACCCACCACCTGCCCGGGCTCGAGTTCGTCCGGGGCGACGCCGAGGACCTTCCCTTCCCCGACGAGTCGTTCGACGTCGTTCTCAACGTAGAGTCGTCGCACTGCTACCCCGACATGGAGCGGTTCCTTGCCGAGGTGCGGCGCGTGCTGCGACCCGGCGGGACGCTGCTGCTCGCCGACCTGCGTCACACCGACCTGAAGGGCGAGCGCCCCGTCGCCGTCCCCCAGGACGACGTGCCGGCCCTGCGGCGCCAGCTCGCTGCGAGCGGGATGGAGATCGTCGAGGAGGAGGACATCACCGCAGGAGTGGTGCGCGCGCTCGAGCTCGACAGCGAGCGGCGGCGCGCGATGGTGGAGTCCTCCGCCCCGCCCGGGCTGCGCGAGCAGCTCATGGACTTCGCCGCCGTCAAGGGCACCAACCTGTTCCGCGCGTTCTCCGAGCGCGACGTCACCTACCTGCGCTTCGTGCTGCGCAAGCCGTCCGGCTGAGGCGGAGCGATGCGCGCCGTCAGCTATGCGGGCTCGACCGCGCTGGTGACCGGTGCCTCCTCCGGGATCGGCGCGGCGTTCGCGCGCGAGCTCGCCGTGCGGGGCGCCAACCTGGCGCTGGCGGCGCTGCCCGCCGAGCAGGAGCGACTTGATGACCTTGCGGCCGAGCTGGCACGCCGCCACGGGATCCGCGCCGCCGGCATCGGGGTCGACCTCGCCGCGCCCGACGGGCCGCACCGGCTCCAGCAGGCCGCCGACGCGCTCGACCTGAGCGCCGACGTGCTCGTCAACAGCGCCGGCATCGGCGGCGCCGGGCCGTTCGCGCACGCGCCGCTGGAGCGCGAGCTGGCGATGATCAACCTCAACGTGGTCGGGTTGGTGGCGTTGACGCGCCTGTACCTGCCGCGCATGGTCGCCCGGCGCCGCGGCGTGATCGTCAACGTCGGCTCGACCGCCGGCCTGCAGCCGATGCCGTACTTCGCCGTCTACGCCGCCGGCAAGGCGTTCGTGCACTCGTTCGGCCAGGCGCTGTGGGCCGAGGCGCGCCGGGCCGGGGTGCGGACGGTGACGCTCTGCACCGGCCCGGTCGACACGGAGTTCCATCGCCGGTCTGGCGACGCCGGCCGCGAGCAGGGACTCAAGCGGCGGCTGAAGCAGCGGCGGCTCACCGCCGAGCAGGTCGTCGACGCCGCGCTGCGCGCCGTCGACAGGGACCGTCCGGTCGTGGTGATGCGGATCCCGGGCGCGCGCCCGCTGTACGGCGCCGCCGCTCTGGCGGCGGGCCTGGCGGGCCGACGGCTGCGGCTGCGTGCGCTGGAGCGCGCCAACCGCTGGTTGTTCGGCGTTCGCTAGCCCGCCTGCGCCACCCGGGCTCCCACGAGCTGCTCGCTGGCCTCCCACAGGCGGGCCCAGAGGTCCGGGTCGAGCGAGGCGGGCGACGACCGCGCCGGCAGCCCCTCCTTGAAGTAGGCGCCGGTGATCCCCTGAAGCTCGGGTTCGGCGGCCAGACGCACCACGGCCCGTGCGGCCTCGTGCGGCTCCAGCACCCGCTCCCGGTGGCGGAGCAGCGTCAACCCCCACACCAGCCGCGCCGCCAGGCCGGCCTTGGCGCCGATGCCGGTGCGCACCAGGCCGGGATCGACCGCGTTGGCCGTCACCCCCGTGCCCTCCAGCCGCCGCGCCAGCTCGTAGGTGAACATGACGTTGGCGAGCTTGGTGGCCGCGTAGGCGGCGAACGGCCGGTATGCGCCGCCCGGATCCGGAACGATCTCCTCGGGCCGCGCGCGCTCGTGGGCGACCGACGCGACGTTGACCACCCGGGAGGGCGCTGCCGCCCGCAGCGCGGGAAGGAGCTCGCGCGTCAGCAGGAACGGGGCCAGGTGGTTGACCGCCAGCGTCGCCTCCACCCCGTCGGGGCTCATCCGCCTGCGCGCGAACACCGCGCCGGCGTTGTTCACCAGCACATCCAGGCGCGGGTAGGCCTCGCGCACCCGCCGGGCCAGCCGGATCACCTCATCCCGGCGGCCGAGATCGGCCGCGATCCAGTCCACATCCCCCTGTGGCGCCCTCTCGGCCACCTGCCTGGCGGCCGCGCGGCAGCGCTCCGGGGACCGCCCCGTGACGATCACCAGGGCCCCGAGCTCGGCCAGCCCGACCGCCGTCTCCAGCCCGATGCCCGACGTAGAGCCGGTCACCAGGCAGGTCCTGCCGCCCAGCGTGTCGGTGGAGCCGTCCCTGCTCATCGCTCAGGCCGGACCGCCGCGAAGCGGACGTACTCCAGGTCGCCGTCACGCAGGGCGCGGTGGACGTCGCTTCCCGACATCCCGAAGAAGTTCATGACGTAGCCCCGCAGCGGACGCGGCACGCGCCGCCGCAGCAGGTGCGCGCGTCGCGGGGTGTCGAGCTCGAGCGCGCGGGCGACGTTGCGGGTGATCCGCTCCTCTTCGGCGATGCGGAGGCCGGCGTCCCGGATCTGATCGCGCAGCTCGTCGATCTGGTCCTTCATGCGCAGGTCGGCGAACAGCAGCGCGCCGCCCGGGCGCAGCACCCTGCAGGCCTCGGCCAGGAAGCGCGGCACGCTCGGGTAGCAGTGGGACGACTCCACGTTCAGCACCGCGTCGAACGACGCGTCCGGGAACGGGAGCTGCTCGGCGTCGCCCTGGATGAACCGCAGCCGCGGGTCGCGGTGGTGCTCGGAGGCGAACCGGACCGCCTGCTCGGAGAAGTCGACTCCGGCAAGCCGCGCGACGTCGAACCGCTGCGCGACATACGCGGCGCCCCCACCGCGGCCGCAGCCGACCTCCAGCACCTCCCTGCCCGCAAGCGGCGCGGCCGAGGCGACGTGGGCGTACAGCGCGTGGCTGTAGCGCTCCGGGGTGTCGTCCCCCGTGACGTCGCCGTCGAGCGGCGCGTAGCCGTAGTTCATGCACGAGGCCTGGATGTCGTCAAGCCAGCGGTTGACCACGGCGTAGCCGCCGCGGATGAGCAGCCGCTGGAGCCCGGGGCGCAGTCCGGGCGCCACCGCCGAGACGGCCTCCAGCATCCGCTGTGCGGGACGGCGCCGCAGCTCTGCACGCGGCGGTTCGGTGACCGTCGAGCTCATGAGGATGCCTCCCTGTCTGCGTACATCGACGTCATCGGGACTCGCGGCGCAGCGCCCAGGCGGCGAGCGCGGCGAAGACGAAGGCCATGCCGGCTGCGGCAGCCACGCCGGGCACGACCGACGGGCCACCGCCGTGGAGGAACAGCTCGCGGGCGCCGTCGACGACATGGCGCAGCGGGTTGGCGTCGGCGATCGCCTGCAGCCAGTCCGGCGCCAGCGACATCGGCAGCAGGATCCCGCTCAACAGCAGCAGCGGGATGCCGGCCAGGTTCAGCGTCGAGGCGACCGTGTCCTCGTTGCGCACGATCAACGCCAAGGCGTAGGAGCCGGCGGAGAAGGCGGTGCCGACCAGCGCCAGCACTCCGAGGCCGACCGCGAACGTCCACAGCGGGGTGCGCAGGCCCCAGAGCACGCCGGCGCCGAGCAGGGCGGCGCCCTGGACGAGCAGCACCATCAGGTCGCGCATCACGCGCCCGAGCAGCAGGGCGGCGCGCGAGACCGGGGTGACGCGGAGCCGCTCGAGCACGCCGTCGCGCACGTCGCGCAGCAGCCCGAAGCCGACGAACATCGTCCCGAACAGGCCGAGCTGCACGAGCAGGCCGGGGACGAACACCTGCCACGGGTCGCCGCGCGGGTATCCCGGCGCCTCGGCGACCGACTCCAGCAGCGGGCCGAACAGGCACAGGTAGATCAGCGGCTGGACCAGCCCGATAGTGAGCCACACCGGCTGACGCAGCGACAGCCGCAGGTTGCGCCGGAAGACCAGCAGGGTGTCGCGCGCCAACCTCATGCCGTCGGATCGCCGTCCCGCAGCGAGCGACCCGTCAGGTTCAGGAACACGTCGTCCAGCGTCGGGCGGCGCACCTCGAGCCCCGCCACCGCGACGCCCGCCTCATCCAACGCGCGCAGGAGCGCCGGCAGCCGGCCCGGCGCGTCCACCAGCGAGGTGATGACCGCCGTGCCCTCGATCCGGGGCGCCCGGCTCATGCCGCGTCCGTGCAGCAGCGTCGCCGCGAGCGCCGCCGACCCGGCGTCGCGCGTCGTCAACACCACCGTGTCGCCCGCCAGCCTGCGCTTGAGCTCGCCGGGCGTGCCCGCGGCGACGATCCGGCCCGCGTCGATGATGAGGATCCGGTCGCACAGCGCGTCGGCCTCCTCCAGGTAGTGGGTGGTCAGGAAGATCGTGCGTCCATGCTCGGCGCGCAGCCGCCGGATGTGATCCCAGAGGTTGGCGCGCGACTGCGGATCCAGCCCCGTCGTCGGCTCGTCCAGGAACAGGAGCGGCGGGCCGTGCACCAGGCCGACGGCGATGTCGAGCCGGCGACGCTGGCCACCCGACAGCGTGCGCACCGGGCGATCCCATGCGCCCTCGAGCTGAAGCTCGGCCAGCAGCGCCCGGCCGCGCCGCTCGCTCTCCGCCCTGGAGAACCCGTACAGCCTGCCCTGGTCGACCAGCTCCTCCCCCGCGCGGCAGTCGCCCGTCGTGCCGCCGCCCTGGGCGACGTAGCCGATCCTGCGCCGCACCTTGTCGGGCTCGCGCCGCAGGTCGTGCCCCGCCACCGTGGCCTCGCCCGCGCTCGGCTCGAGCAGCGTCGTGAGCATCCGCTGCGTGGTGGTCTTGCCCGCGCCGTTCGGGCCGAGGAAGCCCACGATCTCGCCCGGCCACACCTCGAGGTCCACGCCGCGCACGGCCTCGATCACCCTGCCGCGCAGCCGGAAGGTGCGCCGCAGCCCGGTGGCGGCGATGATCGGCGCCTCGGCGTCCGGGCGCGCCGGCTGCCACGCCCGAGGAGCCTCCGTGCGGACGGCGGCGCTAGGCATCGCCACCTCCCCGAAGGTATGGGTGGCGCGCCTGAGTAGTGCGTTGCCCTCGCCATGAGGCGACCCGACGGGTACGGTGCGCGGAAGCCGACGTTGGGAGGTCGACATGGCGCGCAAGGTCGCCGTGATCGGGCTTGACTGCGCTGACCCGGGACTGGTGTTCGATCGCTGGCGCGATGAGCTGCCCAACCTCGCGAGCCTGATGGGCAGGGGCACGTGGGGACCGCTGCGCAGCGTCGACCCACCGATCACCGTCCCCGCCTGGAGCTGCGCCCTGTCCGGCCGCGACCCGGGCGAGCTCGGGATCTACGGCTTCCGCAACCGGCGCGACCACAGCTACGACGGGATGTACACCGCCGACTCGCGCGCCGTCCGGGTCGACCGCGTCTTCGACGTGCTCTCGCGCGCCGGCAAGCACGTCGTCATCCAGGGCATCCCGGGCACCTGGCCTCCGGCGCGGGTCAACGGCGAGGCGATCTCCTGCTTCCTCACCCCCGACACCCGCACCGACGCCTACACCCACCCGCCGGAGCTGCGGGAGGAGGTCGAGCGCGTCGTCGGCGGCCCCTACCGCACCGACGTGCGCAACTTCCGCAGCGACGACCGCGACCGGATCCTCGCGGAGATCTACGAGATGACCGAGCAGCACTTCGCCGTCGCCCGGCACCTGCTCGACACCCGCCCGTGGGACTTCTTCATGATGGTGGAGATCGGCGTCGACCGGATCCACCACGCGTTCTGGCGCTGGCTGGACCCCGCCCATCCCCGGCACGAGCCCGGGCACCGCTACGGCGAGGTCATCCGCAGCTACTACCGGTACATCGACGACGAGATCGGCGAGCTGCTCGAGCGGTTCGACGACGACACCGCCGTGCTGGTCATCTCCGACCACGGCGCGCGCGCCATGGAAGGCGGGATCTGCATCAACGAGTGGCTGCTGCGCGAGGGCTACCTGGCGCTCGCCGAGCCCGTCGAGGGCATCACCCCGTTCCGCGAGGCGAAGGTGGACTGGAGCCGCACACGCGCCTGGGGCGAGGGCGGCTACTGCTGCCGGCTGTCGCTCAACGTGGCGGGCCGGGAGCCGCAGGGGATCGTCGATCCCGCCGAGGTCGACGCGCTGCGCGACGAGCTCGCCGCCCGGCTGGAGGCCCTCGGCGGACCCGCGGGACCGATCGGCACCCGCGTCCACCGGCCCGAGGAGCTGTGGCGGCGCTGCGAGCGGATCCCGCCCGACCTGATCGTCTACTTCGGCGACCTGGCGTGGCGCAGCGTCGGCAGCCTCGGCCACGGCCGGACCTGGACCTTCGAGAACGACACCGGACCCGACGACGCCAACCACGCCCGCGACGGCCTGGCGATCATGGCCGGCCCCGGGCTCGAGGCGGGCCGCCGCGACGACCTGCGGCTCCTGGACGTCGCGCCGACGATCCTGGCCCTGTTCGGGCTGGAGGGCCCGGCCGGGAGCCAGGGCCGCGCCCTCGTGCGACGCGGCCCGGGACTCCCGGCCGTGGGCTGACCGGCGTGCGGTCACCGCCGGCAGGCCGCCTCGGCGTAGCGCGCCCGCCGCTCGCGCGCCAGCGATGCCATGGCGGCCGGGCTCCCCCCGCCGTTCCCCTCGGCCCGAGCGGCGCGGCCGGTCGGCCCCGCGACGGCGGTGTTCGACGGCGCCGATGCGGGCCCCCGCCGCGGCACCGCGATCACCTGGTAGCGCGCGGCGCCCCCACGGCGGTCGACCAGCCACGAGCGGTTCGTCGTGCCGATCCCCCGCCACGGGCCGGGCACGGTCAGGTCGCCACGACGCGTGCGCGGGCCGGACAGCGGGTCGTCCGGCACCTCGCCGCCGGGCAGCACGCGCCGCTCCGGCAGCGGCACGTTGCGCAGCCGGCGCTCGTCGGCGCGCAGCACCCGGTAGCGGACGGCGCCCGGCGAGCGATCCCACGACACGACCGTCCCGCACCGGTGCCGGTCCGCCAGCGCCCGCGCGGGCCGCGCCACCGGCGACGGCCCGCGGTCGAGGGTCGCCGCGGCCGTGGCCCGGGCGCCGTTGGCCGTCTGCGCGCAAAGCGGGGCCACCCCCGTACGGAACACCGCGGCGCCCTGGACGTGGTTGGCGCTGCCGATGAAGCCGCGACCGCGGCTGTTGACCTCCATCGTGCGGGCGCCGAAGTTGAATCGCCCGTCGCCGAAGGCGTCCTTGGTGACCGGCCACCAGAACCGGCCGTCGCAGGTGCCGTACACGTCGAACCCGAACTCGGACCTGAGCGTGTCGCCGATGATCGGCACGTCGCGCAGCGCCCAGCTCGAGTCGTTGGTGCCGACCATCAGCGCCCCGCCGATGACCTGCATCCGCCAGAAGTGCGTGTTGAAGATGTTGCCGAAGCCGTCCGAGAGGCCGCTGATCGGGCTCTTGCGCCCGTCGTCGGTGACGCGCGTGGCGCCCGCCACCAGCTCCCAGCGGTCACGGTCGTTGATGCGGATCAGCTCCGACTCCGGCAGCAGCGCGCCCGTGTACCAGCCGCTGGCGCCCACGTAGAGGCGGTTGCGGTACACGCCCATCGCCACCACCGAGGTGATCTGGCGGCCGCGCCCGGCGCCCCCGGTCACGATCGGCACCACGCGGGAGGAGGCGCCGCGGTCGGCCTTCGTGCGGTAGACGCCGTAGCCGGTCTGGTCGCTGCCCGTGCCCAGGTACAGGTGGTCGTTGTAGGTCTGCATCTCGAACACCTGCAGCCCCGGCGGGCTGATCTGGCGGAACATCGGCCGGCGGCCGTCTGGGTCGTTGACGCGCAGCACCACCCCATCACCGGTGAGGCCGGCCGAGGCGGTCACGTACAGCCGGTCCCGGTAGACCGCCATCGCGCGGAAGCCGATCGGCTTCTGCGCGCCCTTGAAGGTGTTGATCGAGCGCGGGCTGCTGCGGATCGGCGTCCAGCGCCGGCCGTCCGTGGTGCTGAGGATCCGCGGCGGGTAGCGGTCTACGAGCTCCGGGATGTACTCGTTGGCGGTGACCCCGCCGACGTACAGCCGGCCGCGGTAGACGACCATGCCGCGGAAGCCGATGTCGCGGGCGACCAGCTTGCCGGGCGCGCGCGGGTTGGGGATGTCGGCGGGCGACTGGAAGACCCGCCGCCAGGTGCGGGTGCCGGGCGTGTACTCCCAGATCTCGCCCCGCAGGTCCATGTCATACGGGCTGGGCGGGCAGAAGACGCCCGACGTGGGGTTGGTCCCGTACATGCCCAGCCCCGGGTAGTAGAAGTCGATGGTCGCGTTCTCCACGCAGAGCATCTGCCGGGCGGTGCCCACGTAGAGCTTGCCCTTGAACCACGCCATCGACCAGGCGTACGAGTTGCGTTGATCGCCGAAGCCGGTGGCCGCGATCCGGGAAGCCGCCACGGGGTGTTGGGCGGCGGCCCGGGCGGCGGGCAGCAGCAAGGCGCACGCCATCAGGGCCGCCAGCAGTCGCATCCCGGTGCGGACGGGTGCGTCGGCCATCGTCATTCCTCCTCCTGAGGGGACATCCGTGGATCTCTCAGCGGCGCACGGCGAACGGTCATCCGACCTCCTCGACGTGCGCGAGCAAGCGGTCTTCGCGGGTCTCATGGACCGGGCCGCCGGTGACGGCCAGCCGCGCCAGCAGCTCCGCGGCCCGGCGCGGGCCTCCGGCGGCCGCAAGCTGTCTCGAAAGGCGCCGGGCGGCGGCCGCGTAGCGCGGGTCGTCGAGCAGCAGGCGGACGGCGGCGCGCAGCCGGGCGGGCGTGATGCGGCTCGCGTTGAGCGACAGCCCCGCCCCGGCCTCCGCGACCCGGCGCGCGTTGTCGGGCTGGTCCCAGTTGACGGGAGCGATCGCCATCGGCACTCCGGCGCTCAGCCCGGCGATCACCGCCCCCGCCCCGCCGCCGGCGACCATCGCCGCGCAGCGCGGCAGCAGGTCGTCGTGGCGCACGAACTCCGTCACGTGGACGTTGGACGGCAGCGACCCCAGCTCGACCTGCCGGCCGCGGCGGCCTGTCGTCATCACCCCCTCCACGTCGAGGCCCGCGAGCGTCTCGACGGCCGCCCGCAACAGGTACGGCTCGCCCATGGCCGAGGTGCCCTCGGTGACGTGCACCCAGCGCCGCCCGGTGGGAAGCCGGTCCAGCCAGGCGGAGGTGGCGGGGTCGCTGGGCGCCTGCCAGGTGCAGCGCCCCACGTAGTGCACGGTCGGTGGGAGGTCGGCGCGCCCGTAGTCGAGCTCCGGCACGCTGCCCACCAAGTAGAGCGGCATGCGGGCCGTGTGCTCGTTGACCGTGCAGCCGAGCGGTCCGAGGCCGTGCTCGGCGCGCAGCCGGTCGATCCGCCGTCGGAAGCCCGCCGACAGCAGGTCGAGGGCCTTGCGGGCCGCGCCGCCCAGCGCGCGGCCCGCGCGGGTGCGCGGAGGCCGCAGGCCGAAGCCGAACAGCGGCGGCGCGTCGGGCCCCGGGATCAACGGCCCGAGGAACGTGGCCTGCAGCGCGACCGGGAGCTCCAGCTTCTCGCCCAGGATCACGACCGGCCCGAGCAGCGCCGGCTCGCTGACGATCACGTCCGGCCGCCAATCGTCGATCACCGGCTCGAGGTCGGCGACCTGGGCCGGGATCGAGTGAAGCAGCCAGCGGCGCAGCGCGGTGGTCTCGGTGCGCAGCAGGCCGGGCCTGCTCGGCAGACGCCGCTCCATGCGGTGGATCGGCGCCCACGGCTCCCCGATCGTCCGGAACGGGTGCAGCTCGAAGCCCTCGCCCTCGATCGTGTCGCGCATCGCGGGCCCGGTGAAGAACGCCACCTCGTGACCGGCGTCCCGCAACGCCTGGGCGACCGCGATCTGGGGATAGACGTGGCCCGGGAACGGCCAGGCGCTCATCAGGAACCGGCTCACCGCACGCCCTCCCGGGTCCTCGCCCGTCGCGCCTTCCGTCCACGCGCGCTGTCCAGGGCCTCGAGCAGCGCGGCCGCGCCGGCCGGGCCCGGGGCGCCCGCCAGCACGTCTGCGATCCGTCGCGCCGCGCGCGCGTAGCGCGGGTTGTCGAGCACCTCCATGACCGCTGCGCGCAGCCGCTCGGGGCTGCAGCGGCGCGCCGGAAGCCGGATCCCGGCGCCCGCCTCCGTCACGCGGCGGGCGTTGTCGGGCTTGTCCCAGGTGGTGGGGACGATCACGAGCGGGACCCCCGCGCGCAGCGCGGCGATCACGGTGCCCGCCCCGCCGTTGGTGACCACCGCGCTGCAGCGCGGCAGGAGCGCGGAGTGGCTTACCCAGTCGGTGACGTGCACGTTGGGCGCGGGGTCGGCGAGCCCGAGCGCCGCGGGATCGCGGTGGCCGCCCGTGGTGAGGATCGCCTCCACCGGGGCGCCGGCGAGGCCGCGCGCCGCGGCCTCGAGCAGGAACGCGTCGGCGCCCGCGATCGTGCTCTCGGTGACGTGCACCCAGGGCCGTCGGGCGGGCAGCTTGTCGATCCAGTCGCCGGCCTGCGGCTCGTCGTGGGGGTGCCAGGCCAGCGGTCCGACGTAGTGCACGCTCGGCGGCAGGTCGGTGCGGTCGTAATCCAGCTCGCGCACGTTGCCGACGAGCTGCAGCGGCAGATGCGCGGTGTAGGCGTTGATCGAGCGGCCCATCGGCGGCAGGCCGTGGCGTGCCCGGATCGCATCGAGCTCGCGCCGCAGCGGACGGCCCAGCGCCTCTCCCACGCGGTTCAGCGCCGCGTACGCCAGGCGGCGGGCGGCGGTGCGCGGCGGCTTGAGCCCGAAGCCCCACGGCGGCGCCTGGGGGCCGGGGATGAGCGGCCCCATGAAGGTCGACGACAGCGCGACCGGGAGCCCGTCGCGCTCCCCGAGCACGACGATCGGGGCCCACATCGCCAGATCGCAGACGACCGCGTCGGGCCGCCAGTCGGGGACGACGCGATCGAGATCCTCAATCTGGTCGCTGACCGAGTCGACCAGCCAGGTCCGGAACGCGCGCCGCACCAGCCGCGGGTCGGGCCGCCGCGGCCGCCGCTCCACGGCGAAGATCGCCTCCAGGATCCGCGCCTCGTCGACCGCGCGGAAGCCGAACACCTTGAACCCGGCGCCCTCCACGGTCTCCCGCGCCCGCTCGCCCGTGTAGAACGCCACGTCGTGGCCGCGCTCGCGCAGCGCCTCGGCGACCGCGAGCTGCGGGTGGACGTGGCCCGGAAGCGGCCAGCATGTGACGAGGAAGCGCGTCATCGCCTCTGCAGCGCGGCTCCCCGCTTGCGGATGTGGCGCAGGAACGGTCCCCAGTAGAGGCGCTCGAACGCACGCGCCGGCAGGTAGCGGCGCAGCGCGATCGCGGCTGCGGCCGGCCGACCGACCACGTAGCGCATCCGCGGCCGACGAGCGGTCAGCGCCTCGTGCACGGTGCGCGCCACGTCCTCCGGGGTGGTGTGCGAGCGGGCGACGATCCGGTCGGCGACCTCCTCGGCGGCGTTGAAGTAGCCGTAGTACGGGCTCGCCGGGTCCGTGGCGCCGGCCGCCACGCCGCGGTTCTCGTCCCAGCGCTCGGTCTTGATGATGCCGGGCTCGACCATGATCGCCTCGAGCCCGAACAGCTTGAGCTCGAGCGCGAGCGCCTCGCTCAGCCCCTCCTGGGCGAACTTGCTGGCGCAGTAGACGCCGAGCCCGAAGGTGGAGATGCGCCCGCCGACGGAGGTGATCGTCACCACCCGGCCGCGCCCGGCGGCGCGCATGTGCGGAAGCACCGCCTGGGTGACGGCGATCGTGCCGAAGATGTTGGCCTCGAAGACGGCCCGGATCTCCTCGTCGGTGACGTCCTCCAGGCAGCCGCGCAGGCCGATGCCGCCGTTGTTGACCAGGCCGTAGACGCCGCCGGCCTCCCCCACCACGTGCTCGAGCGCGGTCTCGATGCTCTCCCGATCGGTCAGATCGAGGCGGACGACGTCGAGGTCGGCGCGGTCGATGCCGCGCTCGCGGGCCGCCTCGCGGATACGCGGCTCCTGCGCGGGGTTGCGCACGGTCGCGTAGACCCGCATCCCCTGCCCCGCCAGGTGCAGAGCCGTCTCCAGGCCCAGGCCGGTGCCCGCGCCGGTGACGATCACCGTGCGCGCGCCGTCGTCGGCACGGACCCGAGCCGGGCTCGAGACGGGCGCCGTCGCGCTCATCGCGCCACCTCCTCGGCCAGTTTGATCAGGTGCTCGGCCACCAGCTCCGGCTGCTCGAGCGGGCCGAAGTGGCCGAACTCGGTCGCCGGCAGGCGGATCGAGCGGACGTCCGGGATGCGCTCGACGAGGACGTCATGGGCGTGGGAGAACGCCGTGTACTCCGCGTACATCGCCACGACCGGCACGCTGATGTCGCCCAGCCGGTCGAGCGTGAGCGAGCCGACGTGCACGTAGTCGCGGGGCATCGTCGTCTCCTCCAGCAGCCGCAGAAGCGGCTCGGCGTTGCGCGGCATGCCGTTCAGCGGACCCCACTTCTTCGGGATCTCGAGGCTGGTCCGCACCAGCCACCCCACGTCGGAGCGGCGCTCGGGCGGGACCTCGATGCCGCACGCGTTCAGCGCCGCGGCCCAGGCGTCCCATCCCTCCCACTCGTCACGGCTGCGCTCGTGCACCAGCGCGGGCAGGCCGGCCTCGATCGCCACCACCCGGTCGACGCGCTCCGGGTGGTGGAGCGCGTAGTAGAGGGCGACGTCGGCGCCGTAGCTGTGGCCGACGATCAGCGCTCGCTCGATCCCCAGCTCGTCGAGCAGCAGATGGAGGTCGCCGGCCAGGTCGTCGGCGGCGTAGCCGGTCGGCGGGACCGAGCTGTAGCCGTGGCCGCGGAGGTCGTAGCAGAGGACCCGGAAGCGGTCCATCAGCAGCGGCACGATCTTCAGGTGCCAGACCGCGAGGTTGCCCGTCAGCCCGTGGATCATCACCACGTCGGGCCCCGTGCCGGTCTGCTGGTAGTGCGTGACGACCCCGTTGCTCAGCTCAACCTTGGGCATGACGCTGCGCTCCCCTGATCACTCCACGTAGCCCAGGGCCCGCAGGCGGTTGACGATCGTCTGCTCCTCGTCGGGCTCCAGCTCGGCGTCCACGCCGCTCAGCTCGGGCGCGGCGGCCCGGGCGGCAGGCACGCGCCGCGGCGGCCGGCGCTCCAGCACGCCGTCCTCGAACAGCTCCTCCGGGAGCCGTCCGGCGAGGTCGTCGGGCAGCGGGACGTCCAGGCTGTACAGGACGGTCGGCGCCACGTCGAGGATGGAGAGCTCCTCGAGCCGCGCGCCCTGCCTGATCTCCGGCCCCGAGGCGATGAATATGCCCTGCCACTGGTGGGTGCCGTACGGCTTGGGCAACGGCCGGACGATCTGCTCCGACTGCAGGATCGACATCACCACGCCGTCGGCCAGCACCAGCGACAGGTCCGGCCCGAGGTGCTCGTGCGGGCCGCCGTAGACCTCCTCGCGGAAGTGGACGTCGAGCACGAGCCGATCGCCGGTCTCCGGGTGGCGGAGCTCGCGCAGGGCTGCCGCGATCTCCTCGCGCAGCTCGGCACGACGCTCGGAGGGCAGCGGCGTCCCGTCGGGGGTACGCCGCACGATGTTGATGCCCTGGCTGGTCGGCGTCGCCGCATACGCGACCGTGCGCTCCCAGTCGAGCTCGTAGACGTGCCGCGTCATCTCGGCGAAGCCGAGATGGGGCTGCTCGTCGGCGGGCGCGTCCTTGTCCTTGAACGCCAGCCAGCCCTGCTGGTGCAGCCAGGCGTTGATGTAGAGGACGTGCTCGGCGGGCCCGAAGCCGTGGTCGGAGGCGAGGATGATCGTGGCGTCGTCGGCGGCCAGCTCCACGATCTGGCCGATCATCCGGTCCAGCCCGCGGAAGTAGTCCTCGCAGAGCTTGATGATGCCCCGCTCCCACTCGTTCGGGAACCGCGGTCGCGAGGCGACGTCGATGAACCGCCAGCAGAGGTGCTGGAGCTTGTCGGGGCCGTCGAACATCACCCCGACCAGGTCGCCGCCCTGCTCGTGGACGAGGAGGTACTCGAGGATGTCGAACCAGCGCCGCTCGCGGCGCGTGTGCAGCTCGATCCAGTCGGCGTACTCGTCCTCGGCGCAGCCGTCGATCGCCTTCGCCTCGAGCTGCATGTCGAGCGCCATCTCCTTGGGCTCGAAGCTCGGCAGCTTCTTGAGGCGGTCGAACAGCCCGGGCGGGTGGCAGCCGAGGCGGAGCTGGCGCCACGGCATCCAGCCGCCGGGCACCACCGCGCCCTCGATCGCCGGGGGCGGGAACATGAGCGGGTAGTTGAGGGAGATGACGCGCCGGCCGTGGTCGGAGGCCAGCGACCAGATCGTGGGGCTGTCGACCTCCCGGCTGGTGGCGAAGCTGTAGTACTCGCTGTCGGGGCTCTCCTTCTGGAAGAAGTCGAACACCCCGTGCTGGCCCGGCCGCTTGCCGGTCATCAGCGAGGTCCATGCCGGCGGGGTCAGCGGAGGCATGATCGTGCGCAGCGGCGCCCGCGTCCCGCCCGCGACCAGCTCGGCGAGGTTGGGCATCACCCCGCGCTCCATGAGCGGGTCGAGGACGGTGAACGTGGCGCCGTCCAGGCCGATGAGCACCGTCTGGGTCGGGCGCGTCATGGCCGGCTCCCCTCCACCCCGACGGCGATCCTGTGGGCGGCGACGAACGCGACCAGCTCACCGATGCTGACGTCGCGCTCGTCGACCGGGCGCTCGCCGATCTCGGCCAGCCACTCGCTGAACGGCAGGCGGCCGTAGCGCTCTTGGAGCATCGTGCCCAGGACGACGAGGTCGAGCGACTCGAGGCCCATGTCCGACAGGAACCGGGTCTCGGGCGTGATCTCGCCGTCGTACTCCCAGTCCTCGGCGAGCTCGTGGATCATCGCGAGCACCTCGGCCCGGATCTGCGGGTCACCGTTGGTCATCGCGGCGGCCCTCCTTTCTCGGCGACGGTCGTGGATGCGATGAGGCCCTCATCGCGAACGGTGTGGACGACGATCGGGGAATCCGCCAGGTCGGGTCGCAGCGCGGCCAGGTCGCTCCCGAGCGTGAGGGTCACGGTCCCGGCGGCGGGGTCGACGGCGGCGACGACGAGTTCGCGCGGGCTGCGCAGGAGCCCGGTGCCGAGCGCCTTCGCGAGCGCCTCCTTGGCGCAGAAGCAGCGCAGCGTCCATTCGTCGCGGTCGGGCCCGGCGGCGCTCGCGATCAGCTCGAGCTCGCCGGCCTGGAAGGCGGCGCCGGCAAGGCCCTCATGTCGCCGGTCGAGCGGCTCGATGTCGACGCCGACGTCGCCGCCGGGCGCCGCCAGCGCGACGGCGATCCCGCCGGCGTGGGCCATCGACACCACGGGCGGCTCGGACAGGTCGGCGACCGCGACGCCGCCGACGATCGGGCGGCCGTTGCCGTCGGCGGTGATCTCGATGTCGAGCAGCTCTACGTCGCGGCCGTGGTCGCGACGCAGGACCTGCCGGACCGCCTCCTTGGCGGCGGTGCGCGCAGCGAGCGCCTCCAGCCGGCGGGTGGTGGCGAGCGGCCGGCGCTCCAGCTCGGCCCGCTCCGTCGGGGTCAGCACCCGCTGCGCCCACACGCGCGTCCACAGGGCGGCGTCGGCGCCGAGGTCGGCGCGCAGCCGCCGGCATTCGACCCTTGTCCCGGAGCGGGTGAGCGCACGGACAGGCGCCGGCCAAGGTGATGACATCGGGTCGCGCCGACCGGCGTGGACGAGCGCGTCGAGCTCGCGCGGCAGGTCGAAGCGCTTGTCCTCCCATCCGGTGAGGCGCATCCACACCCCGCCGCGATCGTCGAGCACGTCGATGTCCGACCGGGTGAGCTGGTCGCCGACGAGCCGCACCCGCGCCGCGCCGGTGACGGCCGTCCCGGGCGGCAGCGGGGCGCGGTAGACGTCGAGCGCCTGCAACTTGAACGGGAAGACGATCCGTCCGCGTTCCAGGTGCTCGGCCGTCCAGAAGCCCACGAGCTGCCCGGCGGCGTCGAGCACGACCGGGTCGAGCACGAACGACGGGATCTCGCCCGAGGCGAGGAAGTTGCCGACCGGCAACACGCTCATGGCCGCGCGCACGCCCTCGGCGCCGGTGCCGCCGATCGCGGCCACGCCCTGCCAGCGCCGCCCGTGGAACATCACGTCGCGGTACAGGTCGGACGGAGCGAAGCGGGACGGCTGCGCGGCGTCTACCTCGAGCGGCGGCGGTGGCGGCGGATAGCCGTCTCCGACCAGCACGGTGGCCTCGACCTCGGGACCTGCGGCCGGGGGCCGGCCGCTCGGATCGAGGACGGCCAGCTCGACGCGCACGCGGCTGAGCCCGTCCTCGTCATCCAGGCGGCGGGCCCGGACCTCGAGCACGGGCGGCTCGTCCTCGACGGCGATCCAGCGGTGGGCGCGCACGTCGCGCAGCCCGGTGAACACGCCTCCGCCGACCAGCGCGACGGCGGCCTCGGCGGCCAGGGCGAGGCTCATCGTCAGCGGCATCACCGCCAGCGCGTCGCCGAGGCGGTGATCGTCGAGATACAGGTCCTCGGCCGGGTCCAGCAGGCGTCGGCAGACGAGCGCCTCGGGCGTCGACTCGACGACGGTGCCGAGCATGGCATGGATCTGGCCCACGTCCGGCGCGAGGTAGGCCTGCATGATCTCGGCCTCGGCGGCGAGGAACCGCTCCATCGTCCGGAAGTGGGCGGCGAGCGCCTCGTCCAGCTCGTCGGCGACGGCCGCGCCCACCGCCGCCGCCGTCGCCACCCCGTCGTCCTGCGTCTGGATTTCCCCGCTATAGGGGGTGACAGCAGACGCAGGATGCGAGGGGGCGCGCGCGGCGACCACCTGCGTCTGGATTTCCCCACCATAGGGGGTGGAAACAGACGCCGGATGCGAGGGGGCGGCGGCGCGCACCCGCTCCACCGCCTCGTCCGACAGCCGCAGCATCGGCCAGCGGTGCGAGAGCTCGACCTCCACCCGCCGCCTCTCGTCCCCCTCCCGGCCTGCCTCGCCGTCGAGGTCGATCTCCCGGCCGGGCCGGTCGGCGAACAGGGCGCCCAGGTCGACCTCCACGTGGTGGACGACGAGCTGCGCGAGCATGTGGTGGATCTGGGTGATCCCGCTGCGCCGCGGCAGGTTGGCGGGCACGGCCAGGAACGGCCGGCCGCGGAGGATGTCCTCCACGAACGCGGTGAGGTTGCCGCGCGGCCCGCACTCGACGAACACGCGCGCACCCTCCTCGTACAGCCGCTCGATCGTCCTGCGGAACTCGACCGGCCGCGTCCAGTGCTCGGCCAGCAGGTCCCGTATCGCCTCCGGGTCGTCCGGATAGCGGTCGCCGGTCGTGGAGGTGTACAGGTCGGTCTCCGGCGGACCGACGTCCAGGCCCGCGAACACCTGGCGCAGCGCCGCGGAGAAGGCGGCGAACCGCGGCGTGTGGACCGCCCGGTCGTACGGCAGCTTCTCGTAGATGATCCCCTCGCGGTCGAGGATCGCCCGCGCGCGCTCCGCCACATCCGGCTCGCCGGTGAGCACCACCTGGTGCGGGCAGTTGTCCATCCCCACCATCAGCTCGCCGCCCGCCTCCCGGGCGACCGCCTCGACCCGGTCGCGCTCGGCTGCCACCGCCAGCAGCACCGCCCGCGGCAGCCGACCGGAATCCACGGCGTCCTTGTACGTGCGGTACAGGCCGTCGCTGAACCGGGCCCGCTGCACGTCGTCGTTGACCCGCAGCGCCCCGGCCGCGTGTGCGGCCGAGTACTCGCCGCTGCTGTGGCCGACGCATGCGTCGTAGCGGACCCCGAGCCGACGCAGCAGCGAGTGCATCGCCTGGTTGCCGGCCAGCACCGCGGCCACCGCGACGTCCATGTCCATGAGCCGCGCCTCGGCGGCGCGCCGCTCCGCCTCGGAGAACGCCGGGCGCGGGAAGATCCAGTCGCTGAAGACGGTCGCGCGCGGCTCGTCGCCGTAGACGCGGTCGAAGCCGTCGAACGCCGCCCGCACCTCCGGGAAGCGCAGGCACAGGTCGGCGAGCATGTTCGGGTACTGCGACCCCTCGCCGGGGAACAGCAGCACCACCCTGCCCTCGCGCCCCAGGGCCTGCGAGGTGTAGTAGATGCCCGCAGCGCCCTTGATCCGCCTGGTGCCGGGCTTGCGCAGTCGCTCGGCGGCCTTGCGCAGCTTGGCGATCAGGTCGTCGAGCGACTCGGCGACGATCGCCAGCCGCAGCGCGTCTTCGCGCCGCCCTACGCGGCCCGCCAGCGTGCGCGCCACGTCCGCCAGCTCGAGGCCGCTGCCCGCAACCCGCCCGGCGAGCCGCTCGGCGGCGTCCGCCAGATCCTCCGCAGAGCCCGCCTCCAGCACGCACAGCTCGCTGTCGGGCGGCGGCAGGTGGTCGCCGGTCTGGCTCGGATGCTCCTCGAGGATGGCGTGGGCGTTTATGCCACCGAACCCGAACGAGTTGATCCCGGCGCGTCGGGGCTCGTCCCCGTTGTGGATCCAAGGCCGCGTCTCCGTGTTGATGTAGAACGGGGTGCGCTCGATGTTCAGCGCCGGGTTCGGCCGCTCGACGTTGAGCGTGGGCGGCAGCACGCGGTGGTGGAGGGCGAGCGCGCACTTGATCAGCCCGGCCACGCCCGAGGCGGGGATCGTGTGGCTGATCATCGACTTGACCGTGCCGATCGCGCAGTGCGGCCGGTCGCCCTCCCGCTCGCCGAACACGGAGGTGAGGGCGTCCATCTCGGTGGCGTCGCCGACCTCGGTGGCGGTCGCGTGCGCCTCGATAAGCCCGACGGTGCCGGGCGCCACGCCCGCCTCCGCGTAGGCGCGGCGCAGCGCGGTGATCTCGCCCTCCACCCGCGGCGCCATCACGCTCGTGCCGCGACCGTCACTGGCCACGCCCACGCCGCGGAGCACCGCGTAGATGCGATCGCCGTCCCGCTCGGCGTCGGCCAGCCGCTTGAGGACGACCATGCCGATGCCCTCGCCCAGCAGCGTCCCGTCGGCGTCGGCGTCGAAGGGGCGGATCCGGCCGCGGCGCGAGAGCGCGCCGAGCTGGCAGAAGACGTTGAGAACCGGGATCGGGATCCACACCTGCGAGCCGCCGGCGATGACCAGGTCGCACTCGCGGTCGCGCAGGTGGCGCATCGCGTGCTGCACGGCGAGGAGCGAGGACGCGCAGGCGGCGTCGACCGTGTACGAAGGACCCATCAGGTCGAGCCGGTTGGCGATCCGCCCGACGATGATGTTGGGGATGAGGCCGGGCACGATCTCCGGCCCGATCGGCGGGAGCGCCGCCTTCATCTCCGCGCGCAGCCGCTCGAGCTGCTCGTCGGTGAAGTCCGGGTTGAGCCGCCGCACCACGTGCAGCGTCTGCTCGATCACCAGCCCGCGCTGGATGGCGATCGCGTTGCCGCCGTTCAGGTAGGTGCCCTTGCCGAGGATCACGCCGGTGCGCTCCCGCACCTCGGCGGGCAGATCCTCCATGTGGGCGTCGACGAGCGCGTCCTTGGCGAGCTTGAGCGCCAGCCACTGGTCGGGCTCACCGCCGACCGCCACCGGCGGGATGTTGTGCTCGAGCGGGTCGAAGCGGGCGTGCTCGCCGATGTAGCCGCCGTGCTTGCAGTAGGTCTTGTCCTCGTCGTTGAACTCGGGGTCGTGGTAGACGGCCGGGTCCCACGCCGCCTCGGGCGGCTCGGTCACCGCGTCGACCTTGTTCAGGATGTTGCGCCAGTAGGCGTCGAGGTCCGGCGCCCCCGGGAACAGGCACGACATCCCGACGATGGCGATCGGCGAGGCCATCAGGCGGTCACGCTCCCGGCGAGTCGGTTGAGCGCCCGGCTGCCGACGCCGAGCATCCCGGTCAGGGTCGCGATCAGGCGGCCGTCGGCGCCGTAGAGCTGGTGGTCGGCGGTGCACATGGGCGGCCGGCTGGTGGGCTGCAGGCGCAGCTCGTGGCGGACGACCTCGCCGGGCGCGGGCGCCGGACCGTAGCGGCGCAGCGCCCCAAGCGAGGAGGGCAGCGGGGTGATGTCCCAGTGCGTGCGCGCCCAGACGACCTGCATCTGCAGGGCGCAGTCGATGAGCACCGGGTCGAGCAGCCAGTCGCCGCCCGCGAGCCCGGCCAGGCAGTCGGACGGCGCGGACGCGCGCAGGCGGGCGATCGCGCCCTGCGGCCCGAGCGCCTCGATCGCCTCGATGCCCTGGAAGGCCGGCCCGTGGAACAGCAGGTCGCGGTAGGCCTCCTCGGCGCTGACCGGGGAGGCCGGCAGCCCGGCGGGCGGCTCGGCCGGGCGAGGCTCGGGCGATGCGGCGGCGAGCGTGACGGCCGCCTGGTAGCTGGGCCGCGGCTGCCCCTCGGGGGTGAGGGTGACCTCGAAGCGGGCGGCCGCACCGTCGCCGTCGCCGTGGGCAGGCTCAGCGGCGATCCGCAGCGTCACCGGCTCGGGAAGCGTCACGCCCTGGTGCAGCCGCACGTCCTCCAGGGCCGTGACGGTGAGGTCGGGTCGTGCGACCTGGGCGGCTGCGGCCATCAGCTCGAGAGCGCCCGCGAACGGCAGCACCGGCACGTCGTCGAGGCGGTGGTCGTCGAGGTAGCGGTCGACGTCGAGCTGTAGGTGTCGGACCGCCTCGGCGCGTCCGGGCGACGGCGCGTCGAGCTCGGTCGCCACGGCGAGGATCGCGGGCGCCGGGCGCTCCTCGCCTTCGTCGCAGCGGGCGGCCGGCGCGGCGTCGGCCCACGGGAGCGAGCTCCCGCCGGCGATCACGACCTCGCTCTCCCCCTTGCGGCCGTGCAGCAGCTCGTCGACCAGGCGGCGGGCGCCGACCTCCACCGGGATCAGATCGACGCCCCGCTCCGCGAACCTGCGCGCGACCTCCGGGCTGACCATCCCGGTGGCGGCCCACGGGCCCCAGTCGATCGCCACCACGCGCGTGCGCGGCCATGCCCGGTCGAGCCTGACGGCAAGCTTGTTGAGGATCTCGCTGGCAGCGGCGTAGTCGGCCTGGCCGCGGTTTCCGAAGCGGCCGGAGACCGAGCTGAAGAAGACGAGGAAGCGGAGGCTGTCGGGGTCGAGCCGGTCTGCCAGGTTGAGCGCGGCGCCCGCCTTGACCGCCATCACGCGCCGCGCCGAGTCGAGCTTCTTGTCGCGGACGAGCTTGTCCTCGATGATCCCGGCGCCGTGGATGACGCCGTCGAGGCGGCCGTGCGCGGCCTTCACCTCGTCGAGCAGGCGGGTGAGCTGCTCCGGGTCGCTGACGTCGCAGCAGCGGTACTCGGCGCTCGCCCCCAGGTCGCGCAGCGCCCCGAGCGTGGCGCGCACCTCGCGCACCGCCAGCAGCCCGGAGACCTCGGCGCGGACCTCCCGCGGAGACGGCCGGCGCCCGGCGGCCCGTTCGCGCTCGATGATCGCCTGCTGCAGCTCCCGCGGGTCGGTGAGCGACGCGGTGGCCGGATCCTCGTCTTCGTCAGGGAGCTCGGTCCGGCCCGCGAGCATCAGCGTCGGCCGCGCGCGGCGCGCCAGCTCGATCGCCGCCGCGGCGGTGATGCCGCGCGCGCCCCCGGTGACCAACACCACCGAGTCGGAGTCCAGCTCAAGCGCGGCCGTCGCGCGGTCCACGTCCGACTCGTGGAGCTCGAGCGTGACCCGCTCGCCGTCGCGGTAGCCGACCTCCAGTCCGCCGTCGGCCGACAGCAGCTCCGTGACCACGTGCTCGGCGGCGCGCCTCGGGTCCTCGGCGGCGCCGTCGTCCAGGTCGACGGCGCGGACACGCACCTGCGGCCACTCCTGGGCCAAGGACTTCAGGAAGCCGGGCACCACCGCCTGTCGCGGCTCGAGTCGCGCCCCCGCGTCGCCGGGCTCGACCGCGAACGTGCCGCCCATGCGCGTGACGCCGATGACGGCCGCTCCGCCGTCGGCGGCCGCGGCCTCCAGGTCCTCGCGGACGACCTGGGCGAGCCGCAGCAGCCCTTCGAGCAGCGGCGCGGCCGGGTCGTCCAGCGCCGCCAGGTGAATCAGGGCCTTGACGCGGCCCGCCTCCCTGCGTGCGTCGGCGAGCAGCGGCGCGGCGGCCTCGGGATCCCGCGTCGCCTCCCCGTCGACGACGGCCGCCCGCTCGCCGCGCTCGGCCAACAGCCGCGCGACCTCCCTGCCCGTCCCGCGACCGTCGTCGACGACGACCACCATGCCGTCCGCCGCCAGCCGCGCACGCCCGTCCGCCGCCGGGGCGCCGGCGACATTCAGCACGAACCGGCCGATGCGCCCACCGACCGGTTCATGCTCAAAAGGGGCGGGCGCACCCACCTTCCGCTCGGCGCCGTCCTCCTCCCCGGCACCGTCGCTCGCGCCGGACACCAGCTCCTCCAGCACGGCGATCACCTCGCGCAGCGTCCGGCTGGCGGTGAGCCGCTCGACGTCGGGCTCGACGCCGTCCGGCAGCGACAGCTCCTGGGCGAGCGTGCCCGCGATCTCCACCCGCTTGATCGAGTCGACGCCGAGGTCCGACTCGAGGTCGGCTTCGAGGTCGAGCATGTCCGGCGGGTAGCCGGTGCGCTCGCTCACCACCTCCAGCAGCCGCGTGCCGATGTCCACGGCGCCGTTGCTCGACGGCCGGGCTTCGGTCGCCTGCGGCGCCGGCGTCTCCGCCTCCGCCGGCTGCTCGGTCGCCCCCGGTGCCGGCCCCTGCGGCGCGATCTCCGGCGGCGCAGCCACGGGCGCCGTCGGCGCCGGATCCGGCTGCGCGGCGGGGAGAGCCGCCGTCCGCGTGGGCGCGGGTCGCGACCGGGCGCTCGCGGCGCCGTTGCCGGCCCGACCGCAGGCCCCCAGGTAGGCGAGCATCACATCGCGGTGGGCGGCCAGGAAGTGCTGCATCAGGCGGTGGTGGCCGCCCATCACGCCGGCGCCGTCCAGGTCGGGCGGCCCGGTGTCGAACGGCACCGCGTCGGCAAGCGGCTCGGGCGCCGGCTGCGCCGCCGCCTCCCGCACCGCCGGCACCTGAGCCGCCGCGGTCCGGGCGGTGTCGGGCGCGCGGCTCCCGTTGGCCTTCGCTCCGTTGGTCGCGCTCATCGTCACCTCGTCGAGTCGCAGTGGAGTGGTGGGAAGCGGGTCCTGGTCGGCGGGCCGGGCCCGGCCGCCGTTGACCAGCCAGAGCGCTCGCGGCCGCGGTGGCCGGCCCGCTGCGGGCTCAAGCGTCCGGAGGTCGAGCGGCTCGGCGCGGCGCCCGTCGAGCAGCCGGCCTGCGCGCACCGGCACGCCCTCGACGGCGATCGCCGCGAGCGCGTGCAGCAGCCCCTCCACCCCTGGACGGTTGGAGGGCGCGACGGCGACCGCCACGTGCTCGCGGTCGCCCAGGATCTGCCCGACCAGGCCGGTCAGGACGTTGCGCGGGCCGACCTCGAGGAAGACGCGCGCCCCGGCGTCGTGCATCGCCGTGATCTGCTCGGCGAAGCGCACCGGTCGCACCAGGTGATCCGCAAGCGTGGCGACCAGCTCCTGCGGGTCGGGCGCGTGCGGCTGCGCCGTGGTGTTGGAGAACACCGGGAACGCCGGCGCCCGGAGCTGCGTCGCGGCCAGATCCTGCGCGAACCGCTCCCGCGCGGGGGCCACGTACGGCGAGTGGAAGGCGCAGGCGACAGGCAGGCGGCGAGCGCGCAGGCCGCGCCGCCCGCACCACTCCAGCGCGCGCTCGATCGCCGCGCGCGACCCCGCGATCACGGTCTGGCGCGGGCTGTTCAGGTTGGCGAGCACGAGCTCGCCGTCGCCCTCGACCAGCTCGTCCAGCGCCTCCGGCGCAGCATCCACGGCGGCCATCGCACCCGGCTCGTCGGCGGCGCCCTCGCGCATATGGCGGCCGCGCGCCTCCGACAGCCGGAGCAGGTCGTCGTCGGCGAGCGAGCCCGCGGCGGCGAGCGCGACCAGCTCGCCGTAGCTGTGGCCTGCCGCCATCGTGGGCCGCAGGCCGAGTCCGTCCAACACCTTCAGGTAGGCGAGATCGACCGCACCGAGCGCGGGCTGGGCGACCTGCGTGTCGGTCAGCCGCTCCTGCTGGAGCCGCCGCTTGTCGTCGTCGAAGGCAGGCGGCGGGAAGATGTAGCGGCTGAGCCGCTCCTCGAGACGGTCCTCCAGCGCCTTGTCGGCACGGTCGAAGACCTCGCGCGCCTCCGGGAAGACGACCGCCAGCTCGCGCCCCATCTCCACGACTTGCGACCCCTGCCCGGGGAACAGCAGGGCCAGGCCGCCGTCGGCGGCCAGCGGACGCAGCGACAGGTGCACCCCGTCGGGCGCATGACGCCGCTGGTGCCCGGAAGCGAGCGCGTCCGCCGCCGAACGCAGCTTGCCGAGCAGGTCGTCGAGATCGGTGGCGACGATCGCCAGGGACGGCCGGGACGGGTCCGCGTCCCGCGCACGCGAAGCGAGCGTGAGCGCCAGGTCCGGCAGCCTCGGCCGGGCGCCCGCCTCCAGCCGTCCGGCCAAGGACCTGACCTCGTCGGCGAGCGCGTCCGGCGTCTCGGCGCGCCACAGCAGCAGCTCGGCGGGGAGGCGGTCGAGGGCGAGGGAGCGGTCGCCGCGCGGGTCGCCGTCGTACTCCTCCAACACGACATGGAAGTTGGTGCCGCCGAAGCCGAAGGCGCTCACGCCCGCCCGGCGCCTCTCCCCGTCGGGGCGGATCCAGGGCCGCGCCTCGATGTTGGGGTAGAACGGGCTGGAGTCGAAGTCGGCGTGCGGGTTGGGCCGGTCGACGTGCAGCGTCGGCGGCAGCACGCGGTGATGCAGCGCCATCGCGGCCTTCACCAGCCCCGCCACGCCGGCCGTGGCCTTCGTGTGGCCGATCATCGACTTCACCGAGCCGATCGCGCAGGACCGGCGCGCGGCGCCGTGCTCCTCGAACACGCGCCGCAGCGATGCGATCTCCGCCCGGTCCCCCGCCACGGTGCCGGTGCCGTGCGCCTCGATCAGGCCCACGTCGGCCGGCGAGACGCCCGCATGCTCGTAGGCGCGGCGCAGCGCCCGCATCTGGCCCTCCGGCCGCGGTGCGGTGAGGCTCCGGTCGCGGCCGTCGCTGGCCGAGCCCACCCCGCGGATCACCGCGTAGATGCGGTCGCCGTCCCGCTCGGCGTCCTCCAGCCGCTTGAGCACCACGGCGGCGAACCCCTCGCTGATCGCGATGCCGTCAGCCGAGGCGTCGAACGGCTTGCAGCGGCCGGTCGGCGAGAGCGCCTGGGTCTTGGAGAAGCACAGGAACGCGAACGGGTTCTGGATCGCGTCGACGCCGCCGACGACCACCATGTCGCTGTTGCGGGCCTGCAGGTCCCGCACCCCGAGAGTCACCGCCGCCAGCGAGGAGCCGCAGGCCGCGTCCACCGTGAAGTTGGTGCCGCCGAAGTCGAGGCGGTTGGCGATCCGCCCGGCCGCCACGTTCATCAGCAGGCCGGCGAAGCTGTCCTCCGTCCACACCGGGAGCCGGTGGTCGAGCGCCTCGATCAGCCGCTCTCCGTCGTCGCCCATCAGCGCCGGCAGCGCGGAGCGCACCGTGTAGCCGACCGCGAGGTCTCCCCCGCCCCCGCCGGCGCCCAGGATCACCGAGGCGCGCTCGCGGTCCCACTCGCGGCCCTCGTCGTAGCCCGCGTCGCGCAGCGCCGCCTTGGCGACCAGCAGGCCGAGGAGCTGGAACGGCTCGATCGACCGCAGGGTGTTGGGCGGCATGCCGAACGCCGTCGGGTCGAACTCGACGTCGCCGACGAAGCCGCCCCAGCGCGAGTAGATGCGGTCGGGCGCGCTGCGGTCCTCGTCGAAGTAGGCGCGCCAGTCCCAGCGGTCGGGCGGCACCTCGGCGATCGCGTCGACCTTGTTGAGGATGTTGCTCCAGTAGGTCTCCAGGTCGGGCGCGCCGGGGAGGATCGTGCCCATGCCGATGATCGCCACGTCGGCGGGGCGGCCGGCGCGGCGGGCGACGCGGCGCGGGCGCTGCAGCGCGGCGATCATCCGGGCGGCGCCGTCGGTGACGTCGTCGTGCAGCCGCGCGAGCGTCGTCAGCCGGTCGCGCATGGCGGCGACCTCCCCGATCATGTACATGCCCTGCCGCCACTGCTCGTCCGGCTCGACCGGGATCAGCTTCGGCGCATCCGGGTCCGAGCCGTGGCCCGGGTTGCGGGTCAGGCCCTTGGAGGCGATCCGCAGCCGCCCGATGTTCAGCTCCTCCAGCCGGTCCCGCCGCTCGCCGGGCGGCACGCCCTCGGCCAGCAGCCGGCGGCGGACGGACGCGAACTCCTCGACGAACGGCGAGGGCAGGCACCGGGTGGCGTGCCCGGGCCCGGTCTCGAGCAGCACCGTCTCCCCGCCCTCCAGCGCGGCCTGCTGGTACTCGGCCGTGATCGCGCCGCAGGAGACCGCCTCCTCGGTGAACAGGTAGGCGGTGCCCATCAGGACGCCGACGCGCACGCCTCTCCGCGCGAGCGGCGCGGCGAGCGCGGCGACCATCGCCGCCGAGCGGGCGTCGTGGATGCCGCCTGCGAAGAGGACGTGCACGTCCTCGTTGCCCTCCGCGGGCAGCGCGTCGAGCAGGCCGGCGACCATAGTCTCCCACAACACGAAGCTGGTGCGCGGTCCGACGTGGCCGCCGCATTCGCGGCCCTCGAACACGAACTGCCTTGCCCCGTCCTTCAGGTACAGGCGCAGCAGCCCCGGCGATGGGACGTGCAGGTAGGTCGCGGTCCCGTCCTGCTCGAGCACCCGCGCCTGGTCGGGGCGTCCGCCGGCGATCAGCGCGAACGGCGGACGCGCCTCGCGCACCGCCTCGATCTGCTCGGAGCGCAGCTCGGCGGGGACGAAGCCGAGGATGCCGACGCCCCACGGCCGGTCGCCCAGCAGCGCGGCCGTGTCCGCAAGCAGCTTGCGCACCTCGGGGCCGCGCAGCAGCGCCAGCGCCAGGAACGGGAGCGCGCCGGCCTCGGCGACCGCGGCGGCGAACTCGGCGCGGTCGCTGACCCGGGTCATCGGCCCCTGGACGATCGGGTGGGTCGTGCGGTGCGAGGCGGCCAGCGGGCCTGAGCGGGCGATCGGGTTCTCCTCCGCCAGCGCCGCCAGGTGCTCGTCGACGGCGCGCCGGATCGCCCCGACGACCCCGCCGACGGTGCCGAAGCGGCGCGCCAGCTCGGCGGCGAAGGCGCCGTCCTGGCCGACGGCGAGGACGGTGCCGTGCGCGCCCGTCCAGTCGAGGCGCTCGGCGACGGACTCCCGCCAGCGGACGGCCGCGTCGTCGGCGCCTTCGCCCTCGAGCCGCTCGACCTCGTCGCGCAGCGCGGTCGCCGCATCGAGATCCGGCCGCAGCAGGATCCGCACCGGCGTGCCCAGCGCGGCCCCGAGCAGGACCGCCTCGCTTCCGTCCATGGCGGCCACCTGCTCGCGCTGCCGGGCGCGCAGCGGCGACTCCCTGCACAGCAGCACCTGACTGTCGAGCACGACGCCCTCGGCGCCCGCCACCGCGCACGCGGCCGCCGTGCGCAGGCCGATCCCGCCTTGTGCCCACACCGGGATGTCCACGGCGTCCAGGCAGCGCTGCAGGAACACGAACGCGCCGTGCGGTCCCACGAGCCCGGCGGCCTCGTGTCCCTTCGCGATCACTGAGTCCGCGCCGGACTCCGCGGCCGCCCGAGCCTGCTCGACCGTATAGGCGACGACCGCCGCCTTCCGCCCGCGCTCGTGCACGGCGTCGATTGCGGCCGCGAGCTCGGGAGCGGTGCCGGCGAGCAGCACCCACCGCAGCCTCTCCAAGTCATCGCGTAGCAGTCGGTCCAGGAGCTCGAGCGACTCCCCGACATCGACGCCGTACGGCGCGCGCGCGAGGCGCTCCAGCCGACCAAGGGCCCCGTCGATCGCCTTGGCGTCCCGGGCGAACGCGAGGTCGAGCAGGCCGAGCGCGCCCGCTCGCCCGGCTGCGATCGGGATCGCCGGATCCGGCGTCCCCGCCGGGCTGCGAACGATCACCTCGATCCCGTCGCCGGCTGTGCCCGGCACGCGCCTCATCGTCAGGACCGGTCCGCGGCTCGACGCGCCCCACGACCCGCCATGCCGATCGTTCGGGCTTGCCTATTACTCACGACAAGGGTGTGGCACGAGTTCACCCTTACCCCCTTTTCAGGCACGTCGAATTGCCGGCGGTACCCGTTGCCCTCCGGGGCGCCGGTCACGGCGATGCGGCGATTCGCGGATAACAAGCTCCGCGTGCCGCCGTTTGTGTCACACCCCGACGGCGCAAGTCAAGGGGTAGAAATGTGCCGCACCGAGGCCTTGTCCATGGCTTGGAGCAGGACCTACGATTCGGCGACGCCAGATCTGCCGGGTGCCGCTCAGCGGCGCTCAGCGGCAAGCCGGTCGCGCTTGGATCGCCACGGACGGCGCGCGGCCACGACCCGAAGTTGGCGATGGCCAGGCAAGACCGTCCGACCACCACACCGCCGGCGACGCGTTCCCTCTCCCAGCTCGACCTGCTGGAGTCGGAGGCGATCCACGTGCTGCGGGAGACCGCGGCCGAGGTGCCGCGGCCCGTGCTGCTGTTCAGCGGCGGCAAGGACTCGGCCGTGCTGGTGCGTCTCGCGGAGAAGGCGTTCCGCCCCGGCCGCTTCCCGTTCCCTCTGCTTCACGTCGACACGGGGCACAACTTCCCCGAGGTGATCGCCTTCCGCGACGCGCTCGTCGAGCGGATCGGCGAGCGATTGATCGTCGCCTCGGTGCAGGAGGCGATCGACGCCGGCCGCGTGGTGGAGCCGCGCCGCCCGGGCGCCACCCGCAACCGTCTGCAGGCGCGCGTGCTGCTCGACAAGCTGGCGGAGCTGCGCGCGGGCGCGGCTATCGGCGGCGCCCGCCGGGACGAGGAGCGCTCCCGGGCGAAGGAGCGGTTCTTCTCGGTCCGCGGCCCCTCGGGAGGATGGGACCCCCGCGCCCAGCGCCCCGAGGTGTGGGACCTCTACAACACGCGCATCGGCCCGGGTGAGCATCTGCGCGTGTTCCCCCTCTCGAACTGGACCGAGCTCGACGTCTGGAACTACATCGCCCGCGAGGGGATCGAGGTGCCCTCGATCTACTTCGCGCACCGTCGCCGCGTCTTCCGGCGAGACGGGATGCTCCTGGCCGACTCGCCCTACGCCGGGCGGCGGCCGGACGAGCAGCCCTTCGAGGCCACCGTCCGCTACCGCACGGTGGGCGACATGACATGCACCGGCGCGATCGAGTCGCGCGCCGACAGCGTCGAGGTGGTGATCGAGGAGCTGCGCCACAGCCGGCTGACCGAGCGGGGCGCCACGCGCGCCGACGACCGGCTCAGCGAGGCCGCGATGGAGGACCGCAAGCGGGAGGGGTACTTCTGAGCGCCGAGCGCCTCCGCGTGCTGGTCGCCGGAGCCCCGGAGACGGGCGCCACCACGCTCGCCGAGCGGCTGGCCGGAGCGCCTGAGGGACCCGGCCCGCCGGACGGCGGCCGGGCCACGGAGCCGACGCTGGAGATCCGCTGCGTCGAGTCGCGCGAGGACTCGTTCGCCGACCTGGTCAGCCTCACGTCGCGCTCCGACGCGGCGGTGATCGTCCTCGACGCCGCCGAGGGCCTCGACGACGAGGCGCGCCGCCGCATGCTGCTGTGCTCGCTGCTCGGCGTGGAGCGGCTGGCGGTGGCGATCAACCGCATCGATCTGCTCGACCACGACCAGGAGCAATACGCGGAGGTGGTCGAGGAGGTGGTCGAGTTCGCCTCCGGCCTGCAGCTCGGCGACATCACCTGCCTGCCGGTCTGCGCGCTGGACGGCGGCAACGTCACCGAGCCCTCCCCCCACACGCCGTGGTACGGCGGCGCCACCCTGCTCGGCCATCTCCGTCAGCTTCACCCCTCGACCGGCCGCAACCTGATCGACCCCCGCCTGCCGGTGCAGTGGGTGATCAGGCCGCGCCCCGACGACCTCGACGGCACGCGCCGCTACGCGGGTCGCATCGCGGGCGGGGTGTGGCGGCCCGGCGACGAGGTGATCGCGCTGCCGTCAGGGGCGGTGACGCGACTCGTCGGGGTCGAGAGCTACAACGGGCCGCTGGAGGAGGCGCGCCCGCCGATGTCGGTCGCCGTCAGGTTGGAGGACGAGATCGACCTCGCGCGCGGCGACATGCTCTCCCGCCCCGGCAACCGGCCGCAGGTCGACGCCGAGATCGACGCCCTGGTCGTCTGGGTTGGCGCCGAGCCCGGGCGCCCGGGCTCGAGCTACGCGCTCAAGCACGTCACCGGCACCGTGGGCTGCGTGCTCCAGGACGTGCGGCACGGCATCGACCCCTACACCCTGCACCGCGACCCGGACCGCGAGGTCCTGGAGCGTCACGACGTCTGCCGGGTGGCGCTGCGCGCCTCGCGACAGCTCGTCTTCGACGACTACCGCCGCAACCGCGCCACCGGCAGCCTGATCCTGATCGACGAGGCGACGAACGAGACGGTCGCCGCCGGGTTGATCGTCGGTCCGTCCCGCCCGCCGCGAATCGCACCCGCGCCGCACGACCCCGCGTGGACGCCGGCGCCGACCCTGGACGCCGCGCAGCGCCGCGCCGGGCTCGGCTACGCGGGCGCGACCGTGTGGCTCACCGGCCTGCCGGCGTCCGGCAAGTCGACCCTCGCCGGCGAGCTGGAGCGACGGATCGTGCAGCGCGGGCGCCCGGCCTACCGGCTCGACGGCGACGGCTTGCGGCAGGAGCTGTGCGGGGACCTCGGGTTCACTCGCGCCGACCGCGAGGAGAACGTGCGCCGCGCCGCGCACGTGGCGCGCTGGCTGGCCGACGCGGGCGTGGTAGTGCTCGTCGCGCTCGTGAGCCCGCACGCCTCGGCACGCGAGCGAGCCCGGGCGATCCATCGCGACGCCGGGATCGCGTTCCTCGAGATCCACGTCGACACGCCGCTGGAGCTCTGCGAGCACCGTGACCCGAAGGGCCTCTACCGGCGAGCGCGCGACGGCGAGCTGCGCGGCATGACCGGCATCGATGACCCCTACGAGCCGCCTCTCGCGCCCGACCTGCGGCTGACGCCCGCGCCGGTCGACGCCTGGGCAGACCAAGTCCTACAGATCCTCGAGCAGCGGGGGGTGCTGCCATGAGCCTGCACGCCGTGACCGCAGGAGCCGCGCGACGGCTGCCGCAGGGCGGCCTGCGCCCCGAGGATCCGCGCAGCCCGCTCCGCCGCCTGGCGCTCCTGTGCGACCCGGGGTCGCTGCGGCTGCTCGACCCGCCCGCCGAGCCGATCGCGGTGGCCGCCGCCGTCGGACGAGTCAACGGACGGCCGGTCGTCTGCTACGGCCACGACGCCGGGCTCTCCGCGGGGGCGGTCGGCACCGCGGAGGCCGAGCTGGTCGTGCGCGCGCTGCGGCTGGCGCGCGACCGGTCGGTGCCGGTCGTCGCCTTCCTCGAGTCCGCCGGAGCGCGGCTTCAGGAGGGCGCAGCCGCGCTCGGCGGGTTCGGGCGCATCTTCTACGAGAACGTGGCGCTCACCGGCCGGGTGCCGCAGATCTCGGTGATCGCCGGCCTGTCGGCGGGCGGCGGCTGCTACTCCCCCGCGCTCACCGACTTCACCGTGATGACGCGCGATGCCGCGATGTTCCTCACCGGCCCCGGCGTGGTGAAGGAGGTGCTGGCCGAGGAGATCTCCGCCGGCGAGCTGGGCGGCCCGGACGTCCACCGGGGCAACGGCGTCTGCCACTTCGTCGCCGAGGATGCCGCCGCCGCGGCCGGGGTCGTGCGCGACCTGCTCGGCTACCTGCCGCCGCGTGCCGGGGTGCCGGCGCTGCGCGAGCCGGAGCCCCCGGGCGATGCCGACCCGGGCCAACACGTGCCGCGCAGCCCGCGCCGCGTCTACGACGTGCGGAGCGTGATCCGGTCGATCGCCGACGCGGGCGCGTTCCTCGAGGTCGCGGAGCGCTGGGCGCCGAACATGGTGACCGGGTTCGCCCGGATCGAGGGCCGCACCGTCGGGGTGATCGCCAACCAGCCGAAGCGGCTCGGCGGCGTGATCGACGTGCACGCCTCCGAGAAGGGGGCGCGCTTCGTCACCGGCTGCGACCGCTTCGGCATCCCGCTCCTGGTGCTGGTCGACACGCCGGGGTTCATGCCCGGCCGCCACCAGGAGTGCGCCGGGATCATCCGCCACGGCGCCGGCCTGGTGCGCGCGTTCGCCGCCGCGTCCGTCCCGCGGGTGACGGTGGTGCTGCGCAAGGCCTACGGCGGCGGCTACATCACCATGAACTCGAAGGACCTCGGCGCGTCGCACACGATCGCGTGGACCGGCGCGGAGATCGGAGTGATGGGCGCCGTCGCCGCGGTCAAGCTGCTGCACCGGCGCGAGCTGGCGGCCGCGGGGCACTCCCCGGCCCTGCTCGAACGGCTGGCCGACGAGTACGCGGCGCGGCACATCAGCGCCGGCCGGGCGCTGCGCGACGGGACGATCGACGCGGTGATCCCGCCGACGGAGACGCGGGCGCGGGTGGCCGAGGCGTTGTCGTTGTAGGGGTCGATCCGCCTACGGGCGGACGACTCGGCGGAACAGGACCGCGCACAGCGCGGCCACGAGCGCGGCGATCACGGGGATGCCGTAGCCGATGATCCCGACGATCGCCAGCACGAACGACACGACGGCGACCAGGGCGGCCGTTCCGCCCGTCACGACGAGCCGATAGGCGCGCTGCTCGCGCTGGGCGCGCGTCGGGCGGGACCGTCGCCGGGGCGTGATGTCGCTCATGCGGCGAAGTCTCGCAGGTCGCTCGGCGGGTCGGGCGCGCCCGGTGTCGGAGGACCCCGGGCGCGCGTCCGCCTGCGGTTAGATCAGGTTGACGTTGACCGCGTTCGGGCCCTTGGGGCCCTGCTCGGCGTCGAACGACACCCGCGCGCCCTCGGCGAGGGTGCGGAAGCCGTCGGCCTGGATCGCGCTGAAGTGCACGAACAGGTCCTTGCCGCCCCCGTCGGGGGTGATGAAGCCGAAGCCCTTCTCGTCGCTGAACCACTTGACGGTTCCTGTAGACATGGAGTTCCTTCCACGTTGGTCGTGCTGCGCTACGCGTGGAAGCCTCCAGGGCAACGACTGCGGACACGCTGGCACTGCTTGCGTCGGACGTCTGCGTCCGACCGGACAGGACGAGCCTAGCAGCAGGGCGCCGCTACTCTGTGCGGTCCGGCGGGCCGCCCACTCGACCGGGATGTCCTCGGACATCCAGCCGGGTCCCGCATCGGCGCTCGCGCCGGTGGCCTGCCCCGGTGGTCGGGAGTGTCGTGCCGCCCAGGCAGTCGACACCGGCCCTGGGACATATCAGTGATGAGGGGCGGCCTATGACCGGGCGTCAGGACGCGCGCTTCGGGCGCGCGTCCGCGCTCATGTCTCGCCTCGCGCGAGGCATGAGCGCGGACGCCCCCGTCGAGGGATCAACGATGCGCGCATGGCGCAAGTCCTTGATCCCTCGACGAGGGCGGGGCCGGCTCAGGCCGCCAGCCCCTCGAGCTCGCGCACCGTCGACAGCCGCTCGAGCGCGCGGCGCTCCAGCGCGCGCACCTCGGACTGGGGCATCCCCAGGCGGCGGCCGACCTCCTGGATGCCGACGGGACGCTGATCACCGTTCAGGCCGTAGCGGAGCTGCACCACCTTGCGCTCCTGCTCGTCGAGCCGCTCGAGCGCCTTGCGCACCGCGCTCTCGCGCAGGCTGACGACGACCTCCTCCTCCGGCTCGGGCTCGTCGCTGGGCAGCAGCTCGCCGAACGACGACTCGCCGTCCTCGCCCACCGGGCGGTCGAGGCTGGTGACGGTGCGGGCGATGTCGCGGATCCTCTTGAGGTCCTCGACGGTGATCTCGGCGCGCCGCGCGATCTCCTCGTCGGTCGGAGGGCGGCCGAGCTCCGAGGCCAGCTCGCGCTCGGCCTTCTCCGCCCGGCGCTGGCGCTGCAGCACGTTGGTCGGGATGCGGATCGTGCGCTCCTTGTTCTCCATCCCGCGCTGGATCGCCTGGCGGATCCAGTACGTGGCGTAGGTGGAGAACTTGAAGCCGCGCCGCCAGTCGAACTTCTCCACGGCGCGGATCAGCCCGAGGATGCCCTCCTGGATGAGGTCCAGCAGGCTCATGCCGTCGGTCGGGTAGCGCTTGGCGATCGACACCACCAGCGCCAGGTTGGAGTTGATCATCCGCTCCTTGGCCTCGGGGTCGCCGCGCTCGACGCGCTTGGCGAGCTCGACCTCCTCCTCGGCGGTGAGCAGCGGGTAACGGCGCACCTCGTTCAGGAACAGCGACAGCGCATCGGTGGTGGTGGACGCGAGGTCGCCGTTGACCACGCGGGTCGCCGGCACCGCGCGGCGGCCGCAGTCGTCGGAGACCTCGAGCCCGCGGCGGCGGGCCTCGTCCTCGATGTAGGCCTGGCCCTCCTCCTCGTCGAGCTCCAGGCGCTCCACGAGCCGGGCGATGTCGCCGAGGTTGACGCAGCCCTCCTCCTCGCCCGCGTCGAGCAGGGCCTCGATGGCGGTTCTCTGTGCGTGATCGAGCTGCACGCCTTCCGATCTACCCGCGCCGCGCGCGTCGATTCGCTTCCGAGGATGGCACGCGCTCAGGCTGATCCCGGCTCGCGCGGCGTCATCAGCGCCAGCCGCACCCCGAGGCCCGCCTCGGGCCTGACGGTGGCGATCCGGCGTCCCGGCTGGACGGCGTCGCGTGGCGGGCCGATCCGGTCGCCCAGCCGCTCGACGGCGCCGTCGAGGTCGGCCACGGCGAGCGTAAGCCCCCAGAAGGCGGCCGGCCCGTCGCCGGCCGGCTCGGGCGGTCCCACGACCTCCACCAGGGCCTCGACGCACGGCAGGAACGCCTGCCGGACCTGCCGCCCGGCGACCTCGGCGTCACGCAGGCGCGCAACAGCCAGCCCGGCATCCGTGAGCGCGGCGACCGTGCGCTCGATGTCCGGCGTGGCGACCACGACGTGATCGACCGCCACCGCTCCGAGCGGATGCTCCGTCGGGTCGACCGTCCGTGGGGCGTCGACGACCTCGGTCTCCAGGCCGTCGATCGCCCCGCCCGCGGACCCGACGCCGGCAAGCGTCCAGCCGGAGATGCCGCCCTCGCCGCCGGCAAGCGCGATCCGCACCCCGCCGACCGTGCAGGCGCCGTCCTCGTCGAGCCACAGGCCGAGCTCGCGCCAGGGCTCCGCCGGTGCGGCGATCCGCAGCTCGACGAGGTGCGGCCTGCCCACGGCGCCCGCCCCCTCAGGCCGCGCCGGCGACGGTGTGGTCCACCGCCGCCTGGAGCACCTCGGCGACGCGGCCGCTGATCGCGGGCCACGAGTAGCGGTCGAGCGCCGTCCTGCGAGCCGCCTCCGACCGGCGCCGGCGCTGCTCCTCGTCCCCCAGCGCGGAGACGATCGCGGCGACGAGGCCGTCCGCGTCGTCGGGCTCGACGAGCCAGCCGTTGTGGCCGTCGTCGACGATCTCGGCCGGGCCGAGCCGGTTGACCGCGATCGCCGGCAGGCCGCACGCCATGCCCTCGACCAGCACCGCGCCGAACTGCTCGCGGGCGGAGTTCAGCACCTGCACGTCGGCGGCGGACAGGAACTCGGGCAGCTCGTCGTGCCCGTGCCAGCCGGCGAGGAACACGTTGCGGGCGCCGGTGCGCTCGATCGCCTCGAGCGGATGCTCGCCCTCGTACTCGCCAGGATGGCCGCCGACGAGCACCAGGCTCGCGGTCGGCGGCAGGTCGCGCCAAGCCCGCGCCCAGGCGTCGATGAGCTGCGGCAGGCGCTTGACGGCGGTGAAGCGGCCGACGGCCACCATCACCGGGCCCTCGGCGAGAGCCTCCACCTCGGCCTCCGTGTAGCGCACGCTGCCCTCGGGCGCCCCGGGCTTCCAGCCCTTGGGCTCCTCGACCAGGTGGCGGCGCCAGAAGGCCCGCCGGTCGATGTCGCGGGGCACGAACAGGTCCGGGTCGAAGCCGTTCGGGCTCACGACGCACCGCTCCGGCTCGACGCCCAGCAGCTCGGCGGCGCGCTCGATGTGGCTCGGCGTCAGCACCAGCAGGCGCTCGCTGCCCTGCGCCCACCGGCGCATCCGCTCGGCCCAGGCGTCGCCGTACGGCCAGTCGGCGCCCTGGACGATCGCCTCCAGCATCAGCAGCTCGGTGCCGTGCAGGTGGGTTACGACGGGCACCTCGGGGGCGACCCGTGCGGCCGCCTCGTGCAGCGGAGTGAGGTGGTTGAGGTGGAGCACGTCGTGGTCGGCGGCGCCTGCATGCTCCAGCGCCCGCGACCAGGCTTCGACGTGCTCTTCGTATTCGTCGTCGTCGACCCTCGCGAACACCCGGTCCGGCGCGCCCGGCCGGTCCTCATACGAGGGGTGAAGGGGCGCGTCGCCGGTGGAGAAGTCGACGGCGTGGATGTTCAGGCCCGCGTAGAACGCGCGCGCGTCGCCGTGGCCCGGCTGCGAGCCGCTGACGAGCGTGACCTCCCAGCCGTGTGCGGGCAGGTTGGCGGCCAGCGCGCGCGCCACGTGTGCGGACCCACCACGAGGTGAGAAGAGCAAGGCGGAGAGCACGCGCATGCCCTCTGTTGTAGCCGACGGCCCTCAGGCGCCGACGGCGACCGGACACCCAACGCGCGTCTGGATTCACCCGCTATCGCGGGGTCAAACAGACGCAGGTCGCCCCGGGGGCGAAGCCGGCTCCCTCCTGCGTCTGGGTTCACCCGCTATCGCGGGGTCAAACAGACGCAGGTCGCCCCGGGGGGCGCTACCGCATCCGGTTGCGCTTGCGCGACCGACGCGCCCGGCGTGCGCGCTCGCGGGCGCGCTGCTTGCGCCGCCGGCGCTCCTCCTCGCGGCGCAGGCGCGCCTCGTCCCGCCCCGGCGCCTCCTCGACCGGGGCGCGTGAGCGCGCATCGCGCAGGATCACCCACGCGATCCCGCCGATCAGCGCAACGCCGATGCCGATGAAGAGCACCTGCTGCCACGCCGGCATCCCCTCGTCCTCGCGCAGCGCCAGAGACTGCGCGGGCGCCGGCTGCTGCGGGCTCCGCTGGACCGGCATGTCCTGCGGGCCGGCGCCGAACGGGCTCAACTGGGCGGCGGCCGCGGCGGGCAGAGCCAGCGCCAACAGGCACGCGATCACTGCAAGACGCTTGACCATGCGCCCCTCATCCTGCCAGCCAAGGCGTCCGTCGTGCCGCTAGTCTGCCGCCCATGCCGCCCAAGCAGCGCCAGATCAAGGTCCAGCAGTCGAGCGCGCTTGCGGCCATGCAGCAGCTCGAGCAGCGCTCCGACGAGGAGCTCGAGCGCGAGCAGCGGTACAAGGCCGCCGCGCAGGCGATCCTCGGCGCCCGGGCGGCCGAGCGCTACGACGCCAAGAAGGCGCGCGAGCACTTCCAGCGCGCGCTCGCCGCGGCCCGGCCGCAGGAGCGCATGGCGATCCGCCGCATGGCCGACGCCTCCCTCGCCCTGGCGGAGCGCCGCGCCGACGACCTGAAGGTCGCCGTCGAGCGGCTCGGCCAGAAGCCGCCGTCGCGCCGCCAGCTCATGGTGCTGAGGCTGATGGGCCTGGTCGCCCCGCCGCCCGGCTCGCCGCTGTGGCGCCGCGCCGGCGGCATCCTGCTGCTGCTGGGCATCATCGTCGCGCTGATGGCGGTCGCCGCCCTGGTCGTGAAGCTGGTGGCGCTGCCGTTCGGCGGCGTCTCCACGGTCACCTCGGTCTGGGTCGGCCTGCTCCTGCTGATCGTGGTGCTGGCCACGTTGACGATCATCGGCCGAAGGCGTCAGCAGCGGGCACGCGCAGCGCAGTCGGCAGACGCGGGGTAGGCGGGCCGTGTGCGGGCGTTACTCGCTGGCCGCCCCCGGCGACACGCTCGCCCAGCTCCGCTCGCGCTTCCCGCTCGGCGAGTCGGTGGAGATCCGGCGCCGGTACAACGTCTGCCCCGGCGACGAAGTGGTGTCGGTGACCACCACGCGCGAGGGTGAGCCGCGCGGCGACCTCCTGCGCTGGGGGCTCGTCCCCCACTGGGCCCAGGACCCGTCGGTCGGCTACAAGATGATCAACGCGCGGGCCGAGACCGTCGCCGAGCGTCCCGCGTTCCGGGACTCCTTCCGCGGCCGCCGCTGCCTGATCATCGCCGACGGGTTCTACGAGTGGCAGAAGCGGCCGGGTCGCTCGAAGCTGCCCTGGCACGTGACCCGCAGCGACGGCGCCCCGTTCGCGTTCGCCGGGCTGTGGGCGGTCTGGCACGGGCCGAACGGCGAGAAGCTGCGCACCTGCACGATCATCACCACCGAGGCCAACAGCGCCCTGACCGACATCCACCCGCGGATGCCGGTCATGCTGCCCGGCCCGGACGCCGAGCGGGCGTGGCTCGACCCCGGCACTCCGCAGCACGCGCTGCACGAGCTGCTGGTGCCGCCGCCGCCCGTGGCGATCCGGCGCCGCGCGGTGGGGCCCGCGGTGAACGACCCACGCAACGACGGGCCCGAGTGCCTGGCCGACGCCCCCGAGGAAGGCACCGAGCCGGCCACGCTGTTCTGAACGACCCGCGCCCCAGCCCCGGAGTACCCCGCGCGATGCGCCATCCTGGAGCCTCATGAGCCGCCCGGTCGCTCTGCTCGTCCACCCCAGGTCCGGCGGCGGCCGCGCGGCCCGTGCCCTCCCTGACGTGCTCGCCGAGCTGGGCCGCCTGGGGCTCCAGGTCAAGGCGCGCGAGACGAAGTCGCTGGAGCACGCCCGCGAGCTGGCCGTGGCGGCTGCGGCGGCGGGCGCGATGGTGGTCCCCTTCGGCGGCGACGGGCTGATCGGCGGCGTGGCCGACGCGCTGCGCGGCCACCCGGACGCCCTGATGGGGCTCCTGCCCGGCGGGCGCGGCAACGACTTCGCCCGCACCTGCGGCATCCCGTCCGACCCGGTGGTCGCCTGCCGCATCCTCCGCGACGGGATGGCGCGACCGGTCGACCTGGGCGAGGTAGGCGGCCGCGCGTTCGCCGGGATCGCCTCGGTGGGGATCGACTCGGAGGCCAACCGGATCGCCAACGAGGCGCCCTCCGCGCTCGGCGGCGCCGCCTACGTCTACGGCGCGCTGCGCGCGCTGGTGAGCTTCAAGCCGGTCTCCTTCCGCCTGGAGCTCGACAGGCGCCGCTACGACCTCCCCCGCGGCTGGACCGTCGCGGCCGCCAACTCGAAGGCCTACGGCGGCGGCATGCTGCTGGCGCCCGACGCCAGTCTCGACGACGGCATGCTCGACGTGGTCCTCGTCAGCCCGGCCACGCGCCTGCGCTTCCTGCGCGGGCTGCCGAAGGTGTTCCGCGGCGCCCACCTGAACCTGCCCGGGATCACCGTGGAGCGGGCGCGCGAGGTGTCGATCGAGGCCGACCGGCCGCTCACCGTGTTCGCCGACGGCGACCCGATCGCCGAGCTCCCGGCCACCGTGCGCGTCCTGCCGGGGGCCCTGCGCATGATGTTGCCCGCATGAGCCTGCTGGACGCCAAGGTCGCCGCCGCCCGCCTCGCCGGCGCCGTGTCCCGTCGCGCGGGGCGCGGCGGGACGTCGCTGCCCGGCAAGCTGCTGCTGCGGCTGGAGCCGCGGGCGGTCGGCCGGCTGGCGGACCGGCTGCCGGAGGGCACCGCGGTGGTGTCGGCCACCAACGGCAAGACGACGACTACCGCGATGGCCGCGGCGATCCTGCGCCGCGCGGGCCACAGGCTGGTGCACAACCGCACCGGCGCCAACATGGCGGGCGGCGTGGCGGGCGCGCTGCTGGAGGCCTCCCGCCGCGGGCGGATCGACGGCGACCTCGGGTTGTTCGAGGTCGACGAGTTCTGGCTCGACCGGCTCGCGGACGAGCTGCGGCCCCGCGCGCTGCTGCTGGGCAACCTGTTCCGCGACCAGCTCGACCGCTTCGGGGAGCTGGACGCGATCGCGGACCGCTGGGCGACGCTCGTCGCCCGCCTGCCGGACGCGGCGCTGGCGCTCAACGCCGACGACCCGATGATCGCCGACCTGGGCCGCGACCGCGACGGCGAGGTGATCTACTTCGGCATCGAGGATGCGGCGGTCGCGCTGCCGGAGCTGCAGCACGCCGCGGACGCCAAGCACTGCCGCCGCTGCGGCGGCCCCTACACGCACGAGCGCGTCTTCCTCGGCCACCTCGGCCATTACCACTGCCCGCGCTGCGGTGCGCGCCGCCCGCAGCCGCAGGTGGCCGCCGAGGCGATCCAGCTGAAGGGGTTGAACGGCTCGCGCTACCGGCTGCGCACCCCGGAAGGCGCGGTCGACATCGAGCTGCCCCTCCCCGGCCTCTACAACATCTACAACTCGCTCGGCGCGGCGTCGCTGGCGCTCGCGCTCGGGGTGGGGCTCGACGACATCGCCGTCGCGCTGCAGGAGGCCGGCCCCGCGTTCGGCCGCGCCGAGGCGGTGCCGATCGGCGGGCGCGAGCTCCTGATGCTGCTCGTGAAGAACCCGGCGGGCGCCAACGAGGTGCTGCGCACGCTCGCGCTCGAAGACGGCGAGCACGACGCGCTCGTGGTCCTCAACGACCGCATCGCCGACGGCCGCGACGTGAGCTGGATCTGGGACGCCGACTGGGAGCTGGCCGCCGGGCGGCTGCGCCGCGTCACCTGCAGCGGCACGCGCGCCGCCGAGATGGCACTGCGGCTCAAGTACGCGGGCGTGCCCACCGACCGGATCGCGGTCGTGCCCGAGCCTGCGCGCGGCTTGGACGCGGCGCTCGCCGAGGGCGAGGGCCGCCTGGTGGCGATCCCGACCTACACCGCGATGCTCGAGCTCCGCGGCCTGCTGGCCGACCGCGGCGCGGTGGGAGGCAGCTTCGGATGAGCGAGGCGGTGATCTGGCACGACATCGAGTGCGGCGGCTACCGCCGCGACCTGCCGGTGTGGCGACGGCTGGCCGCCGAGGCGGACGGCCCGGTGCTGGATGTCGGCGCCGGCACCGGCCGCACCTCGCTCGACCTGGCTTCCCGCGGCGTGCAGGTCACCGCGCTCGACGTGGACGCGGAGCTGCTCGCCGCGCTAAAGGAGCGCGCCCGGGCGCAGGGTCTGGAGGTCGCGACCGTGTGCGCCGACGCCCGCGACTTCCGGCTCGACGAGCGCTTCGCGCTGATCATCGTGCCGATGCAGACGCTGCAGCTCCTCGGCGGCGCCGAGGGCCGGCGCGCGTTCTTCGAGTGCGCTGTCTCGCACTTGGAGCCGGGCGGACGGCTCGCCGCCGCGATCGTCGACAAGCTCGAGACGTTCGACGGCTCCGCCTACGGGTTGCCCGAGCCCGACCGGGACGAGGTCGACGGCCACGTCTACACGAGCACGCCGTTGGCGGTCGTCGACGAGGGCGAGCGCACCGCGCTGCACCGGCTGCGGCGGATCGACGGCGGCGAGCCCGTGCGCGACGTCGTCCACCTCGACCGGGTGACGGTCGGCGGGCTGGAGCGCGAGGGCGCGAGCGTCGGCCTCACCCCCGAGCCGCCGATCACCATTCCGCCCACCCCGGAGCATGTCGGATCCACGGTGGTGATGTGGCATGCCTGACCGCCGCACGCTGCGCGTCTGCGCGCTCTATCCCGACCTGATGAACATCTACGCCGACCGCGGCAACCTGCTGCTGCTCCGGCGGCGCTGCGAGTGGCGCGGGATCGGGTTCGAGGTCACCCAGGCCGGGATCGGCGACCGGATCGACCCCGACGCGCACGACCTCTTCTACCTGGGCGGCGGCCAGGACCGCGACCAGCTCCTCTGCGCCGAGGACCTCGTCGAGGTCAAGCGCGACGCGCTGCACGAGGCGGCGCGCCGCGGCGCGGTCGTGCTCGGCATCTGCGGCGGGCTGCAGCTCCTCGGCCACCACTACGAGCTCGAGGACAGGCAGGTGCCCGGCCTCGGCCTGGTCGACCTGCGCACCGTGCGCGAGGAGGGCCCGCGCCTGATCGGAAACGTCGCGATCGAGGTCGACCTGCCGGGCCTGGACGGCCCGCGCGTGCTGGCGGGCTTCGAGAACCACGGCGGGCGCACCTACCTGGGCCCGGACGCCAGGCCGCTCGGCCGGGTGCTGCGCGGCCACGGCAACGACGGCCGCTCCGGCTTCGAGGGCGTGCACGAGGGCACCGTGATCGGCACCTACCTGCACGGGCCGCTGCTGCCGCTGAACGCCTGGTTCGCCGACTGGCTGACGGCGCGGGCGCTCGGCATCCACCCCGCCGAGCTGCCGGGGCTCGACGACGAGCTGGAGTCCGCCGCGCACGCCTCGGCGCGCCGCGCCGCCGGGCTCTGACCGCGCCCGGCGCCCGGTCTCGCCGTCTCGGGCACGCGACGACGAGCGGCGCACCGCTCGAGCCAGGGCCGCGCGGGACGGCCTCGCATCCGCCTCCGCCGGTAGCGTGCCGCGCATGTGCGCCGCCGTCGCCGCCGACCAGCTCGAGGTCAAGCTGCTCCACCCGGACGCCCTGCCTCCGCGCCGCTCCCGCCCGGGCGACGCCGGCCTCGACCTGAGCTGCCTGGAGGGCTTCGAGCTTGCGCCGGGCGGGCGGGCGAAGATCCCCACGGGCGTGGCGATCGCGCTGCCCGACGGGATCTGCGGCCTGATCGTGCCCCGCTCGGGACTGGCCGCGCGCCACGGGGTCATCCCCACGCTCGGACTCATCGACCCCAACTTCCGCGGCGAGGTGTGCGTGACGCTGCGCAACACCGGCGACGCGCCGTTCCGGGCGGAGGCCGGCGACCGCATCGCCCAGCTGTTGCTGCTGCCGTTCTGGGCGCCGGCGCTCGCGCTCGTCGACGAGCTCACCCCGCCCAGCGACGACCAGCGCGGCACCGCGGGCTGGGGCTCCTCGGGCCGCTAGCCGGCGCGCGCCCCGCCCACCGCGAAGCGCTCGTAGCGCTCGGCGAGCGCCGCGGGCAGCCGCGCGGTGATCCGCACGCCGTCGGGCGTGTCCTCGCGCTCCAGGTCGCCGGCGAGCTCGTGCAGCTCCGCGAGCCGGCCGCCCTCGCTGTAGGGGACGAGCAGCTCGACCGGCCGCAGCGTCGCATTGAGCTCGCGCACGATCGCGGCGCGCAGCTCGTCCAGCCCCTCCCCTGTCAGCGCCGAGATCTGGATCGCGTCCGGGAAGCGGACGAACAGCTCCTGACGGCGCTCCTCGTCGACCGCGTCGATCTTGTTGAGCACCAGCAGCCGCGGCCGATCCCCGGCACCGATCTCCTCGAGCGTCGAGTCGACGGCGCTCAGCATCGCCTCCATCTCCTCCTCGGGCGCGGAGGCGTCGGCGACATGCAGGATCAGGTCCGCCAGCCGCGTCTCCTCGAGGGTCGCGCTGAACGCCTCGACGAGCTGGTGAGGAAGCTTGCGGATGAACCCGACGGTGTCGGTCAGCAGGTAGGTGCGCCCGTCGATCTCCATCTGGCGCGTCGTCGGGTCCAGCGTGTGGAACAGCCGGTTGCGGACCCCGACCTCCGCGCCGGTGAGCGCGTTCAACAGCGTCGACTTGCCGGCGTTGGTGTACCCCGCCAGCGCCACCTGCGGCAGATGCGAGCGCATCCGCTCGGCGCGCTGCACCGCGCGGGTGCTCTTCACCTGCTCCAGCCGCCTGCGCAGCTTCGTGATCCGGTCGCGCGCCAGGCGACGGTCGGTCTCGATCTGCGACTCGCCCGGGCCGCGGGTCGCGAACGCTCCGCTCGTGACGCCACCGAGGCGCTCCAGGTGCGTCCACAGGCCGCGCATGCGCGCCAGGTTGTATTCGAGCTGCGCCAGCTCGACCTGCAGCTTGCCCTCGGCGGTGGAGGCGTGCGTGGCGAAGATGTCGAGGATGGTCGCCGTGCGATCGACCACCGACATCCCCAGCTCCTGCTCCAGGTTGCGCTCCTGGCGCGGGCTCAGCTCGTCGTCGCAGACGATCAGGTTCGCGTCGGCCTGCTTGGCCGCCTCCCTGACCTCCTGCAGCTTGCCCGGCCCCAGGTACAGGTTGGGATGCGGGCGGTCGCGGTGCTGCACTGCCTGGCCGACCACCGCCACCCCGGCGGTGCGCAGCAGCTCGCGCAGCTCGGAGAGGTCGTCGCCCTCCGGCAGGACCGCGATCAGGAAGGCGCGCTGCTTGGGCTTCGGCCTGCGCCGGGCCGGGTTGCGGGTGGCTGCCATGCACCTTCGAGTCTAGGCCCAGCCGGGGCGCCTTCGAGCGGGTTCGGCCTGTACCGTGGCGCCCCGATGCCGTCCGCAGTCGCCGACCGCCTCGCCGCGAGGGTCCTGGAGCTCGTCGACATCCCCTCCGAGTCGCGCGACGAGCAGGCGCTGGCACGACACGTGCTCGACGTGCTCGGCGACCGCGCCCGCGACGCCGGCGACAACTGCATCCTCGCCGGCACCACCCGCCGTGGCGACCGGCCGCTGGTGCTGCTCGCCGGGCACCTGGACACGGTTCCCGCCCAGGACAACCTGCCGGGGCGGATCGAGGACGGGCATGTCGTCGGGCTGGGCGCCGCGGACATGAAGGCCGGCCTCGGGGTGATGATCGAGCTGCTGCTCGACCCGCCGGCGGACATGACGGTGGACCTCGGCGCCGTGTTCTTCCCGCGCGAGGAGCTGCCGTTCGGCGACTCGGCCCTCACCCCGCTGTTGCAGCGCGAGCCCGATCTCCGGACCGCGGATCTGGCGATCGTGATGGAGCCAACCGGCAACGAGCTGCACATGGGCTGCCTGGGCAACCTGAACGCCACGTGGACGTTCCGGGGCGTGGCCGGCCACAGCGCCCGGCCCTGGACCGCCGACAACGCGATCCATCGCGCCGCCCGCGGCGTCGCCAGGATCGCCGGGCAGGACCCGATCGAGCACCGCTTCGCCGACCTCGTCTTCCGCGAGGTCACCTCCGCGGTCACGATCCGCGGCGGCGTGGCGCGCAACGTCGTGCCCGACACCTGCGTGGTGGAGCTCAACCACCGCTACGCGCCCGGCACCTCGCCGGAGGAGGCGGAGGCGCGCCTGGCGGCGCTGTGCGGCGACGACGGCGAGCTGCGGATCGACGGCAACGCGCCGTCCGGCGCCGTGCCGGAGGGCAACCCGCTCGTCGACCGCCTGATCGCCGCCGGCGACCTGAAGGTCGCGCCCAAGCAGGCCTGGACGCCCGTGGCGGAGCTGTCGGCCGCCGGCGTGGACGCGGTGAACCTCGGCCCCGGCGAGCCCAGGTACGCCCACCGCCGCGACGAGCGCGTCGCGATCGCGGCGCTCGAGGAGAGCCATCGGATCCTGGAGCGGTTCCTGTGCGCCTGACCCCCCTGCTGGCGGAGCTCGGCACCTACCCGTTCGTGCGCCTCGACGAGGCGAAGGCGAGGGCGGTCGAGCGCGGCATCGACCTGATCGACTTCGGTATCGGCGAGCCGCGCGAGGAGACCCCGGCGTTCATCCGCAAGGCGCTGATCGACGCGCTGGAGCCGATCTCCACCTACCCGAAGGCGGTCGGCCTGCCCGAGCTGCGCGCCGCGATCGCCCGCTGGGTCAAGCGCCGCTTCGGCGCCGACATCGACCCGGACACCGAGGTGGTGCCGACGCTCGGCGCCAAGGAGGCCGTCTTCCACCTCGCCCAGGTGGCTGACGGCCACAAGGTGGCCGTCACCACTCCCGGCTACCCGGTGCCCTCGCGCGGCGCGCGCTTCGCCGGACGCGACGTGATCGAGCTGCCGCTCGCCGCCGAGCGCGACTTCCTCCCCGACCTGGACTCGCTCCCTCCGGGAGTCCTCGATCAGCTCGCGATCCTCTGGCTCAACTACCCCAACAACCCGACCGGCGCGACGGTCCCGCTCGAGTTCCTAGAGAAGGCCGCGGCGCTCGCGCGCGAGCACGACTTCGTGCTCGCCTGCGACGAGGCCTATTCGGAGCTGTGGTTCGAGGGTCCGCCCCCGGTCTCCGGGCTGCAGCTTTCCGACCGCACCAACGTGGTTGTGATCAACACGCTCTCCAAGCGGTCGTCGATGCCCGGCTACCGGTCCGGCTTCGTCGCCGGCGACAAGCGGCTGATCGACGCGCTGAAGCGCTACCGCCCCAACGTGGGAGTCGCGCCGCAGGAGTTCGTCCAGCGCGCCTCGGTCGCCGCCTGGGACGACGAGGCGCATGTCGAGGAGGTGCGCGCCCGCTACCGCGCCAAGCGCGACGCCCTGCTCCCCGCGCTGGAGCAGGCCGGGTTCCGCCTCGCGGGCGGCCCCGGAACGTTCTTCCTGTGGATGGAGACGCCGGGCGGCGAGGACGAGGAGGAGTGCGCGCTGCGGCTGCTGGAGCTCGGGATCGTCTGCTCCCCAGGCTCGTTCTTCGGAGCGGCCGGCGCCGGGCACGTGCGCTTCGCGCTCGTCCCGACACCGGAGCGCTGCGCCGAGGCCGCCGAGCGGATCGCCGGCCTCTAGTTGGCGTGCAGGGCGGCGTTCAGGCCGCCCCAGTCGCCCTTGCGCGGCAGCACCTCGACCGCGCCTGTCTGGCTGTGGCGGCGGAACAGCAGCCCGCCGGCGCCCGACAGCTCGCGCGCCTTGACGACCTCGCCGTCGGGGGTCCGCACGAGCGTGCCGGAGGTGACGTACAGGCCCGCCTCGAGCGTGCAGTCGTCGCCGAGCGAGATGCCCAGGCCGGAGTTGGCGCCCAGCAGGCACCGCTCGCCGACCGAGATCACCTCCTTGCCGCCGCCCGAAAGCGTGCCCATGATCGACGCGCCGCCGCCGATGTCGGTGCCGTCGCCGATCACCACGCCCTGGCTGATGCGGCCCTCGACCATCGAGGCGCCGAGCGTGCCGGCGTTGAAGTTCACGAACCCCTCGTGCATGACCGTGGTGCCCTCGGCGAGGTGGGCGCCGAGGCGGACGCGGTCGGCGTCGGCGATGCGCACCCCGCTCGGCACGACGTAGTCGGTCATGCGCGGGAACTTGTCGACCGAGGTGACCGACAGCGGCCGGTCGAGCGCGCGGGCGCGATGGCGGACCTCGTCCAGCAGCGCCGGGTCGACGGGGCCGCGGTCGGTCCAGGCGTTGTTGGGCAGCACGCCGAAGATGCCCTCGAGGCTGATCGTGTTCGGCCGCACCAGGCGGTGGCTGAGCAGGTGCAGGCGCAGGTAGGCGTCGTGCACGTCGGCCGGCGCGGCCTGCAGGTCCTCGATGACGGTGAGCACCGGCACGACCTTCACGCCGCGCAGCTCGTCGGCGCGCGCGGCGGCCGAGAACGAGCCGCCGCCCAGCTCGGTGGCCTCGGTCTGCTTCAGCGTGCGGGTGCCCGGCTGGGCGCCGCCGGGCACGTCGTCGAGGCCGAGGGTCGGACGCTTGTAGAGCGTGTCGAGGACGCGTCCGTCCGCGTCGTTGATCGTCGCCAGGCCGATCGCCCAGGCGCCACCGGTGACAGGCTGCTGCGTCATACGGGCCTGAACCCTAGAGGTCGGCAAGCTCGGCCAGCAGCTCGGGGCTGACCTCGCCGGAGTACACGGGCACCGCCCAGCCGGTGAGCGTGAACAGCATGCTCTCCTCGACGGCGACGACCAGCTCGCCGCCGTCCAGCTCGACGGTCACCGGGCTCTCGCCGCCGCGCAGCACGTGGGCGATGGCGGCGCCGCTGGCGCCCGTGCCCGACGCGCTCGTCTCCCCCACGCCGCGCTCGAAGATCCGGGCGCGGATGCGGTTCGGGGCGCGCTCGGTCCAGAACGACACGTTTGTGCGGTTGGGGAACAGCGGACTGCGCTCGATGTCGGGTCCGATCGCGCCGAGGTCGAGCGACTCGAGCTCGTCGGGATCCTCGATCCGGATGGCGCACTGCGGGTTTCCGACCTGTACGTGCTGGAAGGACCAGCGGCGCCCGCCGGCCTCCACCTCGCCGTGCCCGTCGGGGCCTCCGGACGGGAAGTCGTCCGACTGGGTGCGGGCGCGGCCCATCGCCATCTCGCAGGTCCGCTCGTCGATGATCGTGGGGCGGATCTCGCCGGCGGCGGTCTGGATCGAGAACTGCTTCCGGTCGGTCCAGCCGGAGCGGCGCAGGTAGAGGGCGGCCTCGCGGGCGCCGTTGCCGGAAAGCTCCGCCTCTGAGCCGTCGGGGTTGAGGATGCGCAGGCGGGCGACGAACCCGGCCTCGTCGGGCGGCGAGAGCTCGAGGATGCCGTCGCCGCCGATGCCGGTGTGCACGTCGCACAGGCGGCGGACGCGCGGCCCGGTCAGCTCGAACGGGAGCCGCTCACGCTCGACGATGATGTAGTCGTTGCCCAGGGCCTGCCACTTCTCGAAGCGCACGGCGCGCGAGGCTATCCGACGATCTCCTCGGCCACGTCCTCGATGCGCCTGCCGGTGAGGTCGACGTGCTCCACGGCGGGCAGCTTGCGCAGCCACGTGAGCTGCCTGCGGGCGTACTGGCGGGTGCGCCGCTTCATCGCCTCCACGTCGCCGCGCAGCAGCTCCTCGAAGCCGAGCGCCTTGCGCGCGGTGCGCGAGGCGCCTGCCGCATCCGCGGCGCGCACCTGCTCGATCGCTCCGGCGGCGACCATCGCGTCGACGCGCCGCTCGATCCGCTCGTAGAGGGCGTCGCGGTCCATGGTGAGCGCGATCAGACGGGTCGGGTGGCGGGTGTCGGTCGTCCAGAGCTGGTTCCGGGGCGGCGGCGCGGTGAGCTCCCCCATCGCGTCCAGCTCGAGCGCGCGGACGATCCGGTGCCGGTCGCGCGGGTTGATCGCGGCGGCGACCTCGGGTGCCTTCTCGGCAAGCTGCGCGTGCAGCGCCTCGGGTCCGCGCGCCTCCAGCTCGGCCATCAGCCTCTCGCGCAGGCCGGGCGGCGGAGCGGGCTTGAGGTCGAGCTCTGCGAGCGCGGCGCGCAGGTAGAGGCCGGTGCCGCCGACGACGATCGGCACGGCGCCCTCGGCCAGCAGGGAGTCGATCTCGGCGTGGGCGCGGCGCGCGTACTGGGCGACGGAGAACGTCTCGGTGACGTCGAGGATGGAGACGAGCCGGTGCTCGAGGCGCTCCTGCTCCTCGGGGGTCGGCGCGCCGGTGATGATCTCCAGGCCGCGGTAGACCTGCAGCGCGTCGGCGGACACGGCGACGGGCCGCTCGCCGCGGGCGCGCAGCCGCTCGGCGACGGCGATCGCCAGGTCGGTCTTGCCGATTCCGGTCGGCCCGAAGATGGCCAGCACTGTCATCCCGCAATCGAGCATGGCAGGCTTCCGGGCCATGCAAGTGCGCGGCAGCACCGTCCTGCTCACCGGAGCGACCGGCGGCATCGGCCATGCGATCGCGCGTCGCCTGCACGGCGCGGGCGCGTCGCTGATCCTGACCGGCCGCCGGACCGATGTGCTTCAACCGTTGGCCGAGGCGGTCGGCGGCCGGGCGATCGCGGCGAACCTGGCCGACCGCGACGACGTGCAGCGGCTGATCGAGGAGGTCGGCGAGGTCGACATCCTGGTGGCGAACGCGGGCCTGCCGGCGTCGGGGCGGCTGATGGACTTCCGCATCGACCAGATCGACCGGGCGCTGGATGTGAACCTGCGCGCTCCGATGGTGCTCGCGCGCGTGCTGGGCGAGCGGATGGTGGAGCGCCGCCGTGGCCACATCGTGTTCATGTCGTCGCTGGCGGGCAAGTCGGGCCAGGCGATCGGCTCGGTCTACAGCGCGACGAAGTTCGGTCTGCGCGGCTTCGGTCAGGCGCTGCGCGGCGACCTGGCGCCGCACGGGGTCGGCGTGAGCGTGATCTTCCCCGGGTTCGTGCGCCAGGCGGGCATGTTCGCCGAATCCGGCGCCAAGCTGCCGGCGGGCGTCGGCACGGTGAGCCCGGAGCAGGTGGCGGACGCGGTGCTGAAGGCGATCGAGCGCAACAAGGGCGAGATCGACGTGGCGCCGCTGGGCCTGCGGATCGGGGCCAACCTCGCCGGCCTGGCGCCGGACCTGGCGGCGCGGATCGCCGGGCTGCTGGGCGGCAACAAGGTCGCCGAGGAGCTCGCCGCCGGCCAGGTCAGCAAGCGCTGAGGGCCGCCCCCGCGCCCACGCCACCCCGGGCGCAGGCGCCTCACCCACGCCCCCGATCCTGTCGAGTTGACCCTGCTCCGACACGGTCAACTCGACGCGATTCGAGGGGAGCACGGTTTGCTCGACAGGGTTCAGCCACCGTGGCGCCTCCGGCGCCTGCGTCCTACGAGCCGTTGCTCGCGGCACGGCCGGCGTGGGCGACCTCGGTGCCGCGCGTCTCGGCGGCCAGGGCGCGCAGCACCTCGGCCGACAGGCGGGCGCCGTCGCCCGGGTCCTGCGGCGCCACGTTGACGCGCACCACGACCTCCTCCCCGTCGATCTCCTCCAACGCCACGCGCGGACGATCGCGGGTCGGTGTCTCGATCGTCTCCTCGAGCAGGTTCTGGATGTCGATCGGGGTGACGCCCGGCCGCAGGCGTGCGCGCAGGTCAACCCCCTCGGGCTCCTGCAGCGGGATCACGGCGACGCTGATCACCGCGCTGTTGGGGACCATGATCTCGTCGTCGCCGCTCATGAACGTCGTGTAGAGCAGCCCGAGCGAGCTCACGACGCCCTCGATGCGCCCCGCCAGCGCGCCGCCCTGCAGCGCGACGCGGTCGCCCACCCGGAACGGGCGCGCGCTCAGCAGCACCAGGCCGGCGAACAGGTTGCCGAACGTCTGCTGGGCGGCCAGGCCGACGATCACGGCGGTGAACGCGCCCGAGACCGCCAGCGCGCGCGGCTCCAGCCCCGCGATCCGCCCCGCCACGACGAACGTCGCCACCACGGTGACGAACCGCACCAGGAACCCGACGGTGCCCGCGGTGCCCGGGTCCATGCGTCGGAAGAGCTGCGGGCCGACCGACCGGCCCAGGTCGCGCGCGAACTGCCAGCCGAGCGCCACCAGCGCCGCCGCGGTCGCGAAGCGGATCGGCACGTCCATCCCGAAGATGGACTCGCGGTAGTGGTAGACGATCAGCACGCCCGCCAGCAGCGGCAGCAGCAGCCCGGCCTGGATCCGCGCGCGGCGCACCGCGCGCCGGCTGAGCTGGCGCGCCAGGCCCACCTCGCGCCAGGAGTGGCTGCGCGTCTGGAACAGGCGCTTCATGCGCGCTGAGTTCTTGCTGGCGGATGGGGTCATGGTCGGGGAGCTCGCTGGAGTTCTGAGGGGAGTTCTGCGCGCGCACCCGGGAGCCGCGCGCGGAGCGCCCGCTCGTCGAGCGGCCGCGCCGCGCTCCGGACCACGGACGCCGCCCTCTCACAGTTAGCAGTCAGAAAAGCGTTCCCTGGGCCCCTTGGCCCAAGGCGCCGCCGCCTGTGTCCGCGCCCGGTCGCCCGCCGCCTGTCCCCACGGGCGCCGACCGCTCGCCGCCCGCCGCCCTTCCGGCTCCACCGGCCTGCCTGCCGGCAGCCCCGCGCCCGTGCGTGCGCCACTCGCCCGGCGCGCCGCGTCGCCGCGTCCTGCCGCGCGCGAGCGCGGGCCGCGCGGCGTCCGCGGTGCGCGTCCAGCGCGAGCGCGGCGGGCCGAGCTTCCGCACCAGCCCCGCCAGCCGCTGCCGCTCGGCACGCGGCAGGTAGGCGCCGCGCGCGTACAGCTCCTCGTAGCGCTCGACCAGGTCCGGCCGGTAGCTCTTCAACCACTCCATGAAGACGGATCGGACCTCGCCGCGCAGGTGCAGGCCGATACCGGCGATCGACGTGGCCCCCGCCTCGGTCGCCGCCACGAGGATCTCCTCCACCTGACGCGGGTCGTCGTTGATGCCGGGCATCAGCGGCGCGACCAGCACGCCTGTCGGGATCCCGTTGCGGTTGAGCTCCGCCACCGCCTCCAGCCGGGCGCGCGGATGCGGGGTGCGCGGCTCGGTCGCCCGCCACGCCTTCTCGTCGATGGTGGGCACGCTCAGCGCCGCGCTGAACTCCGTGACCTCCACGAGCTGCCGCATCAGGTCGAGGTCGCGCAGCAGCAGCGGCGACTTCGTCAGCACCGAGCACGGGTTGCGGAAGTCGCGCATCGCCTCCCACACCCCGCGCATCAGCCGGTAGCGACCCTCGACCCACTGGTACGGGTCGGTGTTCGTGCCCAGGGCGACGTGCTCGCGCCGCCAGGAAGGCCGGCGCAGCTCGGCGCGCAGCACCTCCGGGAGGTTCACCTTCACGATGATCTGCCGCTCGAAGTCGCCGGCGGCGTCAAGCCCCAGGTAGGCGTGGGTGGGCCGCGCGAAGCAGTAGCGGCAGGCGTGGCTGCAGCCCCTGTACGGGTTGATCGTCCAGCGGAACGGCATCCGTGATGCCTTCGGCACGCGGTTGAGCGCCGAGCGCGCCTCCACCTCGTAGAAGGTCGTGTCCAGCGCCTCGGGCGCATCGAAGTGCCGGACGATCGCGTCCCTGTAGCCGGGCAGCCTCCGCCCCGCCTCGGCCTCGATCGTCAGGTTGCTCCAGCGCACGAACGTATGTTCGCATGCGCCCCGGACGGGTAGACCGGGACCGCCAGGCCACCGCAAGCCTCCTGACACGGTCATTGGCAGCGTGGGCGCGAAATGCGTGCACCACCTGCCGGCGACCGCCCACGCGCGGTCGTTGGCGACCCGAGCGCGAAATGCGTGCACCACCTGCCGGCAGCGTGGGAGTTGCCGGGGCGCCGCGCCCGTCCCCTGCCTGCGGACCGAGCGCGCCGGCCGCCTCAGGCCATCGCGCGCGCCAGCAGCGACATCTCGCCGCTGAGCGTCTGCGACGTGGCGCCGGTGATCTCCACGGGCACGATCTCCCCCGGCGAGGCCAGGCCGGTGAAGTTCACGACCTTGTTGTGCGGGGTGCGCCCGCGCAGCTTCGAGGGGTCGGTGCGCGACGGGCCCTCGACCAACACATCCATCGTGCGGCCGACGAAGCGCTGCGCCCGCTCGTTCGCGCGGCGCTGGATCAGGTCCACGAGCCGGTTCATGCGATCCACGGCAGTGTCGTGGTCGATGAACTCGTCCACGAACTCGGCCGCCTCCGTGCCCCGCCGCGGGGAGTAGATGAACGTGAACGCGCCGTCGAAGCCGACCTCCTCGCAGACCTCCAGGGTCTCCTGGAAGTCCTCCTCGGTCTCCCCCGGGAAGCCGACGATGATGTCGGTCGTCAGCGCGATGTCCGGGTTGTGCTCCCGGATGAGCGCCACCCGCTGCATGAAGCGCTCGCGGTTGTAGGTGCGGCGCATCCGCTTGAGGATCCGCGAGGAGCCGGACTGCAACGGCAGGTGGATGTGCGGGCAGACCTTGTCCAGCTCTGCGTGCGCCCGGACCACGTCCTCCTTGAAGTCCTGAGGGTGCGGGCTGGTGTAGCGGATGCGCTTCAGCCCGTCGATCTCGCTGAGCGCGTACAGCAGCGCCGCGAACGAGGTGCGCTCGCCGCCCCGCACCGCGCGCCCGTACGCGTTGACGTTCTGGCCGAGCAGCGTGACCTCGATCACGCCCTGGTCGACCATCTCGCGCACCTCGGCGACGATCTCCTCCAGCGGGCGGTCGACCTGGCGGCCGCGCGTCGAGGGCACGATGCAGTACGAGCACTTCATGTTGCAGCCGGCCGAGATCTGAACCCAGCCCTGGAACTCGCGCTCGCGCTTGGCGGGCAGATGGCCGGTGAAGCCCTCGAACTCGAAGAAGCCCTGGGCGGTGATCGAGTCGCTGGTGAGGAACTCCGCCAGCTTGTGGACCTGGCCCGGCCCGAAGGCGACATCCACGTAGGGGAACTGCTCGAAGACCTCGTGCTTGACGGACTGCGCCCAGCAGCCGCCGACGCCGATCACGACCTCCGGGTTGCGCTTCTTGTGGGCCGCGGCCTGCTGCAGATGCGCGATGAACCGGCTGTCGGCCTTCTCGCGGATCGAGCAGGTGTTGAACAGGATCAGGTCGGCGCGATCCTGCGACTCGGCCTCACGGTAGCCCAGCGACTCGAGCAGCCCCTTCATGCGCTCGGAGTCGTGCTCGTTCATCTGGCACCCGAAGGTGGTGACGTGGTAGGTCCTCGTTGCGCCGGGCACGACCAATGAGGGTACCGGCGCCGGTGTCCGATCTCGCCGCGCCGGACGGCGGGAGCGCCCGCGCGATCCTGTCGAGTCGACCGTGCTCCCGCGCGATCCTGTCGAGTCGACCCTGCCCGGGCACGGCGAAGTCGACAGGATCCCGGCTAGCGCGCGTAGTCGGTGGCGCGCGACTCGCGGATGACCGTCACCTTGATCTGCCCCGGATACTCGACCTCCTGCTCGATCCGGCGGGCGATCTTGTAGGCGAGGCCGGGCGCGGCCTGGTCGCTGACGACCTCCGGCTCGACGATGACGCGCACCTCGCGGCCGGCCTGCATCGCGTAGACCTTGTCGACGCCCTCGTGGGAGGCGGCGATCCGCTCCAGGTCGCGCAGCCGCTTCACGTAGTGCTCAAGCTGCTCGCCGCGTGCTCCGGGCCGGGCGCCGGACAGGGCGTCGGCGGCCTGCACGATCACCGCCTCGACGGTCTGCGGCTCGACCTCGTTGTGGTGGGCCTCCATCGCGTGCACGACCGCCTCCGACTCGCCGTGGCGGCGGGCGAGCTCGCCGCCGACGAGCGCGTGCGGCCCCTCCACCTCGTGCGAGACGGCCTTGCCGATGTCGTGAAGCAGCGCGGCGCGGCGGGCGGTCTTCACCGACGCGCCCAGCTCGGCGGCCATCAGCGCGGCGAGCTGCGCGCACTCGACCGAGTGCGCGAGCACGTTCTGGCCGTAGCTGGTGCGGAACTTGAGGCGGCCGAGCATCTTGACCAGCTCAGGGTCGAGCCCCTGCACCCCGGCCTCCAGCACCGCGTTCTCCCCGCTCTCGACGATGTGCGCCTCGAGCTCCGACTTGGCCTGGTAGTAGGCCTCCTCGATGCGGGCCGGGTGGATGCGCCCGTCCTGCAGCAGCCGCTCCAGCGTGAGGCGCGCGATCTCGCGGCGCACCCCGTCGAACGAGCTGAGCACGACCGCGTTCGGGGTCTCGTCGATGATCACGTCGACGCCGGTGAGGTGCTCGAGCGCGCGGATGTTGCGCCCCTCGCGGCCGATGATCCGGCCCTTCATGTCGTCGCTGGGCAGCTCGACGACCGACACGGTGGTCTCTGCGGCGTGCTTGGCCGCCATCCGCTGCATGGCGACGCTGAGGATCGAGCGGACGCGACGCTCGGCGTCGCGCTTGGTCTCCTCCTCGATCTGGCGCAGGAAGCGCTGCGCGTCGTGGCGCGCCTCGTCCTCGATGTCCTTGAGCAGCTCCTGCTTGGCCTGGCCCGGGCTCAGGCCGGCGACCCGCGCCAGCGCCTGCTCGCGCTCGACGCGCAGCCGCTCGACCTCCGCCTCGCGGTCGACGAGGTGCTGCTCGCGGCGCTCCAGCTCCGCCTCGCGGCGGTCGAGGTCGGCGCTGCGGCGCTCCAGTGCGCTCTCGAGCGCCACCACCCGCCGCGATGTCTCCTCGAGCTCCCGCTCGCGGCGTTCCAGCTCCTCGCGCTCCCGCGTGTCGACGGGCCGCTCGTCGTCACGCGCCGCCGGGGCCGGAGCGGGCGATGTCGTCACGGCCGTGACCGGCCGGGCGCGGCCGCTGAAGATGCGGGCCGCCACGACGATCGCCACTGCGATGACCGCCGCGCCGATGAGCGTCTCCATTGCGCTGTCCTCTCTCCATCCGGAGCCGACGGGTGCGGCCGGATGGTCTCCGATCAAGCTGGTCGCGAGCGAGCTGCGGGCCGGCGGGCACGACCGTCAGCGCGTGGCCGGCTGCACGGTTGTGGACGAGGGTCGTTGCGATGCGCGCTGGGATGGCGAAAACGGCTGGTAAGTGCCCGAAACCGACGGGTCGTTCGCTGCGGCGAATCGTAGCCGGGCCCGTCGGCCGACAGCCCGCTCAGGATCGGGCGTAGGCGCGTAGCGCGTCGTAGGCGAGCTCGAGGTCGTATCCCTTGCGGACCAGGAAGCCGAGCGCCCGCTGCTTGTCGCGGTCGGTCTCGGGCACGGTGCGGAAGCGACCGCGCAGCACGCGCACCGCGGCCTCCAGCTCGCTCTCGTCGCCCCGTTCGGCCAGCGCGGCGGCGACCAGCTCCGGCGCCACGCCGGCGGACAGCAGCTTGCGCTCGATGCGCTCGTCGCCCCAGCCGTCCAGCCGGCGCCGGTCGGCCGTGTACTGCCGCGCGTAGCGGGCGTCGTCGAGGTAGCCCTGACGGCCCAGCTCGTCGACGACCTGGTCGATCGTGTCCGGCTCGACGCGCTTGGCCTCTAGGTGACGCCGTACCTCCAGCACCGTTCGGTCCCGGTAACCCAGGTACCGGTACGCGAGGTCGAGCGCGTGCTGGAGGCGCAGCTCCGGGTCGTCGGCGCGCCCGGACGGCACGGCCACCGTCAGGCGGCCGCGCCCCCGCGCGCCGCCTTGATCTCGCCGGTGGCCGGGTCGACGCCCTCGGGCACCCCGCCGTCGATCGCGTCGGCCACGTTGCGCTCGATCCCGAGCGCCTCGTAGATCTTGGCCTCGATCTCGTTGCGGACGTCCGGGTGCTCGTCGAGGAACGCCTTGGCGTTGTTGCGCCCCTGCCCGAGCCGCTCGTCGCCGTAGGAGAAGAACGAGCCCGACTTGGCGATCACGTTGTGCTCGACGCCCAGGTCGAGGACGCAACCGGAGGTCGAGATGCCCTTGCCGAACTCGATGTCGAACTCGGCCTGGCGGAACGGCGGCGCGACCTTGTTCTTGACGACCTTCACGCGCACCCGGTTGCCGATCGCCTCCGTGCCCTCCTTCAGCGTCTCCACACGGCGGATGTCGAGGCGCTGCGAGGCGTAGAACTTGAGCGCGCGACCGCCCGGCTGGGTCTCCGGCGAGCCGAACATCACGCCGACCTTCTCGCGGATCTGGTTGGTGAACAGGCAGAGCGTCTGCGTGCGGTTGAGGTTGCCCGCCAGCTTGCGCATCGCCTGGCTCATCATCCGCGCCTGCAGGCCGACGGTCGCGTCGCCCATCTGCCCCTCCAGCTCGGCGCGCGGGGTCAGCGCCGCAACCGAGTCGACGGCCACCACGTCGACGGCGCCGGACCGCACCAGCATGTCGGCGATCTCGAGCGCCTGCTCGCCGTAGTCGGGCTGCGAGACCAGCAGCTCGTCGATGTTGACGCCGATCGCCTGCGCGTACAGCGGGTCCATCGCATGCTCGGCGTCGATGAACGCGCACACGCCGCCGCGCTTCTGCGCCTCGGCGAGCACGTGGTAGACGAGCGTCGTCTTGCCCGAGGACTCCGGGCCGAAGATCTCGACGATGCGGCCCCGCGGCAGGCCGCCGATGCCCAGCGCCAGGTCCAGCGACAGGGCGCCGGTCGGGATGGCGCTGACCTTCACCTGGGCGCCCTCGTCGCCCATGCGCATGATCGTGCCCTTGCCGAACTGGCGCTCGATCTGGGTGATCGCGCCCTGCAGGGCGGCGTCGCGCGCCTTGGCGGCCTTCTCGTCAGCGGTTGCAGCCATCGTCAAACCTCTCTCTGGGCATGGGCGGCCACCTGAGTGTGCGGGCCGCATCGGACGGAACCGAACCGACCGGCCACGCTACGCCGCCTCCCGTGCCGCAAGGGCACGCGGGCGTCACGAATCGACGGCGAAATCGACGCGCGCCTGCGGCTCGTAGGCGGGGCCGCCGCCCACGCCCCGCCCGAGGTAGGACCGGTAAAGGACGATCCCCTGCGGCGTCAGCGGCCGCAGTGGCGCCGGCTCCAGCTCGCGGCGCGGCACGCCCCAGCCGCGGCGGATGCGCGCCACCGTGATGTGCGGCCGGAACGGGCGCTCCTCGCGCGGCAGGCCGACCGCCTCCAGCTCGTCCCACAGCCGCTCGTGCAGCCGCCCCAGCCGGCGGCTCGGGTCGGCCACCGCGACGGTGAGCACGTGCGGACGGCGCGGCGAGAGCCACAGCGCGCCCGCGGTCTCGAGCTGCGGCGGCTCGCCGGGAGCGAAGTCCTCGATCAGCGCCGCCACGTCGTCCAGCTCGGCCAGGGAGCGATGGCCCAGGAACGCGAGCGTCAGGTGCAGGTTCTCCGCCGCGACCGGCCGCAGCCCGGGGTCGTCGCCGATCGCCCGCAGCGCCCAGTCGGCGAGGACGCTGCGGTCCTCCTCGCTGACCTCGAGCGCGACGAACAGCCGGGCGCTCATCGCGGCATCGACGGCACGGGATCGCCTGCGCCCTGCAGCAGGCGGCGCACCAGGTGCATCGCGACGGTGGTCGTGCGGTCGCGCACGTCGGCGCGCGAGCCGGGCAGGTGGACGCGCCGGGTCAGGCGCGCCCCCGCCGAGCAGACCGACAGGCAGACCGTGCCGACCGGCTTGTCGGGGGTGCCGCCGTCCGGACCGGCGATGCCGGTGATCCCCACGCCGATGTCGGCGCCGAGCGCCTTGCGCGCCCCCTCGGCGAGCGCCTCCGCCACCTCCTCGGAGACCGCCCCGGTGCGCTCCAGCAGCGCGGGCTCCACGCCGGCCAGCCTGACCTTCGCCTCGTTGTCGTAGACGACGAGCCCGCCGAGGACGTAGGCGGAAGAGCCCGGCCGCTCGGTCAGCCGGGCGGCGAGCAGCCCGCCGGTGCACGACTCGGCGGTCGCGATCGTTCGCTCGCTGGTGCGCAGCAGCGTCGCCACCTGCTCGTCCACGGTCGTGCCGTCCTCGCTGAACAGCCGGTGCCCGTGGCGCTCGCGCACCACGTCGACGAACGCCGCATAGGCCTCGCGCTGCTCGGGCGTGTAGCGGGTGACGACCTCCACCTCGCCGCGCCGCAGGCAGGTGGTGATCTCCATCGCATCGATCGCCACGCCCGCGTCGCGCGCGGCCTGCATCGTGTCGACGATCGCGGCCTCGGGGATGCCGAACAGCCGCATCGTCTCCTGGACGTAGGTGTCGGCCCCGGCGACGGCGGCGCGGAACGCGTCGGTCTCCACCGCGGCGCGCCACATCGGCTGCAGCTCGCGCGGCGGTCCCGGCAGAACCACCACGGTCGGCCCGCCTTCCCGCGTGGGCGGAACGACGAGGCCGGGCGCGGTGCCGACCGGCTCGAGCACGGTGGCGCCCTCCGGCACCAGCGCCTGCTTCCGGTTGGCGCGGCGGATCGAGTCCTCGTCGACGTTCGGGAAGCGCGCCCGCAGCGTGGAGAGGATGTCCCAGATCCGCTGCTCCAGCTCGGGATCGAGCTTCATCGGGCGGCCCTGGAACTCGGCCACCACCGACGCCGTCAGGTCGTCCTCGGTCGGGCCCAGCCCGCCGCTGGTGACGATCAGGTCCATCCCGGCGTCCGCCAGCCACCCGAGCGCGTCGCGGACGTCCTCGGGCCGGTCGCCGACGATGACCGTGTGCGCCAGCTCGATGCCGCGCTCACGCAGCCGCTCGGCCAGCCAGGGGCCGTTGCGGTCCGCGACCCGTCCCGTGAGGACCTCGGTGCCGGTGACGACGATGCCCGCCCGCGCGCTCATGCCTACACGCACTCCGGCGCATCGGCGGGATCGATCCGGCGCACCTCGTTCTTGGTGATCACGTAGCCCATCGGGCTGTCCCGGCCGACGCGGCGGGTGCGTCCGTCGACGTTCAGCCTGACGTTGCCGTTGCCGAGCCGCACGCGGAACCGCCGCGAGCGGAACGGGCCGGCGGTCGAGCCGGGCCGCAGCGTGGCGCCCGAGATCAGCTTGTTGCCGGAGGCGTCCTCCAGGCAGACGTACACCTCTCCGGTGGGCACCAGCCGCAGCTCCGCCACGCGCGAAGAGGCGACGGGCGTCTGCCGGCGCTCCGCGCTGCTGCGCGGCGGCGCGGTGGTGGTGCGCGGCACGGTCGTCACCGTGGTGCGGGTGGTCGGGATCCGCACCTCGGTGGCCTCCGGGCTCTCGTCCTCGCCGGCCAGGGTCCCCAGGGCGAACAGGCCGACGAGCAGCAGCACCACCATGACGGCGACCGGCACCCATCGCGGCATCCGTGGCCCGGGCGCGTTGGGCGGCCGCCGCGGCGGGCTGATCGGCATCAGGTCATGGTCGGAGGGCGGCTCGTGGCGGAGCTTGTACTCCTCCACCAGCAGCTTGGCGTCGAGCCCGAGCGCCTCGGCGTAGGTGCGCAGGAAGGTGCGCACGTAGGTGGGGCCGGGCAGCAGCCCCCACTCCTCGTTCTCGAGCGCACGCAGGTACTTGGCCCGGATCTTGGTCTTGGCCTCGATCTCCGAGATATCGATGCGGGCGCGCATGCGCGCCTCTCGCAGGGTGGCACCGATCTCCGGCATTCAGGGGCTGAGTCTACGAACGCCCGTCAGGTCTCGTCACCGGTAGGCGGCTCGTCGGAGGCCACCGGCGCGGGGAGCTCCACGTCGGTGGGGGCCTCGATGTCGCCGCGCTCGGCGAGGTTGGACAGGACGCGCGGCAGGTCGGCCTCGGTGATGAGCACCTGCCGCGGCTTGGAGCCCTCGTAGCCGGAGATGATCCCGCGGCGCTCGAGCATGTCCATCAGGCGCCCGGCGCGCGTGTAGCCGAGCCGCATGCGCCGCTGGAGCATCGACGTCGACGCGGTGCCCATCTCGACGACGAGCCGGATCGCGTCGGCCAGCAGCGGGTCCTCGTCGGGGTCCATTCCGGCGCGCTCCTCGCCGGAGTCCTGCTGCTCCTCGGTCTCCACCTCCTCGAGCAGGTCCTCGCGCAGCTCCGGCTCGCCTTGCCGCGCCCAGAAGCCGGTGATCGCCGCGATCTGCTCCTCGTCGATGTAGGCGCCCTGGATGCGCTGCAGCTTCGAGGAGCCGACGGGCGAGAACAGCATGTCGCCCATGCCCAGCAGCGACTCGGCGCCGTTCTGGTCGAGGATCACGCGCGAGTCGGTCTGCGAGCTCACCGCGAAGGCGATCCGCGACGGCACGTTGGCCTTGATCATGCCGGTGATGACGTCCACGCGCGGGCTCTGCGTGGCGAGCACGAGGTGGATGCCGACGGCGCGCGCCTTCTGGGCGATGCGGATGATCGAGTCCTCCACGTCGGCGGGCGCGACCATCATCAGGTCGGCGAGCTCGTCGATCACGCACAGGATGTACGGGAGCGGCCGCTCGCCCTCGGCCTCGCGCACCTTGTTGAGCTCCTTGAGGGAGCGGGTGCGCTTCATGGCCATGATCCCGTAGCGCCACTCCATCTCCCGCACCAGGTTCTGCAGCGCGTTGGCCGCCTGGCGCGGGCTGGTGATCACCGGCGTGAGCAGGTGCGGGACGTCCTCGTAGTGGTTGAGCTCGACCTGCTTGGGATCGACGAGCACGAGCCGCACCTCGTCGGGCGTGGCGTTGAGCAGGATCGAGCTGAGCATCGCGTTGATGCAGCCCGACTTGCCCGCGCCGGTGGTGCCGGCGACGAGCAGGTGCGGCATCTTGGCCAGGTCGGCGGAGATCGCCTTGCCGGAGACGTCCTTGCCGAGCCAGACGACCAGCGGCGAGGAGTCGTTGCGGCGGCCGGGCTTGAAGACGTCGCCGAGCCACACCATGCGCCGCTCGCGGTTGGGCACCTCGATGCCGACCGCCTGCTTGCCGGGGATCGGGGCGAGGATGCGGATCTCCGTGGCGGCCAGCGCGTAGGCGAGGTCGTCCTTGAGCTGGGCGACCTTGCTCATCTTCACTCCGGGCGCCAGCCGCAGCTCGTAGCGGGTGATGTGCGGACCTGTGACGGTGCCGACGACCTTGCTCTCGATCTTGAAGTGGCCGAGCGCCTCGACGAGCCGCCTGCCGACCTCCTCGATGCTCGCCTCGTCGGGGCCGGCCTGGTCGCCGCTGGAGCGCTTGAGCACGCGCGGGTCGGGGAGCACGTACTCGATCTCGCCCTCCTCTCCCTCGGCGCGCGCCTCGAGCTGGAGCTGCTGCTCGTCGAGCACCTCGGCGCCGCGCGGCTCGTCGTCGTCGGAGTCCTCGGGCTCGGAGGCCTCGACCGCTCCGGGCTCGAGCTCCTCGTCGGCCTCGGCCTCCACCTGCTCCGGCTCGGGCTCCTCGGCGACCGGCTCCTCGACGGGCTCGGGCTCGGGCTGCGTCTCCTCGCCGTAGAGGTCCGGGTACCGCTTGCTGCCGTCGAGCGCGGACGGGTCGGCGCTGCCCCCGCCGGTGGTGACGACGATCTCCTCGTCCGCCGGCTCGGGGACCTGCACGGGCGGCGTGTCCGCGTCGGCCCGCTTGCGGGAGCGCCTCGTGCCCTTCCTGGCGGGCGGCTCGTCCTCCAGGCGGCGGCGCAGCACGCGCGTGGTGTCCGCGACGCTCGCCCCGGTGGCCTTGATCACCCCGGCGACGGAGGCTCCCGTCAGCAGCAGGACGCCGGCGAGCGCCATGAACAGGGCGACTATGTGAGCGCCGATCGAGCCGAGCAGGGTCTCGGTGACGTACAGCTCGACCTCGCCGAGATAGCCGCCGCGATGGCGCAGGAGCTCCGGGTCCCAGTAGCCGTGGCGAGCGTCGTCGGGACCCAGGCCTAGCGTGCCGTGGGCGAGCATCAGCGCCAGCGCGAGCAGCAGCAGGATCCCGCCGGAGCGGAACGGCCGCACGGCGGGCAGCAGCGGGCGCAGGACAAGGATCGCCCCGGCGGCGATGAGCGCCACCGGCGCCAGGATGCGCAGTCCGCCGATCGCCAACGCCAGGCCGTCGACGATCGCGTCGCCGGCGCGCCCGCCGTCGAAGCCGAAGTACAGCGGGAACGCCAGGAACACCCCGGCCGCCACCAAGCCGAGCCCGATCAGGTCCAGGTGGCGCTGCTCGAGCTGGGGCATGCGCGGCGCCCAGACGGCCGAGGAGCGCCTCGCCCGTGCCCGGGACTTGCCGGCGGTGCGGCGGCGCGGCTTGCTGCTTGCTCTGCGTGACGAGCGGGTCGGCGTACGGGTGGTCGACATGCGGCTTTCCGGAGTCCCTTCGACGGACCCGGTGGCGTCCCTGCCGCAACCCCTGGCGCAACGCGAAGCGCTGCCCCTACCATCGAACCTGATGCTGGACGGCCACGACCGCCAGGCCCGGGTGCTGATCGTCGAGGACGACGAGGACATCGCGCAGGTCCTGCAGCGCTCGCTGCGCCTGGAGGGCTACGACACGCGCGTCGCCGCGGACGGCGAGGCGGCGCTGAAGGCGGCCGCCGAGTTCATCCCCGACCTGGTGATCCTCGACCTCGGCCTGCCGAAGATCGACGGCATGGACGTCGCCCGGCAGCTTCGCGCCGAGGGCGACGTGCCGATCCTGATGCTCACCGCGCGGGACGCGGTCGAGTCGCGTGTCGCCGGGCTGGACGCGGGCGCCGACGACTACCTCGTCAAGCCGTTCGAGCGCCAGGAGCTGCTGGCGCGGATGCGGGCGCTGCTGCGCCGCCGCCCGCCGCGCGGGAGCGCGTCGCTGGTGGTCGGCGACCTGTCGCTCAACCCCGACACCCACGAGGTGCGGCGCGGCGACCGCGAGATCAAGCTCACCCAGCGCGAGTTCGAGCTGCTCGAGTACCTGATGCGCAACGAGCGCATCGTCATCTCGCGCCAGCGGCTGCTGGAGGACGTCTGGGGCTACGACCCGTTCGCGACGACGAACACGATCGAGGTGTTCGTCTCCAACCTGCGCCGCAAGCTGGAGGCGGGCGGCGAGCCCCGGCTCCTGCACACGATCCGCGGCGCCGGCTACGTGCTGCGCGCATGATCAAGTTCCTGCGCTCGCTGTCGCTGCGCTGGCGGCTGGCGCTCCTGTCGGCCGGGCTGACGTTCGCGGTGCTGTGCGTGTTCGCGCTCGCGATCGGCCAGCTCACGGTCGACCGCATCCGCGACGACTTCCGCGGCGAGCTGCGCTCCTCGGTAGTCAACCTCGCCCAGCAGCTCACCATCACCTACCGCTACGGGCGGGCGAACATCGACCCGGCGACGGTGCAGGCCTACGCGGCCTCGAGCAGCGCGGTCATCCGGGTGGTCGCGCCGGGCGGCCAGGTGATCGCGCAGACCCGCAACGCGCCCGACTTCACGCGGATGGGGCTTCCGCTCGGCGAGACCGGCGAGGTCGGCGGCTACCGCGTCGAGACGCGGCTCACCCGCCTGTACAGCACGGTCGATCCCCGCCTGAGCCAGCGCGTCTACATCCAGTACGCGCGCCCGACCGCAACGGTGGAGGCGACGGTCGCGCGCGTGCGGCTGTTCCTGCTGCTGGGCGTGCTGGCCGCCTCGGCGGTCGCGCTGGTGCTGGCGCACGCGCTGTCGGAGCGGGCGCTCGCGCCGCTGTCGCGGCTGACCTCCACCGCGCGCACGATCGCCCGCACGGCGGACCCCAACCGGCGCGTCCCGGTGCCCGACACCGAGGACGAGGTGGCCGAGCTGGCGCGCACCCTGGACGACATGCTGCAGGCGCTGGAGTCCTCGCGCGCCGAGCGGGAGGCGGTGCTCGAGCACCAGCGGCAGTTCATCGCCGACGCCAGCCACGAGCTGCGCACCCCGCTGACCAGCGTGCTGGCGAACCTGGAGCTGCTCGCCGACGCGCTGGAGGGCGAGGCGGGCGACGCCGCCCGCTCGGCGCTTCGCTCCACGCAGCGGATGCGCCATCTCGTGGCCGACCTGCTGCTGCTCGCGCGCGCCGACGCGCGCCGCACCACCCCCCACCGGCCGGTCGACCTCGGGCAGATCGTTGTCGACGCCGCCGCCGAGCTGGGCCCGATCTCCAGCGACCACGAGGTGACCGTCTCGGCGCCGTCGACGACGATCGTCGGCGCGCAGGACGAGCTGCACCGGATGGTCTCCAACCTGCTCGAGAACTCGCTGCGCCACACGCCGGCGGGCACGCACGTCAGCGCGACGCTCCAGGCCGACGACAAGGAGGTGCGGCTGATCGTCGCCGACGACGGCCCGGGCGTGCCGGAGGAGCTGCGCGACCGGGTGTTCGAGCGGTTCGTGCGCGCCGGCGGCGACCGCGCCGGCTCCACCGGGCTCGGGCTGGCGATCGTCAAGACGGTCGCCCGCGCGCACGGCGGCGACGTGCGGCTCGAGTCGCCGCCGGAGGGCGGCGCGCGGTTCGTCGTCACCCTGCCGCTCAGCGGGGCGCCCGAGCCCGCCGAGCAGCCGACGCCCGCCCAGGCGTAGGCGCCGCGCGTCGCGACGCGGGCCTCAGACCTCGACGACCACCGGCAGGATCATCGGCCGGCGGCGGATGCGGTCGTAGACGAAGTGCGCGAGGTCGTCGTGCAGCGTCGCCTGCAGGAGGTCGATCTCGCGGATCTCCTCCTCCGCGGCGCGCTCCAACGACTCGGTGACCGCCTGGCGCAGGTCGGCGACGAGGTCCTCGGCGGTCGAGTACGGCACGCCGCGGAAGATGATCTCCGGGTCGGCCACCTGCGAGCCGTCCTGCTCGGAGATCGTCACCACCACGACGAAGATGCCGTCGGCGCTCAGCATGCGCCGGTCGCGCAGGGCGACGTCGGCCGGGTCGCCGATGTCGACCCCGTCGACGTAGATCATGCCCGCGCGCTCCGGGCGGCCGAAGCTGGCGCCGTGCTCGTCGATCTCCAGCGGCAGCCCGTTCTCCCCCTTGAAGATCCGCTCCGGCGGGATGCCGACCGCCTCGGCCAGCTCGGCGTGCATGTGGATGCGCTTGTGGTCGCCGTGGAACGGCATCACGTAGCGCGGCCGCACCAAGTTGAGCATCAGCTTCAGCTCCTCCTGGTAGCCGTGGCCGGAGGCGTGCACCGGCGCGTCGGCGGCCGTGATCACGTCGCAGCCGATGTGGTACAGGCGGTCGATCGTGTCGTTGACGGCGCGCTCGTTGCCGGGGATCGGCGTGGCGGCGAAGACGACGGTGTCGCCCTCGTGCAGCTCGACCTGCGGGTGGTCGCGGTAGGCCATCCGCCGCAGCGCCGAGAGCGGCTCGCCCTGGCTGCCGGTGGAGATGAACACCAGCCTGTGGTCGGGGAAGTCGGAGGCCTCGCGCGGCTGGATGATCGTCCCCTCGGGCACGTCGATGTGCCCGAGCATCCGCCCGATGTTGATGTTCTTGCGCATCGAGCGGCCGACGAGCACGACCTTGCGCCCGTGCATCACCGCCGCGTCGATCACCTGCTGGACGCGGTGGATGTTGGAGGCAAACGAGGTGACGATGATCCGGCCGCTGCAGCGGGCGAACAGCGCCTCCAGGCTGGGCCCTGCGACCGACTCGGTCGGCGAGAAGCCGGGCCGGTCGGCGTTGGTCGAGTCGCCGCACAGCAGCAGGATCCCCTCCCGCCCCAGCTCTGCGAGCCGGCTGACGTCCGCTGGTCGCCCGTCGACCGGCGTCTGGTCGAACTTGTAGTCGCCGGTGAACAGAACCGTCCCCAGGTCGGTGGTGACGGCGACCGCGAGGCTGTCGGGGATCGAGTGGGTGACGTGGATGAGCTCCACGTCGAACGGGCCGAGCTCGAGCTTCTCCCCGGCGGCGACGTCCGTCAGGTTGGTGTCGCGCAGCTTGTGCTCGTCGAGCTTGGAGCGGGCCATCGCCATCGTGAGCCGCCCGCCGAACACCGGGATGTCGGTGCCGAGCTCGCGCAGCACCCACGGCAGCGCGCCGACGTGGTCCTCGTGGCCGTGGGTGATGATGATGCCCTCGATGTCGTCGACCCGGTCGCGCAGGTAGCTGAAGTCGGGCAGGACGAGGTCGATGCCCACCTGCTCGGGCGTCGGGAAACGCAGGCCGGTGTCGATGACGAGGATCGCGCCGTCGTACTCGACGACGGTCATGTTCTTGCCGATCTCGCCCAGCCCGCCGAGGGGCAGGACGCGGAGCGTCCCCGCCATCGCCTCAGGAGGCGCCGGCCGAGGCCAGCAGGCCGAGCCGCTCCAGCACGGCGCGGATCGCCGCCTTCTCCTGCTCGTCGGCCTCCACGAGCGGCAGGCGCAGCCCGCCGACGCGGTGGCCGAGCATAGCGAGCGCCGCCTTGATCGGGATCGGGTTGGTGGTGATGCCGAGCACCTTGTAGAGGTCCTGCAGCTCGGCGTCGATCGCGTGGCGCTGCTCGGGCTCGTCGACCATGCGCCGCATCTGCTCGCCGACCAGGTGGCTGGCGACGAGGATGCCGCCGCATCCGCCGATGTCGAGCGTCGCGGCCAGCAGCTCGTCGTTGCCGGCGTAGATCCCCAGGCCGTCGATCGGGGCCAGGTTGTCGTTGTTGGCCTGCTTGACGTAGTCGACGTTCTCGATCTGCGCCAGCTCGGCGAGGAAGTCGTTGGGCAGGTCGATGACCACCCGCGACGGGATGTTGTAGAGGATGATCGGCTTGTCGGTGGCGCGCGCGATCTCCTCGTAGTGGCGCTTGATGCCGCGCCGGTTGGGCTTGTTGTAGTACGGGGTGACGCTGAGGATCGCGTCGACGCCCAGCTCGGTGGACTTCTCCGTCAGGTGGACGGCGTGCCGGGTGTCGTTGGAGCCCGCGCCGGCGATGATCGTCGTGCCGGGCGGCCTGTTCTGGACGGCCACCTCGATGACGCGCAGGTGCTCCTCGTCGGTGAGCGTCGAGGCCTCGCCGGTCGTGCCGCAGACGACGAAGCCGTCCGAGCCGTGCGCGGCGAGGTGGTGCAGGAGGTCGACGAACGCCTCTTCGTCGACCTGCCCCTTCTCGTCGAAGGGCGTGACGATCGCGGTGATGATGGCTCCGAGGTCCGGCACGGCGAGCATTCTCCCACGTCGCCGGGGCGGTCGTCTCCGGCGCGTACGCTGGCGGCCATGGCGGAGCCCGTGACCCTCGAGGCGGAGATCGTCGCCCTGCGCTTCAGCGCAGACGACGGCTCGTTCGCCGTGGCCGCGGCGATCACCGACGACGGCGAGGAGATCGTGCTCACCGGACCGCTCGGCCAGGTGGTGCCGGGCGACGTGGTCGAGGTGGCGGGTGCGTGGCACGAGCACCCGCGCTTCGGCCGCCAGCTCCGCTGCGAGCAGGTGCGGGTGAAGCCGCCGACGGGCGACCAGGCGCTGCTCTCGCTGCTCTCCCAGGTCAAGCACGTCGGCGAGGTGGGCGCCGCCTGGCTGCTTCACCGCCACGGCCCCGACGTGCTGGAGGTGATCGACGCCGACCCCGAGCGGCGGCTGCGCGAGGTGCCGGGGATCGGGCCGGCGCGGATCGGGGCGGCGGTCGCCTCCTGGAGGCGGCTGGCGGGCGGACGCGCGTTGCGGCTCTTCCTGGCCGAGCACGGCGTCCCCGCCGCGGCGGCGGCGCGGGTGCAGCGGGCGCTGGGCGACGGCGGCCTGGAGCTGCTGCGCGAGGACCCCTACGCGCTCGTCGAGGTGGAGGGGATCGGCTTCGCCACCGCCGACCAGGTGGCGCGCGCGATCGGCGAGCCGCCCGACTCGCCGCGGCGCTTCGACGCGGCGCTCCGCCACGTGCTGGTGTCCGCCGAGCAGGACGGCCACTGCTTCCTGCCCGCCGACGAGCTGTGCGCCCGCACCGCCGCGCTGCTCGGCGTCGAGCCGGAGGCGGTGGCGGCGCGGCTGCCGGAGGCCGACCTGGTGCGCGACGGCGATCGCGTGCTCGACGCGCGCATGGACCGCACCGAGCGCAAGCTGGCCGAGCGGGTGCGCGAGCTGCTCTCCGCGCCGCCCACGCTGGACATCGAGGTGCCCGCGGAGCCGCCGGACGACGGGCCCGACGCGCCCCGTCCCACCCCGGCGCAGTGGGCGGCGGTGCGGAAGGCCGCCGGGCACCGGCTGTCGATCCTCACGGGCCTGCCGGGCACGGGCAAGACGGCGACGATGCGCGCGCTGGTGGACCTGCTGCGCTCCCACCGGCGGGCGGTGCGGCTGTGCGCGCCGACCGGCAAGGCGGCGCGGCGGCTGGCGGAGTCCACGGGCGCGGAGGCAAGCACGATCCACCGGCTGCTCGAGTACGTGCCGGGCGAGGGGTTCGCGCGCGACGCCGACGACCCGCTGACCGGCGTCGACATGCTGGTGGTCGACGAGGCGTCGATGCTGGACGTGCGGCTGGCGGCGGCGTTGCTGGACGCGGTCGGGCCGCGCACGCACGTGCTGCTGGTGGGCGACGACGACCAGCTCGCCCCCGTGGGCCCGGGCCGCGTGCTGGGCGACCTGCTCGCCTCCGGAGCGGTGCCGTCGACGCGGCTGACGGAGGTGTTCCGGCAGGCGGCGCGGTCGCTGATCGTTCGGGCGGCGCACGCGATCGACCGCGGCGAGCCTCCGCCCACCAGGGCCGGCCCGGACGACGTGCGCGACTTCTTCGTGATCGAGCGCGACCGGCCGGAGCAGGTGTTCGACGAGGTGGTCTCGCTCGCCGCCCGTCGCATCCCCGGCCACTACAAGCTGAACGCGACCGCTGAGGTGCAGGTGCTGGCGCCGATGCACAGGGGCGCGGTGGGGATCGACGCGCTCAACGAGGCGCTGCGGGCGGAGCTGAACCCGCACGGACGCCCGGTCCGCGGGACGCCGCTGCGGGTGGGCGACCGGATCATGCAGACCCGCAACGACCACGAGCGCTCCTTCTACAACGGCGAGGTGGCGGTGGTCGTGGACGCCGACGACGAGAAGGACGCGCTGACGGTGGCCTGCGACGACGGCCGCGTGCTCACCCTCGACACCGACTCGGCGTCGACGCTGCGGCTCGCCTACGCCTGCTCGGTCCACAAGATGCAGGGGTCGCAGGCGCCGGCGGTGGTGATCGCGCTCGCCCGCGCGCACACGCCGATGCTCACGCGCAACCTGCTCTACACGGCCGTCACGCGCAGCCAGACGGTATGCGTGATCGTCGCCGAGCGCGGCGCCCTCCCGCTGGCGCTGCGGCGCGTCGACGCTTCCCGCCGCAACACGCGCCTGGTGGAGCTGGTCCGCGGCGGCTGATCCGCCGTCCCCGTCTCCCCGTTCATCCTGCGTCTGTTTCCACCCGCTCCAGCGGGTGGAAACAGACGCACGAACCGTCTGCGTTCGTCCTGCGTCTGTTCTCACCCGCCCCAGCGGGTGGAAACAGACGCAGGAGGTGGGAGGGGACTACAGCTCGCGGCTCATCCGCACGCGGCGCACGCCGTCGTCGCGGCGGCCGCCGTCAGCCACCCAGCCGCGCCTTCCGAGGAACTCGCGCGCCTGGCCGTCCGCGGCCGGTATCCAGGCGTGCGCCCGTTCCGCCCCCGCGGCTCGCAGCTCGGCGAGCACGTGGTCGTGCAGCGCCGAGCCGATCCCGTTGCCCTGGGCGGCCGGCTCGACCCACAGGTCGGTGAGCTCCTCCCCCGCCACGCGCGCCGCGCCATAGACGCGATCGCCACCGTCGAACGCCCAGGCCCGCTCGGCGGCGCGCCACTTGGCCTCGAGCTGATCCGGGTCCGGCTGCACCGGGTCGTCCAGCCGCTCCGCGTACGCCCAGTGCCGGGCGCGCAGCTCCAGCGCCGCCAGCGCGGCGGCCTCCTCGGGCCGGGCGGGCCGGATCACCCCTGATCGTCGAAGAGCAGCGTCTCCAACCCGACGCGGAGCGGCTCCTCCTGCTCCATCACGCGCCGGACCGCGAGCAGCACGCCGGGCACGAACGACGTGCGGTCGGTGGAGTCGTGGCGGATCGTGAGCGTCTGCCCCTGTGCCCCCAGGATCACCTCCTGGTGCGCGACCAGGCCCGGCAGGCGGACCGAGTGGATCGGCACCTCGCCCTCCATCCGCTCCGCCGTGTGCTTGGCGGTGCCGGACGGCTTGTCGAGCTTGGTGTCGTGGTGCAGCTCGATGATCTCCGCCCTGGGCATGAACTTCGACGCCTCGGCGGCGAAGCGCATCATCAGCACCGCGCCGATCGCGAAGTTCGGGGCGAAGAACGCCTTGCCCGGGCCGGCGCTGCGCAGCGGCTCCAGGTCGAAGCCGGTCGTCCCGATCACCACGTTCACCCCGGCGCGCATGCAGGCAAGCGCGTTCGCCTGCCCCACGTCCGGGCGGGTGAAGTCGACGACGACGTCGCAGTCGCCGAGGATGTCTGCGAGCTCGGTGCCGAGAGCCGGGTCGGCGCGGCCGGCCAGCACCATGTCCTCGGCCGCCTCGACGCCCTCGCAGATCACGCGCCCCACCTTGCCGGCGGCGCCCGAGACTCCAACCCTGATCTTGTCGCTCATGCTGCTTGCGCCAACCTCTCGCTGATCGGCGCCAGCGCGGCGCCGAAGGCCTTCTCGTCAGCGCCGATCCCCGCGGCGCTCAGCCGCTCCGGCGCGTACAGCTCACGTGCAAGCCCGGTCACGTCCTCGACAGTGACGGCATCCAGCCGCTCGATCGTCTCGTCCACGGTGAGCACCGGCAGTCCGGCCAGCACCGCTCCGCCGAGCCGGTTCATGCGCGCCACCGTCGACTCGAGCGAGAGGACCATGCGGCCCTTCACGTGCTCGCGGGCGCGCTCCAGCTCCTCGGCCGTCACGCCGTCCTCGAGCAGCCGCTGCAGCTCGGTCGCCACCACCTCCAGCGCCACGCCCACGTTGTCCGGGCGGGTCCCCAGGTACAGGCCGACCTGGCCGGTCTGCGCGTACAGCGAGACGAACGAGTAGACCGAGTAGGCCAGGCCGCGCTTCTCGCGCACCTCCTGGAAGAGCCGCGACGAGGAGGTGCCGCCGAGCAGGCTGTCGAGCACGCGCAGCGCGAAGCGGCGGTCGTCGTCGCGCGCGATGCCCGGCGCGCCGAGGCACACGTGATACTGCTCGGTCTCCTTGGCGATGAACCGCCGCCGCGGCGCGACATGGTCCTGCGGCGAGCCGGGATCGTCGCGCTGCGGCGCGGCGTCGGGAACCGCGTCGAGCCGCTTGCGCACCAGCTCCACCACCTGGTCGTGGTCAACCGACCCGGCGGCCGCCACCACCACGTTCGGCCCCGTGTAGCGGGCGTGGTGGAAGGCGCGCAGCGCCTCGCCGCTCACTCCGGCGACGACCTCGCGGCGGCCGATGATCGCCCGCCCGAGCGGGTGCGAGCCGAACACCGCCTCGCCGAGCAGGTCGAACACCCGGTCCTGCGGGTCGTCCTCGTACATCGCCAGCTCCTCGAGGACGATCTGTCGCTCCTGGCTCAGGTCCTCGTCGGCGAGCCGCGGCCGCCAGACCATCTCCGCCATCACGTCGAACGCGTCGGCGAGATGGACGTCGAGCACGCGCGTGAACACCGACGTGGACTCGCGTCCGGTGCCCGCGTTCAGTTCCGCGCCCCAGCCGTCGAAGATCTGGTCGATCTCCACCGAGCTGTACGACGCGGTCCCGCGGAAGAGCATGTGCTCCAGCAGGTGCGAGAGGCCGGCGCGCTCCTCGGCCTCGTGCGCCGACCCGGTCCCGATCCAGAACCCGAGCGCGACGGATCGCACGGAGTCCATCGACTCCGTGACGATCCGCACGCCTGGTTCGAGCTCGGTAAGCCGGTGCTCCTCGTGCACGCTGCGGACCACCGCTAGGCGCGGCCCCGAACGGCCTCAGACACCGGGCCTCAGCCGCGGTCCGGACGGTGCCGCGGGCGGCTGCTGCGCTTGCGGCGCCGCGAGCCCCCGCCGGAGCCGCCGGAGCCGCCGTTGGCCCCGCCGCCCGACGAGCTCGACCCGCCGCCGGAGCCGATCGCGGCCAGCTCCTCCGGCGTCTTGCCGATCACGTCCGGGTCCTCGGCGAGGCGCAGGCCGATGCGGCCGCGCTCGCGGTCGACCTCGACGACCTTGACCTTGACCTCGTCGCCCTTGTTGAGCACCTCCTCGACGCTGCCGACGCGCTCGCCGGGCGCCACGTTGGAGATGTGCAACAGGCCGTCGGTGCCCTTCGTCAGCTCGACGAAGGCGCCGAAGGTCGTGGTCTTGACGACCTTGCCGGAGAACTCGTCGCCGACCTCGACCTCCTTGGTCATCTGGCGGATGCGCTCCGCCAGGGTCTCGCCGAGCTCGCCGTTGGACGAGTAGATGTGGACCGTGCCGTCGTCGTGGACGTCGATCTGCGAGTCGAACTCCTCGGACAGGCCGCGGATCGTCTCGCCGCCCTTGCCGATGAGCAGGCCGATCTTCGACGGGTCGATCTGGACCGTGATGATCCGCGGCGCGTGCGGCGAGAGCTGCTGGCGCGGCGCCGGGATCGCGTCGCGCATCCGGCGCAGGATGTCCAGCCGCGCCTCGCGGGCCTGCGCGAGCGCGTCACGCAGGATGTCGAAGGTCACGCCGCTGATCTTGATGTCCATCTGCAGGGCGGTGATGCCCCGCTCGGTGCCGGCGACCTTGAAGTCCATGTCGCCGAGGTGGTCCTCGACGCCCGCGATGTCGGTGAGGACGATGTAGTCGTCGCCCTCCTTGATCAGGCCCATCGCGATGCCGGCAACCGGCGCCTTGATCGGCACGCCGGCATCCATCAGCGACAGCGACGAGCCGCACACCGACGCCATCGACGACGATCCGTTCGACTCGAGGATGTCCGACACGACGCGGATCGTGTACGGGAACTCGTCGATCGACGGGATCATCGGCGCCAGCGCCCGCTCGGCCAGCGCGCCGTGGCCGATGTCACGGCGCTTCGGGCCGCGCATGAAGCCGACCTCGCCCACCGAGAACGGCGGGAAGTTGTAGTGGTGCCAGTAGAACTTCTGCTTGCGCAGCCCGAGGTCGTCGAGCCGCATCTCCTCCTTCAGCGTGCCGAGCGCGACGACGCTGAGGGCCTGGGTCTGGCCGCGGGTGAACAGCGCCGAGCCGTGCGTGCGCGGCAGCGGGCCGACCTCGATGGTGATCGGCCGGATCTCGTTGGCGCTGCGTCCGTCGGGGCGCTTCTTGTCGACGGCGATCCGCTGGCGGATGATCGTCTTCTCGAGACGGTCGAACGCGAGCTGCACCTTCTGCCGCAGCTCGAGGTAGTTCTCGGTCGTCTCGGGATCGCCGGCGTACTCCTGGAGCACCGCCTCCTGGACGGCCTTGGTGGCCTCCTGGCGCTCCAGCTTGTCGGCGATCTGGGTCGCCTCGTCGAGCTGGGCGCCGTGGCTGGCGCGGATGCGCTCCAGCAGCTCCTCGTCGACCTGCGGCGGCTCGATGACGAGCTTCTCCTTGCCGGCCTTCTCGGCCAGCTCGCGCTGGGCGCGACAGAGCTTCTTGATCTCGGTGTGCGCGATGTCGAGCGCGTCGAGGATCTCGGCCTCCGGCACCTCGTTGGCGCCGGCCTCGACCATCAGGATCGCCTCCTCGGTGCCGGCGACGACCAGGTCGAGGTCGGTGTTGTCGACGAGGTCCTCCTCGCTCGGGTTGATGACGAAGTTGCCGTCGATCTTGCCGATCCGCACCGCGCCGACCGGGGCCGGCAGCGGGACCTCGGACAGCATGAGCGCCGCGGAGGCGCCGTTCATGGCGAGGATGTCGTACGGGTGAACGTGGTCGACCGAAAGCGGAACGGCCACGATCTGCGTCTCGTAGTGCCACCCGTCCGGGAACAGCGGCCGGATCGGGCGGTCGATCATGCGCGCGGTCAGGGTCGCCTTCTCGCCTGCGCGACCCTCGCGCTTGAAGAAGGAGCCGGGGATCTTCCCGGCGGCGTACATTCGCTCCTCGACGTCGACGGTGAGCGGCAGGAAGTCGACGTCGCGCAGGCTGCCGACGGTCGCGGTGACAAGGACCATGGTCTCCCCGTGGGAGACGACGACGGCACCGGAAGCCTGCTTGGCCATCCGCCCGGTCTCGAACGAGATCTCCTTGCCGGCGATCTCAACGGCGACCGTGGTCACGGCCTCATTTGACATGCTTTTCTTTCCTCTCTGGGCCCGCGCGTCGGACTCGGCGGGCCGGGTCTGTACATCTCTCGATCCGACTTATTCGGGCTCAGTCTACCGACGGGTGGATCAGCGCCGGAGTGGTCGTCAGCCCGCCGCGCAGCGCATCCTGCACGTCGCGTCGGACCCGTTCGGCGATCGCGGGCGCCCGTCGGTCGGCCTCGAAGCGCTCGACATCGAGGCCCAGGCGCTCGCAACGCGCCCACAGGTGCGGGTCGTCGAGGCGCCCCTGATCCTCGAACAGCGAGTCGTGGAACTCCCAGAAGGCTCCCTGCCGGGCGGCGGCCTCGGCCGCCTGCGCGACGGCCACCGCCCGCGGATGGCGGCTGCGCAGCGCGAAGTGGCGGAAGATCACGTCGGCCCGCTCGTCGCGGAGCCGCAGCGCCTCCACGGCGCAGCGCGGGCAGGTGAAGTCCCCGTACATGATGACCGCGCGCTCGGGCGCGCCGCGGACGTGGTCGTCCGGTCGCGGCCCGGGGATCGGCGCGCTGCTCAGGTCGGCCATCGAACCGCACGCTACCTGGCCCTTCGGGTGGGCTGACGCCGGCCGGACGCGGATAGGCCCGAAGGCGCCCCGATCCGGTCAGCGTGGGAAGGAGCAAGCATGGCGTCGGCCCGCCGCCTGGTCGTCCTGTCCGCCGTACTCGCCGCGCTCGCGGCGGCCGCCCCCGCGGGCGCGCAGCCGTACGCGAACGTGGACTTCACCGTCACGTCGTCCGACGGCGCCCGGATCCGCGCCTACTTCACCCCGGCCTCCGGGCTCGAGCAGGGTGAGCGCGCCCCGACCGTCCTGCTCGGCTCCGGCTGGAGCGCTCCGGCGTATCCGCGCACGCTCGGCGAGGTCGGCCAGACGAGCCTTGGGCCGCTGGGCAGCTTCGGCGGCGAGCTGCCGGGGCCGGCGGCGCTGACCGCCGACGGCTACAACGTGATCACCTGGGACAACCGCGGCTGGTACGGGTCAGGCGGCCAGGTGATGCTCGACCGTCCCGAGGTCGAGGGGCGCGACGTGAGCGCGCTGATCGACTGGCTGGCCGAGCATCCGGCGGCCGAGCTGGACGGACCGGGCGACCCGCGCGTCGGCATGGCCGGCGCCAGCTACGGCGGCGGCGTGCAGCTCGCGGCCGCGATCGTCGATGACCGCATCGACGCGATCATCCCCAACATGTCGTGGTACTCGCTGATCGACAGCCTTTACCCGAACGAGACGATCAAGTCCGGCTGGGGCAACTACCTGTGCTTCGCCGCCCTGATCACCGGAGCGAACCTGCATCGGATGGTCGACCAGATGTGCGAGTCGGCCCGCGCCGGCTGGGCGTCCCGCGCGGAGATCGAGTTCGGCGAGGCGTCCAGCCCCGGCCCGCGCATCGGCGAGATCAAGGCGCCCGCGCTGATCCTCGGCGGGACGGTCGACACGCTGTTCCCGCTGCAGGGGAACGTCGACACCTACAACGCGCTCCGCCGGGCCGGCACCCCGGCGCGGATGATCTGGTACTGCGGCGGCCACGGGCTGTGCAACCAGCACCCCGGCCCCGCAGGTCACGTCGCCGACGCGCAGCGGGCGTTCCTGGCCCGGTACCTGAAGGGCCTCGACGTCGACCTCGGTCCGGGATTCCAGTACGTCGACCAGCACGGCGCGTGGCGCTCGGCCGACAGCTACCCGATCCCGACGACCGGGAGCGTAAGCGGCCGCGGCGAGGGCTGGCTGCCGCTCAGCTTCTTCAGCAGCTCGGGGCTGCTCGGCATCGTCGCCACGCCGGCGTTCAACGCGATCAACATCCCGATCGACCCGCCGCGCACCAGCGTCGACGTCACCGAGCCGCCGCGGCTGCGGCTCAGCTACCAGGGCTGGGCGACGATGGGCAGCGCTCCGGTGTTCGCCCAGCTCGTGGACACGACCACCGGCAAGGTGCTCGGCAACATCTCGACGCCGGTGCAGCTCAAGCTCGACGGCGAGCAGCACTCGGTGGAGGCCGACCTGGCGATCGTGCCCTGGAACCTGACCCCGTCGAGCCGGATCACGCTGCAGATCACCGACGGCTCGAACCTGTTCTTCGGCCAGATGGCGCTCGGCCTGGTGTGGCTGCAGGCGGAGGTGACGCTGCCCACCCACCGGCCGGGCGAGCCGGTGCACTCCGCGGCGGCTGCGGCCGCAGCGCGGCGCTAGCCGACCTCGTTGAGCGCGTCGAAGATCAGGTTGACGCCGGGCAGCTCGGCGGGCGTCTCGGCCAGATGCGACCAGAGCACGACGCCGTCCGGACCGACGATCACCAGCGCCCGGTTGGTCATCCCTCCCGGCTCGAAGTAGGCGCCGAACTTGCGGGCGGTCTCGCCCTTGGGCTCGAAGTCCGAGAGCTGCTCGATCGAGACGCCGAGCTTCTCGCGGAACGCCTTCTGCGACCAGGTCGGGTCGGTGGAGACGCCGTACATGGTCACGCCGCGCTCGCGCAGCTCCGGCAGCGCCTCCTCGTAGACCTGGAGCTGGTCGGTGCAGACCGGGCTGAAGGCGAACGGGTAGAAGACCAGGACGGTCGTCTTCCCCTTGAGGTCCTCCTGCGTGAAGTCGCTCCCGTCCTCGCGCTTGAGGACGAAGTCCGGGACCGGCGTGCCCGGGGCGATGATGCCCATCGCTGCTAGCGGCGCAGGCCGAGCTCGGCGATCAGCTCGCGGTAGGCCTCGAGATCCTTCTTGGCCAGGTAGCGCAGCAGCCGCCGACGACGGCCGACGAGCATCAGCAGGCCGCGCCGACCGGCGTGGTCCTTGGGGTGCTCGCGGAGGTGCTCGGTCAGGTCGTTGATCCGCGCGGTGAGCAGGGCGATCTGCACCCGCGTGTTGCCGGTGTCGTTCGGGCCCTGCCCGAACTTGGCGATGATCTCCTGCTTGCGCTCAGGCGTCAGCGTCGTCATGTGCGGCGCCGGAGGTTAGCGAAGAGCCCGGCGTGGCGGCGACCGCGCGTGCCTGCTCGACGTCGCGGCCCATCTGCTCGACCAGCTCCTCGACGCTGTCGAAGCGCTCCTCGCCGCGCAGCCGGCGGAGGAACTCGATGCGGATCCGGCGACCGTACAGGTCGCCGGACCAGTCGATCAGGTGCGCCTCGATCAGCTCGCCCAGCTCGCTGTCGAACTGCGGGCGCACCCCGACGCTGGTGGCGGCGGGCACGACCTGGCCGTCGTCGAGCGTCACGCGGCAGGCGTAGATGCCGTGGGCCGGGGTGACGTAGCCGGGCCGCGGGAACAGGTTGGCGGTGGGGAAGCCGAGCTCGCGCCCGCGCTTGTCGCCGTCGGCGACCTCCCCGTCGATGATGAACGGGGCGCCCAGCATGCGGGCGGCCTCCTCTACGGCGCCCTCGGCCAGCAGCTCGCGTATGCGGGTGGAGCTGACCACCTCGCCGTCGATCTCGAGCATCGGCACGATCCGCGTCTCGAAGCGCCCGTCGGCGGCCAGCAGCGCCGCGTCGCCCTGGGCGCGGTGGCCGAAGCGGAAGTTCTCGCCGACCGCGACGCTCCTTGCCCCGAGGCGCTCGACGATCACGTGGTCGATGAACTCCCGGGCGCTGCGCGCCGCGAGCTCCCTGTCGAACGGGATGACGACCATCTCCGCCACGCCCAGCGAGGCGACCAGCTCGGCCTTGCGCTCGAGCGTGGTCAGCAGGGGCGGCTCGCTCCCGGGCGCGATCACCGACCGCGGGTGCGGGTCGAACGTCACGACCGTGTCGGCGCCGCGGATCACCTCGCGGTGTCCCAGGTGGACGCCGTCGAAGGTGCCGATCGCGGCGCGGCGCGGCCGCGGCTCGACATCCGGGAGATAGGTCAGCCTCACAGCACCGAAGCCTAGGACGAAGGGCACGCTCGGGGTCTGCGCCGCCCGGCTAGGACCGGAACCCCACCCGGGGTCGCGCGGTCCCGTCAACCACCTCGACCACGGCGACCGCCTGGCCGGCGGGGTCCAGGCAGACGGCGTGCCCGGACGGGGCGCCCGGCAGCCGGACGCGCTGGCCGTGGCCGATCCGCGCGGCGGTGGGCTCGTCGACCTCCACCGTCGGCAGCACCTTGGCGAGCGCATCGCCGAGCGGCAGCTCCGTGCCGGCGTCCTCGACGCGGAACGGTCCCACCGCCAGTCGGCGCAGGCTGAGGCAGTAGGCGTCACCGAGGTCCGCGATCAGGGACCGCACGTAGGTGCCCGACGAGCACTCGATCAGGAACTTCGCCTCCTCCCCGCGCCGCCAGATCTGCTCGAAGCGGTCCACGCGCACCTCGCGCTCGGGGATCTCCACCTCCTCCCCGGCCCGCGCGAGCGCGTAGGCGCGCTTGCCGCCCACCTTGATCGCGCTGTAGGCGGGTGGCCGCTGGCGGATCACGCCGGTCGGCAGGTCGGGCGGGTCGGGCGGCACGCGGCCGGTGTGGGTCAGCTCGCCCTCCGGGTCGCCGGTGGTCGACGTCCACCCCAGCCGGGCGACCGTCTCGTAGGTCTTGGGCAGCTCCATGAAGAACCGCTGCGCGCGGGTGGCGCGGCCGATCAGCACCAGCAGCAGCCCGCCGGCGAACGGGTCGAGCGTGCCGGCGTGGCCGACCTTGGTGCCCTTCGGCAGCTCGCGCCGGATCTCGGCGATCACCGCATGCGACGAGGGCCCCTCGGGCTTGTCGACGAGCAGCAGCGACCCCTGGTCGGCGAGCTTGACCTGCGCCATCGCCTGCGGAGGCTACGAGTGCGCGGCGGCGAGCTGGTCGGCGATCCGGTCGCGCAGGAAGGCGACCAGCTCGTCCCCGCCCATCGCGGTGGAGAACCCGGCCGCCTGGCGGTGGCCGCCACCACCGCCGGCGCGGGCGATCACCGACACGTCCACCTCGCCGTCGGTGGAGCGCAGCGACACCTTCCAGCGGTGGGGCTCGATCTCGCGCGCCAGCGCGGCGACCTTGGTGCCCTCGACCGAGCGCAGGTGGTCGACGATGCCCTCGCTGTAGCTGTCCTCGGCCTGGGCGGCCGCGAAGTCCTCACGGCTGATGTGCGCGATCGTCAGCGCGCCGCCGTCGTAGCGGGCGACGTTCTGCAGCGCGCGGCCGAGCAGCGCCAGCTTGCCGAACGGCATCTCCTCGTACAGCCGGCGGTAGACGAGGTGCGTGTCGACCCCCGCCTCGATCAGTGCGGCGGCCATGTGGTGGGCGCGCGGGCCGGTGTTCTCGTACATGAACCGGCCGGTGTCGGTGACCACCCCGACGTACAGCGCCTCGGCGGTCTTGAGGTCCGGGGTGACGCCGAGCTCGTTCATCAGGTCCCAGACCATCTCGGCCGTGCACGAGGCGCCCGGATCGACGTAGTCGATCGTGCCGAAGCGGGTGTTGTCGTGGTGGTGGTCGATGTTGAGGATGCGGGCGCCGTCGGCCTTCACCACGCCCAGGGGGCTGCGGTCGATGTTCCCGCAGTCGAGGTAGATGATCGTCCGCTCCAGCACGTCGGCGGGAGCGACCGTGAGCAGCCCCTCCAGGTCGAAGAAGCGGTACTCGTAGGGCAGCGGGAACTCCTCGGGGCTCATCAGCATCACCGAGTCCTTGCCCAGGGCCGTGAGGATCCGGTGCATGCCGACCAGCGACCCGAGCGCGTCGCCGTCGGGGTTCTCGTGCGTGACCAGGCAGAAGCGGTCGCCGCTGCGGATCTCCGCCAGGACGCGCTCGCGCGCCGCCCGTGCCCCGTCGACGCTCATCCCTGCTCGTCCTCCGGGACCGCGTCCTTCAGCAGCCGCTCGAGGCGCTCGGCGCGCTCCGCCGTGTCGTCCAGCCGGAACTCGAGCGTCGGCGTGCGGCGCAGTCGCAGCTCGCGCGCGATGCGGCCACGCAGCAGCCCCGATGCCGAGCGCAGCCCCTCGAGCGTGGCCTCCTTCTCCTCCGGTGTGCCGTAGACGCTCACGAACACCCTCGCGAAGCGAAGGTCGGGGCTCGTCCGCACCTCGGTGATAGTCACGAAACCGACCCGGGGATCCTTGAGCTCTGCGTTGACGGCCTCCCCGAGGACCTCACGGATCGCCTCGTTGATGCGCCTAAGCCGCGGGCTCGGGAGGCTGCTCATCGTACTCCTTGCAGGCGGCGGCACCCGTGACGCGGTGTCGCCGCCTCGGTTCGGTCCGTTGGTGCGTCGTGGTCGGTCACCGGCCTACGAGGGCTGGAGGGCGCGCTCGACCTGCCGGGTCTCGTAGACCTCGAACGTGTCGCCCTCCTGGATGTCCTGGACGCCCGCGAGCACGATGCCGCACTCGTAGCCGGCGGCGACCTCGCGCACGTCGTCCTGGAAGCGGCGCAGCGTGTCGATGGTCGTGTCGTGGATGACCATGCCGTCGCGGATGACGCGCACCTTGGCGCCGCGACGCACCACGCCCTCGGTGACGTACGAGCCGGCGATCGTGCCGACCTTGGAGGCGCGGAAGATCTTGCGCACCTCGACGGTGCCGAGCTGCTCCTCGACCTCCTCCGGCGCGAGCAGGCCCTGCATGGCGGCCTTGAGGTCGTCCAGCGCCTGGTAGATGACCGAGTACAGGCGGATCTCGACGCCCTCGCGGTCGGCCGCCTCGCGGGCGGCGCCGACCGGGCGGACGTTGAAGCCGAGGATCACCGCGTTGGAGGCCGAGGCCAGCATCACGTCGGACTCGGTGATGCCGCCGACGCCGCTGTGGATGACGTTGACGATGACCTCGTCCTGCGGCAGGCGCGCGATCTCGTCCTCCAGCGCGCCGACCGAGCCGGCCACGTCCGCCTTGATGATGAGCGGCAGCTCGGTGGCCTGGTGCTCGCGGGCGCGGGCGAAGACGTCCTCGAAGGACATCTTGCGGCCGGAGCGGCGCGCCAGCGCCTCCGCCTTCTCGCGGGTCTCGCGCTCCTGCGCCAGGCGGCGCGCCTCGCGGTCGTTGGCGACCACGCGCGCGAACTCGCCGGCGTCGGGGACGCTGTCGAAGCCGAGGATCTCGACCGGGTCGCCCGGCCTTGCCTCCTCGATCCGCTCGCCGCGGTAGTTCATCATCGCCCGCACGCGGCCCGGCGAGGTGCCGGCGACGATCGCGTCGCCGACGCGCAGGGTGCCGCGCTGGACGAGCAGGGTGACGACGGGGCCGCGACCCGGGTCGAGCTTGGACTCGATCACCACGCCGGAGGCCTCGGCGTCCGGGTTGGCCTGCAGCTCCTCGAGCTCGGCGACGACCAGGATCGTCTCCAGCAGGTCCTCGAGGCCGTCGCCGCGCTTGGCCGACACGTCGACGAACTCGGTGTCGCCGCCCCACTCCGCGGGCTGCAGGTTGCGCTGCGTCAGCTCGGTGCGGACGCGGACCGGGTCCGCGCCCTCCTTGTCGATCTTGTTGACGGCGATGATGATCGGGACGTCGGCGGCGCGCGCGTGGTCGATCGCCTCGTCGGTCTGCGGCTGCACGCCGTCGTCGGCGGCGACCACGATCACCGCGATGTCGGTCACGCGGGCGCCGCGGGCGCGCATCGCGGTGAACGCCTCGTGGCCCGGCGTGTCCAGGAAGGTGATGGTCTTGCCGTTGTGGTGGACCTGGTAGGCGCCGATGTGCTGGGTGATGCCGCCGGCCTCCTGGGAGGCGACGTCGCTCTTGCGGATGGCGTCCAGCAACGAGGTCTTGCCGTGGTCGACGTGGCCCATGACGGTGACCACCGGCGGGCGCTCGACCAGATCCTCCTCGGCGTCGTCGAACTCCGGCTCGGCGTCCTCCTCGCCGATATGGACGATCTCGATCTTCTTGCCGAACTCGTCGGCGAGGATCTCGATGTGGTCGTCGCTCAGCGTCTTGGTGAGCGTCGCCAGCTCGCCCATGGACATCAGCTTCTTGATGACCTCGGGCACCGGCACGCCGAGGTACTCGGCGACGTCCTTGACGGTCGAGCCGGAGTTGATCTTGATGACGTCGGTCCGCGTGAGCTGATCCTCGACCACCGCCTGCGGCACGTCCTCGACGGTCGTGCGGCGACGGCGACGGCGACGGCGCTGCTGGCGCTGCGGCCCGGTCGCCGGACCGCCGGGGCCGCGGCGCGCGGCCTGCGAGTCGATGACGACGCGGCGACGGCCGCCCGGGCCACCCTCGACGCGGCGGCCGGTGGCGCGGCCGGAAGGCTGGGTCTGGGTCTCGTCGCGCTTGGGCCGCTTCGGCGGCTCGGGCACGGCGATGATGCGCGGGCCGGTGCCGGGCTTGGGCGGCTCGGTGTGCGGCTGCAGGACCGGCTTCTTGGCCTCGGTCTTCTCGGCCTGCTTCTCGGCGGCCTGAGCCTCGGCCTTGGCGGGCTTCTCCTCGGCGGCCGGCTTCGGCTTGGCGGCAGGCTGCGGCGGCGCCTGAGGCGGCACGGCGATGCGCGTCGGACGCGCCTGGCCGGGTCCGCTGCGGCCCATCTGGCGGCGCGGATCCACGGGCAGGTCATCGAGCGAAGGACGGCGCACGGGGCGCACCGGCCGGGGGCTGCCGGCGCCCTCGGCCGGCCGCGGCGCGGCCGGGCGGCTCTCGCCGGGACGCACGGGCTGACCGCGACCCTCCGGCGGGCGCACGGGCTGACCGCGCCCGGCGGGCGGGCGCACGGGCTGACCGCGACCTTCCGGCGGGCGCACGGGCTGGCCACGTCCCTCCGGCGGGCGCACGGGAGCGCCGCGCTCGGCGGGCTTGACGGCGTCGGCGCGCACGGGCTGACCGCGACCTTCCGGCGGGCGCACAGGCTGACCGCGACCCTCCGGCGGGCGCACGGGAGCGCCGCGCTCGGCGGGCTTGGCGGCGGCAGCGGCGGCGGGCTTGGCCGGGGCCGCGCCGTCGCCGTCGAGGATGCGAGCGGCCTCGCTCTCCTCGATCGAGGACGCGGGCGCCTTCACCTCCAGGCCGGCGGCCTGCAGCTTCTGCAGGACCTCCTTGCTGGAAAGCCCACGTTCCTTCGCGATCTCATGAATGCGCTTCTTCGCCATGCAGTCTCACCAAGTCTACGAAGTCCGCGGGGATTTCCACCGGACCTCTGAGGGCACGCGGCAGGGCCCGGCGACGCACCGCGCGCTCCGCGCAGGCCGGTCCGCACAGGTACGCGCCGCGCCCGGGCAGGCGCGCTTCGCGGTCGAGGGCCGCGCGACCCTCCACCGCCACGACGCGCAGCAGCTCGTCCTTGGGACGGACTGCCCCGCAGCCGATGCAGCGACGTTGAGGACGGTGCCCTACGACGGCTGCTCCTCGCCCACCGCCGGGGCGTCGCCCTCGCCGGTCGGCTCGGCGGCCTCAGGCGCAGGCTCGAGCCCCGGGTCGCCTTCCCCGTCGTCCTGAGCGTCGCCCGCCTCGGCGTCGCCCTCGGCAGCGGGCTCGCCGTCGCTCTCGCCGTCGACCGGCTCGCCATCGGCGCCCTCGGCCTCCTCGACGACCTCAGCCTCGGCGGCGTCCGCCTCGGCGGCCGCGGCCTCCTCGGCCTGGCGCTGGGCGAACAGCTCCTCGGCGCGCGTGACGATCTCGACGACGTCGTCCCAGGTCTTGTCCGGGTTGGAGAGGTCGTCGATCTCCTCGTCGCTGAGCGGATCGAGGATTGCCACCTGGTTGGTGGTGAACCGGGACAGCGCCTGGTGCTTGGGCAGGCCGCAGAACGGCGAGCCGGGGAGCGCCTCGTTCGGGCAGCGGCGGCCGCGCACCGACACGGCCTGGCAGCGGCCGCCGACCTCCTCCTCGTAGGCCTCGGTATCGGCGGTCGCCGCGGCCCACTCGGTCTCGGACTTGATGTCGATGCGCCAGCCGGTGAGGCGGGCGGCCAGGCGCGCGTTCTGCCCCTCGCGCCCGATCGCCAGCGAGAGCTGGTCGTCGGGGACGATCACCGTCGCCTGCTTGGACTCGTCGTCGACGAGCACCTCGCGCACGCGCGCCGGCGACAGCGCCTTGGCCACGAACCGGGCCGGCTCGTCGTTGTAGGGGATGATGTCGATCTTCTCGCCGCGCAGCTCGGAGACGACCATGC
>ERZ777010.147-NODE-147-length-90790-cov-10.296468_pt1 | contig 90790 bp, 78 predicted proteins | sample MGYA00374963_ERZ777010 | MGnify/ENA primary metagenome ERZ777010 (study PRJEB29309, sample SAMN06268256) | bioreactor metagenome | isolation source: Joint BioEnergy Institute, California, USA | place: USA:Joint BioEnergy Institute, California, USA | collected...
GTTCCCTATCAACCCAAGGTGTTGCTGATGTTTGCCGTCACGGCAGTTGCGGTTCACTACTTGTTTTCGCCCGGGATCTTGAAAGCGGTATTCGCAGCCACCGCTGCCATCGGGTCCATGGTTTTGACTGAATTCATTCTCATCATGATCTATAACAGCCAGCAAATTTATTGGGGTGATGTGCTTTCCACCACAACGTCAATCGTCGTGGTGCGCACGCTCTATCTGTTAGCCCTGTTTCTGTTTGGCCTGTTGCTGCGAGTAACTCATTTTGACATACGAAGATTTCTGCCGCGCACTCGTCACAACCGCTATCTGTTTTTGCTCGTCTTCGTCGGCAGCATTGAATTTTTGCTGATCCTGTTTACGAACACCTCGTTCATTCTGCGTGATAACAATGTCGGCTTGTCTCTTTTCTACATCCAACAGTATCAAATCATCTTTCAAATACTGATTCTAGTGCTGTTTATTCTGATTATCCTGCTGTTCAGAATCTATGTAAACCTGACGATCAACCGGGTCGAAGAAGAAACCGGAACCCCTTATATGAAAAACATTCACGACATGCTGATGGCCATTCGTTCCATCAAACATGACTCGTTGAATCACTACACGGCCATTAACGGCTTTCTCAAAAAAGGATTGTACGACCTGGCCAAAGAATATGTAGAACAATTGCTGCAGGAAACGGTTGTCACGGAAAAAAAGGTGGATTCCAGTTCGCATATTTTGGAGATGGTGAAAAATCCCGCGGTTTCCACGCTGTTGCAGTCAAAGATGGCCATTTGTCTTGCCGAACGGATTACCCTGTCCATAGACATTCAAAACAGCAATCCTTTTTCCCGCATCAAAACCTACGATTTGGTCAAACTGCTGGGAAACTTGCTGGACAATGCCATACGCGCCACCTCCCACGAACTGGAAGAGAACCGTTACATTCGCCTGGAATGGGGACCGTCGGACGATGGAGAATTTCTGCTGATTGAAAACAGCGGACCCGTGATTCCCCCGGACAAGCTGGAGGATATTTTCCAGATGGGGTACACGACCAAAAAGAATGGGGAAGGGGGACTTGGCCTGACGATTGTCAAGTCGGTTACGGACCGGTACGGCGGAACCATCCGGGTGAATTCGGACAACGGCGTAACCCGTTTTTACATATCGTTTCCAAACCGTTAGCAGAAGGAGGGCTTGCCATGACATGGATGGAGAAGTTATCCATGCGTCTGGCTGTTCGGCTCAAAACGGAAGAAACTCCCTACTCTGTCGGTCAACTTGCGCACGGCATTGAAATTGTTTTGCAGAACATTCTCCACGGCTTTGCGCTTGTTGTCACAGCGGCGCTCTTTGGTCAGGTACGGGAAGTCATTTTGGTATCATTCCTGTTTTTTATTCATCGCCTTTTTAGCGGCGGCGTACACCTGAAAAGCCCTTGGACTTGCCTGGCCGCTACGCTGACGCTGATGAACGCCGGGGGTTATCTGGTAAAAAGTTTGTCGGAAACGCCGCCGTCCCATGCCCTGTGGCCGGTCGGCATCGGGCTTGCCATCGCCTTTCTCGTCAATTACCGGTACGCTCCGGTGGAACATACCTATTTCACCGCCCAGCCCCGAATCAAAAGAGTGAATAGATCTATTATTCTAATAATGGTATTATTTGGTTGCACACTCTCGCTTTTTCTGGTAGAATATGCTTATCAAATCGCTGTTGCATACACGGTGGCTGTTTTGTTGCAATCTCTGCTTCTTCTTCCTGTTTCGTTCCAATTGGCTTCCCAATTGGATAAAATTGTTGAAAGGATGAGGGTAAAATGAAGAAGATGATTGTTTGGGCAAGTCACGTTTTTGCCGGCGTTTCTGCTCTGAGTGTAGTGGGAATCCTGAAAGGCGGCATGATTTACGAGCCCATTCCGCCGCAACTTCGTGAAGAACAAGCCCAAAAGGAAGCAAAGTAAGTCGTCAAACCAAACCAAAACCCGCGCTCCTGTCTTGGAGAGCGGGTTTTTTTGTTCAAATTTCCCTTCACTTTGAAACCAGTTCTTCCATCCTGCTGAACGTGCGTTCCCGGTCGCGCTCCAGGATCGGCTTGAGAAACATGCCAGTATACGAACCTTCCGTTTCCGCCACTTCTTCCGGTGTGCCGGTGGCGATCACCTGACCGCCGCCGTCGCCTCCTTCCGGCCCCAGATCGATGATGTAGTCCACGGTCTTGATGACGTCCAGGTTGTGTTCGATCACCACCACCGTGTCCCCGTTGTCCACCAGACGCTGCAGCACTTTGAGCAGGCGGTTGATGTCGTCCGCGTGCAACCCCGTCGTCGGTTCGTCGAGGATGTACAGGGTGCGTCCATTGCTGCGGCGATACAGTTCGGAGGCCAGCTTGACGCGCTGCGCTTCCCCGCCGGAGAGCGTCGTGGCGGGCTGGCCCAGCTTGATATAGCCCAGCCCCACATCCTTGATAGTCTGCAGTTTCCGTTCAATGCGCGGCAGATTGCGGAAGAATTCCAGCGCGTCGTCCACGGTCATATCCAGAACATCGGCGATGTTTTTTCCCTTGTACTTCACCTCAAGCGTCTCCCGGTTGTAGCGCTTGCCGTGACACACCTCGCAGGGGACGTACACATCGGGCAGGAAGTGCATCTCGATCTTGATGATGCCGTCGCCGCTGCACGCCTCGCAGCGCCCGCCTTTTACGTTGAAACTGAAACGCCCTTTTTTATACCCGCGCACCTTGGCTTCATTGGTGGAGGCGAACAAGTCGCGAATATCGTCGAAAACGCCGGTGTAGGTGGCCGGATTGGAACGTGGCGTGCGTCCGATCGGCGACTGGTCGATGTTGATGACCTTGTCCAGATGTTCCTGCCCGGTAATGCGGCGGTGTTCCCCCGGTTTGACCTTGGCTCCGTTCAGGTCGCGGGCCAGCGCCTTTTGCAGGATTTCGTTGACCAGAGTGCTCTTTCCCGACCCGGAGACACCGGTCACCGCTACAAACAAGCCGAGCGGGAATTTGACCGTCACATTCTTCAGGTTGTTTTCCCTGGCCCCTTCCACCTTCAGCCACTTGTCCGAAGGTTTCCTCCGTTCCAGCGGAACAGGGATAAATTTGCGGCCGCTCAGGTAGGCGCCGGTCAACGAATTCTCGTTTTGCATCACTTCCTGCGGCGTTCCCGCAGCCACCACCTGGCCGCCGTTGATGCCTGCGCCGGGGCCGATGTCGATGATGTAGTCGCAGGCCCGCATCGTATCTTCGTCATGCTCCACGACGATCAGCGTGTTGCCCAGTTTGGTCATGTGCTCCAGCGATTTGATCAGCCGGGCGTTGTCGCGCTGGTGCAACCCAATGCTCGGCTCATCCAGCACGTAGAGCACGCCTGTCAGGTTGGCGCCAATTTGTGTCGCCAGCCGGATCCGCTGCGCCTCCCCGCCGGAAAGCGTCCCGGCAGCGCGGCTCAGCGTCAGGTAGTCCAGTCCCACATCCGCCAGGAAGCGGAGACGGCTCTTGATCTCCTTGATGATCAGTTTGGCGATCTGTTCCTCCCTTTCCGTAAGCTGCATCTCTTCCATGAAGCGCAGCGCTTCTCCAATGGACAGATCGGTAAGCTCGGAAATGCTGCGGTTTCCCACTTTCACCGCCAGGCTCTCCGGACGCAAACGCTGTCCCTTGCAGACATGGCAAGGCTTCTGGCTCATATACCCTTCGATTTGTTCGCGGATGTAGTCGGAGCCGGTCTCCAGATGACGCCGCTGCAGGTTGGGAATGACCCCCTCAAACGGAACAGAGGCTTCCCGCACCTGTCCAAACTCGTTTTCGTAGCGGAAATGGATTTTCTCTCCTTCGCTTCCGTACATCAGGATTTTTACATGCTCGGGAGGCAGTTCCTCGAAAGGAATATCCATCCGTATGCCAAAGTGGCGGCAGGCGGATTCCAGCAACTGCTGGTAGTAAGTGGAGACTTTCGGTTCCCACGCCGCAATGGCTCCCTCCGCCAGCGTCAGCGTCTTGTCGGGAACGACCATGTCCGGGTCCACTTCCAGCTTGAATCCCAACCCGTCGCACTCCGGGCAGGCGCCAAAGGGGCTGTTGAAAGAAAAAATCCGCGGCTCCAGTTCTCCGATGGAAAAGCCGCAAATGGCGCAGGCGTGCTTTTCGCTGAACAGCAGTTCTTCCTGTCCGATCACGTCCACGATCACTTTGCCGTCGGCCAGGCGAAGCGCGGTTTCCAGGGAATCGGCAAGGCGGGCCTGCACGTCCGGCTTGACCACGATCCGGTCCACGACGACCTCGATGTTGTGCTTTTTGTTTTTCTCCAGTTTGATTTCCGTGGACAGGTCGAGCACTTCCCCGTCTACGCGGACGCGGACAAATCCCTGTTTGCGGATGTCATCCAGAAGCTTGACATGTTCTCCCTTGCGCCCCTGCACCATGGGGGCAAGAACCTGGATGCGCGTGCGTTCCGGGTACTCCATGACCCGGTCCACCATCTGTTCAATCGTCTGCGACTGGATTTCCACGCCGTGCACGGGACATACGGCCCGGCCGATGCGCGCGTACAGCAGGCGCAAATAATCGTAGATTTCCGTCACCGTCCCAACCGTTGAACGGGGGTTGCGGCTGGTTGTCTTTTGATCGATGGAAATCGCCGGGGAAAGCCCCTCGATCGAATCCACATCCGGCTTGTCCATCTGTCCCAGAAACATCCGGGCATAGGCGGAGAGGGACTCGACATAGCGGCGCTGTCCCTCTGCGTAAATCGTGTCAAAAGCAAGGGAGGACTTGCCGGAACCGGACAAGCCCGTGATGACGACAAATTTGTCCCGTGGGATTTCAACATCCACATTTTTCAGGTTGTGGGCACGAGCGCCCTTGACGACAATGCGTTCCAATGGCATGACCATAACCTCTCCTTAGAGTTCCGCCTTCAATTCCAGAATCATGTCACGCAGCTCCGCAGCGCGTTCAAACATCAGGTTGCGGGCGGCTTCTTTCATTTCTTCTTCCAACCGCTCGATCAGGTTCAAGCGCTCCTTCTTCGACATCTTCTTCAATTCCTTGCGCGGCAGATAATCTGCCTTTTCCTCCGCCACCTTGGTGGCTTCGATCACATCGCGCACAGCTTTCTTCACCGTTTGCGGCGTGATGCCGTGCTTTTCATTGTACGCGATCTGAATTTTGCGCCGGCGCTCCGTCTCCTGAATGGCCGCCCGCATGGAATCGGTAATCTTGTCGGCGTACATGATGACGCGACCCTCCGCGTTCCGCGCCGCCCGTCCGATCGTCTGAATCAGCGAACGCTCGTTGCGCAGGAAGCCTTCCTTGTCGGCGTCCAGAATCGCGACCAGCGACACCTCCGGCAGATCCAGCCCCTCGCGCAGCAAGTTGATCCCTACCAGAACGTCAAATTCGCCCAGGCGAAGGGACCGCAGAATCTGCATCCGCTCGATCGTTTTGATGTCGGAGTGCAGGTAGCGCACCTTAATGCCGATCTCTTTCAGATAATCGGTCAAATCCTCTGCCATCTTTTTGGTCAAGGTGGTCACCAGCACGCGCTCGTTCTTGGCAATGGTGGCGTGAATTTCGCCGATCAGGTCGTCAATCTGCCCCTTGATCGGGCGCACGGAGATCGTCGGATCCACCAGTCCGGTCGGGCGAATCACCTGCTCCACCACCACCGGGCAGTGTTCCAGCTCATACGGTCCCGGCGTCGCCGAGATGTAGATGGCCTGCGGAATTTTGGCCTCGAACTCTTCAAAGGTAAGCGGCCGGTTGTCCATCGCCGACGGCAGGCGGAAACCGTGTTCCACCAGCACTTCCTTGCGCGCCCGGTCCCCGTTGTACATGCCCCGCACCTGCGGCAGGGTGATGTGGGACTCGTCGACCAACAGCAGAAAATCGTCCGGGAAGTAATCCAAAAGCGTATACGGCGGATGCCCCGGCGGCAGTCCGGTCAAATGGCGGGAGTAATTCTCAATCCCCGAACAGAACCCCATTTCCATCATCATTTCAATGTCGTAGCGGGTCCGCTGTTCCAGGCGCTGTGCTTCCAGCAGCTTGCCCGCCGCGCGCAGCTCCGCCAATCTTTCCTCCAGCTCCTTTTCAATGCTGGCCACCGCGAGCTTCATCTTCTCGCTGCGGGTCACGTAGTGGGATGCCGGAAAAATGGCGACGTGTTCGCGCAGTCCGATAATTTCGCCCGTCAGCACGTCAATCGCGGTAATCCGTTCGATCTCGTCTCCAAAAAATTCCACGCGGATGGCCTGCTCGCCGTGCGAGGCGGGGAAAATTTCCAGAACGTCGCCGCGCACGCGAAATGTTCCGCGGGTAAAGTTGATGTCGTTGCGCGTGTATTGAATGTCGACAAGCCGATGCAAAATTTCATCGCGGCTCTTTTCCATGCCGACGCGCAGGGAAAGAACCAACTCCTTGTACTCCTCCGGGGAACCCAGTGCGTAGATGCAGGACACGGAGGCGACGATAATCACGTCACGCCGTTCAAACAAGGCGCTGGTGGCGGAGTGGCGCAGCTTGTCGATCTCGTCGTTGATGCTGGCATCCTTCTCAATATACGTGTCGGTTTGGGGAATGTACGCTTCCGGTTGATAGTAATCGTAGTAGCTGACGAAGTACTCCACGGCGTTGTGCGGGAAAAATTCCTTGAACTCCGCGCACAACTGGGCGGCCAGTGTCTTGTTGTGAGCAAGCACCAGCGTCGGCTTGTTCACCTGGGCAATCACCTGGGCAGCCGTATAGGTTTTTCCCGTTCCCGTCGCCCCCAGCAGTGTCTGGTGCCGCTTTCCCTCCCGCACGCCCTTTACCAGTTCGGCAATGGCAGTCGGCTGGTCGCCGGACGGCTGGTACTCCGATACCAATTGAAATCGTTCCATTCCCTTGTTCAACTCCTCGATTTCCTCTCGCATTATTTCCATTATAACACAATCGTCACATTTATAAGCGGAAATCCAGAACAAATGTTTGTCTTCATCCATTTGCCGATTTTTCCGATACTAAAAGGTAAAGTGTAGTTCGCACGGGCACAAACCGCCTCATCAAGGAGGTACAAGATGGCAATTACCAGTTTAACCAACACAACTTCGCAATCGCAATGGAGTTATAAAGGAAAAAAAGAGTTTACCACCGAACTTGACCAAAACGCCTTTATGATGCTGATGCTGGAACAACTGAAATACCAGGATCCGCTTTCGCCCATGGACAACTCGCAATTCCTGCAGCAAACCAGCATGATGACGCTGGTGGAAAAGGTGTCGAAAATGGCCATCCTGATGGAACAGGCCAACAACAGCATGCTGACCCTGGAAAAATACGAAGCGCTTGTCGGCAGAACCGCAACCTATGAGGTGACCATTACCGACCCCGTGACGGGCGAAACCAGCGTGGAGACCAGGGAAGCGCCCATCGAAGCGGTGTACATGGACAACAACAAGATTTACTTCCGCATGACGGGCGAAGCAATTCCGATTCCCCTGACGAACATCAAGGGACTGCAGTCCAAGGGCATGACCGGCAATGCGCTGGACAGCAGCCTGAAGTACATGGAGATGATTGGCGCCCGGGTATCGTATGTGGCCACGACGCAAGTGGAGGGCAGCACGCAACCGGTGGAAACCCTTCGGGAAGGAACCGTCATCGGCTTTACGATGAAAGACGGCATCGCCCAGTTCCAGCTGGATAACGGCGCAACCGTCAAACTGGCCGATCTTGTCGGCATCTCGGTAAATCCGAACCATGCGACGATGAGCAATTCCCTGCAGTACGCGCAAATGATTGGCTACACGCTCACCTACAACGCCACGGAGACCAACTCCAACGGGACTGCCTCCACGCAAGAGAGGAGCGGCATCGTTTCCGCCGTCAGCATGAAAAACGGGCAGGTTGAGTTTGTGCTGGATAACGGCGAGCGCGTCTCCCTGCAACAAGTGATCGGCTACGAAGCCCCCGGTTATCGATGAACCAAAAACAAAAACGCACTTTGCCTTCATGGCAGAGTGCGTTTTCTGTTTTCTTTTCCTCTTTGCCTTTTACTGCTCTTTTACCGCAACTTCCCCGCTGAACGCATCCACGCTGATCGTCTCATCCACCAGCGGCTCCGGACCGCAGAAGCAGGCGGCGCGGCTTTGGCGGTATGACAGGTCGTAGGCCAGGTTCCACTTGATTTTGCCGGTTTCCGCATCGATTTGATGGATGTATGTCAGCATAAACGGAAACTTCAGCAAGAGCCGCTTCACCGCCTCTTCCTCGCTGATGGCATTGGTTGCCTGCGGGTAGACAGGCTGAGCCGGAACGTTGCGCTGCACCTCCTGAATCTTGCCGTTTCGGCTGTCCACCGCCACGGTGTACATCGCCTCTTCGGAAGTCTGGCCTTCCCGGTAAACCGGGATGCCGTTTATGACCGGGTCGGCTTTGACAACCCGATTTTCGGCCGTCCCGAAATCACGCAGGACCAGTCGGATTTCTCCCGCCGGCAGGAGCTGTTCCAGCGTTTCCTTCACCACCTGCATGGCCCGTTGCTCGTCGGAAATCACGCTTGCGCCGTTTTCGCCGGTTTGGTCGAACTGGAGGAAACGAATCACCTCTCCCGTCCCGGCATCGGTCACCAGCATCAGATGCTTTTTCTGCTCGGCCGCAATGCCTTCCGGAAATGAACCCAGTTCGTACTGTTTGTCCGCATCCGCAACTTCTTCCCGGAAATGGCCCCAGATGAAGGCGCGAATCTTTCGCCCGTCAGACCATTCTTCCGTAAAGCTGCTCACTGGCAATTTGCCCGGTTCGGCACGGAACAGCTTCCTCACCACTTCGGCAGCCTGCTCTGCGGTTTGCGCCGACCAGTTCCTGCCTGCTCCCTGCAGCGTAACAGTCTGACTTGCCTTGGCAACGGACGGCTGCTCCACCGCCTGGTTCAGCAGGCGTTTCCCGGTGACCGCATCCACCGCTCCCCCTGTATGGGTGTGTTTCACCACTCCGTCCCGGATCACGTAGACGAGGCGGGCTTCCACGGGTTGACCGCTCTCGGCCTGCTGCGGAAGCAGGTAAACCTTTTCCAGCGGTTTGCTTTTGGCAAAGACCGCCTCCGCCTGCTCCACGGAGATGACACGCTGTGCCGGTGGCAATTCTGCGAGGTTGACCGGTTCATACATTTTCCCGTTGAACGTTCGAAAGCCAACCAGTCTGCCGTTCGGATCAAAAGTGACAAAAACATCATAGGCATCGTCCAGCACCACTTGGTTTATCTTGCGAACCAGCCGGACATCGGTCATCCCCGCTTCATCCCGGTGCGTTTCGAGCGCATAGTAACGGTTTTTTGCCGACAGCAGACCAGCCGCAAATGATTCCGCCTTCGCCCTGGCCTCTTCCTCCGAAAACGGCTTGGCCGGCTTTTCGGCAGTTGGCTTGAGCCACAGATTCAGCAGGTTTCCGCTGTCCCCGGCGAAAATAGCCTCCCCTGCCACTTCTTCTTCCGCCTGTCCGGCCTTTGTCAAAAACGCGATGGCGATCCCGCTTGTTCCCGGTCCGTCCACCGGACCGCGCAGCTCCACCTGCAGCGCCGACAGTTCCGGCAGGAGAAGAGCCAATTGCTGGATTCCCTTCGTGACGGCAGCGGGCACAGGTGTGATGCTCTGCTGCTCTGTCCCGTACAAGAGCGCTGTACGGGTCAAATCCTGCGCCGTTGCCACAGGCGCTGACAAGAGTCCGGCTGCTGCCAGCACTCCCGTCAAAACTAACATTGTCGGCTTTCGTGACTTGATCAGCAACATTCATTCCCCCTCTTTGAACTACTATTTAGACGTCGGAAAGCAAATCTCGTTGCCATTTTTAAAAAATTTTTTGTTTCCTGCCTTGCCCGCACTTTCCCGCAGATGGAAAAAGAAAGGAGCATGCCGCCAACGGGCTGCTCCCTCTTTTCTTCTTAAGCCTCCACATGCAGCTTCTCGAGCTTTTGCCGAATCAATTGCACGACGCTGGAGCGGCGAATATCCACATAGACGCGGGTGGCCTCATCCGGCACTGTGATGATCCCCAACTGGTGGTGATTTCCCTCATATACCGCACACTGGACGAATTTCACCTCTCCGCTGTGGGTGAGCACTTCCATCTTGCAATAGGCGGAGTTGGCCTGCAAGGCGGGATAGAGAGCCTCCCGGTTGCGCACCGGCCTGCCGTTTACCTTGACGATGATCTCCCCCGGCAGAATCCCGATCTCCTCTGCCTTGGTTCCCGGGATGACGGCCATTACCTTGACGCCCCGCGGGGACTGGATGAAAAACGGCGGGCGGCTCCGCTCCTGATGCTGGCTGAGGCTGAAAACCGCTTCATGCCCTGCGATGGCAAACAGCGCGGCGGCAATGACCAGCGGGTATGCCCAGACCGCCAGAACCGACAAGACCAGCAGGACGATTGCGTACAGCGCGAGATTGCGTGCCGCCTGCGCCGCTTTTTGGTTCGGCGTCATCGTCTGCGTCAGGTCAGAAAAACCGGTCACGGTCGGCAGCAGCAGCAAACCAAACGAAGCCGCTTCCTGCCAAAAGAAGGGCCAGCCCGGATACAGCGTCCCCTGCATGTCTCCCGGCTCCATCTGGACAAACAAGAGCAGCGGCGTCAGCCAGAACGAATGAAGCAGATAGGAGCCGACAATGCGTCCGCGCTTTCCTTCCACAAACAGCGGGGAGGCATCCCTGCCCCCGTTCCAGCGGATCAGAAAAGCCTCTCCCAGGTGCATAACCGCAACCAGGGCCAAAAGCGGCAACGGTTTGGCGGCAAGCAGCATTTCCCACAGGATGTCAATGCCTGAAACCTCCGTCAAGCCGGGAAAGGCGCGGGCAATTCCGTGCAGAAGCGCAAGCGCGCCGGAAGCGTAGGCAAAACAGAGAAAACGAAAGCGGAACAGCGCCAGGATCAGGGCCAAGCCCCACAACAGCCACAAATCCTGGAACTGGATGACGATTCCCAATCCGGCTGCCAACAAGGAGACCAACAGCCCGCCGACCAGGCCCATGCCCACGGAACGGATCGTCTGCAGGAATGGCTTTTGAATGCGCACGGCAAACAGCTGTCTTTCCCAGATCATCTGCCGCCGGTAATGCAGATAAATCAGGAGGATAAAAACATAAAGAAAAGGATTGAGGAAAAACCGGGCGATTCCATAGAAAATTGAGAGCGCCTCTCCTTGTATCTGCAATGTGCTTCACCTCAAATATTGTAGGAAAAAACTGGGCTTAAGCCCCATCAGCCTTGGCGTTTGCGGCAAAAAAGAACCACGGCGCATGCCTTGCCGTGGTAACCACTTCTACAAAAGTCAGGATATTCCCTGCCGTGCCGGTTTGGTTTATTTTTCCTGCGTAACAACTTCCAGCGCTTTTTGCAGTTGCAGATCGTTGGCTGGATCGCGGATTTCCTCCAGCAGTTTTTCTTCCAGCAACTTGCGCGTCGCATCATCCACTTTTCCGGTGACCGGCAGTTTGTTGGCTGCCTGGAAGGCTTTCAGCGCAGCCTCTGTCTTCTGGTCGAAATACCCGTCGTTACGGCCCGGGTCCAGCTTGAGGCCGGAGAGAATCAACTGCAGGTTCTTCACATCGCTTCCGCTCATGTCCCGCTTCAGTTCCTTGTCTGCGGGAAGCAGCGTTGCATTGAAGAAATCCGGCTGCTTGACGACGTAGTCAGGCGTAATTCCCTTCTCATGCACCCATTCTCCGTTTGGCGTAAGCCATTTGGCAATCGTCAGCTTCAACTGGCTCTTGTCTTCCATTTCCATCGTGCTTTGCACGGTGCCTTTCCCGAAGGACTTCTCTCCCACCAGCTTGTAATGGCCGCTGTCGCGCAGCGCGCCTGCAAGAATTTCCGAAGCGCTGGCGCTGCCGCCATTAATCAGGACGACGATGGGATACGGTTTGGGGTCTTTCGTGGTGGAGCGGTACTCTTCCTTCTGTTGTCCTCTGGATCCGTATTCGATTTTCACAATGGACCCGTAGTTGGGCACGAGAATTTCCCCAATTTCCTTCACAGCCAGCAGATAGCCGCCCGGGTTGCCCCGCACGTCAATGACCAAACCGCAGATTCCTTGTTTTTCCAGTTCAGCAAGCTGATCCTTGAAATGTTGTGCGGTATCCACGGAGAATTGACTCATGGTGATAACCCCGACTTTCACGCCGTTTTTCTCCATGACCTGGCTAGTGACCGTTTCAATGGGAATGTCGTCGCGAATGCAGACGATGGTGATCGGTTCGGGAACTCCTTCGCGAATCACTTCCAAAACGGCCTTGGTTCCTTTGGGTCCGCGAATTTTCGTGACTGCCTGATGCAGATCCAGCCCTTCCAGCGATTCACCATTCACACTGATAATCTGGTCGTTCGGCCGAAGTCCTGCCCGTTCCGCAGGCGAACCCTTGAACGGGGAAACGACGGTGACCCGGCCATTCTTCATGGTTACCTCCGTGCCAATCCCCTGAAACGTGGATTGAAGCGTGGAAGTAAATTCCGCTGCTGTCTTCGGATCCATGTAATCGCTGTACGGGTCCTTCAGGGAATCCACCATGCCGCTGATCGCTCCCTCTACCAGCTGCTCGGTGGTGACTTGCTCGATATACTCTTTCTTGATCGCCGTATACGCCTCGAACAACTTTTTAAACTCATTCGGGTATCCCCCCGAGATGCTGGAAAAAATGCTGCTCGTCGAGGCGGTCAGTGAAGCATTTGCACTGCCGGCGGCGGAAGTCTTCATGATCGCCATGGTAAAGAGGCTGCTGGCGATCATCGAAACGAGCACAAGTCCCAGTACGGTACGTCCCTTCCAATTCACTCTTGCGTCACCATCCTTTTGCTGCCCTCAACAAAGAGTCTTGTTAGTCTATGCGATTTCAGGCAGCAATATTTGTCTGGACGGACCAGATTTACTTCAAATACGGCATGGGATCTACAGCCACATTGTTCTTGTACACGGTGAAGTGCAGGTGGTTCCCGGTCGAACGGCCTGTCGAGCCAACTTCCGCGATTTTTTGCCCGACGGTTACCTGTTGGCCCACGGATACCTTGATTCCGCCTTCGCGTATATGCCCGTACAGGGTGGTCAATTCATCGTTGTGTTTGATCATCACCGTATTCCCGAAACCGTTGTAATACCCTGCGTACGTAACGATCCCGGAGGCTGCCGCCAGAATCGGCGTTCCCTTGGGTGCCGCCATATCAACACCATTATGCCCGGCAGAACGTCCGGTAAACGGGTCTTTGCGCACGCCGAACCCGGACGTGAAGCGGAAATTCCCCTCCGCGATCGGCAGGGCGAGCTTTCCTCCCTTGTAGCCGCTGCTGCTGCTGTTGAGCAACCGCAACCGCTCCGCGTACTTGGCCGACTCCGCCCGGGTCAGCTCCAAAAGTTCCTGGCCGGCTTTTTCCAGATCGGCCTCCAGCTGTTCCTCCTGCTTGGCCAGTTCAGCCTTGACCACCTGGCTCCGCTGATACTGCTTGTCCAACTCGGCCTTGAGCGCCTCCGCCTCGTCGTACAAGTTGGAATACACAACCAGCTGATGGTCGATCTCTTTTTTCTTCTGCTCAATCGTCTCCTTGTCCCGCAAATTGTCTTCCAGAATGCGCGTATCCTGATCCAGGATCAGCCGCAAACTTTCCATGCGCGTCAAGAAATCGCCGAAGTCGGAGGATCCGAGCAGCACGTCCCAGTACGAGATGTTGCCGCGTTCGTACATGGATCTGACCCGCGTTTTCAGCAGGTTCTCCCGCTTGGCGACACGCTCGATTGCGGCATCCAGTTCGTCCTGTGCCTGTGCGGCCTTCAGCTTGGTGTCTTCCATCTGGGCTTCCAGCTTGTCCAGCTTTTTCTGGACCTCGTTGCGGCGCAAATCAATCTGCATCAACTCGGTATTCAGATCTTTGATTTGCTTCTGAAGCGCGGCAACTTTTTGTTGCGTCTGCTTTACCTGCTGTTTTTGCTGGTTTTTCTTGCGCTGGATTTCTGCCAGTTCCTTGTTGATCTTGTCCAGGGATTGCTGGCTGGCGGCCTGTCCAATCTCAACAGGTATGGAAGTGCCGATCAACAGACCGGTGATCAGTAAGGATACCACGATCTTTTTTCTCATGATTCTCCTCCCAACAGCTCTCATTTTACACCCGCAAGAAACGGCGCACAGACACCAAACTTCCCCAAATGCCGATAAAAGCCCCGATCGCAAGCAATGCGCCCGACACCTGGTACATCAGCGGGAAGAGCGGCAACAATGTAAACAATTGGGACGCCTCAAAGCTGGACTTGATCGCATCCAGCAGATAATAGTAGCCTGATGTCAACAAAATGATCGGGATCAGCGCCCCGATAATTCCCATCAAAAGTCCTTCCACGAAGAAAGGCCAGCGGATAAACCAGTTGGTGGCACCCACCAGCTTCATGATCTCGATTTCCCGGCGGCGAGCCACAATCGTCAGCTTGATCGTATTGGCGATCAGAAACATGGCCGTAAAGCCAAGTCCGGCAATAAAGACGATTCCGACGTTGCGCAACGCGCTCGTCCAGGCAAACAGCTTTTCCACTGTTCCTTCTCCGTAGTTGAGACTTTCCACATACTGAAAGTTCTTGATCTTGGCGGCCACGGCCGCAGTCTGTTTGGGATCCTTGGTCTTGACGACGAACGCATCGGGCAAGGGATTGTCTTCTTCCAATCCCTCAAACAAGTAGGCCTTTTCCCCCAAGCTCTCCTTGAACTGTCTCAGTCCCTCGTCCTTGGGAATAAATTCAACCGAGCTCACTTCGGGGATCGCCTTGATGTTTTCCTCGACCTGTTTCACATGGTCCTGCGTGGCCAACACGTCCAGGAACACGCGGATTTCCACCTGTTTTTCCACCGATTGCGCAAAATAGTTGATGTTCATGGCCAGGATGAGAAAAACGCCGAGAATCAACAGGGTAATGGTTACGGCGCTGATGGAAGCAAAAGACATCCAGCCGTTGCGCCAGAGGTTTTTCACCCCTTCGCGAACGTGGCGTCTCAGCGTTCTAATCTTCATAGCCGTATTCCCCTCTCTGTTCGTCACGGGCAATTTGCCCCGCCTCGATCGCCACGACACGCTTTCTCATGGTATTGACAATCTCCCGGTTATGGGTGGCCATCACCACTGTCGTTCCCCGCTGGTTGATTTCCTCGAACAGATGCATGATCTCCCAGGAAGTATCAGGGTCCAGATTTCCGGTCGGTTCGTCCGCGATGATGATTCCCGGATTGTTGACCAGCGCGCGGGCCAGGGCCACGCGTTGCTGCTCACCGCCGGACAGCTCGCTGGGCAGCATTTTCGCCTTGTGCTTCAGCTTCACCAAACCCAGCACATCCATCACACGGGGCTTAATCAGCTTGGGATTTGCTTCAATGACCTCCATGGCAAACGCGACGTTTTCATAAACGGTCAAGGTCGGAAGCAGTTTGAAATCCTGGAAGACGACGCCGATGCTGCGGCGCACCAGGGGAATTTGCCTCTCCTTGATCCGGCTCACATTGAAGCCCCCCAGAAAAATCTGTCCCTTCGTCGGCTTTTCCTCGCGGTACATCAGCTTGATAAACGTGGACTTTCCCGCTCCGCTCGGACCAACGACATATACAAACTCGCCTTTCTCAATCCGAATGTTGATTCCTTTCAGGGCATGGGTTCCATTCGGGTATGTTTTCCACACATCAAACATTTCGATCAAGATCATCACTTCCTAAATGTCAGATCCTTGCTACCTGCTTGCACCCATTCGACACACGCCTTGTTTCTCTTTCTATTTCCCAATCCCCAATGCAAAAAAGTACAGGATATCTCATCTTATTCATTATACCACCCTGTTTCGCGGTTGGTATCCACTAAATCTCTCATTTCCTGTCAAAACTCTCCCTCTTTCGCTTGCGTTTGACAACAGACAGAAGACGACGAACTCGCGAAGCAGGGGGCAAATTCGTTGTCCAGCACACCGATGACTGGCTTGCTGCCGGAAAGGTCGGTTACAATGAAGGAATCAGTTTTCCAGAAAGGGGTAGAGGGATGAACAACTTTGTGTACCACAATCCGACAGAGTTGATTTTTGGACGCGGTGAACTGGCACGCCTTCCGGAAAAGGCCAGACAACTGGGCAAGACCGTCCTGTTGGTCTACGGAGGAGGCAGCATCAAACGCTTCGGCCTGTACGACAAAGTTCTCTCCCTGCTTAAGGAAGCCGGTTGCCGCGTGCTGGAACTGCCTGGCGTAGAGCCCAACCCGCGCCTCTCCACGGTGAAAAAAGGCATTGAACTGTGCCGGCGGGAAGGCGCGGATTGGGTGCTGGCCGTCGGCGGAGGGAGCGTGATCGACGCTTCCAAGGCGATTGCAGTTGGCGTTCCCTACGAAGGCGACGTCTGGGACTTTTTCTTGAAAAAGGTTGTTCCGCAAACGGCCCTTCCGTTGGGAACCGTCCTTACCTTGGCCGCGACCGGCTCGGAAATGAACCGCGGCAGTGTGATTACCAATTGGGAAACGAAAGAGAAATTGGGCGGCAGAACGACCTTTCCGACCTTCTCCATTCTCGATCCGGAAAACACGTTCACGGTTCCGCGCGACCAAACCGTTTACGGCATCTGCGACATCATGTCGCACGTCTTCGAGCAATACTTCAGCCATACGCCGGAAATCCCGCTGCAAACCCGCTTCGCCGAGTCCATTCTGAAAACGGTGATCGAAAACGCGGAGCGCGTGCTGGCCAATCCCGAAGATTACGACGCCCGGGCCAACATTCTCTACTGCGGCACCATGGCGCTCAACGGCACCTTGCCGGTCGGCGTGGAAACCGACTGGGCCACCCATTCCATCGAGCATGCCGTCAGCGCCGTTTACGACATCCCGCACGGCGGCGGCCTGGCCATCTTGTTCCCCAACTGGATGCGCTACGTCTACCGCGAAAACATCCCCCGGTTTGTCCGCTTCGCGACGGAAGTCTGGGGAATCGATCCGTCCGGAAAATCGCAGGAAGAAGTGGCACTGGCGGGAATTGAAGCGACACGCGCCTTCTTCAACCGGATTGGCGCACCGGCGCGGTTGGCCGATTATCAGATCGGAGACGACCAAATTGACGTGATGGCGAAAAAAGCGACGCTGTTTGGACCGATCGGCCGCTTCAAGCCGCTGACGAGCGAAGATGTGGCGGAGATTCTGCGGATGTCTTTGTAGGGAAAAAAGCAAAAACGGATTTGCCGCTTGATTTCGCCTCATTTGGCGAGCGGCAAATCCGTTTTTTGTTTTCAGGCGAACAGCAAAAATCCCCTTGGTGAGGACAGCGCAACCGCCAAGTCTTTCTCCCTGGGGTTGCTTCCTGCCTGGCCAAAGGGGTTTTACGCCCAACGGCACGTTGCTTAAGCCGGCGAACCGACATCAATCAGCGATTCGATCATCACTTTCTGGCTGTTCTTGTCCACCCATGCGCGCGTCTCTTCCTGCAGGTTGCGGAAATGGCGGATCTGCTCCTCCACTTGCGCCCGGGCCGTGCCTCCCAGCACGTTGCGCGCATTGACCACGTTCTCCACCGCCAGCGCCGCGTACACGTCCTCGCCGATCACGCCGGAGAAGCTTTGGAATTCAGCCAGCGACATGTCCAGCAGGTACTTCTTGTTTTCAATGCAGTACAGGACGATTCTTCCCACCACTTCATGGGCTTGCCTGAACGGCATGTTCTTGCGCACCAGATAGTCAGCCAAATCGGTCGCATTGGAGAAGTCCTGCGTGACCGCCTGACGCATGCGATCCGTATTTACCTGCATGGTCCGGATCATCGGCGTCAGCAGCGCCAGGGCGCCGTGCAGAGTGGCGACGGTGTCAAACATGCCTTCCTTGTCTTCCTGCATGTCCTTGTTGTAGGCGAGCGGCAGACCCTTGAGCACGGTAAGCAGACCCATCAGGTTGCCATAGACGCGTCCCGTCTTGCCGCGCACCAGTTCGGCCACATCCGGATTTTTCTTCTGCGGCATGATGCTGGAGCCGGTGCAAAACTCGTCGTCCAGTTCCACAAACGAAAATTCCTGGCTGCTCCAGATCACCAGCTCCTCGCACAAACGGGAGAGGTGGGCCATCAGCAGCGCGGAATCGGCCAAAAACTCCACGATGAAGTCACGGTCACTGACGGCGTCCATGCTGTTTGCGTAAATGCCGTCAAACTGCAGCAACTCCGCCACAAACTTGCGGTCGATGGGAAACGTCGTGCCCGCCAGCGCACCCGCTCCCAGCGGCAGGACGTTTACCCGTTTCCAGGTCTCGGTCATCCGCTCGATGTCACGCTGCAGCATGGAGACATAGGCCATCAGATGGTAGCCGAAAAGCACCGGCTGAGCCCGCTGCAGATGCGTATAGCCGGGCATCACCGTGTCCAGATGCTGTTCCGCTTTCTCCAGCAACGCCTCCTGCAGGTACAGGGCAAGCTGGATGATCTCCATCAGCTTCTCCCGCAGGTACAGGTGCATGTCGGTCGCAACCTGGTCGTTGCGGCTGCGTCCGGTGTGGAGCTTGCCCCCCACCGGACCGATTTCCTCAATCAGCATCTTTTCAATATTCATGTGGACATCTTCGTGCGCCACCAGGAACTCCGCCTGTCCGCGCTCGATCTTGTCCTTTACCCGTTTCAAACCAGCAATAATTTGACGCACTTCTTCCATTGGCAGGATGCCACACTTGCCGAGCATTGCCACATGCGCCAGACTGCCCACGATATCCTGACGCCACATTTGCTTGTCAAACGTGATCGATGCCGTGTACTCGTCTACAAGCTGATTCGTCGGCTTCGTGAAGCGCCCTCCCCAAAGTTTCATTGTTTAATCGCATCCTTTTCGTCCAAAATCTTGATGGAAGTTTCCACATCATTTTCTTTCAGGGCGCCCTCGTTTACTTGCGCGTACACTTTGGTCGGCAATCCCCACAGCTTGATGAAGCCGAGCGCAGCCTTGTGATCGAACTGGTCGCCGGCGGCGTATGTGGCCAGTTCATGGCTGTACAGCGAGGAAGCCGATTTGCGTCCTACGACGACGGCATTCCCTTTGTGCAGTCTCACGCGCACCACGCCGGTCACGTATTTTTGCGTCTCCTCGATGAATGCCTGCAGGGCGTTGCGGATCGGAGAGTACCAGAGTCCCTCGTAGATCACTTGCGCCATTTTTTGCTCGATGATCGGTTTGAACTGGGCCACTTCGCGCGGCTGGGTCAGGAACTCCAGTTCACGGTGAGCCGTAATCAGCGTCATGGCAGCTGGGGCCTCGTACACTTCCCGCGACTTGATGCCGACCAGGCGGTTTTCCACGTGGTCGATCCGGCCGACGCCGTGATTGCCGGCAATCTTGTTCAGCTTGAGAATCAGTTCGGAAAGCGGCATCTCCTCGCCGTTCAGGGCTGTCGGCGCACCCTGCACAAACGTGATCTCAATTTCTTCCGGCTGATCCGGAGCCTCCTCAATCGATTTGGTCATATCGTAAGCTTCCTCCGGCGGAGCAGCCCACGGATCTTCCAGCACGCCGCACTCGCAGCTTCTGCCCCACAGGTTTTGGTCGATGCTGAACGGATTGTCCAGATCGATCGGAATTGGAATGTTGTTCTTTTTCGCGTATTCGATCTCTTCTTCGCGCGTCCAGCTCCACTCGCGAACCGGCGCCACGATCTTGATGTCCGGTTTCAGCGCGGTAAACGACACGTCAAAACGCACTTGGTCGTTTCCTTTTCCAGTGCAGCCGTGGGCTACGGCCACTGCTCCCTCTTTTTCCGCGATTTCGATCAACACGCGGGCAATCAGGTAACGGGACAGCGACGAAAGCAGCGGGTACTTGCCTTCGTACAAGGCGTTAGCCTTCAGCGCCGGCAGGACGTACTCCCGTGCGAAGGCCTCCTTGGCGTCCACCACGATCGACTTCAATGCCCCTACCTGCAAGGCTTTCTTCTGCACAAAATCCAGGTCCTTTCCTTCGCCCACATCAAGGGCAACCGCAATCACATCGTAGTTGTAGGTATCTTGCAGCCATCTGATAGCCACGGATGTATCTAAACCGCCCGAATAGGCCAAAACAATTTTCTCTCTTGCCATCATTCTTCTCTCCTTCGTTCCAGCGAATTCTTTTACGTGAGTAATTATACAAACTTATTTATAAAAATACAACCCTAATTCCTATTTCATTTGTTCAGACTTTCGACAAAAATCCCGCTGTCAAAAAGATTTGGACGCAACCTTCCCGAACCGGCCTTCGCAAAACATTCAACCGGCAAGGCGATGACATGCAACCGGCATGAAGTTGCTTTCCACAAGAAATAAAACACCGCTTCGCCATGAAACGGTGTTTTATTCAAGGATCGCATCGCCTGTCTCCGGCTCTCCTTCAGATCATGGATTCAACCCGATTCTTACACCAATGCTGCCAAAATCGCCTTTTGCGCATGAAGCCGATTTTCCGCCTGGTCAAACACGAACGAACGGGGGCCGTCGATGACACCGGCAGTCACTTCCTCGCCGCGGTGAGCGGGCAGACAATGCAGGAACATGTACTCGCGGTCGGCATGGGCGACGAGCAGTTCGTTCACCTGATAGGCGGCAAACGCCTGCATGCGGACTTCGTTTTCATGCTCGAAGCCCATGCTGGTCCACACGTCGGTGTAGACCGCGTCCGCTCCAGTCACCGCTTCCACCGGATCATGCGTCAGCAGCAGCTTTCCTCCGCTCTTTTGCGCATAGGCTTTCGCCTTTTCCGCGATGCTTTTTTCCAGTTCGTAACCGACGGGAGTCGCCACGCGCACGTCCATGCCCAGCAGTGTCGCGGCCAGAACCAGAGAGTTGGCGACGTTGTTTCCGTCCCCGACGTAGGCCAGTTTGACGCCGGCCAGCTTGCCCTTCTGTTCCCAGATGGTCAGCATGTCGGCAAGCGCCTGGCAGGGATGGTACAGATCCGTAAGCCCGTTGATGACCGGGATGGAGGCGTGTTGGGCCAGTTCTTCCACGCAGGCGTGCGAGTAGGTGCGGATCATTACGGCATCGACGTAGCGGGAAAGCACTTTGGCCGTGTCGCTGATCGGTTCCCCCCTGCCCAGTTGCAGGTCTTTGCCGCTCAAAAACATCGCCATGCCGCCCAGTTGGTACATGCCCACCTCGAACGAAACGCGGGTTCGTGTCGACGACTTGTCAAAAATCATCCCCAACGTCTTGCCCTGCAGCGGTTGGAAAGGCTGTCCGTGCTTTTGCATCTGCTTGATGTGCGCGGCCAGCTGCAGAAGTTCCAGCAATTCCTGCCCGTCAAACTCGTCGATGCGCAGCAGGTCCTTGCCTTTATGCTTGCTTAACGGCAAGCTGGGCAAGTGTTCCAATATCTTCACAGGCTGCATGCCCGTCACCTCTTTTCGTCATTTTGGCATTCACGTACAGTTCAAACGTCTCCACGGCAGAGAATAAGGAGACACCCAGTTGAATCAACCGGCTGCGCAGAGCAAACCCGTTGCTTCCCTGGCGATTTCCCTTGGTCGCCGTGACCAGGGCAAACGCTGCGGGGGTTTGCTGCAGCAGCGCCGTCAACTGCTTGTCGTCGGCCACGACATGGCTGACGCCGATTCCCTGCTGCTCAAGCCATCCGGCCGTCCCCGGCGTCGCGGCCAAAACCGCGCCATCCGCCTGCAGCCGGGCAATGCTTCGGCCGACTTCTTCCCGCTTGTCGGCGTCCCGCAATGAGAGGATGACGAGGTGGCCTTCCCGCCAGTCCCCGTACATTTTGTCCTTGTAGGCGAACGCCTTTTCCGCCGCTTCCGCGAAGGAGCGACCCAGGCCGAGCACTTCCCCGGTCGACTTCATCTCCGGACCCAGGACGGGGTCGACGCCGTTCAGCTTGATCGTGGAAAAGACGGGCGCCTTGACCGCCGCAAACGGAATTTCCGGTAAAAGACCCGTGCCATAGCCCATCGCTGCCAGCTTTTCTCCCAGCTGGGCCCGCACCGCCAACTGAACCATCGGGATCCCCGTCACCTTGCTGGTGATCGGCACGGTGCGCGACGCGCGCGGGTTCACTTCCAGCACGTACACGGTGCTGCCGTCAATGACGAACTGTATGTTGATCAGCCCGACCGCTTCCATTTCCCTGGCGATTGCCTCGGTGTAGGCGGCGATTGTCTTCCGCACCTCATCCGACAGCCCGGGTGCCGGGAACATCGCCACGCTGTCTCCCGAATGGATGCCCGCTTTTTCCACGTGCTGGAAGATTCCCGGGATGAGGACGTTTTCCCCGTCGCATACGGCGTCCACTTCCGCTTCCTGCCCCGGCACGTACTTGTCAACCAGGAGCGGGAAGAACGATTGGCTGTCCGGGTGGCTCAGCCAGTCGTCGATTGTCGCTGTCAACTCCGTCTCATCGTGGGCGACAATCATCCCCTGCCCGCCGATGACATAGGACGGACGCAACAGCACCGGATAGCCGATCTCTTTCGCCACCGCCGCGGCTTCCTCACGGGAAGAGACGCCCTTTCCGGGAATGTGCGGGATGTTCAGCTTGCGCAACATGGCGTAGAACAGCTCCCGGTCCTCGGCGCGTTCGATCGCTTGGAGGGAAGTGCCCAGCACTTTCAGGCCGGCCTGCTCCAGTTTGGCCGCCAGATTAATCGCGGTCTGGCCGCCGAACTGGACCATTACGCCTTCCACCTGCTCATGCTCGGCGACATGCAACACATCCTCCACATGCAACGGCTCGAAATAGAGATGATCGGCCGTTTCGTAGTCGGTGCTTACCGTTTCCGGGTTGTTGTTCACCACAATCGCGGCGATGCCGCTCGCCTGCAATGCCTTGGCGGCGTGGACGGAGCAGTAGTCAAACTCGATTCCCTGGCCGATGCGGATCGGCCCGGAACCCAGCACCAGCACCCTGCGGCCGGGCAGTTGCTCCACCTCATCCGCTCCCTGCCAGTCGGAATAGTAGTACGGCGTCTGCGCGTCAAACTCGGCTGCGCAGGTATCGACGATCTTGTAGCTTGGACGAATGCCGGCCTCATGGCGCAACGCCTTTACTTCCGATGCTGTGAGACCGGTCAGGGCGGCAATGGTTTCATCGGCAAAGCCGCGCCTTTTTGCCTTCAGCAAAAGCGACGCATCCAACTTTCCGTCTTTTGCTGCTGCCAGTTCCCGTTCCAGATCGACAATCCTGCGGATGCTCCTCAGGAAAAACGGATCAATGCCGGTCAGCTGCTGCAGTTCCTCTTCCCCGAAGCCTTTGCGGATCGCTTCCGCCAGGGCAAACAGGCGAACGTCCGTCGCCTCCCGCAAGGCGTCGCGCAGCTGTTCCGCCGTCCAGTCCGCCATCTCCGGACGCTGCAGATGCGTGCAGCCCTGTTCCAGCGAGCGGACTGCCTTGAGCAGCCCGGCTTCCAAGTTGCGGGCGATGGCCATCACTTCGCCGGTGGCCTTCATCTGCGTGCCCAGTTTGCGGTCTGCCAGCGGAAACTTGTCAAAGGGAAAACGGGGCAGTTTGACCACGACGTAATCCAGCGCCGGTTCAAAGCTGGCGTAGGTATATCCGGTAATCGGGTTGAGCACCTCGTCCAGCCCCAGTCCCAAAGCCAGCTTGGCGGCAATCCGGGCGATCGGATAACCTGTCGCCTTGGAAGCCAGCGCGCTGGAGCGGCTCACCCGCGGATTCACTTCAATCAGAACGTAGCGGTCGGAATGCGGGTCGAGGGCAAACTGGATGTTGCAGCCTCCGACCACTCCCAGGGCGCGAATCACCTTGGTGGACACGCTGCGAAGCATTTGGTACTGTCTGTCGGTAAGCGTCTGGGAAGGGGCAACAACGATGCTGTCACCCGTATGGATGCCGACAGGGTCCAGGTTTTCCATATTGCAAACGATGATGCAGGTGTCGTTGGCGTCCCGCATCACTTCGTATTCGATTTCCTTCCAGCCTTTCACGCTGCGCTCAATCAGCACCTGGCCGATCGGGCTGGCGGCAAGCCCGCCTGCGGCCACTTTGCGGAGTTCCTCCTCGTTTGCGGCAATGCCGCCGCCTGCCCCGCCCAGCGTATAGGCGGGACGGACGATCACGGGGTAGCCGATCGAATTGGCGAAAGCCAGGGCTGCTTCAACCGACTCCACGGTGTCGCTCTCCGGCACAGGCTCGCCGATTTGTTGCATCAGCTGTTTGAACAGCTCGCGGTCTTCCCCTCTCTGAATGGCCTCAAGCGGCGTGCCCAGCAACTCCACGTTGTATGTTTCCAGCACGCCCGCTTCCGCGAGGGCAACCGCCAGATTCAGGCCGGTCTGCCCGCCCAGCGTGGGCAGAAGTCCGTCCGGCCGTTCCTTGGCGATAATGGCCGTGAGCGATTCCAGCGTCAACGGCTCCATGTATACCTTGTCCGCCACCTGCTCATCGGTCATGATCGTGGCCGGGTTGTTGTTGACGAGCACCACCTGCACGCCCTCCTCCTTGAGGGAAAGGCAGGCCTGTGCGCCCGCGTAGTCAAATTCCGCCGCCTGACCGATGACAATGGGGCCGGAACCAATGACGAGAACTTTGCGGATGTGTGACTTTTTAGGCATATCTGTTCGCTCCTACTACGCGCATCGAATGCAAGAATTGATGGAAAACGTGGGTCGTGTCGTGAGGGCCGGGATTGGCCTCCGGATGGAACTGCACGCTGAAAACCGGCAGGCTGACGTGGCGCAGCCCCTCGACGGTTCCGTCGTTTACATTGCGGTGGGTGACCACCAGCTTGTTTCTGTCCAGCGACTCTTCCTTTACGACATACCCGTGGTTTTGCGACGTCATGTACACTTTCCCGGTCTCAAGCTCCTTGACGGGATGGTTGCTGCCGCGGTGTCCGTACAAAAGTTTTTCCGTTTGGCCGCCGTACATCAAGGCGAGCACCTGATGCCCCAGGCAGATGCCGAGCGTCGGGAACATCTCCACGATTTTGCGCCACTCGCTGCAATAGGCGAGCAGATGCTCGGGATCTCCGGGCCCGTTGGAAAACAGGATTCCGTCCGGCTTGAATGACTTGATTTTTTGAATCGGGGTGTCAAACGGCACCACGGTGACACGGCAACCCATGGAAAGCAGGGTGTGCAGGATGGATTTCTTCATGCCCAGATCGACCAGCACGACATGCTCTCCACTGCCGGGATAGCTGATGATCTGATCGCTGGAAACGTTGGCGACAAGCGATTTCTTCGCGTGCTTGTAGCGCATGGAAACCACTTCTTCGGGAGTCAGGACGCGGTCGGAGATCACCCCGAAGACCGTTCCCTGCCGCACCCGCTTGGTGATGGCGCGCGTGTCAATGCCTGCGAGGATGGGAAAGCCGAACTCCTCTGCCGCCTCCGCCAGCGATTTGATGGAAGCGCAGTGGCTCGGCTCCAGGCAAAGCTCACTGACCACCATCCCGGTCAGGGCGGGCTTCGCAGCTTCGTAATCGCGTTCGTTGATTCCGTAGTTTCCAATCAGCGGATAGGTGAAGCAGACGATCTGTCCCGCAAAGGAAGGATCCGTCATCACTTCCTGGTATCCGGTCATGCCTGTATGAAAAACCACTTCCCCGAATGAGCGGATGGGGGTGCCGTACATTATTCCTTCAAAAACTTCTCCGCTTTCCAGGGTAAGATAACCCGTTCCGTATGCTTCTATCTCTTTGTTCATCTATGAAAGCCACTCCTCTCCGGCAAAGGGCACTCACTCACGAAAATTTATGCAACTATGTGTATTAATATACATTTGCTTTAATAAAAATGCAACGAGTTTTTACACTTTTCACCCGTCGCATTTGCGCATTTTTCGCATGTGCTCCTTCGCGGTTTTCCCTCAGACAAGTGCCTTGTCCAGAACCGCAATGACCTGCTCAACCTCTTCTTCCGTCGTGACAAAGGAAGGCAGCAGGCGCAGCACGTTCGGCCCGGCCGTCAAAAGAATCACGCCCTGCTCGCGGGCAAAATGGACTACGTCCGCTGCTGCTCCGGCAAGTTCGACGCCCATCAGCAGCCCTTTGCCGCGAACGGAAACAATTTTTTCCGGATGGGCGTCCCGCAGTTTTTGCAGTCCGGCGCAGAGCCATTGGTGGATTTTTTCCACCCGCCGCAAAATTTGCTCCTCTTCCATCGTCTCCAGCGTGGCAATGGCTGCCGTCATGGCCAGCGGATTGCCGCCAAAGGTGCTCCCGTGCGAACCGGGGGAGAATGCCTGCGCCGCTTCGCTGGTGGCGACGATGGCGCCGATCGGGAAGCCGCTACCCAAGCCTTTGGCCAGGGAAATGGCATCCGGCTTCACGCCGTACTGCTGGAAGGCGAACCAGGTGCCGGTGCGGCCGATCCCTGTCTGAACCTCATCCACGAGCAGAAGAATCCCGTGCTCGTCGCACAGCTTGCGCAACTCCTGCACCCACGCTGGATCGGCGGGATGGACGCCGCCCTCGCCCTGCACCAGCTCCAGCATAATGGCGCAAGTCTGCCCGGTGATCGCCGCCCTGACCGCTTCCAGGTCGTTGTAGGGCACCGTTACGAAGCCTGCCGGCAGCGGCGCAAAGCCGTCCTTCACCTTCTCCTGTCCCGTGGCGGTCAGGGCAGCCAGCGTCCGGCCGTGGAAGGACTGCGCAAAGGTGATGATTTCATGGCGCCCGCTTCCCTTTATCCTCTGTGCGTAGCGGCGAGCCAGCTTGATCAGCGCCTCGTTTGCCTCCGCCCCGCTGTTGCAGAAAAAGGCCTGGTCCAGCCCGGAAAGCCTGCTCAGCTTTTTCGCAAGCGCCTCCTGCTGGGGGATGTGAAACAGATTGGAGCAGTGCCAGAGAGTGTCCAATTGCTGATGCAGTTTGGCCGTCACTTTGGGCGGCACATGGCCGAGCGAGGTGACGGCGATGCCGGAAGTAAAATCGAGGTACTCCCTGCCCTGGTCGTCCCACACCCGGTTGCCCTGTCCTCTGACCAGGCTGATGGGCCATCTTGCATAGTTATTCATCAAATGCATGGGTGATGCAATGGTGCTCATGACGATCTCCCCTTTTTTCGTTCGGCTTGGTTATTGCATCGCGTTTTCATCCTTGCATCGCGACGGTTGTTCCCGCTTCTTTTCCCGCACAGACGGCGAGCAGTTCTTCCGCCGTCCCCCGGCAGATCACAACTTTTTCGACTCCTTGCGCCAGGGCGTCCAGGGCAGCCTGAACCTTGGGGATCATGCCGCCGGTGATCACTTTGGCCGCGATCATCCCGGCGATTTCCTGCGGATTGGTATATGGCACCACCGCTTTGCTGCCATCCGGTTGCGGCCGCATAATTCCCGGCACGTCGGTGACCAGGATCAGTTTTTCCGCACCGAGTGCGGCTGCGACAGCACCCGCCGCTTGGTCCGCATTGACATTGTAACGTTCCGTTCCGTCCGCGCTGACAGAGAGGGGAGCGATGACCGGCACGTATCCCTGGGAAAGGACAAACCGGGGAAGAGCGGTCTGCACTTTGCGAATTTCCCCGACCCAGCCAAGCGGCTTGTCTGTCTTTTCCGCGATCAGCATCTGACCGTCCATTCCGCTCATGCCCCACGCCTTCGCGCCTGCCTGGGTCAGACGCCGAACCAGCGTTTTGTTGATCGTGCCGCACAGGACCATCTCCACGACGGCGAGGGTATCTTCGCAGGTAACGCGCAGCCCGTCGACAAACCGGGGCTTGATGTCCAACCTGTCCAGCATGGCATTGATCGCCGGACCGCCGCCGTGCACGATGGCCAGCTGTTTTCCGTCTGCCTGCAGCCGGGCAATCGCCTGGAAAAACGCGTCCGGCAGCTGCTCCATCGTGCTGCCCCCGCACTTGATGACAATCATCTGTTCCATACGTCTCTCTTTCCTCCATCACGGGAATACCGGCACAAGCGGCAATCCCGCCGTCTCCGGCAGGCCAAACATCACATTCATGTTGTGAACCGCCTGTCCCGCCGCCCCCTTGACCATGTTGTCGATCACCGAAAGAAGAACCACTTTTTGCGTCCGCTCATCGACGTGCACGGCAATGTCGCAATAGTTGGAACCGTATACCTCTTTGGTGCGGGGATGGCTGCCTGCCGGGCGCACCCGCACGAACGGCTCTCCCGCGTATGTGCTCTCGTACAGTTCCTGCACCTGTGCCTGGCTCACCGGTTGGTTTAACTGGGCGTAGGCTGTGACCAGAATGCCGCGGGTCATCGGAACGAGGTGCGGGGTAAACTGGACAAGCGCTTCCGTTCCGCTCTGGCGGAAGAGCTCCTGCTCAATTTCCGGCGTATGCTGGTGCTTTGCCACTTTGTAGGCGTGGATGCTCTCGTTGATCTCCCCGAAGTGAACGCCAAGCGATACCCCACGCCCGGCTCCGGACACGCCGGACTTGGCGTCCACGATCCAGCTGCGCGGGTCCGCCCAGCCGCTTTTCGCCAGCGGAATCAGCGCAAGCAGCGCAGCGGTGGGATAGCAGCCCGGATTGGCCAGCAAACGGGCCCCCGCCACCCTTTCCCGGTTCCATTCGGTCAGCCCGTACACCGCCTTGTCCAGCCAATCGGCCGGAGCCGGTTCCCGCTTATACCAGTCCTGATACAGTTTCGGCTCCGCGAGGCGGAAATCTCCAGACAAGTCAATCACTTTGCCTCCCAGTTCCACCAGCTGCGGCGACAATGTGGCACTTACTCCGGCCGGCGTGGCCAGAAACACCACGTCATTTTCCCTGCTCATCCGCTCCGCATCAATCGGTGACAACGCGGGAAGGCCCAATTGATTCACGTGCGGAAACACACTCTCAATCGCTTCTCCTTCCGCCGAGCTGGAGTACAAATGGGCAATCTTCACGTGGGGATGGGCGGACAGCAGGCGAATCAGTTCCGCCCCGCCGTAGCCGCTGGCTCCCACGATTCCAACACGTATCATCGTTCTCTCCCTTTCTCCGCCTTCTGTATTTTTATACATGAATAATAATAAAAATTCAGCATAAATACAACCGGAAAAAGGGCACAAAAAAAGCGCCCGTGCCGAAGCGGACGCTTTTTTCGTTGCAAACCGTGCCAATCCTTATTTCTTGTCTGCCAGCCAGGCTGCCAGTGCTTGCGCTTCTTCCCCTTTGGCCAGGCCGCCGGGCATCGTATTTTTTCCGTTTTCAATCACATTGAGAATCTCATCCTGGCTCAGCCGGCTGCCGATGTCGCTCAATTTGGGCCCAACTGCGCCTTCCAGGTTTTGACCGTGGCAGCTTGCGCACTTGTTCTTAAATGCGGCTTCTGCCGTTGCGGCATCGTAGTTGCCGGCCGGCGCTTCCGCAGCCGGTTGGTTGTTGTTGTCACTGGGCTGGCTGTCCTGATTTCCTCCTCCACAGGCGCTCAATGCGAAAACAAGGACAGCAGCTGCAAAAATACTCGGTAACTTTTTCAAGGGTAAGCCCCTCCTTGCTGGGTTATTCTTTCCTTCGCTCAGTATTCCTCTGCGGGCGTTGATTCATTCTTGCCCATTCCACTCTGTCAGTTTAATGGAAATGAAAGCGGGTCCCACTCCCGCAGTTCCAGTGTGCGCGCTCCCTGCGCCACGACCGGATCGGCCTCGGCCATTTTGAGCGCTTCCTCGTACGAATCCGCCTTGTAAATGACCATTCCCCCCTTTTTATCAGTAAAAGGTCCGGCCATTACCACTTTTCCCTGCTTGAACAAGCCGTTGATATACTCCAGGTGGGCAGGGCGAATTTGTGCGTTCTTCTCCTGGTCGACAATGGTCAGCATGGCGACGTAGTGCATGGGTTCACCTCCTTTTCGGAACCGATTCCCCCTTGGTAACCAGTACTTTTTAACGATTGCCACTCTGGCACTTTTCATTATAAGAAAAATTTGCCACGTCCGGAGGCGCCGTTCCGCCTGCAATCGGTACATTTCCATGACAAATGAGAAAAGGACAAAAAAAGTCCGGCACAAGCGGTTGGCTTGCACCGAACTTGAAACGCGGAAAACAACCAGGCGGCCAGGTCTCTTACTCCTTGCCCTCGTTGGCAATCCTGTGCTTTTTGTCTTTCGTGTGGAAAACATCCAGGCGCTCCCAGCTTTCCTCCAGGATTGCCAGCCGGTGATTGAGCTCGTGCTCTTTTTGTTTGCCGACAAATGTAATCAAGGCATTCACCAAACTCAGCGGCGCCACGAAGGAATCAATGAACGCCGGCATTTGGCTGGCGGCGGTCAGGGAAACAACGGCGTGCGGGATCAGCGGCGACAGCAGGTTGTCCGTAATGGCAATCGTCATCGCTCCTTTTTCTTTCGCGTAAGACAAAATGCGGATCGTGCTGTTGGAATAGCGGGAAAAACTGATCCCAATGACCACGTCCGATTCATTCAATTGGTAGAAGCGCTCCGCCATCATCTCCACAGACTGGATCAATTCCGCATTGCCCAGGATGATGTTCAGGTAATACTGCAAAAACACTCCCAGCGAGACGGCGCTTCGGTTGGCCGCGATGTATACCTTTCTCGCCTTGAGCAACAGGTCAACGGCTTTTAAAAATGCCTGAATGTCCAGCTTTTCCATCGTCGCCTTGATGTTGGCCATGTCGTCCTGGAAAATTTCGTACACGCCCTTTTCCTCATCCCCGTATTCCTGCAGGGAGAGCTTGAGGCGTTCCGCGATGGTCAACTGTTGCTTGACGGAATCCTGCATGTACTGCTGCAGTTCCGGATAGCCGGAGAAGCCGAGAAACGTCGCGAACCGAACGACCGTCGCTTCGCTGACCCTGGCATTCTTCGCCAACTTCGCCACATTGAGAAACGGCACGGAATTGGTGTTTTCCAAAATATATTTTGCGATCTTGAGCTGGGATTTGCTCATCCTCGGCATCTGTTCGGCAATATGCTGGTAAACATTCATTTTCATCATGAACAAAATTCTCCCTTGTCCTTCGCAACCAGAGATTTTGCAGAATCAAGCCGCCCAGCCAACGATGCGCCTTTTCGCCTGACGGACCGCTTCGGGTCAGATCTTTTGGGACAGCACCTTGTCGTAAGCCTCAAGCGTTTGGCTGATCTCCTTTTCCCCGTGCGCGACAGACAGGCTGTACCGGTTTAACGGCTTGTTGTAAATGCCCTCGGCGAGCAGGTGGAAGTCGATTTTCCTGCGCAGTTCAAAATTGGACTGCTGCAGATCACGGTAATTCCGCACTTGCTCCAGTTCCGTAATGACAACGTTGAAAATGGTGCCCAGCCCGACCGTCTGCACGGCAATCCCGCGCCGGGCAAAAAGCGTACGTATCCCTTCCTTCAGCTGTTCAGTGTTCGCCATTACCCGATCCATTTCCTGCTCCAGGACTTGAATCACGGCCAGCCCTGCGGACAAAATTGTGGGATGTCCGTTGTACGTGCCGCTGTGGAACAGGACGTCCTTTGCCCTGGACTTCTGGCTTGTGCTGTTGTCAAAAACGTCTGACGAAAGCAGCGGAGAGCTGACCATCATGATCTCCTTTTTCCCGCCGACGATTCCAACCGGAAATCCGCCGCCGATCACCTTGCCCAGGGCAGTGAGGTCAGGTTGCACGCCGTAGTGCGATTGGGCGCCGCCTATGCCGATGCGAAAACCGGTTTTCACTTCGTCGAAGACAAGCAGTATGCCAAGTTCCTCCGTCACTTTGCGCAAACCCTGCAAAAACTCCGGCTGGGCAGGGATGTACCCGGCTTGGGAAGGTTCAAGCATGACGGCTGCAATCTCATGCTGCCGCTTTCGCAGGATTTCCGCGCAGGCATCGAGATGATTGAACGGAAGGACAATGGTCTGTTCGGCCTGGTAAGGCTCCACTCCCCTGGACTCGGCGACAGCGTTGGGCTCGCTGGGCGAACCCGCCTCCTCCAAAGGGGGATTGACGCTGAACAGGACCTGGTTGTAACCGCCGTGATAGTGACCCTCAAACTTGGCGATCTTGTACTTTCCCGTGTAGGCGTACGCCAGCCGGATTGCCAAGAGCGTCGCCTCCGTGCCTGAATTGGTGTAACGGATCATTTCCATGCTCGGGTAATACTGCTGGATCTTTCGGGCCATCTCCACTTCCAGGCGATGCGGCGTGCCGAAGAGCGAGGTCCCATCCTTCTCCAATTGCTGCCGTACGGCCTGGAGGATGGCTGGATGGCCGTGTCCCAGCATCAAGGCGCCGTAAGACAACAGGTAGTCAATGTAGCGGTTGCCGTCGATGTCCGTGAGGTATGCCCCCTTGCCGCCCTTCATGACAATCGGATAAGGAGCGAAGGATTTGATGTTGGCGGTCACGCCGCCAGGCATTACCTGTTTGGCCTCCTCCATAAACGCTTTGGAAAGGGGAGTTTTCTTTAGAAAATCCAGTAGTTCCAGGTTTTGGACTGCCATGACAGAACACCTCTCCATATTCCATTTTTGAAATTCAAATTTCCGCATCGCAAAAGTCATGAAATATATACTTCATATTACAGCGAATCCAGCGAAATGTGAATCGCGAATTTTAAAAAGTCAAAAAAATCTAGCAAATTTGTTGACAGAAAATGCCACGGACAAGTATATTGAATATAAAATTTCTATATTGGCTGAATAATGAAAAATTTTATTCATTACAAAGGGGGACTTTCCGTTTGATGAAGAAAAGGTATCTGGGAATTCTTTCATCCTTGCTGCTTTCCATGGCGCTGACCCTGACGGCGTGCGGAGGCGGCCAACAAAGCGGCCAACAGGGCGGAGGCTCAGGTCCCGGCCAGACATCCGAAACATCCGCCAACGCCGGCTCCGGCACGAACGCAAATACTGACTTCCGCACAAACCTTCAGATGGGCACGGGCAGCACGGGCGGCACCTATTATCCGCTTGGACAAGAGATCTCCAATGTGCTGAACAAACACGTGAAGGTGGATGGATTCAATTCCAGTGCCGTTGCCACCGGGGCTTCCATTGAAAACTTGGCAAAAATCGGCCGCGGCGAATTGCAGCTTGGCCTGGCGACTCACATTTCCGCCTGGAATGCCGTTAACGGTAAGGACGAATTCGAGGGAATGCCGATCACCAACTTCGGCTTCATGGGTCACATCTATCCGGACGTGATGCAAGTGGTCACCCTGAAGTCAAGCGGAATCAATTCCATTGCCGATTTGAAGGGGAAGAAGGTGGCCATTGGCCCGGCCGGAGGCGCCAACCAGGTGCTCTCGAAACTGATCCTGGAAGCTTACGGAATCAAGGATGGGGATTACGAAGCGTTCCAGGAAGGTTTCGGCGATGCCAAGGGGAAACTTCAGGACAAGCAGATTGATGCTTCCTTCAACTTGTTGGGCCTGCCCGCCTCCGCCATTGAGGAGCTTCAGGCACAGACGAACGATGTCAAGTTGCTGCCGATCGATCAGGATGCCTTGAAGTACATTGAAGAGCACAGTCAGTACAAGATAATGGAAATTCCTGCCGGAACCTACGAATGGCAGGAGGGTCCGGTCAGCACCGTTTCCGCGTTTGCCGTTCTCGTCGGCTCAACGACACAGATCAGCGAAGAGTTGGGCTATGAAATCACGAAAGCCCTGTTTGAACACGCTGGAGAAATTACCCACCAGCAGGGCAAAAACATTACCAAAGAAAACGCGTTGCTCGGATCAGACGGTTTGCCGTTCCACCCGGGAGCGGAAAAATACTTCCGCGAAGCCGGCATCCTGAAGTAAAGCGATGCGTATCCATGCGGACCGGATAGACATCTGTCCGGTTCGCTTTTGTTTCCATGCGAACACAAACACTTGCGGCAGGTTGGGAAACTCCGCCAAATTTCCAATGATTTTCGCGCCGTTTTGGCCATCGCTGAAAACCCGGTGCAAAACAAAGAGATGATGGAAGGTTGGTGATGGGCTCATGGCTTATGAAACAGACAATCGAACGCAGGAAATCCTGGCAAAATACGATACCGAAAGCGCGTACCGAACCAAACTCGGCAGGTGGGGCTGGGTTGTAACCTTTATCGGGGTCTCGCTTACGCTCTTTCACATTTATACGGCGTTTCGCGGTCCCTATGTATCGCTGATCCAGGGCGCAATCCACCTGGGGACGGCATTGGGGCTGGTCTTTCTTCTGTACCCGGCGAAAAAAAGCCTTTTGCAAAAATCAGGCGTTCCGTTCTATGACTTGTTGTTGGCCGCGCTGGCCATCTTCACCAACTACTACATTCTCTGGAACTACGAAAGGCTCACGACGAAAGCGATCATTCTCGGCTACTCCGCAATGGACATTGCCGTGGCCACAGCCGGCCTGCTGTTGTTGTTGGAAGCAACCCGCCGCTGCGTGGGCCTGCCCATCGTGGTCATCGCTGCCGTGGCCATGGCCTACGGATTATGGGGCACGTCCATTCCGTACTTTGGACATGCCGGATTCAGCTGGAGCGGTCTGGCGACAGAACTCTTCTACGGCTCTGACGCTGTTTTTGGCACGCCCATTCAAATATCGTCAACGTATATCTACCTCTTTTTGTTCTTTGGCGTCGTGCTGACCTATACCGGAATCGGCCAGTATTTCAACGACCTGGCATTTGCCGCCACCGGGCGATTCACCGGCGGAACAGCCAAGGCAGCCGTCGTGTCGAGCGCGCTGCAGGGGATGATTTCCGGAAGCTCTGTCGCCAATACCGTCAGCTCCGGCGTTTTCACCATTCCGATGATGAAGCGTTCCGGATTTTCGCCGGAGTTTGCCGCCGCCACCGAAGCTTCTTCTTCCACCGGGGGACAGATCATGCCTCCTGTCATGGGGGCAGCCGCCTTTATCATGGCTGAGTATACAGGCGTTCCCTACAGCGAGATCATGTTGATTGCCATCATCCCCGCACTCCTCTACTTTCTGGGCGTGTACATGGGGATTCATTTTGAGGCAAAGAAACAGGGAATTGTCGGACTGCCGAAAGATCAGCTTCCTTCGCTGAAAATGCTGTTAAAACGCGCCGACATGCTGTTGCCGGTGGTCGTCATCATCATTTTGCTGGAGCAAGGCTTCACGCCTACCTATTCGGCTCTCTGGGGAATCGGCTCGGCCTTGTTTTTCAGCATGTTGCGCAAAGAGACGAGAATATCCCCGGGAAAATTGCTGAAAATGTTTGAAGAAGGCGCCCGCGCCGCGTTGTCGGTCATCGCCGCCTGCGCCACGGCTGGCATCGTCGTGGGGATTGTCGTGCTGACCGGTCTGGGCGGCAAGATCGCCGGCGGAATTCTCGAACTGGCGGGAGGAAGCATCTTCCTGGTCATGCTTTTTTCCATGATTGCCTGCCTGCTTTTGGGAATGGGATTGCCCACCACGGCCAACTACGTGGTAACGGCAACCATGGCCGCTCCCGCCATGATGCAATTCGGGGTTCCGCTCATTGCGGCGCATATGTTTGTGTTCTATTTCGGCATCGTCGCGGACATTACGCCGCCTGTATGTCTGGCTGCCTATGCCGGAGCCGGTCTGGCCAACGCCAATCCGATGAAGACAGGGATGATTTCCGTAAGGCTGGCAATCGCCGCCTTTATCATCCCGTTTGCGTTTGTCTACAACCCTGTTCTCGTCCTGGAAGAGGCCACCGCAGCAACGCTTTTGCCTCCGCTGTTGACCGCCATCTTTGGAATGGTCGCAATCAGCGCGGCGATGGCCGGAGCGTTTGTCGGAAATGCCACCTGGCTGGAACGCGTATTGCTGGTCGCAGGCGGAATCCTGCTGATCTATCCATACCAGCTCTACATTTCTCTGCTGGGCGCGGTCATTCTCCTGCTGATTGCAGTCCTGCAAACCCGCCGGGGCAAGAAACTGGCAAGCGTAAACAAGACAGCCTGAACGTCCTGGATTCACGCCGGATTCGCGCCGATTGGAATTCCCGGCAACCGCAAGCAAACTTCCCCGCTTCGTCACAGGGGAAGTTTTGTTTTTTACGTGCTTTTTTCCGTCAAAAAAAAAACAACTGCCGACATGTTGTCGGCAGTCTGGATCGGCACATGCGAAATGAGGTTTCTTATTTTTTTGCCTTGATCTGGGAGCGCAGATACGCGTCGATGAAGGGGTCGATCTCCCCGTCCATCACGGCCTGCACGTTGCTCACCTCATAGTTGGTGCGATGATCCTTGACGAGGCTGTAAGGATGAAAAACGTAGGAGCGAATCTGGTTGCCCCAGGCGATGTCTTTTTGTTCGCCCTGGATGGAGGCCAGTTTTTGCTCCTGCTCTTCCCGTTTGCGCTCAAACAGGCGAGCGGCAAGCATTTTCATTGCCTTCTCGCGGTTCTTGATCTGGGAACGCTCCGACTGGCAGGTGACGACTATCCCGGTCGGCAGATGTGTAATCCGCACCGCGGAGTCCGTGGTGTTGATGTGCTGCCCGCCCGCGCCGCTGGAGCGATAGGTGTCGATCTTGAGATCCTCGGGGCGAATTTCCACTTCGCTGTCGTCTTCAAGCTCCGGCAGGACATTGCAGGAGACGAATGACGTGTGCCTGCGGCCGGAAGCGTCAAACGGAGAAATCCGCACGAGGCGGTGCACGCCTTTTTCCGCCTTCAGGTAGCCGTAAGCGTTGTGTCCCTTGATCAGGAGCGTGACGCTTTTGATTCCGGCTTCGTCACCAGGCAGATAGTCCAGCGTCTCCACCTTGAACCCTTTGGATTCCGCCCAGCGGGTATACATCCTGAGCAGCATCGAAGCCCAGTCCTGCGATTCCGTACCGCCAGCCCCCGGATGCAGTTCAAGGATGGCGTTGTTTTTGTCGTACTGGTCGCTCAGCAAAAGCTCCAGCTCGAAGTCTTCCAAAGCCTTGCGCAACTCCTGCGTGCTGTCGTACAAATCCTGGAGCATCGAGCTGTCCCCTTCTTCGATGACCAGCTCCAGCATCACCTGGAGGTCCTCATACTGGGACTCCAGCTTTTGCATGTTTTCCACGAATCCCTTGATGGCATTCAACTCGCTGATGGTTTTCTGAGCGGCATCGTTGTCATCCCAGAAGTTGGGAGCGAGCATGCGCTCTTCCAGTTCGCCGATGCGCTCCTGTTTTTCCGGGAGGTCAAAGAGACCCCCTTATATCCGCTAAACGTTTAGCCATACTGGACATCTCTTGCTTGATGTCCGCAACTTCAATCAAAGCCATGTTGCCAACCACCTTTTTTCAATATGCATGCTACACCTTATTGTATCGCAAATTGGCGGATGCGCAAACACGGCAGCCAAGCTTTGGGATCATCCAGCAAAAAGGGCCGGCAACAGGGGCGGACATTCCCTTATCCCGGCGGCGGGGAGAGCGAGGAGCGGCGGTAGCGCTGTTTCTGCCCCGTTCGCTCCGCTTGCCCCAAACGTGCGAAAATGGAGCTTGCCACTGAAACGGTCCGCCTGCTTTTCCCCTGCGTCAATCTGCGCACGCGCATCAGCCGGGCGGATTTCCTTTCTGCGGCTGGACAGACGCCTTGCGGATCCCCCTCGCCCGTTTGCATCGCGCGCGGATTTGGCGTCTTGTGCTCCTCCCCATTGGGTTGGGGAATTTCCTTCTCCAATCTTTCTCCCCGAAGCACCGCTTCCTGTACGGCAAAAAGGCACAACTCGCCTTTTTCCCGCGCTGTCTCTTCCGTCATCCCGGACTCATCCTGCCCGCAGGTTTCCCTGTATTCTTCGAAAAACTGTACGCGCGCGGGCACCTTCCCCCTGCGCACAACCGCTTCCCATGTCACTTTGATTTGATTCAGGGTTTGTCTCGCCTGTATGCCCAACACCGAAAGAGAAGTTTTCATTCGTCTCCCCCGCTCTCGTACAGATTTGGAAATTTCTGTACTTACGATTCTATGGATTTGCCCAAAAATTGCCAGAAGAATCGTTCGATGCCTTCTTGCAGGGTTAGACAGATTGGAGCATGAGCGAGAGCGAGGAGGCGAAGAATCGGACGAACGCTGTCTACCTGCTGGGAAACAGCAAGAAAAAAACCTTTCCGCCCCGTTGCTGTCGGGGACGGAAAGGTTTCCGTTTACTGCTTTCTTTTGGCTTGCCGACGCCGTTCCTGTTCCATCTGGCGCCGCTGTGCCCGATTCATCCCATCGGCATCGCCGGAAGTGGCAGCTGTCGGACGCTGGGATGGCCCGGAAGTCTGCAGCTTGGACGGGTCCCCTCCCTGGGCACCGGTCACATCCTGGCGCTGCAGGTTTTGGCTTACCTCCGCTTTCATGAGGTACAGCGCCACTTCTTCCTGCATGGCTGCCACCATGGCCTGGAACATCTCGTAGCCTTCAAACTGGTACTCGCGCAGCGGATCGGTTTGCCCGTACGCGCGCAGGTGAATCCCCTGGCGAAGCTGATCCATCGCGTCGATGTGATCCATCCACTTGCTGTCTACCGCGCGCAGGATCACGACTTTTTCAAACTCGCGCATCAGATCGCCCAATTCCGCTTCACGCTGACTGAACTGCTTTTCCACTTCCTTTTTCAGCAGTTCGTTGATTTCTTCCGCTTCCTTGCCTTTCAGCATCTCCGGGGTGATTACTTCGTCGTGCAAGAACAGCTTGTTGGCAGCGTCCGCCAATGCCTGCAAATCCCAATCTTCTGGAACCGCTTCCTTGGGGCAATGCTGTTCCACATTGCGGTCGACCACGCTGAAAATCATTTGCAGCGCTATGTCGCGCAAGTTGTCCTTTTCCAGAATTTCGCGGCGCTGCTTGTAGATGACGGCACGCTGCTGGTTCATGACGTCGTCGTACTGCAACACCACTTTACGGGCGTCGAAGTTGGCGCCTTCCACCCGTTTTTGCGCCGATTCCACCGCCTTGGTCACCAGGCGGCTCTCGATCGGCATGTCTTCTTCCATCCCGAGCCGCTCCATCATGTTCATGATGTTGTCGGCTCCAAACCGGCGCATCAGATCATCCTGCAAGGACAGGAAAAACTGGGAAGAGCCGGGGTCACCCTGACGGCCGGCGCGGCCGCGCAGCTGGTTGTCGATGCGGCGGCTTTCGTGGCGTTCCGTGCCGATGATATGCAGACCGCCCAGCTCGGCCACGCCTTCTCCCAACTGGATGTCCGTACCGCGTCCAGCCATGTTGGTGGCGATCGTCACGGCGCCGTACTGGCCGGCGCGAGCGACAATCTCCGCTTCACGGGCGTGGTGTTTGGCATTGAGGACATTGTGCGGGATGCCTTTTTCCTTCAGCAGCCGTGAGAGGTACTCCGATTTTTCAATGGAGACCGTCCCGACGAGGACGGGCTGTCCCTTTTTGTGCCGCTCCACAATGTCGTTGACGACGGCCCGGAATTTGGCTGCTTCGGTTTTAAACACCAGGTCCGGATAGTCAATCCGCTGCACGGGCTTGTTGGTCGGGATGACCACCACGTCGAGGCCGTAGATCTTTTTGAACTCTTCTTCTTCCGTCTTGGCCGTACCGGTCATGCCAGCCAGCTTTTCGTACATCCGGAAGTAGTTCTGCAAGGTGATTGTGGCCAGCGTCATGCTTTCGCTTTGCACCTTCAGCCCTTCCTTGGCTTCAATGGCCTGGTGCAAGCCGTCGCTGTACCGGCGTCCCACCATCAGCCGTCCGGTAAATTCGTCGACGATGATCACTTCGCCGTCCTGGACGACGTAGTCCACGTCGCGCTTGAACAGCACCTGTGCCTTGAGCGCCGCCGTGATGTGGTGATTCAGCATCATGTGCTGCGTATCGTAGAGGTTTTGAATATTAAACGCCTTTTCGACCTTGTTCACGCCTTCTTCGGTCAAGGTGACGATTCTCAGCTTTTCATCGACCGTGAAGTCCTTATCCTTCTCCAGCCGCTTGACAAAATGGGCGCAGATGTAATAAAGATCGGTCGAGCGGTTGGCGGAACCGGAAATAATCAGCGGCGTGCGCGCTTCGTCGATGAGGATGCTGTCCACCTCGTCAATGATCGCGTAAAACAGCGGCCGCTGCACCATCTGCTCCTTGTGCAGCACCATGTTGTCGCGCAGGTAGTCAAACCCGAATTCGTTGTTGGTGCCGTACGTAATGTCGCAGGCATACGCGGCCCGCTTTTCTTCCGAACTCATGCCCGCTTTGTTCAAACCAACCGTCAGGCCGAGGAAGTTGTACAGTTTCCCCATAATGGTGGCGTCGCGCTCAGCCAGGTATTCGTTCACGGTCACCACATGCACGCCCTTGCCCAAAAGCGCATTCAGATAGGTGGCAAGGGTGGCCACCAGCGTTTTCCCTTCCCCTGTCTTCATTTCGGCGATGCGTCCTTCCTGCAGAACCATTCCGCCGATCAGCTGCACGTCGAAATGGCGCATGCCGAGAACGCGTTTGGAGCCTTCCCGGACCACGGCAAACGCCTCGTTGAGGATGTCGTCCAGCGTTTCTCCGTTGGCCAGACGCCGTTTGAACTCTTCCGTCTTCCCGCGCAGCTCATCGTCGGAAAGCGCCGCGACGGTCGGTTCCAGTGCGTTTATTGCTTCAACGCGTTTAAACATCTTTTTGATTTCGCGTTCGTTGCTGTCGCCAAAAATTTTTTTTACGAGCCCTAACATGAGGACACCCCTTCCATATCTCTTGCACAAACCAGTTACAGGCCGCTTGAACAAGAGGGTTCCACTTATCCAAAAAAAGAGGACACCACGACCAATGCGATACTCTCTAAAAAGCTATTTTAACAAAGCCCGGCCCCCTCGCACAAGCAAAGGGAGTTGCCAATTGCAACTCCCTTGATATACGAATGTTTACGCAAAAAGGTTTCAACTTATTTCGGTTCAATCAACCCGTACCGCCCGTCGTTTCGCCGATACACCACATTGACATCATGGGTCTCGCTGTTTTGAAAAACGAAAAAGTTGTGGCCCAGCATATCCATTTGCATAACCGCTTCCTGGGCATCCATCGGTTTCAGATCAAACCGCTTGACGCGGACGATGTCGATCTTCTCGTCCTCTTCTTCCTCGTCAACGTCGGAGAAGGCTGGTGCTCCCTGATGCAGGTGCCGATTGGCCGACTCCTGTTTCAGTTTGCGCATGAGTTTGGTTTTATGTTTACGAATCTGGCGTTCCAGCTTTTCTACCACAAGGTCAATGGCAGCGTACATGTCAGAATGCGTCTCTTCCGCACGAAGAATCACTCCGCTCAGCGGAATGGTCACTTCAATCGTTCCTTCTCCCCGAAGAACGCGCAAAGTCACTTGCGCTTCAGGGGTGTACGCAGTGTCAAAATACTTTTCAAGACGGCCCACTTTTTTTTCGACGTACTCTCGAAGTGCTGCGGTGATCTCAATGTTTTCTCCACGAATATGAAACTTCATGGTTCCAACCTCCTTCCGTCTTATACAGAAGATATTCGCCACCGGCTGGATAAATCCTTTGCCATTCCCTTTCTGCCGGTCCATCTTCACTTCTTTGCCACAAGTTCCGGAACCTGCTGTCCGTCCTGCGGGCCGCCAGAACATGCGAATCCCCCTGCCACGGATGCAGGGGGATTTCCTCACCATTACAGCTTGACGACGTTGGCCGCTTGCGGCCCGCGCTCTCCCTGGACAATGTCAAACTCCACTTCCTGTCCTTCTTCCAACGTGCGGAAGCCTTCCGCCTGAATCGCAGAAAAATGGACGAACACATCGTCTCCGCCTTCCCGCTCGATAAAGCCAAACCCTTTTTCTGCGTTAAACCATTTTACTCTGCCATGCATGAAAATCGCACAACCCTTTCTTTTGTAAAAAATTGGGATTCACTCCCGTGGTCTGACTATATCATGCCCATTCGGCAGAGTCAAATTCCCGGTTAACGCACAGAATATTTTTTCTCCAGTTTGCGCACCACGACGCGGGAAAGGAAGAGCGTGAAGACGAGATAAACGGCTGCCTCCGTCAGATACGGCGGATAGCGCTCGAACGTGCTCTTGGCCACGTTCATTGCCGCATAGTGCAGTTCGGGAGTGGCGATGACGGCTGTCAAGGAAGAATCTTTCAGGAGGGAGATGAACTCGTTGCCCAAAGCAGGCAGCATCCGCGTAAAAGCCTGTGGCAGGACAATCAGGCGCATCGCCATGGCCTTGGACATGCCCAGCGAGCGCGCTGCCTCCATTTGCCCAGGGTCGATGGACTGGATGCCTGCCCGGAAAATTTCCGCGATGTAGGCTGCAGCGTTCAGCGACAGGGCGACAAACCCGGAAAAGATCGCTTCCGGAGCGGGCTCTCCTGGAAACACCGCTTCCCAGACCGAAGGAATAATTGCAAAGTGAATCAGGAAAATTTGCACCATCATCGGCGTGCCTCGAAACAGTTCCACATAGATGGAGCACGGCCAACTGAGAAGTTTGCGGCTGGACATCTTGCCCAGGCTGATGAACAACCCCAGGATCGTGCCGCATATTGTAGCGACAACCGTCAACAATACGGTATTGAGAATGCCTCGGTAAAACAAGTCCCGGTAATCGTATACGACGCTCCAGTCCAAAGGGGGTTTCCTCCTTCCTCGGGATGTTTCCATATCTTGCTTTTTCGTCCTGAAAACAGCATAACGGGTACGCCCTTGTCAGACGTACCCAGTCTTTTCTAATGCCATTACTGGCTGCCGAAATACTGGTTGTAGATTTCTTGCAGCTTTCCGTTTTCCTTGATCTTCTTCAGACCGTCGTTGATCTTAGCCAGGATTTCCGTGTTGCCCTTTTTCACCATGATGCCGTAATACTCTTTCTCAAAGGAATCGTCCTTGATCATTTTGAACTTCAGGTTGGGATTCTTTTTCGCGTAGTACGCAATCACCCCGTTGTCCCCGACCACGGCATCGACGCGGCCGTTGAAGAAGTCATCCACGGCGGACGGCATGTCGTCGTAGCCTTTCAGGCCGGCATACGTGTCGCCAAACGCCTTCTTCACCACTTCTTCCCCGGTGGTGGCCGCCTGCACGCCGATTTTCTTGCCTTCCAAATCGGCCAGTTTGGTCACCGGCGAATCTTCGGGTACGAGAATCAGCTGGTTGGCTTCAAAGTAGGGATCGGAGAAGTCGTATTTCTTTTTGCGCTCTTCCGTGATGGTGATGGACGAAATGCCGATGTCCACTGTTCCCCTGTCCAATCCGTCAAACAGCGGGTCCCAGCCGGTGTTTCTCCACTCGATCTTGAAACCGCCCGCCTCCGCAATGGCGTTCATCACATCGATGTCGTGGCCGGTGATCTTGTCACCCTCCATCATTTGGAATGGCGGATACGCCGCGTCCGTTCCCACCACGTACACCTTTTCCTCCGCGGAACCGCCCGCTTCCGTCCCGCCGCCGGCGGTCTGCTCGCTCCCGGCATTGGTCCCGCCGGACTGCTGGCCGCCCGATCCGCAGGCAGACACCATCAGCGCCACGCCGAGCGTCAACACACAGGACAACCACCACTTCTTTTTGCTCTTCACCCCAAAAACCCCCTTGCATGAAATAACTTGCTGCTTTTCCCCATTCATATCCACAGACAAATCATGTTTTCGGCGCATTCTCCACAAAGTTATCCACATTATCCACATGAGTTTGTGCACAAGCTGGGGATACATTGTGCCGCCCGCTGGTTGAAACTGCTCCTTTCCGCGGAACAGTCCCAATCCAGGTTTGTTTCCTATTTATGATATGAATAAGGCAGATCGTTATGTATATGTTCTACAGCCCTTGGAGAAATCCTGCTGCAAGAGGGTGATTTGTTTATAATTTTTTGAACAGTTATTCCTTCTCCGCCAGGATCATGATTTCCACCCGGCGGTTGCGGGCGCGGTTTTCGTCGTTGGAGTTGTCCACCAGCGGCTTGTTTTCCCCCCAGCCGCCGACGGTAAAGCGCGTCGCGGGCAGGCCGTGGACGTCCACCAGCTCCCGCATGACGGCAATCGCCCGGGCGGCGGACAGCTCCCAGTTGGAGCCGTATTTGCTGCGGCGGACCGGCACGTCGTCCGTGTACCCTTCAATCCGCACCAGATGCGGAAAGCGGTGCAGCACCCCGGCAATGGTGGCCACCACCTGCTTGCCTTCTTCCTGCAGTTCCGCGGAGCCGCTGGCAAACAGGATCGTCTCCGGCAGACGGATGCGCAGGCCTTCTCCCGTTTCCTCAAAGTCCAGATTCAGCTCGGCCAGGGCGGAGGCAAGACGGGTGCGAACCGTCTCCATGTCGCGCTTTTCGCTGACCGGGGAGCTGACAGGCGGTTGCGGCTTGTCCGGCGTGACGGTTGCGCCGTTTTCCGTTTCTTCGCCGGCAAGCGCGTTGCGGCGCGCCTCCAGTTGATGAATTTCCCGTTCCAGCTCCAGTTTTTGCAAATTCAACAAATCCAGGCTTGCATGCGCCTGCTTCAGTTCCTGCTTCTGCTGTTCCACTTCCTTTTGCGCCTCTTCCCGCTCCGACTGGATGAAGGAGGAAGACGCGGCAGCCAGAATCAACACGATGACGAACAGCAGGGTAATCAGGTCGCTGTAGCTTAACAGCCAGCTTTTTTCCAGTTCCTTTTCATCGTACTCACGATCGTTAAGCATGGCGATCCTGCCTTTCGATGGTTCCCTTCATGCTCCCGGGTTGCCGGATCAGCACCAGCTTCCGGTCGCCCGGCAAAAACGAATTCAGTTTTTCAAACAAGAGACGCGGCGTCTCCAGCCGCTGCAAACCGACACAACCTTCGATGCAAAGCCTTTTTTCAAACAACTCCTGGTCGTGAATGTCCATCAGCCGGTAGTAACAGGGCAGCGCGATCAGGTTGGCCAGCAGCGCCCCGTACAGGGTGGCGACAATCGCCGTGCTCAGGCTCAGTCCCGTCTCCACCAGATCGGAGAGGTTGCCAAGCACGCCGGTCATCCCGAGCAGCGTCCCGACCAGCCCCATCCCCGGGGCCAACAGACTGACGAGGCGGAAAAAACTGCCCGCCTGCTGATAGCGGTACTGCTCCCCTCTCAACTCGTTTTCCAGCACCAGGCGCAATTCTTCTTCGGAAATGCCCTCAATCGCCAGCAGACTCCCCCGCTGCACGAACGAGTCCCGCTCCTTTTGCAGCTCTTTTTCCAGTGCAAGCGGCCCCTGTTCCTTTTGCACCAAGGCATAGTAATAGAAGCGCTTGATCGTCTCCTCCACGTTGCTCTCCCGGCCGTGGATCAACAGGCGGATCAAGCTGCGCAGATGCAGATGCCTGCGCTTGATGGCATAGGAAATCAGCACCGCCAGCGCGACCATCTCCAGGGCGGCGACGTTGAGCAGATCGGCGAGGCTGCCGTTGAGGTAGACGGCGTGGATGAAGAGAAACAGGACGATTCCGATCAGGAGAAGCGAGCGATGTTTTGCAAACAAGGATGTCACCTTCCTCAGCGTTAGACAATAATGGTTTCTATTATAACAAACGGCTGCTGCGGGCAGCTTTTTCACAGGCTTTTTCACCGGAAGAGAAAAAAAGATCCCTCGGAAATGCCGCCGCGTTTTCCCCGCAGGCCATCCAAGGGATTTTCCGATTGTCAGTTTCGTTTGTCGAAAAATGCGCCGTATCCGGCTAAACCGGCCTTGTTGTAAAGGTGATGAACGGCTTTCTTTTTGCGAATGTCGTCCAGTTTTCGCTTCACATCCGCCTTGCGCTTCTCCATGTGCGGCATCATGTTCAGGTTCAGTTCCTGCATTTGCTCCAGCATTCGTCTCTGCCGCGGAGTGAGCGTATACCCTTGCGAGAGCAGAAGTTGAACTTCGCCGATAAGGATTTCCCGTTCATCGAGAACGGCCATCCATTCGTCCGGTTCCGTTCCTTCCTGCTCAACCATGTGAGCAAGGTTTCTGGTCTTGTCGAACATCTCTTCCAACAGCCGATCCATCTTTTCTTCCACGATGTTGCCCCTCATCCCTGATTTTTCGCCAGCACCATGGCTTCTTTCCACGTATCGCGAAACTGCACAAAGAAATCCTCGACTTCCTCCAAAATGGAAACGTCTTTTCGCATGTTCGCTTCCACTGTGCGGCGAAGCATGTAGTCGTACATCCTTTCAAAATCCTTGGAAATCGGGTATTGCTTGTTCAAGGAACCCATCAATTCGTACAAAATCTGCTGCACCCTGATGCAAGATTCATGGGCTTTGGCATAGTTTTTCTCGTTCACTGCCAATTTCGCCTGTTTGATAAATTTGATGGCTCCATTATAAAGCATGAGCGTCAATTCCGAAGGAGTAGCGGTCGTTACCTGGTTCGTCTGATAGGTTTGTGCAGCATTGTGTAACATCTGCATCTCTCCATCTCTGCTGATAATTTGGGAGCTCATGAAAAATTAGGAGCTCAACAATTGCGAATACCAGCTAAGTTGCGACTGCGCCTTGGACATCAGGGTCTCCATCTTGGCGAATTGCTTGTAATAGCGGTCTTCGATCTCCTTCAGACGATCTTCCCACTGGTCGATTGCAGCATCGGTTTCCTTGATTTGTTTCCCCAGATAGCTGTCGTCGTAAACGGAAGTTGTGCTGCCCGCCTGGCTGGTCACCTTGTTGATGACCTGCGTCAGCACGCTGTACAGACGATCCGCGATCCCGCTTTCGTTGAACTTCGTTGCCGCGTCGGAAGCGTTGCTGTATCGGGTAAACAGCTTTTGCACTTCTTCGCCGTTGTTGCGGATTGCTGCACGCAACTTATCTTCGTCAATGTACAACTTTCCGTTTTCCTGATAGGCATATTTGCCGTTCGGAGCACCGGTAATGCCGATCTCCGCCAACGTGTCAAAGGCGGGATTGACGCCGGACCCGCTCAAGGGGGTGCTCATCGCCCGCCGCATTTCCGTGAGGCCGTTGGACAGGATGGAGTCGCGCAGAAGCAGACCGCTCTTCGCCAGGTTCTCCCATTTTGTCACCTGGCTTTCCGTCATGGCTTCTTTTTCATCATCCAGCAAAGGCGTATAACCGCGATATTGGGGCTCAGAGATCTTTTTGTTGATTTTCTCGATAATCTCGTTGTACTTGTTGACGAAGTTTTTAATCGTTTCAAAAACGGCGTCCTCATCCACCTGGTTCGATACGCTGATGGCGGAACCTTCGTTTACTTGTTTCAGCGTAAACTCCACGCCGTCAAAGGTGATCTTGTTCGTACTGGACTTATACAGAACGCCGTTGATGACCACCTCCGCTTCCTCACCAGGAATTCTGTGCAAGGACTCCTTGGGTGTTCCAACTGTCAATCCCAGGCTGCTACCATCGCCATCAACCAGTTCCACCTTAAAGTTGTCAATGGTGATATCATTGCCGGCATCGTTTGTTTTCTTTGCAGAGGAAAGGATCAATTGGCCGCCAATAAACGATCCTTCGATGGCTCCGTCCGTTTTCTGCTTGATTTGCGAGATAATGTCATCAATGGTGTCATCCGCACTTACAGAAATCTCCTCACCGTTGACCGACATTGTGAAACTTTTGCCGACCTTCTGCGTTGAAGACTTGATGCTGCTGTCCACATTCAACGCGACCGAAGCCGGCATTTCCGCCTTGGCTAGTTTCCTTACTTCCACCACGTAGTTGTTCAGCTTGGGGGTTCCCACTACCTTTGACGAAACGATGTTGTCATTCTCGGAAGATGACACTTTTTTGTTAAACTTGCTTGAAAAGCGCATGGAATCCACTGCTGTCCGCAATTCAAGCAACGCCGAATTCATTTCCCGATACGCTTCCTGCTTCCACTCCAGCTTTTGTTTTTGCCGGATCAAGCGGTTCATCGGTTCCTTATGCGATTTCATCAACTCTTTTACGATTGCTTCGGTATCAAGCCCGGAAGCTAAACCGGTAAAACGGATCGTAGACATCCCATCCCACTCCTGACTTATCTTTTCTCGTCGATCAACAACCCTAGCATTTCATGGAACTTGGCAACCATGTCCATCACTTTTTTGGAAGGGATTTCACGGATCACTTCCTGCGTCTCATCGTTAATCACCTGGACGTAGTACTCGTTCAGTTCTTCGTGCAAAGTGAATTTCAAGTGAGTGCTGGTCGTTTGCAGCCACTTGTTGATTCCTTCCAGTTCCTTGCCAAGTTGTTCCTTGGAAAGCGCTTTTTCCAAGGCAGGTATGGGTTGCTCCGATCTTGCTGCCACATCTGAATGTGTCGGTGCTCCCTCCGTATATGCCGTCTTACTGTCTATACCCGCGGGGCGCATGCCGATTTCCATATCCTCTACCCTCCTAGTAAACTTGAACTCCTTACTAGAGGTATCGGAAAAAGAAGAAATTTCATTTATGTTCTTTCAAAAAAAGTTCCACTATACGGCTTTACCCGTTCGAAAGAAAGCTTAAACGTTCCTTTGCCCTTCTGTAACCCTGGTTGGCGGAAATGCGGTAAAAGTGAATCGCTTTTGCCGTCTCTCCTACAACTTCGTAATAAACGCCCAGATTGTAAGCGGCCAGATATGAGCCCGTACCTTCCGTAACCGCCCACGTCCTTTCGTTCCCCCAGTTCCAGGCAGCGCAGAAAGGTGGATTCAATGCGCGGCAATTTGTCCAAATGCCGGGCCACATCCCCAATACGTTATCCATATAAAACATCCAGGAAGCAAATTAAAAGTCCGGGTAGTAGTTCAATCGATCCTGTTCAGTCACGATTACCTGATACCCGGTTTCCAGCTTACCGATTTTCATCAAGTTGCAGATGGAGTCGGCGACGATCGTTTCGACAACGCAATCACTGGTGCTGTGATGACATTTGCCTCAAGTGAAACTCTCTTCATGATTTTCGCTGCAATCAATCTGCTTTCAGGACACATACCTTGATTGCCTGGTATACTTTTTCTCCTGCTGTTCCGTCGGTATTGGCATAAACCCTGTCAGCCAATCCTTTTCGGTTTTCCGCTAATGGATCATATCCTTTGGGGAATTTCTTGACGAGTTCGTACCATGGCTCTGAGCGGTTATAGGCGAAATAAAAGGCATTATCCGGAATCAAGGAGTTTTCCGGCATGGCTTCATCCCAAAAGAGCACTTTCTTTTCCGTAAGCAAGTAGGAACGCAAAAGTGAAAAGTCCTTTGAGATTAGAACATCAGCTGCTTTTAAAGCAGGAATATAATCATCTGTTTCGTCCAAAATTACGTTCTTAAAAAATTCATCGCCATTTTTGATTCTCTCCGTCAGGTTGAGAAAGTAACGCAAAAAGTCTGGCGTGTATTTGATGATCGAAATCATCGTTAGTGGATGCGGCCGCCAAATCACTGCACTATTTTCATCAATGAGCGGTATATGCAGGAAATCCAACAGGCTTTCCAATGCCGAAAATGGCTCAATAGCAAAATGTGTGCATCCTGTATTGATGAGATAAACGGTTTTTCCTTCGAGCTTTTCCTTCCATCCTGGAGGATACGTGATTTCACTCTTCAACCCTTTAACCATGGCATCCAGCTTTGGAGAACCAAGCGCAAGCAACTTTTCTTCCGGAACACCGTATTCAACAGCTGCTTCTTTCAGGTATTCTCCCCCCAGAATAATCTTATTGACATTTGGAACCGTTCGAATATTGTATGATGCACACGGGTTCTCCTTATCCGGGCGGACAAATGATGAAAGATGGTAGGGTACATAAACAAGCATATCCGTGTAATTTTTTAAATTCGAAGTAAAATATTCTTCATAAACTCTTGTAATGGAGTTATATTCATCATAAATATTATGAACAAAAATAACATCTGGCTGTTGTTCCGCCAGATTGTACTGCGTATAATGCACAACCGGAACATGCTGGGGAAAGCGATCTCCTTCATACGTTGGGAAAGCCTCTTTTTGCGACAGCTGATAATACGGAATGGGCACTACATGAGCTTCGCAGTCCGGATCCTTGCTGGCTGCCTCGTAAATCGATTCAAGACTGTCCCACATCGAAATTTTATAAGGTAAAAAGACAATTTTCAGCTTTGCCTTTACTTCTTCCTGAAAAAGCGCTTTGAGCAACAACACTTGTTCCTTTAACAAAAAAACAGATTGTTCATTCACCGTCGAGAGATCATTTCGGAAGCCATGGAAAGCTGCTTTAATACTGTGCAGCTGTTTCAAAGATACCTGGGGAATCGACTCTTCCTGTTCCAATTGATTCTGAATGGCTTCAATTCCAGCCAAGCAATCCAAAATAGCATTTTTTTTATCCGTCAATCCACACAAAACATCTAGGTACTCAGTCATGGTATCAAGCAGATTGGAAATCCTTTTCTTCATATTTAAGAGCATAAATGACTGCTCCTTTCTTGATGTTAGATGATTGCAGTTAATCTTATCGGCAATTCATGCACGCAAAACGATCCCAATCATTCGCAATTCAGGCAAATGTTGGGATCTGGACATGGCTGCTTAAATTTCTGCCAATACTGTTCGAATATAATTCGAATCAGGAAAGTAATTTTTGGCAGTTTCGCAGATCGCTTTCAGTTCTGTTTGACTTCCGCTCCGCTTCATCAGCTCAATCGAAGCCTCATAAATCCGAAAATCTGTTGGAGCAAGAGACAGAGCCTTTTGCAAAAATGGCCAAGCCTGTTCATCCATACCGTTTTGCATCAGGCAATCGCCTGCTTTAAACGTGATGTCCGCAAGCTTGTCTTCGGGAACGCTTTCTTTCTGTTCCAAATACAAGTTGAAAAATTGGAATGCGTCCGCATACTTTTCCAGGTAATAGAGACAATCTCCCATCTCCAGCAAGAGATTCAATCGTTTGGCAAGTTCAAAAAGAGTGAGAGAATCGGTAACATGCAGCTTACTGCCAAGGTAACTCAAAAACTCAAGAAGCTTTGTTTTATCTATGGAAATGGGGGACAACTCCCCAACTATGTTCGCAGTTAATTGTTGCAACTCCAGCGCGGCGCCAAAAGCACGCTCAAGCTCGGCGATTGCGCCTTGTTTCCTTCCCATCCAAGCTGCGGCAATGGCACCATAAGCATGGGCTTCTTTTTTCGTCTGCCGATACAACGCAAGAAACGCCTGGAAGGAAGCCTCGTAATTACCAGTCAAGAACAGAAAAGTGGCATGATAATCAAGCAACGCTGGATGTTCGGCAGGAAAACTTTCAATAAGCGCCTGAGCAATCACTTGCTGATTCGTATCCAATGCGGCTCGCAGCAGATACAGTTTGTCCTTGTTGCTGCTTACATCATAGATTTTGCTAAAAAAGGAAAAAACCGCATCAGGTTTTTCAAAACGGCCCAAAACATGCATTAAATTATGCAAGGATGAATAATAATATTTGTCAATCTGGAGCGCCTGCACATGATAATTCACACACTGATTCCATTCCCTCAGCTTGCAGTACAAATGCCCCAGAGTTCCGATTACTTTAAGAGCATTTGCCTTTGCACCGGTTTCGGCAATCAACTCCTGATCCAGCAGCTTCAGTGCCGTTTCATATGCTTGTATGGAGTCTCTGTAGCGGTTTTCCGATTTGTAATAGTCACCCAGAAACAGATAGTAGTCGGGATAGTTGGGAAATTCGCTGATCGCCTTCATCAACATTTCCCGAAGTTCTTCTCTTGGCTTTGACAAATGAATGAAACACCATAAAATATTCACATAGTTTTTTTCATACAGGCCAATCAATGTAGAATTTCGATTTTGATCGGCCAGCAAAGCGTAATGCAGCGCCTCTTCAAATTGCTTCTCCATCAGATAAGACTCCGAAATATAGAACAACAGTTCAGAGCTGTCCGGCTTCTTTTCCAGTTCAGCAAACAACAGGTTTAAATTTCTTTTTGCTTTTTCTTTTTCATTTACAGTTTCTTCGCTGTATCCCGTATGAAAAATGGTAATGTTCTTTTCCGTATTCAACAGTTTTGCCGGCCGGTCCAGCCTGACAATTCGTTCATGGATCGCTCCTACATAGCGAATCTGAGGATGCCTTTTAAAAATGCGAATGAGCAAGTTGGAAGACGTGATTTTCTTCGTCTTTTTCTCCAAATGAGCCATCAAACAGATTATCATATCCATTTTCTGTTTTTCCGCATCCAGGATTGCCCGCTTTACATATTTCACGCTGTCAGGTGCAAAATACTCGTCAGCATCCAAAAAGATAATCCAATCACCTTTCGCCTGTTCGATCGCATAATTGCGAGCAGCAGCAAAATCATTGATCCATTCAAACGAAAACACCTTGGCGCCGTAACTTCTGGCGATCTCCACGGTGCGATCCGTTGATCCTGTATCGACTACAATTATTTCAGAAACAATGGATTTCACACTGTCCAAACATGTCGACAGATTTTTTTCTTCATTCTTTGTAATCACACAGGCAGAAACCTTCATCGCGGGTATATCCTTTCTGTTGAAAAAATTATTTTAAAAAAGAGAGCAAGGAAACCTTGCTCTCTTTTTTCAGATCGAAATAGATTAGCGGAGAAGCTGCAGAACACCTTGCGGCAGTTGGTTTGCTTGAGCAAGCATTGCTTGAGCGGCTTGTGCCAGGATGTTGTTCTTCGTGAACTGCATTTGCTCTTTCGCCATATCAACGTCGCGGATACGGGATTCAGCGGCAGTCAGGTTCTCAGCTGTGATATCCAGGTTGTTGATGGTGTTTTCCAAACGGTTTTGGTTAGCACCGAGGTAAGAACGCGCCGCGCTCACTTTGTTGATTTCAGCATCGATTGCGGCCAGTACACCTTGGGCACCTGTTTGGTTATCCAGCGACCAGCCTTGGACAGTGCTAAGAACATCTGCCAAATTGAAGCTTGCGCCGTTGAGTTCCAGCGTTTGGGAAGCTTCTTGACCGATTTGCAGAGTGATCGTAGCAGTACCATCCAACAGCGTGATACCGTTGAATTTGGTGTTGTTCGTGATGTTTTCGATCTCACTGGTCAGCTCAGTCAGCTCTTCTTGAATGCGTTCCAAGTCGTCATCTTCACTGTAAGTACCGTTAGCTGCTTGCGTAGCCAGCTCTTTAATGCGAACCAGCATGTTGTTAACGGTTTGCAGAGCACCTTCAGCAGTTTGAATCAGGGAGATACCGTCTTGAGCGTTGCGGGAAGCTTGCTCCATACCGCGGATTTGTGCGCGCATACGCTCGGAGATGGAAAGACCAGCAGCGTCGTCAGCAGCGCGGTTGATGCGGTAACCGGAAGACAGTTTCTCAACGTTCTTAGCCAGGTTGTTGGAGTTCACACCCAGTTGACGGTGAGTGTTCAGTGCGGACATGTTGTGTTGGATAATCATCAACAATTCCTCCTTGAGTTGTCAACAGTCACGTCCCTGTGACTGTTCTGGTTTTTCGGGCAGTTTCGCAATCGCGCGCTTGCGAATTTGCCTCACACTTTTATTATCGGCTGTCTGTTTTTTATCATTTAGCGTTTTTTGTTTTTTTTTATAAATTTTCCTTCCCTTTTTCTAAATACGTAACATACTTATTACGTTTATAATAGAATTAAAAATGAAAGCTGGGTTTCTACAATGCCGCAAAACGAAAAAATTTTACTCATCCCCGCGTACTTAAGCCGCTTCCAATGCACAGGTTCTTCTTGTGGGGATACCTGTTGCTCCGGTTGGGACATTCCGGTCGACAAAGCGACTTACAAGAAATATCAAAAGGTGAAAGAACCCGGCTTGTCAAAGAAAATGGAAACTGCCATTCAGCGAAATCACGTTAACTCCACAGACGAGCATTACGCCGAGATCCTGCTGTCCGAATGCCAGTTCTGCCCAATGCTAAGCGAGGAAAAACTTTGTGAGGTGCAACTGCATCTGGGCGAAGAATATCTCCCGGCTACCTGCGCGAATTACCCGCGCGTTACCAACGTCGTAAACGGCAACTACGAAATGTCGGCAACCGTCTCGTGTCCGGAGGCGGCCCGCCTGGCCCTTCTCGACCCGCAACCGATGTCCTTTTTTGAGGTTGCTTCAAAACCGGGACAGAGGTTTTCCTATCAAGCAATCTTCTCTCCCGATAGTTACACGCCTGACGATCTGCCTTATTACTTTTGGGACCTGCGCATATTTTCCATCGATCTGATCCAAAATCGAAACTATGCGTTAAGCGACAGAGTCCTGATGCTCGGCTTGTTTTACCAAAGTTTGCAGGAACTGATCGCCGCAGGAGGAATCTCCTCCACTCCGCAGTTGATTGAGAACTACCGCACATTGATCGCCAACGGTCTTCTGCGGGATGCGATTCAACAAATTCCTGCTCAAACAATTGCGCAAATACAACTTCTGAAAGAATTGGTAGATTTGCGAATGATTATTGGCATCGAGAACAAACGATATCTGGACTGTCTGCAAGCATTTCTGGAGGGTCTCTCGTTTGAGAATGGGGACGGGATTGAAAAAGTCGCTGATCGTTATGCACATGCTTTTACCACGTACTACAGCCCTTTTATGGAAAGCCACTCCTACATTCTTGAGAATTACTTGGTGAACTACATATTCAAAAATACCTTTCCTTTTTACGGGAGTTACCACGTCTTGGACAACTATTTCCGCTTGGCGACGCAATTCAGCCTGCTTAAAATGCATCTCATCGGATTGTCTGCCTATTACAAGGAGAATTTTTTCCGTTGATCATGTAATTACTCTCATTCAATCTTTTTCAAGAGTCGTTGAACACAACAACCACTACCTGCGAATAGCGTTAAACTACATGAAAAAGAAAAATTTCAATTCAATTGCAGGCATGGCCATCTTTCTAAAAAATGAATAACTTGGATTTGGCAGACTCTCGGATTTCCGGGAGTCTTTTTCATGCAATAAAAAAGATGGCCTAATGACCATCTTCCTGATTCCCTTGTATCAACTGCTTTACTGCTGACCAATCGACTGAAACCTTCGTCGCCAGCCTGTTTTCCTCCTGGATGGCATCGTAAATCTCCTTCCGATACACATCCAGATGGCGCGGCGCTTCGATCCCAATCCTCACCTGATCGCCATCCACGGCAATGATCTTGATTTCAATGGAATCGCCGATCATGATGGATTCGTTTTTTTTGCGTGAAAGGACCAACATGGAACATCACCTACTTTGTTTCCGCAGCCTGCTGCGGAAACAAAGGCTGGCGGATGGGATACTTCTCTTCCTGCAAAATCACCTGTTTGGCCATGCGGTTGGCCAGGTTGATGACAATGGGAGCTCTTAGATTGACCGTAATCTGTTCCTTGCTTCGGATCGTCACGATGGCAAATACTGCGACAGGGGTTTCTTCGTTCAGGCGCAACGCCTCCTTGGAGACTTCCGGAAGCGTAAACGCGTAGTCAGGAAAGAAGGAAAAGGGGTTGACCACCCAAAAACCCACTTCCTGTTCTTCTGTTGACTGGATCAGAAAAAACGGACTTTCTTCCTCCTGCATCAGTTGAAAAAACTGCAGATGCGAAAAACCGGGAATTCCGTCCTCAAAAAACAGTTTGCCCAATTCCACTTTCTGACTTGCGTTCATGGTTTCGCCTCACTTTAGATCATGCGGTCCACTTGGCCGCCAACCACTTCGATTTTCAGGCCGTTGTACTGGAGCATGTACGGCTCAACTTTTCCCGGTGTATAGGAAAGCTCGGGCGGACGCGTCACCGGATGCATGCTCATGCCGTTTCGCTTGACCTCAATGACGACTGGCTTCAGGGTGAAGCGGATCTCCACTCCCTCATCACCGGAGCTGGAAAAAGGCGGCGGGTTGCGGTCAAAAACTTTCATGGTGTGCTGTCTGGCAATTTCCTTGATCGCATTTCGCTTGGTGTGAATCGCCCACAGTTGCCTGCCTTCCTGGCTCTTTTCCGCTATCGCCCGCAGCCACTGCTGCTTTCCATAAGCAGCGTTGCTGTCGCTGAATTGCATCGAGGTCATGAGCCCGATGTTGGCCCGCGCCTGGCTGGAATCGATCTCCAGGATGAGCCGCGCCTGCTCGATCGTCATTTCAGCAGGCGTCTGGCTGATATTCAGTTCCGCTTTCGGCTGCCGGATTTCCTGCACAGGCTTTTGAATGTTCAGGCCAATGCGGGCCAAGGTGCTTTCCATGCGGAGTTGTGGTATCTGCATCGATTCAACCCCTTATTCCTATCTCAAGAAGTCAAGCAGGGTAGGTTGGATAATGCGCGCGCCGACCCCAAGCGCGGCGGAATGAACGCTTTCCTGGGTCGTCAGTTTGGTGATGACTTCCGCGATGTCCGCGTCTTCATTTTTCGACATCAACCCGGTGATGGTAACCTCTTGCTTGTCCAGGCGATCCTTTATCAGTTCGAGGCGGTTGACGCTCGCTCCCAGGGTAGCCCGTTCCGCGAGCAGATTGTTGTATTGTTCGTCGATACTGTCTTCAAACTGTACGGCAGGCTTGCCAGCTTTCAACTCGGCAATAATTTTATTCAAGACTTGAAAGACGTTGCCGTCCCGGCTTTGGTAGTTGAAGATTTTTGTTGCGTCAACGTTGGTTCGGATGTAAACCCCCTGGCTCACTTCCAGATTGATAGCGGAATTGTTGGTGTTGATATAATCCCCTTCTCCTCCGTTGGCAGTGGGGTCATACGGAGCCTTGTCCGTATCCGTGCCGGCGAAAATATACTTGCCGTTGAGCTGCTGGTTGGCCAGCGTGCCCAAATGGTTTTTCAGCTCTTCCACTTCGGCCCCGATCGCCCTCAAGTCATCCGGCGCCATCCCGCCGTCCCCGGAGTAGACCAGCAGTTCCCGGACGCGTTTCAGGACATTGCCGATCTCATCCATCGTGGAGTCCGTCATGTCCATCCACGACTGCGCTTCCTCCACGTTGCGGATATACTGGTCGTTTTCCATCAGCGAAGAACGGTAAAACATCGCCCGCGTGGCCACCACCGGGTCATCGGAAGGCTTGGAAACTTTCCGGCCCGAGGCCAGCTGATTCTGCAGCTTGTCCATGTTTCGCAGCGAATTGTTCAGGTTGCGAAGCATGTTGCTGTTCAGCATGTTTTGCGTTACGCGAACTGACACTGTCTATCCCTCCTGTTACAGACCAACGCGGCCCATGCCGTTGATGATTTTGTCCAGCACCTCGTCCATGGTGGTCATGACGCGGGCAGACGCGCTGTAAGCGTGCTGGAATTTGACCAAATCCGCCATTTCTTCGTCGATGGAGACGCCGGAGACAGACTGCCGCTGGTTGTCCACCGTCCCCACCAGCAGTTCCGCGTTGGTCAGGTTGCGGGTCGCTTCCTGGGCGTCAATTCCCAGCTGGCTGATGGTATAGCGGTAGTAGTTGTCCAAAGTTGAACTTTCCGGCAAATCGGTCGGATTCGTCCCTGCCGGCAGCGTCTTGAACTTGATTGCGGCGATGGCCAGCGCCGCTTCGTTGTTCCCCACCGGTGTGCCGTTTGCTTCCGGCATGGCCGCGGCAATGGCATCAAGCGACTGGAAAATTGCCGGGTTGATCGCCATATTGGCCGCTCCGGTCGGGTACGTTTTCGTAGCCGGGTCGGCTGCGACCGCATTCGCATCGACGAAAAACGGCAAATCCTGTACGGTTCCGTTTTTGATATCGGTCAGGCTTCGGCCGGCGCGATGCACATCGTTGATTTCCTTGGCCAGGTTGATCGCCAACAAATCGAGCCGCTTCATCAGGTTGGGAAGCATTTGATCGCGGGACTCCAAAATGCCGGCCATATAGCCCGTGGTCGGCACCAGCGCGGCTCCGCCCAAAGTCACGGTATACAGTCCTGTCGCAGCATCCTGCGTTACCGCTACCGCCTGGGCAGTTCTGCCGGTAACGAAGTTTTGTCCTTCCACAGTGACGTTGATGGTGCCGTCCGCAGCCGAGGTGACCTGGATCGATACCAGGCGGGAGAGCTGGTCAAGCAGGACGTCGCGCTTGTCGTACAAATCGTTGGGCGTATAGCCGTGCGGGACGAGGTTGGCGATCTGGTCGTTCAAGGCAGCGATCTGCTGACCGATCGAATGGATCTCCATCGCTTTAATGTTTACCTCGTTGTTCAAGTCGGTCCGCACCTGCTGCAGCTGAGTGTACAAGGAATTGAACGTGTCGGCCACAGCCTTGCTCCGTTCCCGCACGACCGCCCGCGCGGACGTATCCGAGGGGTCCTTGGCCAAATCCTGCCATGCCTGCCACATTTGGTCCATCACTTTCTGCAGGCCGGTTTCCGACGGTTCATTCAAGATGCCTTCCAGCCGTTCCAGCGTATTGGCCCTGGCCTCCCAGTAGCCCTGGCGCTTGGATTCGTTGCGATACTGCAGGTCCAGAAACTCATCGCGCAACCGCTGAATGTTTTCCGCGCGAACCCCCGTACCCAAAATTCCCGGTTCCGTACCGGCCTGCAATCCCACATACGGCAATCCGTTGGTCGTCACCATGTTGATCCGTTGCCGGCTGTATCCTTCCGTATTGGCGTTGGCGACGTTGTGGCTGGTGGTATTCAGTGCGGCCTGCTGTGCGAACAAACCGCGTTTGCTTACTTCCAATCCGTGAAAAGTTGAGCGCATCGTAGCACCTCTTTACGCTTTTTTGTTAAAAAAGGTTCGGCTGGCCTGCCGGCAGGAATCTCCCGCCGATGGTCCGTAAATGTAGTCATCCTCCGGCGTATCCGTCAGCAGATCCAACATCGTATTGACGTAGGAAAGGGATTGATTCAGCAACTGCTGATTCAGTTCATTCGCCTGCTGAAGCTGCGTCACAAGCCGGATCAATTCCTCCCGATAGGAGGAGAGCCGTTGTTTCTCTTCCGCACTGGTCGTCAACTTGATCAGTTCAGCCAATCTTCCTTCCTGCAAAACAAAGCCCTTTTCCGCAGAAAGCTCCTGCACGACCTGCTGCCGCGCCGTTTCCGCTGCCGTAATTCCTTTGACCAACTGTTGTTCCTTGCGGGTAATGGCCACCAATTCGTCGACATCCCCTTTGATCAGCACTTCCTTTTTCTGCTGTGCCAGGGTGTACAACGCCTTGTGCAGTTGGATCAAGTTGTCGAGCAGCTCGTAGAGTCTCTCCATATTGCTCATCTGTTTCCCTCAGCTTCCCGAAGCGATTATCCCTTTTTCCAAAACGAAAGAAACTTTTCCGCAATCTTTTCCGCCGGAACATGGTAGGTGTTCTCCTGCACCTGTTTGCGAAGCCGTTCCACTTTTTCCCGACGGGCAGGGGCATCCAGATCCTCCACTTTTCTGAGCAACTCCATGGCTTCTGTGGAAATGTTCACTTCATCCTTCCCCATGGAGAGCTTCTCGCTTTTCCCCACAGGCGGCGCACCCGTCCGGTTGTAAGCGTTGATCATGCCTGTGCGATTGGGTTCATTGATTCGCATCTGCTCCTCATCCTCTCCAAACAAAAGCCGACGATACTTTCTAGTAGTATCATCGGCATAATAGCGGACTTCGATTAGTTTTTTCGTTCGAAATGATCTGTCACTTTCTGTCATGATTCGCCTTGCTTTTATAGGCGACTGCGAAATCCCTCGCCTTGGCCAACTGTTCAAGGCGCTTCTCCACGGCCAGATCCTGTGTAATGTCGTGCTTCAAGCTCCGCATGCAGGATGGACAAAAGTTGCCCTTGCGAATCGTGGCGCCGCATCTCTCGCACGGGTAACCCAGGTTGGGATTGCCTTCGATGGAAATGCGCCCTTCCTTGATAAACCGGGTAATTTGCTTTACGCTCACACCTGTGCCTTCGCTGAGCTGTTGAATGGTAGCGCCGCGATTTTCACGCTTGCGCAAAAATTTGACGCACAATTCATATTCTTTTTCCACTTCCTGGTAACACTTGGGACATATATCGCGCACTACTTGTACAAACAAGGCGTCGCAACGGGAGCAATTCGCCAATTTGCCCAAAGACATCACACCACTCCTCCCCGTTTACGGTTTGATTGTTTCCATCGCAGCATAACCCGATTATACCCTTCCATCATATCGCAAATTGGTAAAACATGCTATCTGAAAATTGTCAAGGAGTAAATGTGCAATTTTACACTTTGGGACCGTTCCAGCACATCGGCGCATTCCCGCAGTGTGGATCCGGTCGTGTACACGTCATCGAGCAGCAGGATGGCACGGGATTTTTCCGACGGATGAGCCACCGAGGCGGCGCCAGCCGAGGCAGCGCCGGACGAAAAAAAGACATCGGCCCTTCTCGCCGCAAAAGCCCCGTGAATGCTTTGGCGACGGGCCAAACGGCCGGGCTGTTGGCTGAGTTTCTTCGTATCCCGCGTCCGCTCCAGCAATTGATGCACCGGCAGTTTGCACGCCCGGCCCACCCGCTCGGCGATCAGCTCCATCTGGTTGAAGCCGCGCTCGCGCAGCCGTTTTACGTGAAGAGGGACAGGGGTGAGACAATCAAAACGAAGCGAAGGATAGCTGCGATGCAGGGCGATCACCAGAAGCAGGGAAAACAACTCGGCCAGCCGCTCATCTCCGCGGTACTTGTACAGTGCGAGCAATTCCCTGCCCCATTCGTCATAGCGCAAAAGGCTGCGGTTTCCCCGAAGCGCCGATGGTTTGGCCGTCTGGCAATCCCGGCAAAGGCCTGCTTCCGCCATGAAGCTTCCCGCCAGCCGGCTATCCCTGCCGCAGCCCCGGCAAACGGCTTCGCCGATCACCGGCATCATCTCCAGGCATCCTGCGCACAGCGGCAAGCTGTCCAGCAAGCGGTACATCAGAGGATAGCCTTTCGCCTGTGCCAAGAAGGCGGCCCAATCGCGCACGATGCCCACCCGTTGGACCGACGCCGTGCGGAAATGCGCACCGCAGCGAACACACCGGTTCTCCTTCATGTCCGTCCCGCACTCCGGCGCAATTTTTCCGCCAGGCGGTTCATGCGGACAATCTGGCGCACCGCCCTCTTCGCCGCTTCCGCCCGGTACGCCTGCACGAACAAAACCGTGCCCTCGGGATCGTCGGCCGATCTGCCGACCCGTCCCGCAATCTGCACCAGGGACGCCTCGTCAAACACCGGAGCCTCCGCCCCCACAACCGCGACATCGCTGCCCGGAATCGTCACGCCCCGCTCCAAAATGGTGGTAGTCACCATCAGCCGAACCGTTTTTTGGCGAAAGGCCAGCACTTTTTCCTCGCGCTTGTCATCCGCTGCGTGCACGCCTTCCATCATTGCGGCGTATTCCGGGAAAAACGCCCGCATGTAGGCGAGCAGTTGCTGCACCTGTTCAATTTTCGGAACGAACAAAAACACCTGCCGATCCGCCGCCAGCGACTGCCTCACCATGGCAAGCAGCGGCGGAACCGGACGTTGTCGATTTAAACGCTTGTACAAACCGGAAACCGTACACACCCGTGGAACAGGCAAATTCCTGCCATGATAGCGGCCGGGAAGCAGGACATGGGTGGCAGACGAAAGTTTCAACCCGCCAAATTGAAAAGAGAAACGCCTTCCCGCCCCTGCCTGTCCGTATACCAGCCGGCGCTGCAGATCGCGCGGCGGTGTCGCGCTCAGATACAGCCGTTTCCCCTGCGGTTTTACCGCCCTTTCCACCGCCCGGTACAAAACGGGGTCATTGTGATAGGGAAACGCGTCCACTTCATCCACCACGACGAGAAAAAAGCGTCGGCAGAAGCGCATGACCTGATGCGTAGTAGCGATGGTGATCCGGGCATCCTCCCACTTTTCCCGGCTGGAGCCGTGGACAGCGATCACCCGCTCCTCGGGAAAAGCGCGCTTAAGCCGCGGAGCCAGCTCCATCACCACGTCCTTGCGCGGCGTGGCAATGAGGACGCGGCCGCCCTGCTCCAGCGCCTCCACGACAGCGGGAAACAACAGCTCCGTCTTTCCCGCGCCGCAAACCGCCCAGATTAAAAAGGCAGGGGTTCGTGCCCACTTGTCGGCGACAAACCGGCGTGCCTTTTCCGCCGCCTGCGCCTGTTCCGCGGAGTATTTTCCCTTCCATTCCAGACGGACTGCCCGTGAAGAAGAGAGCTGTTTTTCGTCCTCACCCGATGAATCCGCAACGAGCAGATACGGCGTGCAGCATTTGCTCCTGCCCATGCCCAGGCAGACGGTGCAATAGGCGCATCCTTGCCCACAGGTATGGCAGACGGAAAGCTGGATCGCCTGCCTGCCGCTGCTGCCGCAACGTTCACAGACGAGTTCCAGCCGGTGGCGCAAAAAGCCTTTTCTTACAGCCAGACGAATGCCTGGCCGCAACTGCGCCTGTCCGCTCAGAACCAGCATCTGCACGGCGGGGAGGAGGTCCCCGGCCGGCCAGCCGTAAAGCCTGGAGAGCGTCACCAGTTCCTCCCACAGCAACGCCCGGCCCGCCAGCGCTCGCCGCATGGACGCCAGATTGGCGCACGCGCTGTTCCCAGGGAAAAGGGCTGGCTGTCCGCCGCCTTCCGCCTCGTTCTGCTCTCCCTGCTCCCAGACAAACCAATCCTTGTCAAGCGGCCGCCGCTCCCCCGCTTCCCGCCCGTATTCGGCTCCAGCCTCCTTCACGAACCGGGCAGCCTCACGGCGGATCTCAGCCACGAGCTCTTCCGGCATCATCCGGTGCTTCCGGGGACGTTCCCGCAGATAACCGATGATCCACTCCCGCATGGCAAAGGCAAGCGCAAGAGATGTCGTTTTCCCCACGATGTAAAGCAGGGTTCCCTCCCGCTCCTGCCAATAAAGCTGATCGACTGCAAAGCAGGGGGTCACATGGGTCTGCACGCTGTCCTCTCCCGCCTTGAGATACAGCAAATACTGTCGCACGCTTCTTCCCTCCGTTTCGCTTCCTGCCACCAGTTTGCGAAAAGACAGAGGGGCGGGCAAACATTTTTGGGAAAGACAGACCATGATCGCTTCACCTATGATGCATAAGGGCTGAAGGTGCATACAAAAAAAGCGCCGCATATTGGACTCTCCAATACGCGGAACTTTTAAAAACACTTTATTCCATCCGGTCACCATTCCCCTGCAACCAGCCGAAACATACTTGCTTGCTACACTTTTGCCATGTTATCCGTTTCCTTTTGCCGCAAGTCAATGATTACCGCAGACTCGGGCACGCGATCCATTCCGTCCGCCAGCAGGCAGTAAGGATAGCGTCTATACAAATCCGCGATTCGCAGCGTGTCGTCGTTCGATCCTTCATCCTGCAAAGTGATGCGAATGGGTTTGCCGCTCCAGTACGAATGGCTTCGCAAACGCCGCAGTGTTGCCTCCAGGACCTGCTCCGAATTGCGAACCAGCAAACAATAATGTTCGCACGGATCATCGGCACTGCTCCCCATCCGGTTGGCCCATCTGTCCAGCAGCATCACCAACAACGAGGAGAAGCCATATGCCGCCAACAGCCACATCGTCAACTCTGCCATCACGGTCATACCTCCTCTTGCTTCAAGGTATGCCGCACGGCTTGAACAGAGTGCCTCTTTTCCCGCTACAGTTTTACCCAGCCGTTTTTGATGGAATTGACGACCGCCTGTGTCCGGTCTTGCACGTTCAGTTTTTGCAGGATGCTGCTCACGTGATTTTTTACCGTTTTTTCGCTGATAAACAAAAATTCGCCAATTGCCCGGTTGCTCTTCCCTTCCGCCATCAACTGCAATACCTCGCGTTCACGGCGGGTGAGGGATTCGATGATTTTGGGATCGGCCACATTGCCGTCTTCCGGTGAACCGTTGCGTTCTGCCGCGCCTTCCTGCTCACTCAGGCGGCGAAACTCCTCGATCAGTTTTCCCGTCACTTTGGGATGTATGTAAGCGCCACCGCTGGCGACGACGCGAACCGCCTCCACCAGGTCGCTGGTCCCCATTTCCTTCAGCAGGTACCCGGACGCTCCGGCACGAAGCGTGCGGTAAACATATTCTTCATCATCGTGGATGGAAAGCATGATGATGCGGGTTTTCGAGCTTATGGAAACGATCTTTTCCGCAGCCGACACGCCGTTTACATGGGGCATGTTGATATCCATGAGAATGATGTCCGGTTTGTGCTCTTCGACCATCCGAAACGCATCTTCTCCGTCAGCCCCTTCGCCGACGACCTTAAAATTTTCTTCCATCTCCAGAATGCGTTTGACACCTTCACGAAACAATTGATGATCGTCCACAATGACAATCCGCAGTTCCCCCTGGCTTTTCTCCATTTTTCATCCCCCAGTTCAAGTTTTTCACAGGTGTTCATGTTTTCAGCGGTATCTGAAACAACACTTTTGTCCCTTTACCGGGCGCCGATTGCACCTCCATTTGTCCTTCCAGAAGCTGCACACGCTCCTTCATCCCCAAAAGCCCAAAGGATTTGCCGTTTTCCCTTTGCTTTTCCAAGTCAAATCCGACCCCATCGTCTTTTACCACAAGATGGATGGAGTCCTGTGCAAATTCCAGCTTTACCTGAACGTGATATGCCTGGGCATGTTTCTCCACATTGTTCAGACATTCCTGTACCAGACGAAAAATCGCCGCTTTCACCGAACTGCGCAAAGGAGGTTCCTCGCCAAATACGACCAGTTCAATGGAAGCTTTCCCCCGCTCCTCGCAGGTCCGGATGTATTTTTGCAGCGTGGGAACCAGGCCCAGATCGTCCAAAGCCATCGGACGCAGGTCAAAGATAATTCGTCTGACATCCGCCAGGCTGAGACGAATCATTTCCTTCAATTCATGCAGTTCCATCTGCGCTTCCAGTACGCGCTCGTTTTTCAGCATTTTCTCCACGATTTCCGAGCGAATCACCACATTGGCCATCGACTGCGCCGGTCCGTCGTGAATCTCCCGCGCTACCCGCTTGCGCTCTTCCTCCTGCGCCTGAATCACTCTCAGGCCCATCAGCTGATGCTGTTTGGCCGTCTCCAGCGCTTCACCGAACTTGCTCAGATCTCCCGTCAGATACCCGAGAACGACGCCCATCTGGGAAACCAGCTTGTCCGCCCGTTCGATGGTTTCCTCCAGCGTCCGCAGTTGGCGTTCCAGATCGTTCCGCCGGCGTTTCAGGTTGGCTTCCCGCTCGCGGTAAATGGACAGATTAACCTGAATGCGGTTGGCCTCCTCGTAGGCGACACGAATATCTTCCTCCGTGTACTTGTGAAAATTGCGGCTCACCAGCACCAGATGGTTCCGCGCCTTGCGATACGCCAGTTCAAGAGAATCCACCTCTTGAATCACCTTGGAAAGTTCCTGCCGCAGTTCATGGAGATCCATCTTCATGGCATTTACTTGTTGTCTCGCGTTCTCTGCTATTTCAAAAATTTGTTTTTTGCTCGTTTCAACTGTATCAATTGTGCGTTTCAAGACTCCATCGAGCACACTGATGTCGATTGTTTTGTACATATGAGCTCTCCTTCACTTTTTCACTTCCATGAACAGTTGACGGAGCTTCTCCACATCCGTTTGACCAGTGTATCCGCAACAAAACTGGGAATCCTGAACTTCTCGGGCACATGTGAGAGCCGTACCCGGCCGGCGATGGCAAATTTGACAGAAGGAAAACCATATGTACGCGTTACTCGGAAATTCTTCTATAGTTCAAAACCTACAGTTCAAAAACGCATTCGCTGTCTCGCCTGTGTAATTGACGCAGTTACGTCGGAAAAAAGTTGCGCATTCGCGGTATTTTTTCATGGACGGCGCTTTTTCTGCAGCGCCAACCGACACAACCGCCAACAAAACTTTCAACAAACACGAGAAGGAAGAGCTTTTCGTTTGTCAAGCCTCCCCCTCCTTCACTTTGATCTGTCTGCGTTCTTGCACTATATTATTCGACGCAATACGGCAAAATCCTTTATCAAGTCCAATCTTATCGATTTTTGTAAACAATTAACACATATTTTTATCAAATTATTACCAAAAATGTAACTTGTTTCCTGATGCCTTTCGCTCTTGTCTCCCCATCGCACTGCATCCGTCCGTAAGTGCAAAAAAGATCCGGTGGATCCCACCAGATCTCTTGTGTGCATGACTAGTTCAATTGGGCAGCATCCTGTTTCAGTGCTTCCGCCTTGTCGGTACGCTCCCAGGGAACGTCCAGGTCATTGCGGCCGAAATGGCCGTACGCTGCCGTTTGCTTGTAAATGGGACGGCGCAGGTCAAGCTGCTTGATAATGCCGGCCGGGCGCAGATCGAAATGCTTGCGGATCAGTTTGACCAGCTCTTCCTCGGAAATCTTGCCCGTGCCAAACGTGTCGACGGAGATGGAAACCGGTTGCGCCACCCCGATGGCGTAGGCCACCTGCACTTCGCACTTGTCTGCCAGACCGGCTGCCACGATGTTTTTCGCCACGTAGCGGGCTGCGTAGGCGCCGGAGCGATCCACCTTGGTCGGGTCTTTCCCGGAGAAAGCGCCGCCGCCGTGACGCGCATATCCGCCGTAGGTGTCTACAATGATTTTGCGTCCGGTCAAACCGGCATCCCCTTGCGGACCCCCGATTACAAAACGGCCTGTCGGGTTGATGAAATACTTGGTGTCCGCGTCCAAGAATTCAGCCGGAACGACAGGCTTGATGACGTGCTCCAACACATCTGCCTTGATTTGCTCCAGGCTGATTTCCGGCGCGTGCTGCGTGGAGACAACGATGGTGTCAATTCGCACCGGCTTGTCGCCTTCGTATTCTACGGTTACTTGGGTTTTTCCGTCCGGGCGCAGGTAAGAAAGCGTGCCGTTTTTGCGCACTTCGGCCAAACGGCGAGCCAGTTTGTGCGCCATGCTGATGGGCAACGGCATCAGTTCCGGCGTCTCGTTGCAGGCGAACCCGAACATCAGACCCTGGTCGCCAGCGCCAATCGCTTCGATTTCGGCGTCGGTCATTTTTCCTTCGCGCGCTTCCAACGCCTGGTTTACCCCCATGGCAATGTCAGGGGATTGTTCGCCAATTGCCGTGATGACGCCGCATGTATCTGCATCAAAGCCAAATTTGGCACGATCGTACCCGATCTCGCGAATGGTGTCGCGCACCAGTTTTTGTATGTCGACATAGGTACTGGTGGTGATTTCACCAGCCACCAGAACAAGTCCGGTCGTGACGGATGTTTCACAAGCCACCCGGGCATTCGGGTCTTTTGCCAGAATTGCATCGAGAATGGCATCGGAAATTTGGTCACAAATCTTGTCTGGATGACCCTCGGTTACCGATTCGGATGTAAACAGTCGACGACCTTTTTGCAAAGCCATAAGAAATGACCTCCTTTTATACGAAATAGTTTGGTAGCCGAGCGGGGATTTTATCGACATCAACACAGGAAAAAAAAACCTTTTCCGCCCATAGTTGGAGGAAAAGGTTTGCGTGTTTTAGCTTCCTTCACCCTCTTATCGGCCAGAACATCTACGTTCTGCTGGTTAGCACCGCTCGAGACGGTTGCCGGGCTTCACAGGGCCAGTCCCTCCGCCTGCTCTGGATAAGAGTATCCTTTCCGCATCTAAGAATACTGGTTTTTGGCACTGGTGTCAATAGCACATAGCCCATTCTTATTACTTTCCATATTGCAAAAGAACAGACCGTCCCTGCGCCTTCCGGAAGCCAGGCGGTCTGTTCTTTCAACCCTTTACCGCAGCTCGTATTGCCCGCGAACGATGACGTGGGAAACGCCGCTGTAACCGGCAGCCGTCCGCAGACCGCGGTTGTCCGAGCGCGGAACCAGCAGCAGGTGGTTGTGTCCGACGATCATCCCTGCCTGCAAATCGGCACCCGCCGTCAAATCGGTCAAACCGTCCCCGTTTTTGCCGGGAACCGCCTCCACCTGTCCAGTCCGCACGATAAACTCGGTGCCTTCAAAGCCGTAAAGGGTCTGCCCCGGATAAAGTTCCACCACAGTCAGGCTGCTGCTCACTCCTGCATTGCTGATCAAACGAATTTGCTGATCGACATAGCTTTTGGTCACGACCGGATCGTCCACCGAGCCGGGTACGCCTTGCACGCCGTCTGCCATCGCCTGGGAAGCAAAAACTGCCAGCCCCAACAGCACGGCCGCAACCATTCCTTTTGCCGTCTTCCTCATCGTCGTTTCCTCCCCTGCAACCCTCTACAGTTTATAAGCTTTCGCAATCAGCACGGCCACTTCTGCCCGGGTGGCGTGCCCGTTTGGCTTGAAATAGCTTCCATATCCGCGCAGCCAGTTTCTTGCGGTCAACGCTTCAATGGCCGGCGAAGCCCAGTGGCTGGTGGGCACATCCCAATAGCTGGATGTGCTGCGTTTGGACACCAGCACGTTTTTCGCTCTGGCGATCATGACCGCCATCTCCGCGCGGGTAACTGCCTGATCCGGTTTCATCATCCTGTCGGGATAGCCCCGGACGATCCCCAGCTGGTAAGCCAGCCCGAGATTGTTGTAAGCCCAGTGTTTTTTGGGCAGATCGGCAAACGAAGTTTTTCCCGTATAGGAACCAACCCTGCCGCCGCTCGCCTTGATCGCCTGGATCAGCATGGTGGCGAATTGCGCCCGCGTAACGGGGCGGTCAGGCTGAAACGTCGCGTCCTGGAATCCCTTGACGATCCCCTTTTGGCTCAGGCGGGCGATTTCCGCACGCGCCCAGTGGCTGGAGATGTCCCGAAAACCGGCGATCAGTGGCTGTTGGCTGATCGTCAGCCGGTACAGCTCGTACTTGAACGGAACCGTGCTGTTCAGACGAATCAAATATTTGCCAGGTTTCAGCGAAATCCCCAGGACCTCTTTCCCCTGATGCGACAATTCCGCCACTTTGTTCGTCGAAGCGAGCAACTTGGAAGCATCGCTGTTGTAAAGCGCAAGCTGCATTCCCCTGGATACCGGAACCATCGGAGCACGGATGATGACATAACTTTCCCTGTTTACTGTAAATTGAAACCAGTCGTAATCGCCAGTGGTCGGCAAGGTTCCGGTCATGACCGAAGTCGCCGGCGTCGCCTGCCTGTAGGTGTTGTTCGGCTCGTTTTCGTCCGTTTTGACCGGCGTAAAGGTGAGATTGAGGCGATATTCACCGTTTACCGCATTCTGCTCGTACTCGCTGATGCGGATATAGTACTTGCCGGGTGACACTTCCTTGCTGGCTCGTTCCGTCGGATCGTCGCGATCGCCGTTGTCGTAGAGAGGATCCCAGAGCATTCGCTGGTTTTCCTGCTTGCCGATCCCCATCACCAGATCCATCCGCTTGTTGTCCGGTGTCACCGATACTTGCAACAGACCGTATTGCCGCACGTAGTAGGAGTACCAATCCTGGTCACCCCGCGCATGGAAATTGCCGACCACGCTGATCTGATTGCCGACCAGCGGACGGGCCGTCCCCATCGAATCATTGGGTTCATACCGGTCCGGGTTAATGGCAAAACTGCTGGTCAGCACGTAAGTAAAACTGGCTACTCCGCCGTTTCGCACCAGCTTGAGGTACATTCTGCCGGCTTTGGCCGGAATGGTCACGGTGCCACCATTCCCGACGTAGTACGTGACCGGCGAGCGGTTGTCGGGATAGGCGATGACCGCCATGGGCGTGCTCACCCGCGCCGTGATGGAAGCGCGCAAGGTAAGCTTGCCGTCGTAGGGAATGTCCACCTTGAACCAGTCAACGGTATCGTTGGGGCCCAGGTTTCCTCTGATTTGCGATTCGATGGGAAAAGCCTTTGCCGTCGCCATGGTGTTGTTCGGTTCCAGAAAATCCATCGAGATCAGGCTGGTTACCGCCTTGTGCACATTGAGCAGACCGTAGCCTGTCTCGCGGTCCCAACCTTTTTCCCCCAGATCCGTAGCCGTCTGGTACAGCAGTTGCCGCACATCCAGCGGTGTCAGCTTGGGATAGCGGGCCAAAATCAGCGCGGCCGCACCGGCCACCTGCGGAGCGGCGGCAGAGGTTCCGCTGAACGAGCCGTATTTGCCTCCCAGCTTGGTCGTGTACACATTCAAGCCAGGCGCCATGATGTTCAATTCCGGTCCGACGTTTGATTCGTAAATCGGTTGATTGTTTCCCCTGACTCCGCCTACGGCAATGACCGTGGGATAGGCAGCCGGATAGGCGACCCGGTCTCCTTCGTTGCCGGCGGCCGCCACCAACACGGCACCAGCTGCCTCTGCCCGGTTGACCGCCGCCGTCAGGGCAGGCGAGTACGTCATGCTGCTGACGGACATGAGGATCACCTTGGCTCCGCGATCCAGCGCGGCGTGGATCCCCCGTGCCACAATGTCCAAGTCTTTTGCCGCCGCTTGCTTGTCCAGTATCTTAATCGGCAAAACGCGCGCATTCCACAGCACTCCGGATACACCGATGCCGTTGTTCCCTTTCGCCGCAAGGACGCCAATCACCTCTGTCCCGTGTCCGTTGTCGTCCTGCGCCGGCTTTCCCGGATTGACCAGGTTGATCCCGGGGAGCAGGTTCCCCTTCAGGTCGGGATGATTGTAATCGGCCCCCGTGTCCAATACAGCGATCACGATCGACGTGTTGCTATGTACGGTTTTCCAGGCCTTGGTCGCCTGGATTTGCGACAGATGAACCTGGTTGGAAAGGTTGCGGTCATTTGCCTCGTTTGCCCGAGCGGGCGTCACATCCATCATCACCATCGTGTGCACAAAGACAAACAACAGCGTGCAAACAAACCACTTTTTCATGAAGATACAGTCCTTTCTTCTCATCCCGGGACGAAACCTCCCGGAAAAAGAAAGCCAGGTTTTCAGCGGTTGCGCAAAAATCCCCTCTTCACCAGAGGCAAAAAGGGGCTCAAAACTTATTGCAACAATCCTTTATTCTCTGCATGGACAAACGTAGAAGCCGCTTTCTTCTGCTGTTTCGGCTTGGGAACAAATGCCGTGATCTGGGAGACGTCCTCAACCGGTGCCTTCAGCGCTGATGCCGGGATGCCGAAGGCCCAGATTCTGTAACTCTTGGACTCTACCCGCATGTTCTCCAGCGTGAAGTTCACCTTGGCAATCTGCCTTCCCGCCTTGTCGCGAAGCAGGATCGGGACCTGGGTAAATTCCAGCCCTTTGTCCAGTTGATTGCGGAACAGAACGACCACCTTCACCCCGTTGTTTTCGCCTTCCTTGACGTCCAGCACCTGGAGATCCACCTGTCCGTCCTCCAGCGGGGCGGTCTCGGCAACCTTTCCGGCGTAGTTTGCCCATTCCTCCTTGTCCAATCCGCCTGTCTCCACATTGGGAATCGACCTTTTTTCCACAGGAGCGCGCTTGTGCACCAGCTTCAGCGGAACTTCCTCTTCCGGAATCCGGCTAAACTCCTTCCAGGGGAACAAAAATTCGCAGGGGCGGCTGGCCATGTCGGCAATCGGTCCAAACGTAAGCAATTCGAAAGTCTTCCTGCATACCACTTCGCCCTCCGGCGTCTCCAGCGACAAAGGCAGCCGTTGCAGCAGCACGCTGCGCGAAGTGGCGTTGCGGATAAAGGCAAGCACCAGGTAGCCATCTGCCGTCGCATGCGCATAGAACGGAACAATTCCCACTTCATCCCGAACCACGGCAGGCAGTTCGTCGTGGATGTATTTCAGCAGTTCGGACTCGTTTTCATCCAGCTTGTCCCACGGTCCCTTCAACATCAGATCCAGATCCTGCGACGGGACCCGCGTGGCGGATTGTTCCGGATTTTCAATTCCGGACACCCCCAGGTACACTTCCTTTTGCACATGTTTGTGGATCTCTTCACGAACCTGTTCCAGGTTTTCCTTGGAGCCAAACCATTTCTCCAACAACCAGCTCATCTATTACCCTCCGTTTCCGAGTAAACAACAGCCTGTGCATTACTCAACCTTGAGCAACCATCTCCGCAGATCCGCATCCGGCTTCAACACAGCTTCCGGCGGGAAAACGACCAGCCAGGGACGGCTGTTTCCGGGCTGTACGCGAATCTTGTCGCCTTCCATCCTTCCTTTGGCCACGACATTTCCTTCCATGTCGGAAATGGTGATGCGCAGAGTTTTGGGGTTGTAAACCCGGTTCAACCCGTTGCGGAACAGCAACGCGGCAACCAGTTGACCGTTTTTGGTTTTGCCGATGTCAAATCCGGTCACATGCACCGTATTGACGGGAATCGGCGGCAGCTTGTGAACCAGCGTCTCCAGACGGTCTTTTTGCCGCTCGGTCATGCGCTTTTCCATTTCAGGATCCAGTTCCAGCGTGTTCGGCCAGATATGCGTGCTTTTCCCTGCTTTCATCACGACTTTCCAACGGGTAAAGGAAAGGTTGTCATGCAGGTAGCTTTCCTTCGGGAACATCACTTCCCACGGACGGCTGGAAAACGGCGGAATGGCATCCATGTCCGACATATCGACGCGCATCCGGGCGAACGGCTTATCGTCCAGGAAAATCGCCAGGCGAATGCGTTTGATCCGCACCGGGTGAGGGGTGGCATTGCGGAAGAAAAGGGCCACGGTCATGCCTTTCTCCTGCGGAATCATGCTGAAACCGGTGACGCTGATCGTTCCCCGGGGCAGGGGCGGCAGTGCCTCCTGCAAAAAGCGAAGCGTGTACTTTTTCTCGTCATCCAACGTCTGCTCCCAGAAGGGGTGCAGGGAAAGTTCCGTATGAACCAGTTCAGAAGATTTGGCTTTCGCCTCTTCTTCTGCAACCGCTCCTTCAAATTCCGCTTCCTTCTCGTTCAGTTCCTCCGCATCGATGGAAGATTCCTCCTGGATTTCATTTTTCAAATCCTCCAAAGAAGGCTTCTTTTCCCCATTTTTCCCAAACCAGTTTCTGATAAAGGCAAACATTGCACTTCCTCCTTCTGCTTCTCTGATTCCTTGACGAAGCTCCTTCATTTATCATAGTTGTTTCCACGCCGGCAAGCAAATGATCCAATCCCGCCGGGTTCTCAGACTCGCGGCACGCTTGCTTTCCAGCGGGAAAAGTCGGCGTCCGCCTTCAAGACGCTTTCCCGCGGAAAAATGAACAGCCACGGCTTGCTGGTGCCCGGGTTGACCACAAAGGAGCCCAGTTCAAACAAGCCTTCAGCCGCTTTCTCGCCTGTTGCATCGTAAATGGCGAGCGGAAGTTTGGGGAATGTGAGCGCCTGATTCGAACCGTTGCGAAACAACAGAATCACGTGAAGAGCCCCGTCTGCCTGCCGGCGAATCTGTACGCTTTGGACGTTGACTTCGCCTTCTTTCAATGCAGGCAAACGTTTGGCAAGTTCGATGAAAGCCTGTTTCTGCTCATCGCCAAGCGCCTTGATCCAGGATTCTTCCAACTCCAGTTTCTGCGGCAAAACCATTTTTTTCTGCGCTTGCTCAAAAGCCAGTTTCCAATTGGCCAGCATGACGTTAACCAGCAAAAAATGCTCCCGCGTAAACACGAACGACCACGGTCTTGCAGAACGTGGCGGAATTTCCCCCAATTCCGCCAGGTCAAAGGACTGGCGGGCAAACAATTGCTCTTCTCCAAGCAATATCACGAGATTCATCTTGCCCAGACGAACGGGATGATCTGCGCTGTTGCGAACAAACGCGGTCACTTCCAATCCTTCTTCATGAGGAGCCAGCGATGTGCCGACCAGCGAGATTTTCCCCTTCGGCAGCGGAGCCAATTCCTGCGCTATGAAGGAAAGGGCGTACTTCTCCTGCGCACTCAGGCGGGCTTCCCAGGATTCGTGCAGGGAAAGCGATGTCACCACTCCTGCCTCCTCCCCGCTTGCCTGCGCCTGTTCCTCGCGGGAAGCGCCGACATCATCGGCGTGAGGCAAAACGGATTCTTCCTTTATTTGTTCGCGAATCTCTTCAGTGGTGGGCTTTTTCCCCAGCACATGTTTCAAGAAGGATAGCATAGTGTCTCTCCCAACTTAATTTCTATCGAATAGTGTCTGCTCGTCATTCACTATAGCACAGTGAGACCCATTTGCAAGATCGTAAATAATGGGTATCCGGCACCAGTGCCTCAGTCCTGCGTCAAGTCGGCGCAGGCAAACAGCAGAATGAATTTAAGAATACCCTTCCCCATGAAGAATGTCAAGGAATGGGAAAAGCTCAGACAAACCAAAAAAAGAGGACTTGCCCGGATTCAAGTCCTCTTTGGCGAACGGCCCAAAGACCGGCCTATTTCTTGACTTTCAGCGTGATTCTCACCTTTTTGCCTCCGTAATAAGCGGTGATTGCCGAAGAACCCGGATTCACAGCGGTAATGGTGCCGTCACTGTCGACGAACGCTGCCTTTTTGTTGGAAGAAGTCCACTTTTCCACGTCATCCTGCACCTCCAGGACCGTTCCGTCGGCAAATTTCGCCTTGATCACGGGGCGATAAATCTCTCCCGGCTTCATCACAAGGCTCGTCTCGTCCGTCCACAGCTTGCGCGGAAGGATGTCCACAGCGATCCGCACCGTCTTGCCGCCATAGGCAGCGTAAATCGTCGCCGTTCCCGTTTTTTTGGCCCTGACCGTCCCGTCCGGCTGAATGGACGCTATCTTGTCATTCCCGGATTTCCAGGAAACCAGCGAGGGATCCACTTCTTCCCGGGAATTGTCGCCATAGGTGGCGTAAATCTGCAGCATCTGCTCCTCGTTCGGTTTCAAGGAGAGTTGTTTCACTGACGCTTCCAGCTTCTTGAGGGAAACGTAGACGGGGATCGTCACCTTCTTCCCGCCGTATTCAGCCGTGATGTTCGCCTTGCCAAAGCCGTGGGCGGTCACCACTCCCTGTTCCACTGTGGCCACTTTTTCATTGGAAGATTTCCACTTGGCGTCGCCCGTCACAACCTGTTTCGACTTGTCGGCGTAAACAGCCGTAACCGTCAAGGCAGCTGTCTCTCCCGGCTTGAAGAAAAGGCTGGAGACGTCGGCGGACAATTTGCTCAGTTTTTGCTCCGGAGCCTTGGTTGAGGCCTTATAGGTCAGCGCGCCGTATGCATTGACGAGGCCGTAGCCGTATTTGCTGTCAAAACCCTTGCTCCCGAGATCCGTCGCGCTGAGCCGCAAACGGTTTTGCGCATCTTTGACACTCAGCTTTGCCTCTTGGATTTTCAAAAGCGCCGCCGTACCGGAGACAAACGGCGCAGCCATGGAAGTGCCGGACTTGCTTTCGTATTCGCCGCCCGGAACCGTACTGAGTATGCCTACTCCGGGAGCGGCCAGGCTGATGGCGGAACCCCTGTTGGAGAAGGAAGCCAGCTTTTGATTCGAATCGAGCGCGCTGACGGCGATGACGCCAGGAAGCGAAGCAGGCACAAAATCGTTCACGTCCGTCCCGCTGTTCCCCGCTGCCGCCACAACCACAGCACCTTTGGCAATGGCGTAATCCACCGCTTCCTGCAGCAGTCTGGGGCCGCTCCTGCCCAAATCCTTCCTGTTTCCGCCCAGACTCAGGTTGATCACATCCGCTCCCTGATCGGCCGCATACATGATCGCCATCGCGGTATCGTACATGTTGCCGTTTCCCCACTTGTCAAAAACCTTCAACGGCAGTATTTTCACCTTCGCCCGGCCGGCTACGCCCACGATCCCCTCATCGTTGGCCACCGCCGCGATAATACCGGCTACATGCGTGCCATGTCCTTCGTAATCATCATCCATGGCGTCGTCATCCCGGTTCACAAAATCATAGTCGTTTTCCGTATCCACACGGCCGGCCAGATCCGGATGCGTGTAATCCACGCCCGTGTCGATGACGGCGACGACCGCTTGCCGGCTGCTGTCCAGCTTCCCCCAGGCGCGGGGAGCCTCGATGGCCTCCAGGCCCCATTGTTCCGGATAGAGCGGATCATCAATCTCCGCTCCCTTGTGCATGGATGCCTTGTACATGCGGATGTTGGGCTCTATGTATTCGACGTCCGGATCGTCAGCAAGCGTCTGCAGCACCTGTTCCCGCAGATGGGAGGGAGGCTTGATCAGCATGTACTGCTCATCCTGCTGCACCAATTCCGCATTCCGGCTGACCGCCGCAGCAAACGCACGGACTCGGCCGCTGTCCCGCAGTTTGACGATGTATTCCTCCGCTTCGCTCACGGCCGACTGTTTCTCCGAATCGTTCTTTGCCCCGTCTGCCAGGGCGGAGGAAGGAAGACCAAGAGAGCCGGCGACCAGGGAAACGGCGAGCATTGCGATGATTTTCCTTGCGCGCAAAAGATTCAACGGTTTCTCCTCTTTTCGTGATTTTTTCTTTAATCGCTATTATAGAAAAACTTAGGGGAGAAAGAGAATCTTTTTCAGTCACAAAAAAAGGGCCCTGCCCTTACGTCTTGCAACGGCTGCCGGGGAGCACCTTGCGGGTGAATCTAGTTTTCATAATCATTTTCCTCTGCTTCCTCTACCAACAAGTGGTGTATATCAGCGATGTCTTCCTTCCCCTCAAGGAGTTTCAACAGTTCGGCCAGATAAAGCCGAAACGGCCCATCCGCGTAATCATAGCCGTCCTCCGCATTCTTTCCCTCCTCTGCATGGGAGGAGAGCGGAAATGCCAACGCCAGAACCAGAAGGGAGGCAAACAACCCCAGTTTCCGCTTTTTCAAAACTCCTCATTCCTTTCCAAATGAAGCATTATCCCGAATTGGATATATATTCCATTTTTATTATACAATATCTGGAATTTCCGGCATATCACTTTGTTTGCAAGATTTGAAGACGAAAAAAGCAGGTGAAGATTTCTCCTCACCTGCTTTTCTTCCTTGCGGTTAGCGAGGCAGACCAGGTCCTTGTTTGCCTTCGAGATTAAAGGTAAGATTGATGCTGTCGCCTTGGAGATGGTTTTGATCTTCACCCGTTTCCACGAATTTGATGCCCACGAAGATCCGCTCGGTATCGTTCGGCAGCAGAGCACCAAAGTAAGTGCCCCAGCTGCTGATGTCGATCTGACCGCCATCTCGCAGTTCCTTCAGCGTTTTGCCGTTGTCGGGGTGAATGATGACTCTGTCGTCAAACGGAATGTTCGGATCATCACTTGTCAAGAGATACACTTCGAGGTTGTCGCCAAACTCGTCGTCCGCGGGGTTGTTGTTTTCCGCATCATATTCTTCGTAAGAAATGCTCATCAGGAGTTTGTCGATTGACAGGGTGCCCTCGTTTTCCACTTGGAATGTTCTTACCATCCAGTCCCCTGGCTTGAGGTTTTGGATGTTGAAAACTGCGGAGGCAGGTTTCGCCCCGATTTTCAAAGTGCCGGCTGCGAACGTGTTGTCTTCAATGGCGGCCGTTGCGTTGAACCATGCAAACGTTCCTCCGCCGATCAATGCTGCACCCAGACCAACGGATGCAAGAGTTACTGCAAATTGTTTTTTCAGGCCCATTTTTCAGATTCCTCCCAATTTTCTTATGATTTGATTTATGATGACTTGAAGCTTGGCAACAGCATTCCAGACGCTATTACCAACCTACAAGAAATCACACGGAATGGTTTTTGGCTCGGCCTGCCTTCTATTCGACTTGCGACTTGGATGCCTGCTCCTGTTCCTTGAGCATGCGCAGTAACTTCCACACCTGGCTGACGATCAGGTAGACACCCGGTCCGGCCAGGAAGAGGAACATGCCGGTTGGAGACTTCACAAAATTGATCAAGTACCCGATGTAGGGCACGGTGAACTGTACCTTTCCCCTTACCCGGTCAGGAGTTACCGGATCGGTATCCTGGCCATCGTTGGCATCCCCCTTGGTAATCAATTTGCCATCCACGATGTCGATGACCCGGTGGGTAATGGTTCGTTTATCCAAATCCTCGAAAGTCACGATGTCGCCGATTTGGATTTCCGAGAAGGGAACCGGTTTGATCGCCACAATGCTGCCCGTATCAAAGGCGGGTTTCATGGAACCGCTGAGCACCACCAATATCTCGTTGCCAAAAAGCTGCGTTTTTCCCCCGTTTATTTTTCCAACCATCAGGAAACCGCAGAGGGCGATCACGAGTATCAGCAGCAGCGAAGCCATCCAGGTGAATGCTTTTTTGACGTACCCCAACTTTCGCCATCCCTCTCTTTCCTAGCGTGCGGCTCTCGTTCGTGCCGCTTACGTCTCTCATTTTAGCGGGTCCGGCAAATTCCCACTTCCTGCATCAGGGTGAAAACACCGGCAGGCGGGGAGGATTTCCGCTTACAACTCTCCTCCTTCCCCTCTCATCCTGAAGTATGGGGTCCTGCTCATCCCGCCTGAACATCCCAACGCAAACAACGCAAAACAAAAAAGGCGGATGGTTCACGCTCCGCCTTCCCTTGGCCCCGTTAAGCTTCCTTCTATTTTTTATTTGGCGAAAAAAAAGCCCAACCCGGCCGGAACATGCCAGGTTGGGACAACAGGCAGACGATCGGTGCTGTCATGATGACGGACCTTCACTCTCGGAATCTTCACTCTCCGAATCTTTGTCATGTTCTTCCTCGCCAGCATCCTTTTCAGGCCTTTCTTCCCGCCCGGAAGATGCCTCCGGCGAATCGGCTGCGGAGGAATCAGACCCCCGCTCCTCTGCCGGAGTTTCTGCGCCGGGTTCATCAGCCGGCGCCGGGTTGTCCGCGCCCCTGCCCTCGTCGGGAGAACCGGTTTCGGGAGAGGTTCCTTGACTGTCGGGAGGGGCCTCTGGAGATGCAAGACCATCATTCGGCTGTTCCCTGGAGCCATCCGGAGTTTCGGGGTGAGGCGGAGATTCCGGCAATTCCGCCTGTTCCGGCGGCCGCCCTGGTGCCGTCGGCTGTTCCGGTGTCCCGGGCGGCAATCCCGGTTCGCTCCCCGGAGGCGGCTGGACAGGCACTTCTTCTTCAATGACGATCACTTCACGGCTCTCGCTGTACGAAACATCAATCGTCAACGGAAGCGTCAGCGAATAAAATCCCCCCAAGGCCGTGACGTGAAGTTTGCCGCCGATTTTTCCGCCTTTTGTCTTGCCGGCGGCTTTTTCATAGCGATGGGCGATGCGAAAGACGATATCCCCCCCATTTTCCCCGTCCTCGACCCGCTCCACCAACACTTCCTCGGCGGCGCTCCCTGTGACGGTGATCTGTTCCAGAGCCAAATCAAGATGGGGCCGCTGCGGGACAAACGTCAGAAAGTACTCCCCGGCCAATACGTCGAGGCTGCTGTCTCTCGATTCGGAAGTCGAGCCGTTTGCTCTTTTCACGCGCGTCACTTCGGTGTGTTGGTGCACATCGGTCGCAAGCAGGATCTCTTTCGTCTCGGTCAGAAAGACATCCTCATTGGTGCCGGTGGAAACCGCGGAAACTTGTTTCTTTTCACTGGTCAAAAACGAGAACGTTCCTTGCAGGGGAGCGAGGTTGAGCACGAGACATGCCGCTATCAATCCCATTGCCAGTGTTCGCAAGACTCTCCCCCCTACTCCGCATAAATGGCTCCCGGTGTTGCCTGCTTCGCCAAAAAGCGCAGTTCCAGTTCCCCCTTCAGGGATTGGTAGCTGTGGTCGACGCCTTCTGTCGGCAGGTACACCGTAATCCAAAACGTCTTGTCATCCTCATCCGCAAAAAACATTCCTTCCGTCTCGCGGGAACGGTCCGACCCTTCCTCTTCCTCATCCGGCACCAGCCCCGCCAGCCCCTGCAGCAGACCCGGCTGTTGCCTGTGCAAATCGCGAACCAATCCTTCATAGAGGAGGCCCTCTTCCGTCTCGATGCGAATGTGCAACACCTCCTCGAGCCTCCGGGCGGCTCCCGGCTGGTTCGTATCCTTCACCTGCGCCACAATCTTGTACATAAAGTCCAGGTCGCTGTCCCCGTTGGAAAGGGTCGCCTTCAACTGGCGGGCATCACCCGGGATCATCCGGGACAAATCCACCCTTTGATTGCCTCCCTCGATCACCGTCCACTCGCTGTCAAAGCTGCTCTCGCCAATATCGAGCAAACCGATGGCAAACTCATGTCCCGTGTCCCGCGCTTCCTGCCACATCCAGCTGTACGTGGAAGCGGGATGCCCCCACAGGGAAAAGGCCGCCCCCAGCAAAAAGAAACTGCCGACAACCAGTTCCTTTGTTGAGATCCGCTTCAACTGCGAACGGGAACGGACCTGCAATCTCCTGTATGGCTCATTTCGAATACTTGTTGTTCTCGAGGTAGAAATCCGCCTTGTGCAAGTGAAGGGCCAGCTTTTTCGCATCGCTGTCATCCGCCTTGATTTCCTTGAATCCGTCAATGCCATCACCTACCCGTACCCCGTTGCTGTCAATCGCGTATTCACCTACACCGGAAAAATCATTCCCGACAATCTGTACCTGCGTCGCCTTGTCGTTGGCCACGACGATGGCGTGGTCGCCGCCTTCAAAGGTGTTGTTCGCGATCAGCACGGCCCGGATCGCTTCGTCGAGCACGATTGCATGCTGCGGCCCTTCAAAGATGCTGTCCATGACGGTCAGGCCTTCCAGGTAGGAACCGTCTTCCGCTTCTTCCCCTGACGCTTTCCCCTTCTTCGGAGAAGTCCGGATGGCCGCTTCAAAACCGCTGTCAAAGATGCTGTTGCGGATGGTGACGTTGGAGCCGACAAGCAAGCCTGTCCCGCTTCCCTCGAACCGGATGCCTTCGAACGCGGTATCGCTCACTTCCAGCTCGTCTGCCTCGATGATCACCTTGCCCTCCTTGCCGGGTGCCGCCTTCCAGGTCACGTTTTTCGGCAGATCCAGCCCACTCAGGTCGTACCTTCCTTCTCCCAGCACAAAGGTCATGCCCCGAACCGCATCGCCGTCTTTCCGGCCAACGCCTTCCTCTTTTTCAACCCGGCTGACCAGCTTCATCGTGTTCAAAAGCTCCTGGCCGCTCAGATCCTGGGGGGTAAAAGTCATAACCGGCCCGCTTTGGGCAAAGTACCCCCCGTTCTCCTGCTGCGTGGCGAGAAATCCGAAACTGACCGATGCCGACTTTTGCTGGACTTCGTTGCCCGTGCTTTCCGGCAGATAGACGGTGTAGCGAAGGCGATCGCTTTCTCCCGTCGGCAGTTCGGGAATGACGACGTTGGCCTGGCTCAGGGTGCTGACCCGACCGTGGTAGAGAAGTTCGTCATCGTCTTCCCGCCGGATCTCCACCACCAGCTGATTGTAGACGATGTCCTCGCCGTCCTCCTTTTCCGCAAGCAGAGCGTATTTGACCGGCACATCGCTGTTGTTTTCCACGATCAACGTCTTCTCCACGCGAACGCCGGGCATAAACGGCTGGTCATCATCCGCCTGAAACAGCGCTTTCGTCTCTCCCAGCCTGATTTCCAGCTTACCGGCAGTAAAAGAAGCCGGACTCTCGGCGGCGCTGGTAAAATACGCATACGTCCCGAAGCTGGTGCTGGCCGCAATCGAAGACAGTACCGCCGTTCCCATCATGATTCGCTTCCACGGCCAGTTTTTCAACTGTTCCCACTTCATGACCATTTCCCTCCATCGTTTCGGAATGTCCCGCATTCAATCCGGTTATCGGGTGGCTGGATTTCTCTTTTGCCGGCGCTGCCCGCCAACCAGGTACGCCAGAAATCCCGCACACAAGAGAACCATGACAAGCGGCTGTTTTAACAACTGCTGAAGCGCGGCCGCGTAGGGAACCGTAAACACGACCTTGCCGATCAGGCGGTCCGGATGCGTCCAACCGCCATCGGCTTCCTCGTTGGCGTCTCCCTGCGTTTGCAGATAACCGTTTTCCAACCGCTTCACGACGCGGTGTGTAATCAAGGAACGAGACTGCTCTTCTCCCCAATAGGTGACAATATCCCCCTCTTGCGGAACTTCCTCGGTGTATCGGGCGACAATCACCATATCTCCCGCACGAATCTCGGGCGCCATGCTGCCGGTCAGTACGGAAAGCACCCGCCAATTGCCGAATCCCGGGATGCGGTCAGGATTCCATCGGCTGCTGGCGTACAGAAACAGATTGAGGAGAATAAACAGTGCAAGACATGCCGCTCCAATACGTTTGGCCCAGAGAACGCTCACGCCGACCACCTCTTCCTTTCCATTCTAAGCGGCGGGATTCTCGTTTATCTTCCTCCGCTGGAAGGACTGTTTCCCTTCACCGGGCGGAAGATAATTGGCGGCCAGGATGACGTTCTCTCATACTGGAGGATGAGGGAGGGAAACAAGGAAGACAAACTTAAACTGCCCGGCCTTCCGACAGGTCTTCATCCGATCGGGACAACGGCTTGCGGCGCTGCTGGATGTGATGCGGAACGCGAGGGCGAACCAGGGCAAAACGATGCCTCGCCGGAGATGCTTTCAAAAAAGTCAGGTCTTTCCCGCAGTAGGGACAAATCCAACGGTATAAGTCACCGCTGCTGTAGGAGTTCCTTTGACAGTGCGTACAGCGTTTTTCCAGCATGAGCGTTCCCCCTTCCATTTTCTTCCATTTACTTCCACTCTATCAAACAAGCCGAAAAAAAAAATCGGAACAGCGGTTAATCACGCTATCCGTCAGTCTGAACGTCATCCAACCCTAGGAGGAACGTGGGATACTTTGGTGGGGGAAAGGATCTGCACAGACTTTTCAAATGCCCGCACCACCCTCTCGTCGTAAACGCTGCCCGCCATCTGGCTAATTTCCAGATAGGCCTCCTCCATGGTAAACGTCTGCCGGTAGACCCGGGTGGTGGTCATGGCCAAAAAGCACTCGACGATGCCGAGGATTTGCGCCAACAGGCAGATGTCCTCTCCCTTGAGCTTCTTGGGATACCCGCTCCCATCGCAGCGCTCGTGGTGTTCCTGCATCGCCCGGACCACCCGCGCCAACGCCGGCTCGTCGCCAAACAGCTCACGGCCAAACTGGCAGTGTTCCTGGATCATCTGGTATTCGAACGTCGTCAGCTTCTCCTCGGATTCAAACACATAATCCGGCCATTTGATCCGGCTGACGTAGTGCAGGAGCGCGAGCAGCTTGACCTCCCAATCCAGCACATTCTCTTCGGGAAATTCGCGAAGCATTCGTTTGATCAACCGGCTCATCTGCTCGATCTCACGGCTGCTGATCTGCGTTTTTCGTTCCACAATCGGCACCAGCGTGTTCAACATGTGAATGGCGTACTCGCGGTTTTCCTCCTTGGTGACCTGTCTTGCCTCCGCACCCGCTTTTTGCATGGCAATACAGCCCATCCAGGCGCACACCATGCTTCCGCCCATGATCGACAGCAAGTGAAGAAGACTCATGCCCGACAGATTGTCCATTCCCAGGAGCATCGACAAGAGGAACAGCATATAGCTGACACCGCCCCAGCAGAGAAGAAGAACACGGTCTCCCCAAAAACAGAGATAAACCGGGTAAAGCAAAAAGACCGTCCAAACCTGCGGATACTGATGCGTATTGTACAGGCATACGAACACGAGCAGGGAAACACCCAGAAAGGCCGAGGTATGAAGCGTATAAACTTCCGAAAGAATGTAGCGCTTGTGCAACACGTAAACCGTCCAACTGACAGCCGAACAAACGCCCAATCCGGCGATGCCTGTCCACTCGGCAAACACGTTTCCGAACGCATGCAGCACTGCTGCCAAAACTGCCTCAACGGTAATCAGCACCGCGATCCAGAAAAACATGGCATCAGCCAAATAACGGGAAAGGTTTCGGTTTCTTTTTTGAAGTCTCATGTGCGTCCCTCTTTACGATAACTCCGAAATCCTGAAAGCAATCAACGCGGCACCTTGACGAGCCCTTTCTTCAACGCGTACAAAACGGCTTGTGAACGGTTCGGCTGTCCGGTCTTGCGCAGGATGCTGCTGACATGCGTCTTCACGGTCGCTTCCGAAATGTACAGGCGTTCCGCTATTTCTTGGTTGCTCAAATTCTCCACGATCAGCTGGAAGATTTCTTGTTCCCTTTCCGTAAAGGAGATTTCCGGTTCCTTCTTCTTGCGCGAAAGCTTCGACTGGAAGCAGGAGTAGCCCATCATGACCATGTTCATCGTATGCAGGATCTGCTCCGGAACGGTATCCTTCATGATGTATCCGTCAACGTTGGCTTCCAGTGCGCGAAAGACGTCTTCACTCTCGTCGTACGCCGTCAGAATCAGCACCTTGAGGTCCGGCATCTGTTCCTTGAGCAGCTTGCAGCTGTCGATGACCGAAGCTCCCGGCATCTTCAAATCGGAGACGATCAGATCAGGTTTGCTTGCCTGTGCCTTGGCCAGCAATTCGTCGCCGTCGCCCGCCTCCTCGATCACCGTAAAGCGGGGGGCGCTCTCCAGAATCATCTTCATTCCCTCCCGGACGATGCGGTGATCGTCGGCCAACAGCACTTTTACGTTATCCATACATTTCCACTCCCTTTCTGGGCAGAATCGCGACGACTTCCGTGCCCTCATGGGGCCGGCTGCGAATGTGCAGCGTTCCGCCCGCCTGCGCAATTCTCTCTTTCATTCCCATAACCCCATAGTGCTGCTCCCACGCCTTTTCTTCCGGGGAAAACCCCATGCCGTCATCCTTCACGCGCACTTTTATCTGCACCGACGACACGTCGATGCTGACCGTGAGCGTCTTGGCGCGGGCGTGTTTGACCGCGTTGGCCGCGGCTTCCTCCACAACCCGGTAAATCGCATCCATCACCGTCATTTCCTCCTCCAGCACGCGTCCTTTGGCGGAAAAACGCACCTGCAGATCCGTGCCGGACGTCATCCGCTTCAACAGCTGTTCAATCGCTTCCGAAAGCTGCTCCGGCTGGCGAAACTCACGGAGATGGGCAATCGTTTGACGAACCTCCTGGTGGCACCACTTGATGCGCTCTTCCATCTGTTCCAGCCGTTCGGAGAGGTTTTCCCGCATCTCCACGGGCAGAGAACGCTTCAGTTGGAACATCTGGGCGGACAGAAAAAACAGCTGCTGCGCCAATCCATCGTGCAGGTCCTGGGCGAGCTTTTTGCGCATCTCGACATGCAGGGACTGCGCCAACTCATACTGGTTTTTCTGTTGCTTGCATTGCTGGCAGATGAGGAGAGAAATCACCTGCAACAGCAAGCGGTCGATTCGACCCGGCAAATGCCGGGGAGGCAGGGAAAAAACCAGGAAACCCCAGGCTTCCCCGTCCAAGCGAAGCGGCATGCAGCCGTACGTGTCCTGATGCCCGGTATAATCCTCCAGACGGACGAGCGAAAATCGCTCCCAATCCTCGGCACCGGCATCCAGCAACGTTTGCAGGAAGTATTCCCTCTTCCAGTTCCCCTCCGTTTCCCGTTCCTGATACAGACACAAAAATGCCTGGTCTGACCGGAACAGGCGGCGCACCAACCGTTCAGCGGCGTCCTTGAAGGGAATGTTTGGCGCGGACGCCACCTTTCGCTGAAACAGGTATACGTGAAAGCATTTCGCATAGAGGGATTTGGCCATCCGCAGCAGCGCAAGAAGCCAAAAGGTGATCGTAATGCCAATAATGATGTCGAGAAGCAAGTGAAGTTGGGTGAGCTTGTGTTGGGGGAGCATAACAGCGAAGGGCAGCCATTCGTGCAAAATGGAGACAGTCATCACAAACAGGACCAGGATCATGATCACTTGCTCCACTCGAAGAACCGCGAACAGCCAGATCATGGTCGTGTAGGCGTACAACAAGAAAGGACTTTCCCAATTGCCGGTCAGTGCGATCAATAACAGGGAAATCCCCAAATCGACCAAACCGAGCAAAAACCAGAGCCGCCTGGGCAACGCGTACCAGAGGATGAACGCGTATCCCAGACAAATCAGCGAAAAAACTGCAAAAAAAATCTGGTCGGAAGAAGGGGATTCCATGTAAAAAAAACAGAACGACAAAAACAACAGCCATTGAAACAGGTACATGACCAACCGGATTTCGTTAAGAAACCGATTCATAGAACAGTACCCCGAATCCCAACTCTAGGAATTTTTGCCATTTTTCACACTCATTATTTTTTATCGTACAAACAAAAGCACACAAAGACAATATATGAATTATGTCGAAATCGCATGACTGTTGTAGAAGGATCCAATAAAAAAGAAAAAAAAGGAAAATTCCTTGCAGAACTTCCTTTATACGGGAGATTTTTCTCTTACGTTTTGTTTTGTCTTGAAATATTGATTTATCAATCGGTCCAGATGCTGGCTGACAGCCAAAACGACAGGATCCGTGAATTCCCTCTCTCGTGCCACGTCAATCAGGCACTTCTTTAAAACCGAAATCCTCTCTTCCAGACTGCCGATATCCTGTTCCTCCAATTCCAATGGAATCTCCTCCGAAATCAGTTGATAGTAGTATCCTCACTTTTGGTCGCGCAAGACTTTTTTCCTGCGCCAAAAATTTCATTGCAATCCCTATAACCCTATTATAAACAATAAATTTCTAGATTCTACAATTTTTTCATTATATTTCAATAGGGGTATTTTGTCAAAAAAAACGAGATTGGGCGCGGAATCAACAACAGCGCGGTTGGAAGGAAGAGATTCCGACAATTTCTCCATAAAATATACGCCCACATTAATATTTATTAGCAGATAAACCATAATTTGTCAATTGGACGGAAGTACGAAAAAAAGTCCCCTCCGCGAAAAGCCGAGGGGATTTGGATGGAAAGCATGGAACGTTACGGCAAAAGATTGAGGTTTTTGTCGGCTTTTTGCTTCAAATCGCCTTTACGATGTCAACCAGGGACTGGGACATGCTGCTGATTTCCTCGATAGAAGCATTCAACTGCTCGGTCAACGCCGCCTGGGATTGGGTCAGCGCAGTCATGTTGCTGATCTGCTGCTGAATGTTTTCGATGAGTTCATTCATTTCGTTCAAGCTTTTTTCAATATTCCCCGTAGCCTCTGCACTGTTTACAGCCAGTTTGCGCACTTCGTCAGCCACTACGCCAAATCCGCGTCCCATCTCACCGGCACGCGCCGCTTCAATGGCGGCATTGAGCCCCAGCAAATTGGTTTGCTCCGCAATCGTGCGAATAAAATGGGAAATATTTTTCGTTTCTTCTGTACTTGCTTTCGCCCGGTCGGCAGCCTGGCTGGAGAGTTCCTGCGCAGCAGCCATTTCCTGCGCCTGAACGGCCACCGATTCAATTCCCTTGACCATTTCGTTGATGGAGTCGGAGAGTTGTTTCATGCTCAGATTGATTTCCTCAATCGCCTTTTGCTTGTTCTTCTCAAGGGTGATATCCCGAATCGTTCCGGCGAAGCGAAGCGGCACGCCTTTATCGTCCCGCAACGTTTTGCCTGTCGCGTGGAACCAGCGGTAATCGCCGTTTTTCAAACGCAAGCGGAAGTCGAGGTCGTACGGCGTATTCCCCGAGTAGTCGTTCAGGCTGGACGCAAATGCCTCCATGACCCTGTCGTAGTCTTCCGGATGCAGGCTCTGTTGGAAGGAGTCCAACTTGTCGGGAAAGTCGTGTTCATCCGTGTAACCCAAGGCTCTCCGGAATTGCGGGGAATACCACATGAGGGGATCGCTGATATCGCCGTCTACAATCGTGATGTCCCACGGAGCTTCCGCCATCGCCTGCGTGATCAGGCCATACTTGGTCAGCAGCGCCTCGACCTCTTGTTCTTTCTGTTTCTTCTCGTCGATATTGAAGAGCGCGCCAACCACCCGCAGCGGCACACCTTGTTCGTCACGCAATGTGGTTCCCGTTGCTCGAACCCAGAAATAATGGCCATCTTTATGCTGTACGCGGTATTCGATATCGTACGGCGTTCTGCCGGAATGATCCGTCAAATGGTCAGCAAAAGCCTTCAGCACCCATTCCTTCTCATCCGGATGGATCCGCGAAGCCCAGCTGTCGAGAACGTTGGGGAAATCGTTCTCGTCATTGAAACCGAGCATGCGCCGAAATTCGTCGGACCAGATAAACTCATTGGCCGGGTTGACCGGATCGCCCTCCACCACGGTCATGTCCCACAGACCGACCTGAATGGCCTTGGTGACCAAATCCAAACGAATTTCCGCATCTTTCGCCAACTCCCGAACCTGGTCCAAAGCAAAATTGACGTTTTCGACAATTTCCCGGGCTGCCGGAGAGTCGTCAGCCGGCGCTTGCATGGAAGCCGTTATTGGATTTTTTTGCACCTCTTCCCGCAATTTGCGGGATTCAGCCGCCAACTCCTGGCAAGAATTTGCCGATTTGAAAAACTTCATCCGCACAACCTCCCAATCGATGGTTCAAACAACCGCTTCATCCTTGCATGTGATCCGGACACACATGCGATAATACTACAATATTCGACGTTTTTTTACTAAAGAAACAGAGCGGTTCGCTTTGAAGCGGGTTGACCCTGTCTGTCGGCACATTGGATGAATATGGCCACAGGGTCATTTACCCGCTTTTTTTCAAAACGAAACAGTTTTTGGAAACTTTTTTTACGAAAATTGAAGGAGATCATGGGGAAGTTTTCAAACAACAGGTGATCAAGGATTTCGGCCTATATGCGGAAACGGGAAATTTCCTTTTGCAGTTCTTCGGTCATGGCCGCAACATTTTGCACGGAAGAAGCGATTTCCTCCATCGCAGCCAATTGTTCCTCGGTCGCTGCAGAGCTTTCCTGCGAAAGTTGAAGGCTCTGTTCCGAAATGGATTGCAAGCGCTCGATTTCCTGCACAATCTCCCGGCTGAAGGAAGCGATTTCCGCCACAGACGCGGTTACCTCGGAAACGCGCCGGCCCACCGTCTCAATGGACGACTCCAGTTCCGCAAACGAATCTTTTGCCTGGTAGGTATGGGACAGGCCCGTTTCCACAAGTTGATTGTTTTTCTCGATGGCCTCGGTGACCATGTTGATCTTTTGCCGGATGGTCTCCACCATCGCGACGACTTTCTCCGCGGATTGATGCGATTCTTCCGCCAGCTTGCGCACTTCCTCCGCTACCACCGCAAAACCTTTGCCCTGTTCGCCGGCCCGTGCCGCTTCAATCGCCGCATTGAGCGCGAGCAGGTTGGTCTGGTCGGAAATGTCCGTAATGAGCGAAATGATGCCATTGATGTTTTGCGCGTGTTCGTGGAGCTCCTTGACCATGCTGGCGGTATCGGCGGTCGATTGGCTGATTTCCAGCATTTGATTCACCACGACATCGACACGGGCTCCGCCTTTTTGGGCGATTTCGACGGCCGCAGCCGAAGCTTTCCGCATGTCTTCGCCGGTTTGGGCAATCGCCTCCACTTCGTTGCGGATTTTGTCGATGCGCTTCGCCGTTTCCTGGCAGGCGGCCATCTGTTTCTCCGTACCGCTTGCATTTTTCTGGGCGATTTCCGCTACCTGGGCAGCCGCATGGTTGCTCTGCTCGGCCGAAGAAGACAACTCGTGCATCGAAGCGGTGATGTACTCGCTCGATTCCGACACTTGCCGCAGGATATTCCGCAGGTCGTGGATCATTTGATTGAGCGCGCGTCCCATTTCCCCGATTTCATCATTCCGTTTGATATTGATCGGTTCAATGGAAAAGTTGCCGCTCGCCAGCTGTTTGAGCGCATCGGAAACTTTCCCCACTGCTCTGGCAATGGAGTGGCTGATGCCCAGACTGATGATAAGCCCAAGCAAAATGGCAATGGAAATGGAAATGATCAGCCAATTGACGATCGCAGACGTGGTCTTCTGCGTCGCTGCCTGGTCCTCCGCCATGACGCCGTTGGCCGTTTCGATGATCTTGTCCGCCTGCTCGAGAAAGGAATCGCCCAGTTCATGCATGTGGCCCGAGGCAAACTTCCGGACGGCCTCTTCCCGGTTGGAAACGGCGAGGCTGACCAACGCGTCCATTTGGACCTTGTACTGTTCATACGTATCGTCAAGCTCCTGAATCATCTTCTTCGCTGACTCATTGGGGGCAGTTACGGCAAACTGCTCCATCGCTTCCTGAATCTCTTTCTGAGATTCCTGGTAATGATTCAGGTACTCGGCTTCGCCGGTCAACAGCAATCCCCGCACAGAGTTTTGCTGCTCGATAACCTCTGTTTTCAGCTTCTGTACGTTTTCAATCACCAACGTTCTTCTCTTCAGCAGATTGGAGTAGGACGAGTCCACCTTTTCAAACTGGTTGATGGAGATCCAGGAAACGGCACTCAAAAGCAAAAGCACCGACATAAAGCTGCCGATAATCTTGGTTCGTAATGATAAAGTCAAGCGTTTTCGTTTCATCACTCATCCACCCTATCCTCTTCCTGCCTGGAGACCGGGCAAAACCGGGCAACATGTTTTCCCTCCGGATTTGGCCGATCCCCAAACATCTTCTTTGGTTTGATGATCCAAATTCCCGCTGGAAAATTTTTAACCAGATCGTATTATAGCACAAATATTTCCATCGGGCAGATAGATGTTCATTTTTATTGAATTCTGATAATTCTGCACCTGTTTGGAATCCATGTGTTGGGAAAATTCCAGAAGTGGAAGCGGAGTGGGGAGGAAGAGCTTGTTTTGGTGGGAGGAGAACACCAATTTGTGCCTTTTTCTGGGGAAGCACTATTTTTCAGTCACAAAATATAATAACTCCTTCTCACGAAAAGGTGATTGGATTCATTTCACTTTTACAAATATTAAAGGATTCATCACCATAACCCGTGCTAGACATTGAAAAAACGCAGATGTTCCTCTATCGTGGGAGTTGTCGAGACAACCACTGAAAAGGAGGAAATCTGCGTTGTGCCTTGATTTTAGCACAGACTTTGTCAGACTTCCATCATTCCATCTCACTCATTGGGAAAAAACAACGGAAACGGATTGGATCGCTGTTCTGGAACCGAATTCTGCTTGTTATCTTTGTCCGATCTGTCTCCGAGCCAGTACCAACCATGCCCGTCCTGGACGGCGTATTCTTCGTCATCGTTTCGTTCCTTCTTGGGGGACCGTCTGGGTATCCGTTCCCGTGTATCGCCAGCGCTGTGCGAGTTGTGGGCTTACATGGACAGTGGAATGGAACGGTATCCCGCCTCGAGGATTGGTCACCTCTGCTTTTCAAGAGATGGCGGTGGATATGTGCCGCGGCCGGGATTTGCTCTCGGTTGCCAAGCAATTGAGTGTGGCCTACTCGACACTCGAACGCTGGTACTACCAACTGGCCCCCCCAACGCCTTGCTCAACCAAAAGAACATGAAGCTCCTGAAGTGGTCTGTCTGGATGAGTTTGCGTTGCAAAAAGGACATAAGTACGGCGTGAACCTCATGGATGCTCAAACCGGTCATATCTGGCAAGTCACAGAAGGACGTTCACGTGAACAGGTACGAAACGCCCTGCAGCAATGGCCCTTTCGTAAGGCTCCCCATGTAGTTGTCACGGATTTGGCTCCAGGAATGGCTGAAACAGTGTCAAGATCAAAAGAAAGTTCCTCAAAAAAATCAATCGAAAATTCCCCAGTGAG
>ERZ777010.151-NODE-151-length-89530-cov-9.309796_pt1 | contig 89530 bp, 79 predicted proteins | sample MGYA00374963_ERZ777010 | MGnify/ENA primary metagenome ERZ777010 (study PRJEB29309, sample SAMN06268256) | bioreactor metagenome | isolation source: Joint BioEnergy Institute, California, USA | place: USA:Joint BioEnergy Institute, California, USA | collected...
TGGGTCATTTTCTTTCCGGCGAACCTGGGTCAATTATATCCCGGCGGTGACATTTCTTTTACGACAGAAAGAAAGTCATTTCTATCGATATATTGTGGAATATACGTTTGTTCCGCTTGGCCGTTTGCGACAACATCCGAATAGTCACGGGTGTCCAAACTCAAGCTTTTAATATGGTCAATCCGGTAGTAAAGCATGCCGTCGTCTTCGTTGAAGATCACAATGTGATCATCCTTCACTGCCAACAGCTTGCCCATTCTTGATTCGGGGCCGCCCCTGTCAACACGGATTGACCTGCCGACCAGCAAATCCAACGTCTTTTTATCCATGCTGTTAATCCCCTTCTTTTCGAAATTTTGGCATTCCTTCAATCATGAAAAATCGTTCACTTCTTATGGGGACCGGGCTTGGCTTTGTGTTTCGGGTGATCCGGCTGACCTTCCTTATTCTCCGGAGAGTTCGTTTCCTTCTCAACGCTGCCTTCTTCCCCTGGCTTGTGTTTTGCTCCCTTTTTCTCTACTTCCGGTACCAAATCTTTCTTTAAACCGTCTGTTTGTTCCGGACTTGAATCCGGAGCTTCTTCACGAACTCCCGTTTCGGGTTTCCCCACTTTTTCCTCATGGCCTTTTTTCAATACGTGATGTTTCTTTTTGCCTGGCATCGATGTTTCACCTCCATTCCGTAGCACTAATCAAAATATGAGGTTATATGAGACAAGGTATAAACGGATGACACAAGCTTTCTGACCATTTTTCATAGATTGATGCTGACAGGATACAAGAAGAATGGGCAATAAAAAAGACGCTTCCGTGAGAAGCGCCTTCGGTTAAAAAAAGTTTCAGGGCTTACCCGCGATACCAGTCGCGAAACCCGGTGTAGATCATTGCACCTGAGAAAATAAGAATGCTGATGATTCCAATTCCGTCCACTACGGGGTCGATGCCAGAAAGAAAGGAACCTTCCAGCGGCGTCTTCACCAGGCCGTACCCGCCCAGCAAACCGCCGAGAAACGCAAGCCATCTGCTGTTCATCAAAGTTCACCTCCCCTTGCAGCGGATCTCAAAAATTCCACTGTTCCTGCATCCTATGGGGAGGAAAACCAGCCGGTTTGTGCCCGTATCTCTCCGCTATTCACCAATTTGCAATTGGGATGAACCCGTCCCATGAGGTACAATAGGCATAATGAGGACAAACCGTCGTTTTTACGCTGAAATGCGAAGGAGTGAATGACCCGTGAAACTGTTTCTGATGCTCGGCAGCATCAGCGGCTTTTTGTCCGTGGCGCTGGGAGCATTTGGCGCCCACGGCCTGAAGGGACGCCTGGACGAGTACTCGATGGGCGTCTTCCAGACAGGCGTGACCTACCAAACGACACACGCGCTGGCGATCATTCTCGTCGCCCTGCTGCTTAAATGGTATCCCGACTCTTCCGTTCTCAACTGGGCGGGCTGGTGTTTCGTCCTGGGAACGCTGATCTTCTCCGGCAGCCTGTATGCGCTGGGGATGAGCGGCATCAAGGTGCTGGGGGCGATTACCCCGATTGGCGGCGTGCTCTTCCTGATCGGCTGGGCCCTGCTCGCCGTCCACGCCTGGAAGGCTGTCTCCTGATCCCCTTGCCCATGCGGCAGAAACGCAGCAAAGCCGGGAACCAGGCACCTGGCACAGCGATTTTCCATATGGTGTAGGGTCACTACAACCGCAAAGGAGTGGAATCCGTGCCCAAGCCGCCCTCCTCCCGGCCCTCCTGCTATTACGGAATGCCTGACATGTACATGCAAATGGGGTACTTCCCCTTTCCCGCCCAGCCAGCCGCAGAGCCTTTCGCGCGGTTCGCCGCCATCCCCCATGTCGCGGTAATGGCGGCGCAATGCCGCTACTATCTGGGGCAAACGGAAAAAATGCCGATTGGGGAAGGCACCCCCTGCTGCGGCGCTCTGGTCAACCCCGACGATTCCGGCGTGCAGCTGCACATCCAGGAATACTTCATCACAAACTGCAGCAGCCAACCTTTGGAAGCGCAAGTTTGGTTCGGACGAACCGGGGCCATCCCCGGCGCCAAAACCTCTGCGCAGATCTCGCCCGGATTTGTCCGGCTTGCAGGCTGTCCTCCCGCGCAAGGAAAAATTCTCTTCTCCTCCGCTGCCTCCGAAACTCCTCCTTCAAGCGTAGCCGTTTCCACACAGCTTCTGCCCCCGCTGACAACCTCCGTATTCGAGAAAAACGGCCACTGGATTCTCGATCCCGGCACGGCCATGATGGTTTTCCTGCATGCCGCGGATGTGCGCGAAAACGGCAAGAACGAGTGCCTGTTTGCCGCCGCGTGGTGGGAGTTGCCGGTGTTCAGATAAATTCGCACAACCCGGATGCTCCCACCAGCGGTTGAATCCCTCAACGCGGCTGCAACCCCCCCTCCTGATACACCACTTTTCCGTCCATGATGGTGATGCACACGCGGCAAGCGGGGATTTGCTCAACGGGAATGGCAAACAGATTTTTTTCCAGCACTACAATGTCCGCCAACTTCCCCGGCTCCAACGTCCCCAGCTCCCGCTCCCGAAAGGCGCCGTAGGCAGACCCGTACGTGTAGGCCCGCAGCGCTTCGGCAAGCGTGATCCTCTCCTCGGGATTCCATCCTTCTACCGGCAAGCCGTCGTAGTGCCTGCGGGTCACCGCCCGATAGATTTCATCGAGCGGATTCAGCCTCACGACCGGATAGTCGCTGCCAAACGCCAGGCGCGCACCGCTGTCCATCAGGGTGCGGATCATCCAGGTATACCGCTCCCGTTCACCCCTGAAGCGGCCAAGGTACTCGTTGTCTGCCTGAGACGCCGCTGCCATGTGTTCCGGCTGCATGGAAGCGATAACCTGAAGTTCCCGGAAGCGGGGAATGTCGTCCGGATGAATTACTTCGATGTGTTCAATCGTATGGCGGGAATCTCTCACGCCGTTTGCCTTCCGCGCCGCTTCGTAACAGTCAAGGCCGAGGCGCACCGCCCCGTCACCGCAGGCGTGCAGCCTGACGCGAAATCCTTCCCGGTCCGCTTCCACCACCCATTTTTTCACGATATCTGCAGGGATCAGGGTATCGCCTCTGGTATCCGGACGATCGGAGTACGGTTCGAGCAAATAGGCGGTATACGTGGTCGGCACGCCGTCCAGAAACTGTTTCAAACCGGAGAACATCAGCTTTTCGGAGCGGTATTTCTCCCGCAATTTGCGCGGCCGGTCCAACTGTCCGTCAAGCGCGCTGAGAAAGTGAATCCGCGCCGTCAATTTTCCCTCCCGCTCATACGTCTCATACAGTTCCAGATCGCCGAATTCCAAGCCCGGCAATGGAAACATGTCGTGCACAGAGGTGATCCCCAGCTGGGCCGCCTGCTCCAGGAAACGCTGCAGCATCTGGTTTCTTTGCTCAAACGAAAAGTGAAAAGCTTCTTTTGCCAATCCCATCGCCGTTTCGTACAAAAAACCTGTCGGTTCTCCCTGATCATCCCTCACGATTTTCCCAAATGGCGGGTCCGGGGTGTCGCGGGTGATCCCACACAGCTCCAATGCCTTGCTGTTCACCCATGCTCCATGGCATTCCGCATTGAAGAGGAATACCGGCCGGTCCGGAACCACCCTGTCCAGCGACCTGCGATTGGGCAGCTTCTTTTCTTTCCAGAAGACGTGATACCAGCCAAAGCCGATTACCCAGGGATCGTCAGACCGGCTTTCGGCAAACTGGCCCACCATCCTGGCAGCCTCTTCCTCGGACCGGGCAGTCCACAGCGACACGCTGTGCTGGGACAGGCTGCCGATCAGCAAATGAATGTGAAAGTCGTGAAATCCCGGCATGATCATGCGCTCGCCCAATTGATACACCTTCGTCACCGGTCCGATGAGCGGCTTTATATCAGCAAATGAACCGACTGCGACAATCTTGTTTTCGCGAATGGCGACAGCCCCTGGTAGCGGCTTGTCATCCAGACCGGTAAACACCGCGTCGCTTGCCAGGACGATATCAGCTTGATTCATCTCTTTTTTTCCTCCCTTTGTGATCACGCGAAGTTTCGCATGAGGTGCCGGATTGACTTCCTTTGAAGCGGCAGTTTGCAAGATTCGGCTGCATTTACTGACTTTGCTTGTTCTCGTTCCAAATCCGGTCGTATACCTGAACCGCATCGCCCAAATCTTTGGCATATTGGCCCTGTTCCAACGATGACGACGGAAAGTCCCGTGATCATGCCGGTCTTGCCCGGCGTCGTCCGCTCATTCGGCCAGAATCAACCCGGCCAGCAAAAATCTTGACCCCGTAAAGAAGAACGGAGTCAATTCATCCAGGATATCCTTGTTGAGAACAAATGTGTATCCCCAGTCCACTATTCTAATTTGATTTCCGACCAGATGCGGTCAAACTCCACTGCCGCCTGACCGAGGTCGATCAAGTATTCCCCCTTGGCCAATTCCTCGCTCGGCGGATATACGGCCGGGTCTTCCAGAATCTCCTTGTCAATCAGTTCGTGGGCCGCGATATTCGGGTTGGCGTAGGGGAAATCCTTGGAAATTTCCGCGCTGATCTCCGGCCGCAGGATGAAGTTGATGAATTCTTCCGCAAGTCGCTTGTTCTTGGCTCCCTTGGGAATTACAAAGTTGTCCTGCCACAACTGCATGCCTTCCTTGGGCAGAACGGTCTTGACAGCAGGATTTTCCCGTCTGGCCAGAGAGGCTTCCGCGCCCCAGACGACGCCTACCGTGGCTTCTCCCGTGGCGAGCATCGTCTTCGGGCTGTCGCTGTCAAACGCCTTGATGTTTGGCTTCAGTTCGATCAGCATCTGCCTCGTCTTCTCCAGCACTTGCGGGTCCGTTTCGCTCATCGACTTGCCCTGCAGCTTGTTGGCAATTCCGATCAGCGTGCGGGAATCGTCGAGGACGACCAGCGAGTTTCTCAACTCCGGCCTCCACAAATCCCGGTAGCTTTCAATGGGAACCTTGACCTTGTCGGTGTTGACGGCAATCACCACATTTCCCCACATGTACGGGACGGAGAGCTTCCCTTCAGGGTCAAACGGTTTGTTCAAAAACTCCGCACCGATATTCTTTATATTGGGAATATGGGAGAAGTCGATCTCTTCCAGCAAGCCCTGTTTTCGCATCAGATCGACCATGTAGTCGCTGGCCACGGCGATGTCGTAGTTGCCGCTTGAAACAGACAGCTTTGCCAGCATTTCTTCATTGGAGGAATAGGTGCTGTAGTTCAGCTTCACCTTGTATTCTTCTTCAAACTTTTGAATCACGCTTGCCGGCAAATACTCGGACCAATTGAAGACGTTCAATTCTCCCGAAAGTTCACCCCCGGCGCTTTGGCTTTCCTCCGCCTGACCAGGCGAAGATGTGGATGTGGCGGGCGATGTGCCATCCCCGGAGCAAGCGGCCAGGATGCCGGCCGCCAGCAAGATCGCCGCGAAAAACGACTCCCTGCCTTTGCTCCTCTTTCTTTCCCGTTTTTGGCGCGTTTCCAACCTGTTCAATGCGCGACCCCCCTTGTATTTTTTCTGCGACACCCCAAGGTTGCAACAAACATGCCAAACTTTTCCAAAACACTCTTCCCGAGTGAAAAAGGACTTTTTCTAAAAAGAGAGAATTGAAGGAATAATTTAAAATCATTACCAAGCATTATAAGCCGCAACCGCGCTTTCGGAGGTGTTCTGATGAGTCTGCTGCGAGAAATCCAACAGACCGCGCAACAGGTGGCGGAAGCCATTTCAGCCGTACTGCAGATCGAAGCGGAGATCGTGGATGACGAGATGACGGTGATTGCCGGTACCGGAAAATACAAGGAGCGAATCAACCAGAAGGAGGAAGGAGGGCAGATCGAAGCGGGGTATCTGTACGGGCGGGTGCTCAAGACCAACCAGCCGTACTTCGTGGAGGACGCCCGCAACGACCCCTCGTACGACCCGTCCGTGCTGAGCGGACAGACGGAAGAGCTGGCAGAACTGTGCACGCCGATTCATTACAACGGTTTTGTGATCGGCGTCATCGGGCTGGTCGCCTTCAATGACGAACAGCTCCGCATGCTGGTCAACAACAAGTTGGTGCTGCTCAATTTCCTGCAGCGCATGTCCGAATTGCTGACCAGCAAGATCGCGGAACAAGAAGCGTTGAACAACTGGATCAAGGCGACAAAAAAGCTGGAGGTTTTGATCAACTCCATTCACGAAGGGGTGATCGCCATCGACGAAAACGGCATTATCACCACCTGCAACCAAACGGCGCAGCAGTTGATCCAGCTGGACCAAAAGGCGCTGATCGGCAAAAACATTGAGGAAATCTGGCCCAATACGCCGATGAAAAACGTGATTCTCACCGGGAAGGGATACATCGAACAGGAAGAGCGCTACCAGCTTGCCGGGCATGAAATGCATCTCATCGTCACCGCCCGCCCGATCAAGGTGAATGAACAGGTAATCGGGGTGGTGGCCACCTTCCGCCGCATGGCCGACGCGCGCAGGCTTGCCTATGAGCTGACCAGCGAACCGAAAAATCTCTATTTCAGCGAAATTTATGGACAAAGCCGCGCCCTCGCCGTCGTCAAGAAACAGGCGGAGCAGGTGGCAAAAGGCACGGCGAGCATTCTCATCACCGGCGAAAGCGGGACGGGAAAGAGCATGCTGGCCGCCGCCATCCACTCGGCCAGTTCCCGCCGCAACGGTCCGTTCATCACCGTCAATTGCGGCGCGATCCCGGAGACGCTGTTGGAAAGCGAACTGTTCGGGTATGCCGGGGGAGCGTTTACGGGAGCCCGGCGCGAAGGGAAAGCGGGCAAGTTTGAACTGGCCGACGGCGGCACCATTTTTCTCGATGAGATCGGCGATCTGCCTCTGCACTTGCAGGTAAAGCTGCTTCACGTGCTGCAGACCAAACAGGTGGAACGGGTCGGGTCCAACCAGCCGATTCCCGTCGACATCCGGGTCATTTCCGCGACCAACAAAAACCTGGAGGAAATGGTGCGCACAAAGGAGTTTCGCGAAGATTTGTACTTCCGTTTGAACGTCATCCCGCTGCACATGCCGTCCCTGGCGGAGCGTGCCGAAGACATTCCCCTGCTGATGGACCATTTTCTCGCCCGCTTTTGTGAGAAAGCCAACCAGATTCCGCTGCAATTCAGCCAGGAGGTGAAAGAAGCGTTTATCCGCTATTCCTGGCCCGGCAATGTGCGGGAGTTGGAAAACGCGATCGAGTACGCGGTAAACATGACGACCTCGCCGGTGATTGAAATGGACAGCATCCCTCCCCGCATACGGGAGTCGTTCCGCCCGCGCATTTCCGAAACGGCGGAGCGGCAGAATCTGTCGCTGAAAGACCTGCTGCAACAGTACGAACGCCAGATCCTGCAAGAAATGCTGGAACGGTACGGCCATACGCTGGAGGCAAAGCGGATCATCGCCGCCAAGCTGGGAATCGGACTGGCCACGCTGTACCGCAAGATCGACGATTACAAACTGCTGCAAACTTCTCAAAAACAATAAAATTTTCTAAATATAGAGAATTATCAACCTAAATTTTGCGGCTGGTTTTTGTCATTATAAACACTATTTATTGGCACAAAACTTGCTATTCGAAAATATGAATAAACTTGCATCTGGAGGGAATTGAATGTCAGAAACCATGGTTGAGCTGCTCAACGTGATGAAAAGATTTGACCAGCACACGGTTGTGAACCGGCTGTCGCTTTCCATCCGCAAAGGCGAGTTCATCACCCTGCTTGGGCCGAGCGGCTGCGGCAAAACGACGACACTGCGCATGATCGCCGGCTTTGATGAGCCAACCTCCGGCGATATCCTGCTGGACGGCGAACCGGTTCAGGGTCGCCCGCCCTACGAACGCGACGTGAATACCGTGTTTCAAAGCTATGCGCTGTTCCCTCACCTGAATGCCTATGATAACGTGGCGTTCGGCTTGCGCGTGAAAAAAGTGCCCAAGGCGGCGATCGAAGAACGGGTCAGACAGGCGTTGCGGCTGGTGCAACTGGAAGATTACGCCAAGCGAAAGCCCGACCAGCTGAGCGGCGGGCAGAAGCAGCGGATTGCCATCGCCCGCGCACTGGTGAACAATCCCAAGGTGCTTCTGCTGGATGAACCGTTGGGCGCCCTGGACCAGAAGCTGCGCAAGCAAATGCAGGTGGAACTGAAGCATCTGCAAAAGCAGCTGGGCATCACGTTCATTTTCGTCACGCACGACCAGGAAGAGGCGCTGACGATGTCCGACCGGATCGCCGTGATGAACAAGGGCGTCCTGGAGCAAGTGGGCACCCCCGAGGAAATCTACGAGCAGCCTGCCACCCGGTTCGTCGCGGAATTTATCGGAGAAACCAACCTGTTGACGGGTACCGTGCGCCTGTGTGACAACCGGCGCCTGGTGGTCGATTGCGACGGCATCCAGGTTGCTGCCGTTTCCCGCACGCAAATTCCCGAAAATGAGAAAGTGACCATTGCAATCCGTCCGGAGAAATCGAAGCTGTCGCTGGATCCGTCCGCCGATGCAGGAGTGGTGCAGCTGTCCGCCCGGTTGACGGAGCGGATTTACTGCGGCGGCATGACCAAAACCATCGTATCCCTCCCCGGCGGAAAACAGTTTGTCGCGCTGGAAAAGACGGATCAGCTACTTCCCGTCGTCGAAGGCGATGAGCTGTTCGTCAGCTGGAATCCCGAGCATGGGGTGGTGCTAACCCGATGAAGAGCATGACCGAACCGGCCGCCGCGAACCGGTCCGTCGCCGCACAAGCGAAGAAAAGGCGAAAAAAAGAAGCAAGCACGTTCTGGACGGTCGGCCCCGTCACCATCTGGATGATCATTTTCTTTCTGTTGCCGCTTTTGTTGGTCCTGGGAGTCAGCTTTTTTACGCGCAGCGTGTTCGGCGGCATTCAACCTCCGCTGACGCTCGAAAACTACGTCCGTTTTTTTGATCCGCTCTACTTTAAAATCTTGTGGATCTCCTGCGTACTCGCTTTTACGACGACAGTGATCTGTCTCGTCATCGGGTATCCGTTTGCCGGCATCATCGCCCGCGCTCCCGCAAAATATCGCAATATTCTGCTGCTTTTGATCATCGTCCCGTTTTGGACAAACTCGCTCATCCGCACATACGCGTGGATCGTCCTGCTCCGAACGGAGGGCGTCATCAACACGGTTCTTCTAAAACTCGGACTGATCGACCAGCCGCTGGAGCTGCTCTACAACGAAACAGCCGTGCTGATCGGCCTGGTCTACACGATGTTGCCATTTATGATTCTGCCGCTGTACGCCTCGATTGAAAAGCTGGACAGATCGCTTCTGGAGGCCGCTGCCGATCTCGGCGCCAACTCCCGTCAGATCTTCTGGCGGGTCACGCTTCCGCTGACCATGCCGGGGATTATGGCAGGATCGCTGTTGGTCTTCATCCCTTCGCTCGGTTTGTTCTTCATCCCCGACCTGATGGGAGGCAGCAAGACCGTCCTGATTGGCAACCTGATCAAAAACCAGTTCCTGACCGCCCGCGACTGGCCGTTCGGCTCCGCCAGCTCGATCATTCTGATGGCGCTCACGCTCTTGTTCATCACCATCTACATTTTCATCACCAAGGACAAGCAAGGAAAGGGGCTGGTGTAGGATGCGGTCCTGGGTTGGGCAAAAGTTTTCCATTTTCTATGCGTCGCTTGTCTACCTGTATCTCTACCTGCCGATTGCCATCCTGATCCTGTACTCCTTCAACAAGTCGAAACTGAATGCCGTATGGACAGGGTTTACCGTGGACTGGTACTTCCAGCTGTTTCAAAACCGCGATGTGCTGGAGGCCATGCAAACGTCGCTCATCGTCGCCGCGGCCAGCACGATTGCCTCGACCATGATCGGCACGCTGGCGGCAGTCGGTCTGTACCGCTACCATTTTCGCGGAAAAACCGCGCTGGACGCGATGCTTTACCTGCCGATCGTCATTCCGGAAATCGTCATGGGCATCTCGCTGCTCGCGCTGTTCTCCATGCTGAAATTGCCGCTTGGCTACTTCAGCCTGATCGCCGCGCACATAACGTTCTCCGTGCCGTTCGTCATCGTGGTGGTGCGGGCGAGGCTGGCCGGTTTTGACAGGAGCATCGAGGAGGCGGCGATGGACCTTGGCGCCACGCCCTGGCAGACGTTTGTCAAAGTGACCATTCCCGTGATCGCCCCGGGAATTTTGGCCAGTGCCCTGCTGGCGTTTACGCTGTCCATCGACGATGTCATCATCAGCTTTTTCGTGGCCGGGCCGGCAAGCACGACGCTTCCTCTAAAAATCTTTTCCATGGTGAAATTCGGCGTCACTCCGGAAATTAACGCCCTGTCCACGCTGATGCTTGTTGTCACGCTGTTTATCGTCGTCATGGCGGAACGGATCCGCATGCGAAAAAGCGAGTAATGCCAATTGAATAAAAAGACCAAATGATGGGGGGATTTTCATGATGAGAGGTTGGAAGTGGTTTTTAACTGGTTTCACCGCGCTGAGCCTGGCGGCGGTTGGCTGCGGTTCGCCGCCGGCTGCGCAAGGCGGAGGCGAAAACGGGCTTGACGCAGAGCTCAACGTCTTCAACTGGTCGGAGTATATCCCGGATTCCGTCATCAAAAAATTCGAGGAACGCTACGGCGTCAAGGTGAACTACAGCACCTTCTCCTCCAATGAGGAAATGCTGGCCAAGCTCTCGGCCGGAGGCGGCATTTACGACCTCACTATGGCCAGCGACTACTTCATCCAGCCGATGGTGGCGCAAGGGTTGATTCAGGAAATCGACCTGAACAACATTCCCAACTTCAAGAACCTGGCCCCGGATTACGTTAACAAGGATCACGATCCCGGCAACAAGTACAGCGTCCCCTTCATGGGCAACACCGTCTCGCTCGGGTACAATCCGGACGTCATCAAGACGGAGCTTTCCAGCTACAACGATCTGTGGAAGCCGGAACTGAAAGGGCAAATCGTCATGGTAGACGACCCGCGCTTTATTCTCGGCATGGTGCTGAAGTCGCTGGGCTACTCCGGCAACGACACGGATCCCGCCCACCTGGAGGAAGCGAAGGAAAAAATGCTGAAGCTGATGCCCAACATCAAGGCATTTGACAGCGACAGCCCGAAGACGCTTCTGGCCAACGGAGAAGTGAACATCGCCTACGTCTGGGGACCGGAGATCGCCTTGGCCCAGCGGGAAAAACCGCAGATCAAGCCAGTGCTGCCGAAGGAAGGCTTGATGATTACCTTCGACAACTTTGTCATCCCGGCCGGTGCGAAACACAAGAAGACGGCCGAAGCCTTCATCAACTTCATCCTGGAACCGGAAATCAGTGCGGAAATCGCCGAGGCCTTCCCGTACATCAATCCGAACCAGGAAGCCCGCAAGCTGATCGACAAGGAGATTCTGGAAAACGTCGCCATCTATCCGCCGCCGGAAGAGATGGCACGCATCGAAACCATCGCCGACATCGGAGAGGCGGTAACGCTGTACGACCGCATCTGGTCGGAAGTGAAAAGTTCGCAGTAAGCTTTTTAAGAAAGAGAAAAGCCCGAGGAACCCCTCGGGCTTTTCTCATGGACGGGAAGCCTGACAGCGGCGGGAAGGCGATGCAAATTTCATTTTCCTCTTCCGCCTTCCCTTCCGGCGATCCCATCCGTCGGCTTATTTTGCCGCCACCTTGGCCTCTTTGGAAAGCTGGGCCACGCCCTCTTCGATGCAGGCCAGCACGTAGTCGATCTGTTCGTAGGTAATCACCGCAGGCGGTTCGATGCGGATTACAGTCGCGTTGTTGAGCGTGCCGCCGACGAGGATTTTCTTGCCGAACAGCATTTTCGCGAGGCTGTACCCCAGACTGTTGGACGCGAACTCCATGCCGATCAGCAGGCCCTTTCCGCGTACGTCCACCATGACTTCAGAGTACTGCTGCTGAATCTCCTTGAGCCGGGCAAGAATGTAATCGCCCTTTTCCTGAGCCATCTTGGGAATGCCGTCTTCCAGAATCGTCTTGATCCCGGCAATCGCGCCGGCGCAGCACAGCGGGTTGCCGCCAAACGTGGAAGAGCCGAGAATGAACGGGTTTTCCTCCATTTTGCTCCACCATTTGCGTTTGGCCACCATGGCGGCGATCGGCATTACCCCTCCGCCGAAAGCCTTGCCCAGCGTCATAATGTCCGGCACGACATTCCAGTGGTCGACGCCAAACAGCTTGCCGGTCCGGCCCATGCCCGTCTGCACTTCGTCCACGATCAGCAGGCACTCATACTTGTCGCAGATTTGGCGCAGGCGCGGCAGATAATCGTCCGGCGGAATGTTCACGCCGCCTTCTCCCTGTATCGGTTCGACGATCACGCCGGCGACCGTCTCCCCGGTGTTGATCAGCGTGCGAATCGCCTGCTCCACGGCATCCGCGTCGCCGTACGGCACATGCTGGAAGCCGGGCACAAGCGGCAGGTACGGCTCGCGGAAAACGGCCTTGCCCGATGCCGAAAGCGATCCGAACGTCTTGCCGTGAAACCCTTTTTCCGTGGAGATGAAGTACTTTTTCCCGGTGGCCAGTCTCGCCAGCTTCAAGGCCATCTCGTTGGCCTCCGTCCCGCAGTTGACCAGGTAGGAGTGCTGCAGATCGCCGGGTGTGATGTAGGCAACCAGCTTGGACAGGTAACCGCGCAGCGGATCCACCATCTCCTGGCTGTGCAGCGCATACCGCTTGAGTTGCGCCTGAACCGCTTTCACCACTTTGGGATGGCGGTGCCCAAGCAGGTAGACCCCGTAGCCGCCGAGACAGTCGATGTACTCGTCGCCCATCGTGTCGCGGAATACGGCGCCTTCGTCCTCCCATTCCACCACCGAATAGTCATGGGACACTGACTTGCGGTGTGACAAAATGGCCTTGGTCACGTAATGGGTGAAGTTGTCGATGGAGTCGGATACGATCTTTTTCTTCTGCTCGATCGTAAGCGTCTCGCTCTCGATAAACCCCAACACTTCTTCTGCCAACTGCAATGCTTCTTCTCTCGACTTCCGTTCCAATCCCTCATCATCCTCTCCCATGGTATTCAATGGCTTAAATTAGCAATTCCCGTGCCATGGGGAGAACGCGAGGTTGCCGCCGCCAACATGCGCCGCACAAGGCCAAAAAAGGCTTTTTTTCACACATCAGAAGAAAAGCATGCATGCGATTGAGAATTTATTCCCAGTTGTGAGAAAAACTTCGTTTGTTGCCGTTGCCCGCAAAAAAAGACTGCCGAAAACGATCGGCAGTCCGAAATCCCCAACTGTGAGCAGAATCCAGCAATTTTATCCTCTTGGCCCGTCCATGGCGCGCAAGGCTCCCCTCACACGGCGGCGCTTTTGTCTGGCTGGGACTCAAGCCGCTGACGGCTCAACGCCGCCGCTTTTCTGCCGTGAAGTCCATAGTAGAGGAAGATGGACAGCAAGACGACCGCGGCCAGAATCAAGTACATGCCGCGGAACTGAACGTGCGGAATCAACAAGCCGATCAGGTACGGCCCGATCCCCATGCCGCCGTCCAGGCAAATGAAAAAGGTCGAGGTCGCCAGTCCAACCCGATGGCGCGGTGACACTTTCACGGCGATCGCCTGTGCGGACGACATCAGCGTGCCGAATCCGAGGGCCGTCAGCGCCCCGGCAGCAAGCAGGATGAGGCCGCTGTGAGCCAGTCCAATGACCGCAAGACTGAACGCAAAGATCAAAATGGCCGGATACATCACGATGTTGTCGCCTTTCCGGTCGAGCAGCCGGCCGGCAAACGGTCTGGCGAGAAACAGGAATAAGGCATAGACCATGAAGAAATAGCCGGCTGCCTGCTGCAAACCGATCTCCATGGCGTACGAATTGAGGAACGATACGATGCTGGAGTAGCCGATCCCCATGAGAATCATGACGAAGGCGATCGGCAACGCACGGATCTCGATAAAATCGCCGACCGACCATCCTTTGATCATGCGTTGGCGCTGTTCCTTCGTGAGCTGCAATTCGGGAATTTTGCAGAACAGCATGATGACAAGGCTCACCAGCGTAAATCCCGTGCAGGCGGCAAATACCATTTCATAATTGTACTTATGCGCGAGATAGATGCCGAGAAAGGGCCCGACCGCCGTGGCGCAGGTGGAGCTGAGCGAGTAGTATCCCGTGCCCTCCCCGCGGCGTTCATCCGGGATGAGTCCCATGACGGCCGTCGCCATGGCGGTATTGACAGCGCCAAAAGCTGCTCCGTGCAGGAAACGCACAAGAAGCAGCAGGTTGACATCGGTGACGGGAAAATACAGCAATGTGATCAGCGTATAGGCAATCAGGCTGCTGAGCAACAGCCTTTTGCGTCCGATCACTTCGAGGTATTTCCCGGCCAGAAGCCGCGAAAATACCGCAGCGAGGATAAACAAACTGGAGGCAAGTCCCGCCTTGCTCTGGGATGCCTGAAATTGCTCCACGGCATAGACGGCCATGATCGTCATCAAAAGGTAGAACAAAAGTCCGCCGAAAAAGTTGGATGCAGAGAGCAGGATAAAATCTTTGGTCCACAATCGCGGTTTGCTCATAATGCGTATCCCCATACTGTGAAAATAATCTGCATAACTTTCATGGTACTCCCCGTTCATTTTCACTGTCAATCAAAAGTGACAAATTGGTGTCAATTGCCGGTGAAAATGTCATCGCTCCCGCTTTCGGGGCATGCAGGAGTACGCACAAAAAACAGACCAGGATTCGCTTGCACTTAGCAGATGTCCGGTCTGTTTTTCCCCCGAATCATGGGGGTCACTTCACGTGATCGAACCTCACTTCTGTCTGTGCCTCAAATTGATTGTAAGAGGCGACAATCCACAATTCACCGTCAAACCCTTCCTTTTTCCAACGAAACCGGAACCCTCCCCAATCGTTTTCCGGGTCATCATCGTCAAGGGCAGAACCCTTGTATCTCAATTCCCAGCCCAATTGGGACAGTTTTGTCAGGTACAACGCATAGAGAGCTTCCACATGATTCCCTTTGATCACATATTCATGTTCAGCCGCCTGCACCCCCTTGAAAAGGGGAAAGCCTTCGTATTGTTCGGGAATAAAGGACATTCCCTTGTACGGATCGACCTCTTCCATTTCCCTGCTGAAAAGAAGAACAAGGACAGCCAACAGACAAATGATCAAACCCAAGCCAAACCATTTTCTCATGCCCACCTCATAAAATTCTTGCGATTGCAAGCCAAAAAACAGATTACCTTATCCTAACACAAAAACTATTTACCGGAAACAAAAAAGAAAACCCGCCGACAAGGGCAGGTTTGTGCCGTCCTCATTCAACCGCGCGTTTCCAAAGGCTCGCTGCCGGCCGCATCCAGCACAAAAGCGGCGATTCCGCGCACATCTTCAATAGAAAAACAAGGCACTGCCAGGCGCTCTTCCTGTCTCCAGCAAATCGCGCCAACCACGCGGGAAAGCGACGACAGCAACTTGCGGTCATTCTCGCCGCGGACCAGCACCAGCTTCGGATAGGCCTCCCGCTTGAATCCCTCGACCAGCACGAGGTCGGCTCCCGCCTGCCCCATGCGCTCGACAAGCCGGGACAGCGAAAGCGGGCGACGCTCGAAAATGGCGGTCTGGCTTTGGGACGTAACCGCCACCAGCGAAGCCCCTGCCTCCTGGAAACGCCAACTGTCTTTTCCCGGCTGGTCCAGGCTGAGCTCATGGCCGCCGTCGTGCTTGACGACGCCCACGCGAAAACCTTTCTCTTCCAAAAGCGGAATCAATTTGGTCAGAAGCGTCGTCTTGCCGCTGTTGGAATAACCGACGAACTGCATGACTCTTGGCCGCTTAACCATGCCGCTACCCCCTCGGCTGCCAGCCAGGGGCAGCATGCACCAGCACATCCACCATTTCGCCCGCCTGCTTCCCCCGGCCGCCCGGCGGAATCACTATCAAACATTCGCTGTCTTTCAGCGTTCCCAGATTGCCTGCCTTGTCATTCAAATCGGGCATTGCCACAAGCATGCCGTCCTCCTGGGTAAGCCTGCCGCGCAGATAGCGGGGATGAGGACATGGTTTGGCAAAAGACGTTCCCAGCCGCGCCTTGATGATGCGGTGTCCCGCCTCCTTAGTTCCCGCAAGCCGGGACAACGCCGGGCGGGCGAACAGTTCAAACCCGACGAAGCAGGCGGCCGGATTGCCGGAGAGGGCCAGTACAGGCTTGCCGGAAAGCAACAGGGCGGTTGTCGGGCTGCCCGGGCGCATGGCGATCTTGTTAAATAAAACCTGCACCTCCGCTTCCACGGCAAGCGCGGCGATTACATCAAAGTCGCCCACGGATACGCCGCCGCTGCTGACCAGCAAATCCACTTCCCGGGCGTAGGCGGCCAACGTCCTTTTCGCTTCTGCCGGATCATCCGGCAGCACCGGCAACGTCACCGGAATGCCGCCCGCATCGGCAATCAGGGCGGACAGCATGGGGGTGTTGCTGTTGCGGATCTTGCCCGGCGCAAGCGGCTGGTCGACCGGCAACAGTTCCATCCCCGTCGCCAACAGACCGACGCGCGGCTTGCGGATGACCGGCACACGGGCATACCCGAAAGTGGCCAAAAGCGCAATCGTGCCCGCGTTGATCCGCTCACCGGCCTTTGCCACCACGCTGCCGGCCCGGATTTCCTCCCCCTGTCTGGACACGTTTTCTCCGGAACGCAGCTCCCGCTTCACCCCGACCCGATCAGAGACCAGGCCCGGATTTTCCGTCTGTTCAAACATGATGACCGCATCGGCGCCCTGCGGCATCATGGCACCCGTCATGATCCTCACCGCACAGCCCGCCGTGACGGGCACGCGCGGCACAGATCCCGCCGCGACGGTGTCCACGACCTGCAAATAAACCGGGCTGTCCGGGCTTGCGCCAAGCGTATCCGCGGCTCTGACGGCATAGCCGTCCAGCGGCGAACGGTCAAAAGGCGGCAGGTCACACGTGGCCGTCACGTCGCGAGCCAGGATTCTCCCGTACGCCTCGCCGATCTCTGCCTGTTCTTCCTCCAGTGTCGGCAAACTGCGCAACAGTCTCTGCAACGCCTCCTCCACGGAAATGATTTGTCGCGAAAAGCGCATCGTGCTGTTCCTCCTTCAGTGGTCATCGCCTGATCCATCTCGTACTCTTGCTTCGTACAGAAAAAAACCACCGGGAACCTTTCCCCTTGTCCGGTGGAAAAGAACGTGTTCCCAGTGGTTTTGACAGATTTCCTGTCAAACGACATCAACGTGTGCCGGAACGGGTGATTACCCGTATTGTCCCGCGGTGGACGAGGCCCGCTACTTATGCGACTCGGGATTCGTTTTAAACTTTTTCTCGATGTCCTGGTCGAATACAAAGATGGACATCCCAAAGTCGCGTTCGATGTCGATATCGACAAACAGATCGACGAAGTTTGCACCGAGAAATTCTTCCATCTCAACAGGACGGTTCTTGCGGTACATCTCCTTCACCATTTCCGTGCGTGCCTCTCGCAAGGTTTGCTTCCCATCTTCAGATGTGGCGATGAACTTTTCCACCGGGGAAAGATTGCCCGACATCTCGCAAATGGCCCAATTTTTGCAAAATGTGGTAGTAATCTTGCTTGGACCCTTCCCCATATGCCGCTTTCGGAAAGCTCTTACCAAATTGCTGAACTCCGCTTCGTATTTGTTCATCTTGGAAAGTCACCTTTTACCTTACATTCTTTACTAATGACTTTACCATTGATCAGCTTGCGATATCAACCGAGTTTTCTCTCCGTTTTGCCTCTTCCCGCAGTTTCTTGATATCCAGGCGGATGGCCAGAGAGATGATCAGGGCGACCACGAACATGGCGGAGAAGATCATCAAGGTCGTCGTGTAGCTTTGCGTGCTTTCATAAATCCAGGAGGTGATGATCGGACCGACAAGACCGGCTGCCGCCCAGGCCGTCAGGATGTAGCCGTGGATGGCCCCCAGCTGTTTCGTTCCGAACAGGTCCCCGATGTAGGCCGGAATCGAGGAGAATCCTCCGCCGTAGCAGGTCATGATGATAAACATGGCGATCATGAACAGCACCGGATTGCTCAGATACGGCAGCGCAAAGAACAGAATGGCCTGAATCAGGAAGAATGCGGTATACGTATTGGGACGGCCGATGTAGTCAGACAGGGATGCCCAGCCGATGCGTCCGCCGCCGTTGAACAACCCGTTCAAGCCTACCATCAGGGCAGCCATGGCTGCGCTCATGCCGATCATCTCCTGTGCCATCGGAGAAGCGAAGGAAATGATTGCAATACCGCAAGTCACGTTGATGAACAGCATCAGCCACAGCATGTAGAAACGGCGAGTCTTGACCGCTTCGTTTGCAGTGAGCTGCACCAGGTCTTTCTTGATCTGTTTTTTTCCTTCTCCCGCCGGGTCAGCGGTATACCCTGCCGGCAACCAGCCTTTTGGAGGCGGCGACAGATACTGGGCCGAAGAGAACATAATGACAAAATAAATGATACCCAAAGTGTAGAATGTGCCGGCAATTCCCACACTGTTAATCAGTGCGTTGATGATCGGGCTGGCAATCATCGACGCGAAACCAAAGCCCATGATGGCCAAACCCGTCGCCAAGCCGCGGCGGTCAGGGAACCACTTTACCAGCGTGGACACCGGGGTGATGTACCCAACCCCCAGACCGATTCCGCCGAGTACCCCGTAGCACAAGTAGAGAAGCGGCAAACTCTCCAGCTGGATGGCCAAACCGGAACCTGTCACGCCCACGCCAAAAAAGAGGGAAGCGAGAATCCCGGATTTGCGGGGACCGTGCTTTTCCACGTAATGGCCGAGAAACGCGGCCGACAAGCCGAGAAACAGAATGGCGATACTGAAGGTAAACTGCACATTGGTCAACCCCCAGCCAAACTGTTTCTCAATCGGTTTGGTAAAGACGCTCCAGGCGTAAACCGAACCGATCGAGATGTGAATCCCCACCGCTGATAACGCGATCAGCCAACGGTTTTTCACTTTTTGCTCCATAAGTTCCATCTTCCTTTCCTCTGTTTTAAAGTTAAGGGGCAGGTGCAAGTTTGCCCTTGAAAATAAGAAAAACTGCCGCGTCCATCCTTTTCCCGCAGGACATGACAAAGCCAGCGTGAAAAGAGATGAAACACAGCAGTTAATCATCAGCAGGATCGCTACATCAGCATCAACAGACAAGTGTTCATTCCACTTCAACGGGAAGAAAAGAACCGGCGACAGGAGCGCTATCCCGTGTCAATTTCTTCCCGCGTAACACATATTTATGGACATTTCGTGAATAAAGGACAAAACTTGTAAAAAATTCCCCTTTTGTATAGTATACTACCATGTAAGCGTTCTATCGACAACCGATTGTGACAAAAAAATTCACAATCCAACCAGTCGTTTTTTTTTTCACCACCAGAAGCAGGAGGTGGCGAACATGTCCGACTTGACCAAGACCATTCGCAGACCAGTGCTGAAGATTTCCGCGAACCGTCACGCTTGGGAAGAGGATGAAATTGTCACGGAATACCCGCTCACCATTTTCCTCAACGATGAGGAATTTGCCACCATCGTCTGCACTCCCGCCAATCTGGAAGAAATGACAATCGGCTTTTTGGCCGCGGAAGGCGCGATCAAAAGCTGTGCTGAGATCAAACAGCTCAGCATTGACGAGGCGCAGGGTCTCGCCTATGTGGATTTGCACCGGAAGACGATGATTCAGCAAAGCTTTTACTCCAAGCGGCGCATCACCTCGTGCTGCGGCAAAAGCAGACAATCCTTCTACTTCTTCAGCGACGCCCGCACGGCCAAGCCCGTGCAGACAACCATTACGGTAACTGCCGAACAGTGCATGCGCCTGATGGAAAAACTGCAATCCTCCTCGGAGATCCACCGGTTGACGGGAGGGGTTCACAATGCGGCTCTCTGCACTCCCGATGAAATCGTCCTGTTGTATTCGGACATCGGGCGCCACAACGCCCTGGATAAAATATACGGCGAATGCCTGCGCAAAAACCTCGCCACTTCAGACAAGATTCTCGTCTTCAGCGGAAGGATCTCTTCGGAAGTGCTGCTCAAGGCAGCCAAGATCGGAGCCGGCATCATCCTGTCCAAGTCCGCCCCGACCGAATTGGCGCTCAATCTGGCCGAAGAGTTAAACATCACGGCAGTAGGCTTTATCCGCGGCGGAAAGATGAACGTGTACACCCATCCCGAGCGCATTCAGCTCGACTAGTTGCAACATTCAAACATTTCTCCCGGACTCTGCCCTTACTTCCCTCCGTCCTGTTTTCTCCCTTCTTCCCTGGCCATTGCCAGGCGGTACTCCTCCGGTGTATTGGCGTTAAACACCGCCCAGTCGTCAATCAAACCCTCCGGCGTCTCCTTCACCTGCAACCGGGCCAGCGTGTCCATCAACCGCAGTTGTCCCTTCGCCAGTGCCTCTTCCCACGCCTGTTGCGTGCGCCTGTGGTACAGCGCGAAGAGCGGATGAAGCCTGTCCCGGACTTTTGCGGCGATGACATCCCAGCCGACCTCCTCTCGCGCAAATGCCAGCAACTTGTCGATGTGCGAACGGTTCAAAAACGGCAGGTCGCAGGAAAGGATCAGCAGCATCTCTTCCTCTCTCGCCCGAAACGCGGTCACCAATCCGCTGACAGGACCGGAAGATGGCACCAGGTCGGGCGTCACCCGCACATCGCCGTACCCCATCACTTCCCGCCGGACAAGCTCCGGGCTGTTGGAGACGACCAGGCAGGAAAGTCGGGAGGCCAGCACCTCTTTGACCAGTTCCCGGATGATTGTGCCGCCCCGCCACGGGAGCAGTTCTTTTGGCTGTCCCATCCGGCTGCTTTTGCCGCCGGCAAGAATTACCGCCGCAATGCTGTCCATGCTTCTCCTTTCTGCCCCCCGGCTCGTCCCTTGCCCTGGCAATCGCGCAACACGGCCTGCCAGCGGGTGAAATCGGTCAAACGAGGGGCAACCCTTTCACACGCTCAGTGAGAACAACAATTTTCTCCCTGATTTTTCCACCTTTACTTCCGGAAGGTATTTCAGCGCTTTCTGCACCCCGATGTAGGGACTGGAAAACTCCACGCCGTGTCTTTCCTTCAATTCCTCATACAAGTCCGCGAGTGTGAGCGCTGTCATCCGCTCCTGCAAAATTTCCTTCACATGTCTGGCCACTTCTTCGTAATCCTGGCGCACATGCGTTTTCCGGACTTTTATGGGCCGGTACATATCAAAGGGGAAGACTTCATCCGCCGCAACCACTTCCTGACAGCTGGCTTTTTCCAGCTCCCCTTCACTGTCAATTTCTCTGATCCTGTTCAACAACTGCCTGATTTCCTCGCCCAACTGCTTGTCCTGATCGACGTACTGCCGGCGCAGTGCCAATCGCTGATCCAACAATGCCCGTAATGTCATCTGCAATGCTTCCCGCTCGTTAAACATCGACTGCTGAACCCCTTTATTTAAATGATGATATACGGTGATGATATACAAAGTTCAACCTGGTCTTTCAAAATCCTTCTACTATTTCGCTATTTTGCAAACGATCAACAGGACCTCCGGACTTTTCCATATGGCAAAGCGCAAATCCCGATGGTCCTGTTTGTCTGGCCCGCAGGAATGCACCGCGCATTTCCCAAAAGGTTTGCGGGAACAGGCTTTCTTTCAAAAGCCGTCGTAAGCCGTTTGAAACATCTCGTTCAACAGCCACTGCTCGAGGGCGGCGGCGGTTTGCTGCCACTGTTCTTCCGGGGAAATGAGCGGCGAATTGTCCCCTTTTTGTCTGCCGTAGCTGCCGAATTGGGCGTGGTTGCCGCCTTCAATGCTCATGTAAACCGTATCGGGAGGCAAATACTTTTTTCCCTGTTCAAACCTTTCCCGATCCACCACCCCGTCCCGCGAGCCGAGCAGGGAGAGAACCGGCAGTTCGGATTCGCTGAGATCGCTGCGGCGGTCGGGATACGCCCCCAGCAAGAAAACTCCTTCGACCCGATCCGGATATTCCGAGGCAAACCGGGCCGCCATGGTACCGCCGAGGGAATGGCCGCCGATGATGAAAGATTCCTCGGGAAACTGCTCAATCAATTGATTGGCCTTCTCCACATCAAGCAGCGGCAGGTTGAACGGCATCCGGGCGATGAACACGCGATGCCCTTTTCCTGCCAGCAGCCTGGCCAACGGTGCGTAGCATTCCGCCTTGACGCGCGCTCCCGGATAAAAAATCAGGGAAGGTTCGTATCTTTCCCCTCCTTCAAACACAATCCACGTCGCCGTGTCCATCACGGTGATCCCGTTCCCGCCCCGCATCGCAGAAGCGGCGGCAGGGTCTGAAGGGTAGGGGCGCAGAGACCAGATTGCCGCGCAGAGCGCCACGAGCACCAGCAGGATGAGAAGCGACAGCCAGCTCCTGCGGATTCTGCTCATTTTGTTTCCTCTTTTCCGTTCCTTTTTCTGTCATCTGTAGTATTTGCCGATTTTTTGCCGTCATGTACGCACGACAGAAAAAATAGAGGACCGCGGACTGCCTTTTTCCTGCAAGCCGGTGCGCCTGGGCGGATGGGGCGGAATCATTCCGGAACGGACGCAAGTTTTTTCTTGCCAAAATGAGAAAAGGCTCCGCCTGGCGATTGGCGGAGCCTTGCATGGCTTCGATTGCCGGCAGGATTTGCGCGCAGTGGCCGCATCGCGCCTGCCGCCGACGAAAGCGTTTGACAACTATTCTTTTTTGAACCGCGTTTTCCATTCCAGACAGCCTTGTTGCCAGGTGCAAGCTGCCCGTGCCGCCGAAAACCGTCCGCGGCTTTCGCACATCTTTTTAACGCAGGCGGCTGACAAACCGCTCCATGCGTTCCAGCGCCTTTTTCAGCTGTTCCAGCGAAGTGGCGTACGAGCAGCGGATGTGCCCCTCGCCGCTTTCGCCAAACACGCCGCCCGGCACCACGGCCACCTTTTCTTCCATCAAAAGCCTTTCCGCAAACTCGCTTGCGCTCAGTCCGGTGGAAGCGATGGACGGGAAGGCGTAGAAGGCGCCCTCCGGTTCGTGGCAGTCCAGTCCGATTTGCCGGAAGCCGTCGACCACGAAATTGCGCCGCTGCCGGTAGCTTTCCACCATCCGCTCCATGTCCGCCATGCCGTGGCGCAAGGCTTCCAACGCGGCCATCTGCGCCATCGTCGGCGCGCACAGCATCGTGTACTGGTGAATTTTCAGCATGCCGGAGAGCAGATCCGGTTCGGCACAGACGTAACCGAGCCGCCAACCGGTCATGGCAAACGCCTTGGAGAAGCCGGAGATGAGGATTGTCCGCTCCTTCATCCCTGGCAGGGCGGCAACGCTCTCGTGCATCCGTCCGTAGGTCAGTTCGGCGTAGATCTCGTCGGAGATGACGAGCAGGTCGTGCTTTTCCAGAATGGGCTGCAGGGCCTTCCACTCCTCGGCCCTCATCGTGGCGCCGGTCGGGTTGTTGGGGTAGCAGAAGATGATCGCCTTGGTGCGCGGCGTGATCTTTTGTTCAAACTCCTGCGGGGTCAGCTTGAAGTTGTTTTCCATCGCCGTCTTCAGAAACACAGGGACGCCGCCGGCCAGGCGGATCACCGGTTCATAGGAGACGTAACAGGGCTCCACGACCAGCACCTCATCCCCCGGATTGAGGATTGCCCGCAAAGCCAGGTCGATCGCTTCGCTGGCGCCGACCGTCAGGAGAATCTCGTTTTCCGGATTGTAGCTGACGGAAAAACGCTTTTCCAGATATTTTTGGATCTCGACACGCAGCTCCAGCATGCCCGCGTTGGAGGTATATGCCGTATACCCGCGTTCCAGCGAGGAGATGGAGGCTTCCCGCATCCGCCAGGGCGTGACGAAATCCGGTTCCCCGACGCCCAGCGAGATGACGCCTTCCATCGATGCCGCCAGGTCGAAAAAGCGGCGGATCCCCGATGGCTTCAAGGCGGCAACCGTAGATGACAAGCGGCTTCTGACTGACAATTGCTGCGTACTCACGGAGTTATCACCATCCTGTGGTCTTCATCGCGGTCTTCCAGCAGAATCCCGTCGTGTTTGTAGCGTTTCAAGATAAAGTGCGTCGCCGTGGAGACGACGGAATCGAGCGTGGCCAGCTTTTGCGAGACAAACGAAGCAACCTCGCGCATCGTCTTTCCTTCCAGCACGACGGACAGGTCGTAGCTGGCGCCGGACATCAGGTAGACGGCCTTCACTTCCGGAAAGCGGCAGATGCGCTCCGCCACCTCGTCAAAGCCGACGTCGCGCTTGGGTGTCACCTTCACATCAATCATGGCGGTGACCTCCGGCTGATCCTCCACCCGCTCCCAGTTAATCAGGGCCGGGTACTTGACGATCACCCTTTCTTCCTCCAGAGCGGCGATCGTCCGCTCCACCGCTTCGGTCGGTTCACCCAGCAATTTGCCGAGTTGTTCAGCGCTTTGCCTGCCGTCTTCTTCCAGCAGGCGCAGCAACTCCAGCTGCTTTTGCCGATCCATTCTCTACCACTCCCATCCTCGATGTGATTGCAAAGCAAAAACGCCTCGGCAACCGGACCGGCCAACTGGCCAGAATCCGATTGCTGAGGCGAACGTTTCGCGGTACCACTCAGCTTTTTTGCCTTTCTCACGAAAAGCAAACTCATGCAGTCCCATGCAGGGGACATGCGCCCGATAACGTGGGCTAACCGCTGCTTTTTACGGGAGATTCCTTTCAAAAGCAGTGCTCCGAGGCGGCCTTCAAAAAGAGCCGGCGGTTGCCCTCCCAGCATACGGGCAACTCTCTGGACGCCCAAAACCCTTTTCTACTCTCCTCATCATGGCAATCCCGGTATGCAAGATTTCAAAAACCTTCCCGAATGACTCAGATTATAGAAAGGATTTTGCTGCTTGTCAACTGGAAGTGAACCGAGTTGCCTTCCCGGGTTGTCCTGATGCCGGCAAAACAGCCGGCGGATCAGGCATGGCATGAGAAAAAAATTCCGCAAGGCCTTCCCTGAAAGCGGCCGCGCCTTACGCCAACTCCAGCAGGACGGCCATTCCCTGGCCGCCGCCGACGCACAGGGTGGCCAGGCCGAACTGCTCCTGACGGGCAATCATTTCATGGATCAGCTTGGTCACGATGATCGCCCCTGTCGCGCCCAGCGGGTGGCCATGGGCAATCGCTCCGCCGTTTACGTTTACCTTCTCCATGTCCATGCCCGATTCCCGGATGACGGCGAGCGCCTGGGCGGCGAAGGCTTCGTTCAGCTCGATCAGCCCAATGTCCCCAAGCGCAAGGCCGGTCTTCTCAAGCAGCTGCGCAACCGCCGGAACCGGTCCGATTCCCATGTAGCGGGGATCGACCCCGGCAACCGCCCAATCCTTGATTTTGGCCAGCGGCTTCAGTCCCAAAGACTGCGCTTTGGCCCTGGTCATCAGGACGAGAGCGCTCGCTCCGTCGTTGCGCCCGCAGGCGTTGCCTGCCGTGACAGTTCCGCCCGGCTTGAACACCGGTTTCAACGCCGCCAGCTGTTCCAGCGAGGTGTCACGCATGTGTTCGTCTTTGGCAAAAACGATTGTTTCCTTTTTCTCCTTCACTTCCACCGGGACGATCTGGGAAGCGAACTTCCCTTCTTCCCACGCCCGTTTGGCCCGTCTTTGGCTTTCCAGAGCGAAAGCGTCTTGGTCTTCGCGGGAGATCCCGTAGCGTTCCGCCACGTTTTCCGCCGTCATTCCCATCCCCAAATCCTTGCCGAAGATCTCCATCGGCTGCTGGCCATTCTCCAGGTTGGAGTCGACCAGGTAGGGATTGCCTTCCCCATAGCGGGCGTTGCGCAGGTAGATGGGGGCCCGGCTCATGTTTTCCGTTCCTCCGGCGATGACGATGTCATCCGGATGGAAAGCGAGATGCTGCACCCCGGATACGATGGCCTGCATCCCGGAAGCACACAGCCGGTTCACGGTGTAGGCGGTTACAGCGTGGGGAAGGCCCGCCCGCAGCGCGGCCACCCGCGCCACGTTGGAAGATTCCGTCGATTGCCGCACTTCTCCCATGATGACTTCGTTGATTTCCTCACCTGGGATTCCCGTTTGTTGAAGCGCATCGCGAATGACAACCGCCGCCAAATCCCCCGAATTCGTGTTTTTCAAGGTTCCCCCGAAGCGGCCGATTGCCGTGCGTCGGGCGCTGACGATGACATACTCCTGTCCCATCGCTTGCTCTCCTCTCTCATACCCCTTCCCCCCGGCAGAAGCGGTTTTGGGGTTGCTTTTTTCAACCAAATCTGTGTACACTATGCGTACGGATATACGAATAGTGTAACTCTTCCACTATATTACATTTTTTCTCCAACCTTATCAACCGTTGGAACGCTTGATCTTTTTGCAATCATCAGCATTTGTTGAAAAGGAGCTGCCCGCAGATGACGGAAGAAAAAAAGTCCACCTACTTCGTCCATTCCGTCGCCAAGGCGTTTGAAGTGCTGAAAGCGTTCGATTCCGGTTCCAACACCTTAAGCCTGCGCGACCTGGAGCAAAAAACCGGAATCAACAAGGCGACCGTGCGCCGTTTTGCGCTCACTCTCGTCGATCTCGGTTATTTGCGCATGCCGGAGGAGCACCGTTTTCAGCTGAGCCCCAAAGTCCTGGAACTGGGTTCCCTTTACCTTGAAAACCTTACGCTGCCCGACCTGGCCTATCCGATCCTGGAGAGGATCTCCGTCCTGCTCCGGGAAACGACAAACCTTGCTGTTCTGGACGATGCGGAGGTGGTTTACGTGTCCCGCGTCAACGCAGCCGAACGGATCATCGGCGTCAATTTGCAGGTCGGCTCCCGCCTGCCGTATTACGCCACTTCGCTGGGAAAGGCGCTGGTCGCCTGGCTGCCGGCACAAGAGCGGAAAAGGGTCTGGAAACGGGCCAAAGTCGAAGCCTTTACGGCGAATACGATTACCGATTTCGCCAGACTGGAGCAGGAGTTGGCAACCTGCCGCCGGCAAGGCTACGCCTATTCCAGCGACGAGCTGGAAGTCGGCCTGCGCTCGGTTGCCGTGCCTATTTTCAACCGCAAACAAGAGCCCATTGCCGCGCTCAACATCTCGACCCACTCGCTGCGCACCTCCGAAGAGAAGGTCCGGGAAGTCTACCTGCCCGTCCTGCTGGAAGCCGCCCAGGAACTGAACAGGCAAATCCGCCACCATCCGCGCCTGATTTGAAGGAATTGGATTGCACATTTGCTTTCGTTTGCCTACATTCAGGGTAAAAGGCTTGCAAGGGAGATGAAAACATGAAGACCCCCTTTCACGAAATCTTTGACGAAGCGGCGATTGGGCTTCCTTCCTTCGGCACACTGAACAGCTTGATGCAGAAGGCGTCGGCGGAAAAGCTTCGCCCCGCCTCGGAAGACAAGCAGAAGGTGCTGTTTTTGGCGATTGACATGCAGAACGATTTTCTCGAACGCGGAGAACTGGCCGTGCCGGGCTCCCACCAGGACGTCGCCCGCGCTGCCCGTTTTCTCTACCGCCATCTGGAAAAGATCACGCAGGTGGCGTACTCGCTGGATACCCACCAGCCGCTGCAGATCTTTCACCCCTGCTGGTGGACGGACGCGGAAGGAAACCATCCGGAGCCGTTGACCATCATCACCCGGGACGATGTGGAAAAGGGAAAGTGGCGGGCCGTCGTTCATCCCAAGGAGAGCCTGGCCTACGTCACGCACCTGGAACAGCAAAGCAAGAAGGAACTTTGCATCTGGCCGTACCACTGCTTGGAGGGCAGCTTCGGCGCGGCGCTGGAGAGCCAGTTTGCCCGGATGGTTTTCTTTCACGCCCTGGCGCGAAAATCCACCCCTTTGCGCATTGTGAAAGGCAAGGAACCGCTCAGCGAAATGTACGGCATCTTCAAACCGGAGCATGGGCCATGCAGCGAAGAACAGCTTGCGTTGCTGAACCGCCTGCGGGAGTACGACCGAATCCTCATCGTGGGCGAGGCGAAATCGCACTGCGTGCTGGAATCGCTGGGGCAAATGCTGGAGCACTACGCGGACGACAGGGAGGTGACCTCCCGAATCGCGGTTCTGGCCGATTGCATGAGTTCCATTCCCGGCTTTGAGGAGCAGACGGAGAAGACTCTGGCAAAATGGCAGGACGACTATGGCATCACCATTGCCTCCTCCGCTTCCTTTTCGCTGTAATTTTTGCAGAAAAACGTTGCCCTGGCCTTTGAAAAAGCCAGGGCAACTGTGTTTTCCCGTCATGATCCGCTCAACACGGCCGCTTCCTGAATCAGTTGTACAGGCAAAGCCCCGTCAAATCCGGCATCAGCCCCCCGCTCGCCAAACAGTTCCGCGGCGTAAAAATACAGCTTGGCCGCCTGGTCATCCCGATCCATCCGAAGAATCTGGACAAACCGCTCCCGGGCATCATGGAAACGCCCCTGCTGATAGAGCCGAACCGCTTCTTCAAAAGCGGTCCTGGTCTTAAGCTTGCTGGACCGTCTCTCGTCCGGATCGCCTTCAAACACATCGTACAGGCGCACCGATTTCCGCTGTTCTTCCAGGAAAATCAGCCCCAATGCGCGGTAGTTCAACCCGGAACTTGTCAACTCTTCTTCCAGGGAGTCGGAAACCAAAATCTGTGCTCCCAGCAGCTTCGCCTTTTTTTCCAAAACCGATGCGATGGTGGCGTGTTCCGAAATCACTCCGCTCTCCATGCGCTTCTCTTCACCGATGATCCCGAGCATCACCGGACCGCGGTGAATGGCGATCGCCACGTCAGCAGGCTGAGAGGGGTATGCATCGCTTTGGCTGTCGTTCATGCGGCGGGCCGTCTGCAGGATGGCGATTGCGGCATGAACGGCCTGAATCGGTTTTTCCGGAAAGAGCGCAAAGATTCCGGAAGGCAGATATCGGCTGACAAACCCTTCATGCTCCCGAATCACAGGTCCGATTTTCTTGAAAACCGCATTTAAAAACTGAAAGTTCTCTTCACTGGACAAGCCACGGCTCATTTCGGAAAAAGATTGGAGCTTGGCAATGAAAATGGTCATGTCCGCCTCCTTCTGGTCGCCCAGTTGGACATCCAGAATGCATTCCTTGCCCAGGCACTGCAAAAACTGCTGGGGCACGAAGCGGAAATACGCTTCGCTGGAGTGGTTGAGGTCCGCCACGTACTTGCGAATGTAACGCGCCATGAGATTAAACTGGTGTCCCAGTTCCTCCACTTCATCCCTCGTCCGAATGTTTACCCGGGTGTCCCAGTTTCCGCTTGCCACCGCTACCACGCTGTTCCGCAGCTTGCGAATGGAAGAGAGCAGGATGTACGTCATGACGAGAAAGACTGCGAGCAGCAGCGGCGAAAGAATGGCGACGATGCGGAGCGTTGACCACAACAGATCGCGCTTGTATTCGTTAAAATTGGCCAGCGTAATGCCCACTTCCTGAATCCCGACAAGTTCCTGATCCCCGCTGTAAATGGGAGCCATGACAAACATCCATTCCCCGTCCGCGTCTCCCGATTTCAAAGCAAGGATTTCCCCATTCTCCAACAGCGGTTTGTATTCTTCTTCGATCTCAACCGGATACCAGGTACCCACGCTTTCGCTGGAATACATCATGACATACATCCTGCCGTTTTCCACCCGGTATAGCGAAGCGTACATCCCTTCCCTGTCCAGACCGATTCCCTGCAAAAATTCCAGGTATCTCTGTTCCAGCTCATTGTAGGTGCTCCCTTTAAAATCGGCAGGTCTTTCCAGCGCCAAAAACTTCTCCTTGTCCAGCGTTGTGCTGGAAAGGTGGGCGAATATTTTCAGCTTGTTGTAGATTTCTTCCTCCATCTTTTGCAACAGGTTTTCATAAACGAACCCAGCCGTCAACACCATGGCCGAAAACAGGATGGGCGTAAATACGAGAATTTGCTTGAACAAGACCGGCATTCGTCTTTTCATCCAGTCCACATAGACAAGCCGCAGCAAATACAAGACGAGCAACAGGGCCGTTGCGGCAGCTCCCCATACGGAGAAAATGAACATGCGGGTGGCCGGCTCAATTCTGGCACTTTCGTAAACCTGTTTGACGGTTCCATCCTGATTCAGGCGAAGCACGGAATTTCCCACGGTAAGAATGAGTTCGTGCCCGTCCGTAACGCGGATGCTCGTGGTGCTGGTCAGGCTGATGTCGTACCCCTGACTGCGCAACTGATCCGTTGAGGTCAGCACTTGCTTCTCCCCGGTCAGGTGATTCAGCCGGATCACTTCTTTCCGGCCGATATCGACAACGTAGACAAACGGCGGTTCGTAGTCCAGGTAAACCGGAAAGGCTTCCCTCGTCTCTTCGCTGTCTCCGTTTCGATAAAGCAGCGTGCTTTCCATTCCGCCGCTGTCGTGTTTGACCAATTCCGCCCGTTTGGTCGTATAGAGCAGCAGATTGTCTTCCATTCCGGACAGATAGGCAATGTACGGATCAAAAGGAAGGTTGACCTGGAAGAGCGTCGATTCCTCCCGGGATTCCAGGGCCAGGCTTTTCAAGGTGATTCTCGATCCATCCCAGTCGTAGAACAGAAGCTCCCCGTTTTCAAAGCGCAGTTCCTGCAGCCTGCCGGGCCGTTCGACTCGTTTGCCTTCCTCATGATGCAACCGGTAGACAACCTGCTCAAAACGCCCCTCCGGAGAATAGCGGACGATTTCCTCCCCTTCCACAAATGCCTCGTTGGGGTCCAATACCATTTGGAGAACATACAAGTTGCCGCGGCTGTCAACGGCAAGATCCTTTGGCAGATGATCCCGCTCCGTTTGATGCTGATGAGCTGCGTCAATTTCAAACACCAGGCTGCCGTCCTGGCGAATTTTCAGGATTCGCTGCAGAGACTTGTCCAACAGAATAATGTTTTTTTCCTCATCCATGATTGCTTTGGAGATGTTTTCAAAAGCAATTTCCCTGGCGAATGGTGTGTGCAGCAGTGCATCCATGTTCCGGAAGGCGAACGTTGACAACAAAACCACGCACAAAAGGACAAAACAGAACTTCACACGCTTTTTTGTCATAACATTCACACTTTCTCTTTCATTTTTGGGGTCTCGCAAGAACTCTTGCAAAGACAGATAAAAATGGAATCAAATTTTATCTTACGAAATTTAATAGATTTTTAATTATATTTTGTTTCTTTTCTTATTGTTATGCCCTCAATTATATAGTAGAATTTAGAAGAAACCATATAAATTTCAGTAAATTTCCTATTTTCAGTGAGGGGAATTACAATGGGACAAGTTTGTTGCGGAGGTGCCACCCTGCAATGCACGATGGGAACATCCCCCGGTACGTTGAATGTTCTTCCCACCAATCGGGTTGTCACCAGTACGCCGATTGCAACCGTGATGGACAATCAGCCAATGGTCAACATTCCGCCCTTTGGAATGTGTCAATCTCTGGCGAACCCGCAGGTGGCTGCTGCGACGGCCGCCGCTTTGGGCACGTTGACACCGATGCCATGTGTGCCGGTGACGCCGGCCCCCTGGATGCCGGGTTCACCAACCGTGCTGATTGCCAATACACCTTCCCTCAATGCCACATCAAAGTTGACCTGCGTCTGGGGCGGCGTGATCTCGATCACCAACCCTGGCCAAACCACCATCCAGGTTCCCTGACAAATGAGAATGTCTTCGAGGTGGTATGATGGAGAAAGCCCTCAAACTTGTTGAGAACGTCTTTAAACCGCTCATAAGCCCCATTTTCACCAAGCTCAGCCGACCGCTGGTGTGGTTCAAACAGTTGCCGACAACCGCTCCTGCGATGATCCGAAAGCCGCTGCAAGCCATCCTGGCCAAAAAGGAAAGGGACCTTGACGACTACATCTCATTTGGAAACTACTACATAGCGAAGCGATTGCTCGTCTACCTGCTCCTCGCCGTCGCGGCGATTGTCTACTTTGTGTTTATCAGTCCACCGGCGGTTCTGCTGCAGTGGCTGGATCGCGCCGCTGTCCTTTACATCTCCGACCAAAAGCTTCCCTCGTTCAGCGGAAAAGCCAAGCTGTTTGACGATCAACATCGCCTGCTCTACTTGGGCGGGATGGAAAACGGCCTCTACTCCGGCACAGGTGAGCTGTATCGGGAAAGCGGGGCGCTGATGTATTCCGGCGAATTCCAGCAAGGCCTGAAAAGCGGCCAGGGAATGGCTTATGACGAGAAAGGACGCCTTACGTACAAGGGATTGTTTGCCAATGACACCTATCACGGGCAGGGAACCCTGCTCGACCCTGAAACCGGCGCGATTCTCTACGAGGGTGAATTTGCGAACGGAGTACGTTCCGGGCAAGGCAAAGAATTCTATCCGGACGGAAAAGTCAAGTACGAAGGCGCATTCCAAAACGACCTGTACAACGGAGACGGAAAACTGTTTTACCCCAACGGAACAATTCGCTATGAAGGCAGCTTCCGTAATGGCTTGTACGCGGGAAACGGAACGGAATTTTATGAAAACGGGCTTCCCAAGTATCAGGGATTCTTTGCGTTCAATCGCTACCAGGGTCAGGGAACGCTGTTTGACGAATCGGGACAGACGGTGTTCACGGGTGAGTTTCGCAACGGCCAGTACCACGGCAACGGCGAGCTGTTTTACCCTGACGGTTCCACCCAATATACGGGCGCTTTCCAAAACGGAAAATATCACGGCTTTGGCACGCTGCTTGACCAAAGCGGCAACATCCTGGCCAAAGGCTTCTTTGAAGATGGCTTTGTCAACTACACCGCATTTATAGGAAAAACGGCTTCGCAAATTGAGGCGCTGATGGGAAAGCCGGAAGAAACGATTCCTTTCGCTGATGCGGACTTGCAAATTCCGCTTCTACCTGGAACCGAATCCGGTACGGCCCCATCCGCCCCTGCAGCTTCTGCAGAACAAGCGAATTCGGATGCGTCCTCTTCGGAAGCGGTTGACAGCAGTTCCCCGGGTGAACAGCCTGGACAAGCGGTTCAGGCGGAACCGACCGCACCGGCCTACCAACTGTACAAGTACCCGCTGGAAGGGGTATCGTTTGTTGTCAAGTCGCCTGCAACTCCCGAAGAGCAAGGCGTGGTCGAAAAGGTCGTCCTGCTTTCACCGCAGACAATCAACACCCTGGTAGACTCTTTGGAAAAGAAGTACCAGCTTGACGATGCGGAAAAGCCGTCACTCCTGTTGCGCTTAGGCATTGACAAAGCGTATTACCCTGTTGAGAATTACCTCTACACGTTCAGCGTAGATGTTGAACGCCAGGCTGCCAGCCGCGTGGTGATCGAGCAAACGGAAACGTTAAAAAAATAGGTCGACTTCGGTTCGACCTATTTTTTTGTCTTGCTCTTCTTCATTTCATCGGTCGCCGCTGCCGCTTCTGCCCACTCGCTTTCTCCCTCTCTTTTCGATTTGGAATTGTCCTGGAATGCCCACCAGCGCAGGCGGATTTTTCGATTCATCAACTCCTGAGGCAGTCTAACCCCGATGCGGAATGTGCCCCGATGCGGATAGCAAATCGTCCCGATCTTGATTCCGCCCCTGTCATCGCCAAACGGACTGTTGCGAAAGACATCCGCGTCACCGTAGTAGGTAACATCGCTTTCCGGCAGTTTGTCCGGCGATAACGAGTGATCGGCGATCTCATCCACTCCTGCCTGGACATAGGTATGCCCCGGTCCCAAGCCATGGGCAATTTCGTCGGTAACCATGGTTATTTCCGAACGGGTGAACATTTTCTTGACGTAGGCGTTTTCCGAATTGACGACGAGGTCCGTATAGCCGGCTTTGCAGCGCAGATTTGGCTCCTTTTCTTTCATCCGCGGGATTCCCAGCCGGAAATCAAGCGTTTGCTGCTCTGCATCATAATCGACGGTCAAGCGGGGTTGTTCCTTCTCTCCCAGCCAGTACGCGCTCGATTGAACAGAGAACGGCTGCGACGGTTGTGTTGACAGAATGGAACTCTGCGGCATGCGGGCAAGTACGGATGGATTGTAAACATACTCTCCAAAGGGAACCTGGTGCACCTTTTCAATCACATAGCTTGGCCCGACCTGCAGCAAGTCGATTTGCGCCAGATGAATGTAACCGCCCGCATTCGACTCCAGAGACTGCTGCAAGGTTCTGTTGAAGTAATCCTCCCAGAAGTAGTCGGCCTTGTTTCCGGCCACAACCGTAACAGGATGGACAAGCCCGCCTTCAATCGCAATTTGCTTGTCCCCAATCAACAGTTTCCCGCTTCCCTGCTTGATTCCGACGTTGATCTGTCCGAGCTTTTCCGCCCGCATCGCGGTCTTGATTTCAATCAGCGAACTTTGAGTGGTGCCTTTTTCTTCAAAAAAGGGGCGCTCACTCTCCCTTTTCGCCAGCACCGCATTTTCCAGCATCCACTCGTAGCCAAAGCGGATTTTCGGCGTTTGCATGGTTTTTTCCAGTCGGATCGTGCAGACAAACGTTTCATTCTGCTGCACATAGCGGGGAGTAATCAAGGAAATCCTTACATTTGAGTCCTGGTACAGCAAGCTGAACTGCTCAAACAGTTGTCGGATGTGAAAAGTGGACATCTCGGGAGGATCTTCCCGTATAAACAGGCGGTATCCTTCCGCAATGCGGTTGTATTCACTCACCGTTGCCGCGGATGCCTGATTGCCCAATGCGTGAACCGGCTCTTTCCCTTTCTCATCGTACGCCAGACACAAATAGATATTTTTGGAGTATTCGTTGTTGACAAAACCTTCCATCATCGTCAATTTCATCGTGACGGGAGCAGGAACCACAATCTCACGGCCCCAATAGTCGAGTGCCGCACCTGCCTCAACCGTTATGGTTTTTTCATCGACGGCCGCTACCTGCAGCCCAGCCACCACGCCGCAACCGTGAAGCAAGCGGTTTAAAAGCCTGCGCTTGTTGTTGAAATAGACCTGTTCAGACTCAAAATCCCGCACAGTCAGCAGTTTTCCGTAGAAATAGTGGTTTCGCTCGAAAGGAAAGTACCCTGTACTCTTCAACTAAGACAACCCCATTTCGGCATAAAATTGTTCGTTACTATTCCAGCTCGGAATCCACACCCAAACGTGTTTGGACATCCATGCGGTTTTTTCGGTCATCCACGAGCATGGTATGGTAGGGCAAAGCTGACTGGTTATCCAGCACAAGTGAGCTGGGTTCCGACAAATAGGTATTAATTCCGAGAAAGGAATGAGAGCCCAAGTACATCCAGGGCTGCAGCGCAATCAATTTTACTTCCGTCAGCGCCGGTTTCATCTCTTCGATCAACCGCTGGATGCGATTGCGCTGTTCTTCGGAACGAATCACATGCTCCCTGACCATGACGCAAAAACAGTACGGGTTATCGCCAAACAACTGGCTGATCCAATCCTGCAACCCTTCGATTTCCCGCCATTGCTTCGTTTGAAAATACTCGATGATGTGCGGCTTCTCTCCCGTGAAAAGTTCCACAATCCGTTCCATCCCTCTTCTCGTTCCCTTTTCCCGGTACAATTGGGGAGCGGCAAGAATCAGTTTGCGCAACTGCGAATCGCTCCACTGTTCCGTCCCCGTAATCCCCAGCCACTTTCCCAACCAACGGAGGAACCCGTCTTCCGCCGCGTGAACGTCGAACAACCTCGGCAACTGCGAGATTTTCTCGTCCATTTCCTGCAGAAAGGTTCCGAACAGGGACAGAAAGCGTTCAAGAAAATCTTTGCTGCGCTTGTCATCCTGATAAATGGCCGGCAGGTACTGAAGCAGCGTTTCACGGGGAAAGTAGATGCGCATCGAATGAAGGGCGGGCGTGCTCTTTTCACTCCCCTTGAAGCGAATGCGGAACCAGATGTACCTGCCATTCGCCCCCGTCAACAAAGCATCTTTCGGGTTGACGATCGGCTTGGACCAAATCTTTTCCAAATCTTTTCCGGGGAGGGCCGTCTCGTCCAACCTCGCCAGATAGTCATCCAAATCGACAACCTCCTGATTGAGCAGCACCTGTTTGGTATCCGCGGCGTAATAGCTGATCTCCAGAAACGTGTCATCCGGAATGTCGGCATTTACGCGAATCTTGTGCCAAACCGTTCCGCTCTCGGTGCTGTCCAAAGCCTGGGAATAATAGATTCCCTGAAAATCGCTGCTGTCCCGCAGCCCTTTTGTTCGGTTGGTTGGTTGAAACAGGTGGACCTGATGTTTCTCACCGTCGACCAGGATCATGCGCTGGGCGTCATCAATGAACAATCGGTCGGCATTGCCCTGAAAACTGCACAACTCTGCGAACTGCCGGCCATCCAGATCCATTTGGTAGAGGAAACGGGCTTCCTTCCCGTGAGCTGCCCTCGCGTCCGCCACATACACATTGCCCTGGCTGTCCAACGCCATGCCAAGCACGCTGCCCGTTCGCACCGGCAAGCTTTGCCGCGTAAGGTTTCCATTTTGCAACGTCACCCATTCACGGGTTTCCTGGTCCAAAACCATCCATCTACCCTGGACATGCTCGATCCGGTACCGGCGGAAACTTCCCTCCCCGCCTTGGGAGGATGGGGAAACGGTGAGCTGCTCGTGTTCCACCAGTTCCAGAAACTCCCCCCTGCTGCTAAGTTTCCAGATGCCCAACCGGCTTCCCGGCCGAATGAAGCCCTCCGCGTCAAGCGCATCGCTGTCGAGCAGGCAAAGCGCATGCAGCACGCCGCCTTTTTCCACATGCAAGGCGAGGGGAAGCAACGGTTCGCCTCTCCACTCGTGCAATACCCACAACGTTTGCCCGGTGGCGACGTGATAGGCAGCGATTTTGCGCTCGCTTGTCATGTCGGCGACAAAAAGAGAATCGCCGTGGGCAGCGATGGAAGCATGCTTGCTGAACAGGAAGTGATTTCCCGGTTGCCACAGCTCCACCAGGGCATTGTCAAAATAGTAACGCCAGATATTGGTTCCTTCATCAAGCAAGTACAGGATGCCCTGCATGCCCACACAAGCGTCCCGAATCCGCTGGCCGCTGGGCAATCCGGGAATGCTTGCCGATTCTTGAAATGCGTATCGGGCAACCTGCTTGATGCGGAGCTGATCAGTGACGCTCAGGTTTTGTGCCGTTCCCCTTTCCCAGTGCTTATGATGGTTCCAGGAAAAGAACGGCATGTTCAAGAACATCCTCACATCCCCCCTTCCTCGGCTGTTTTCAAATCAGCGGTCCGCCATCGTCCGAATCCGAATGTCATGCTCCCCGGAATAAACCAACCCGTGCGGAGGGATGACGATATCGCCGTTTTTCAGAATCCGGAAACCTTTTCCTTCGGCGCTCATCCATACATCCTCGACGTAAAGCACGCCTTTGATCCGGTTCAAAACCTCGTAGAGATCCGCCTTGTAAACGGTGCGGCCAAAGCTCCAACCTTTTGCCCCATCGCTGTCCAGCGGATGGAGGTACTGTTCCAGCACCTTTCTGATCTCCTCCACGGAACGCAACTGATGGTCCACCACGACATGAGCCCGAATGGAAACCTTGACATATTCGGGCGGCACGACATGAAGCTGCGTGGAAAGCAACCGGTACGGCTCCAGATAATTGCGGATCGTTTGCAGAAATCCGCTTGACGGAACCGGATTCTTTTCCTCGCTGCAGGGAACCGCCACAATCGTGACATGCCCGGGCGCAGTGTTTTCCGGATAGCCCTGAAGGTCAGTTTTGTAGAGTGGAAGGGCTTTAACCCGGGCAACCCGCACGCCGGGAGTCTGCATCACCAGCGCCTCATAATCTTCGTTTGTCACCGCTCTGACTGGCTGGGAAAGCTCATGCTGCACCCGATAGACGGCGTCTTTCAAGCTCTCTCTGTCCTGTCCTCCTTTTGCCGGAACCGGATTGGCAATTTCCAGATCGCGAAAATCCTCATCGTCGCACACGATTTGGTTGATGACGCGGGGTTTGATATTTCCTTTAACTCCGCCTCCCGATTGGCAACGGATCAGGCGGATATTGGCAAAATCGGCGGCTTCGGGAATCCTTCCCGCTTCATCGTTTCCAAACAGGATCTGTCCCTTTTCCTCCAACCAAACGAAATGATGGTCCTCTGCCCGCGACGCGTCAAAATCGCTTACACGGAACCAGTCCTCCCAGAGAAACTCTCCCGAAACCGGTTCCCTTTTCCCGACCTGAATCTGCAAGCTGGAGCCAATCCAGTCTGCCTGCGGAAGGGAAATGATTTGCTGAGGCAGTCCGTTGCTTTTTCCAATCAACGGATTGAAGCCGTGTGCGGCCAGCAACAGGCGAATGACAGCCTTTCCCGCCATCGGGATTGCTCCTTCCCGGCCATCCCCAAAGCGGATTTCAATCTGCTTGCTTGTTTCATTGCGCGACAGCGTGTATACGTGATCGTCCCCGGCAAGTCCGGCAAACGTGTCCACTCTGCGCCAATCCTTCCACAAGCCGTTGGGACATTTTACCTGCACGGTCACCTGCCCGTAAAAGGCCAGATAATGGGCGCAAACAATCTGCTGGTGCTCCTCCCCCGTCCCGTCGTACTCGATAAAGGTACAGTGGGTATTCTGATGAACAACCGGGACGGTGTTGAGCGAAATCTGCCGGATTTTCGGCGGCAAATCATATTTGCCGTGTTCCATTGTCCCGCACAGCCAATACCTCGCCTTGTCCGTGGCCGGGAATATGCGGTCGGGTTCCATCGGACAGGGCAATGTCAGTTTGAGAAATCCGCTTTGCGTCAAGGAATACGTGGTGTCTTCCACCACCTGACACTCCTGCCAGTCGACGCGCCCAGCCTGTATGCCATAACATTTCCAGCGAATTTGCGCTGGCGGCACGAAGCCCGTAAAGTTGTCATCCACTGGGCGCAAAGGCACCGGCTCCTGATCGGACAGGGAAAAGTAAAGCGTAATCACCGTGTTGACGGGCAAAGGTTCGTCAAATCCAACGTACAACCGCCCTTTTTCTCCCGAACCCGGTCCGAATGCGCAGTAAGCCGTGTCAGCGTCTTGATTGGAACCACTTGCATCATACGATCCCGTTTCGGTATGCACCAATACTCTGGCAATTTGGAAGGGAAGCAGCAATGCGGGAGTGCTTGTCTCAAAAATTTGGTCGTTGGCAACGAGTTTTGTCCCGACCGGCAGAGCCAACGTTCGGGAAACCCCGCCAATGGTTGCAACCGTTGCCGAACACGTCTGCTCCCGAGGCTCAGTCCCCAGGACAGCCAGAAACTTGCGCATACTTCGCTCCGTTATGCGATTGAGATAGTATTGTTGGATTTCCGTCACCCAGGCAAACAGTTCCAAAAAGGTGATGCCCGGATCATGAGCGTTTTCATCGGTCCACTCCGCAATCAGTCTGGGAATGGAACGGCGAGCCTCCTGAACGATTTGCTCATAGGTGCGGTTATCGAGATTCATGCCCGGTAACAAGCTTCCTGTCTCCTCGTTTCCTATTGCGGTTTCCTATTGTGTGACAACCGCAATTTTGTGTTTTCCGCTGGTAATGATCCCGTACGTGATTTGCTCAAACTCGTCGAAGGTGATCTCGATCCGTTCCCGGCCGGCCACCCTCGCCACGGTCATGGTCAGCATTTCCACCTGGCTGACAAGCCGGTTGGATTTCAGCAACGAATAAAAAACGGACGGATGAATGGTTTGCCCAATTTCCCAGCCGCTGCCGTCAAAATTTCCCTCGATCGGGTGCAGGAATCGTTCCAGAATGGCCTGGGCTTCCGCTTCAACCTGAAGCGCATGGTCCATCGACTCCACCACCAGCATCGCATACACGGAAATTTCCAGAAAAACAGGCAGCACCACCTGCAGCTGATCCGGAGCCATCAGCAGATTGCTGGAGCGTTCCCTAAGGTACTTTTCCACCTGCCGTTTCAGCTCGGCGAAATGTGCCGACTCCCGGCAGCCTTCTTTGGGCAATACCACAACGGTAACCATTCCCGTGCTTTTTTCAAACCGGCTGTTCACATGAGGAAGACACTTTACTTTGGCGATGTTGGGACTTGCCTGTCTCGTCAGCCATTCGAAATCTTCGATCGTAACAGCCCGGTTTCGGTTGCGAAGGGTCATCGGTCCTCTCCGGTACACTTCTTCCAGCGTTTCCTGATCGCAGCCTCCTCCCGCAGCAACCAGGTTTTCCACCGATTGGACAAACGCGAACATCTGTTGCAGATTTTTGATTTCCCCCTTGGGCAGGTTGCCTTTTTTGCCGGCCACCACCTTGTAGGTCACCCGGATGGCATGGTCTTTCCCCCGCGGGATGGCTTTTCCGCGTATGCCATCGCCAAAATAGATCTTCCCGTTTGACCGGTTGATCATGTAATGGCGGTCGGAAGGCTGCGAATCGTGAAAAAGGTCGACCCGCTTCCAGCGCACCCAGACGTGCTCCAATTCTCCCCTGGAATCCCGCAAAATCCGGATGTCTTCCGGCTGTTTGGCCAGGTACATCTCCATTTCGTCCTCACTGATCTGATCCCGTTCATCAATCCAGACTTCCTCCGAAAAGACGGGGAATTTCGTCAATTGATAGCAGGGCGCAGGAAAGCTCGATTGTTTTTCCGGGGTTTCTTCCCAAATCGTCTCCTGCTGCACGATGCGGGCGCTGTTCAGATAGAGTCCGGCAATAACGGGAGCGTTGCCACCCCCCTTATCAGCCTTTTCCGGCTGCTCCAGCACGAGGCGCATCCAGTAAAGATCCCGGCCAAAACGCTTCGCCCTGACACAGGTTTGCGGCGTCACGTAAAAGCGAATGATTCCGCTCTCCGTCAAGGCCTGGGTGCGATCCTCCGCTTTTACGGGCAGCCAGTCGCCGTACCCTCCCGCTTCAGCAAAATATTGCCAGTACAGGGAAGCCTTTTTGGCATCCACGGATGCAGAAACAGGTACAGAGACGAACAGGCAAATGGGGCCTTTTTCCGGCGGACGATCAAATCCGATGTAATACGCCGGCTGCTCCATTTCCAGCGGCTCAAACAGCGAAACCTCGGACTGCGAGTCAATCAGCGCGGTAATATCCCGCATTTCCAGGTTGTTCACCGTCAGGCCGTTCTGAATCGGGACGGTATTTTGCTCGTACCGGTAGGAAAGGGAAATGTCACGCAACCGCGGCGCGTGGTAAATGTGATGGACCCGCTGCACCGGATCGGCTGCCAGGACGCGGACCCGCGCCCAGCGGCGGTACACCGAGTTGACGTATACCGGCCCCCAGTCATCCGGACAGGGAAAGGTAATGGCAACTTCACGCTCATCCGCCATGGGGGAGGAGAACAATTCCTGCCACTCTGCGCCCAGCGGCAGCGGCACCCAGGTTTGCCCGTTCCAATACTCCCACAACACGCGCCGGATCAAGATGTCTTGCGGCGGCGGCAACTGGAACGCGGATTTCTTCATCACCAGCTTCCAGTTGATTTGCGGCTTCCAATCAGGTTTTCGCTCATAGGTTTCCATCCGCAGCTTGAACGAGAGAGTAATCAGCCCTCCCTTTTTGGAAAAGGCTTCTTCGCAGCTAAAGTAAAAGACGCTGTAAGTGCCGAATTCTTCGCCAAAGGGGGTGCAGCTTGCGGGATCGAGTTCAACGTCGTTGTAAAACAGCTGGTCAGGCTGCAAATGCATGCCGGATGGTTTCGGGCTGGATGCAATCCCCATGCGGATCTCGCTGATTTGCATTCCCCCGGTCTGCTGCCAAATTTCAGCGACGTTTCCCGAGACCAGTGTGCACCTTAACCAGCGGGAGACGATGCCGTTCATTTCACATGGAGCCCAAGACGCTTCATCGGACTTGACGAGGACGATGTTTCCCTGCTCAAGGCTGACCTCCTGAAACGCTTTCCACCCTGATTCCGTATAATATTCCCATTCAACCTGCGAACGGTCCGCCAGTACGGCGAGGATTTCCCGCTCCCGGTAAGGTTCCTTGCCCAAGCGAAACTGCAGGGTGAGGCGAACGGGTCCGTTTACCAGAAACAGCTCCGTGTGACCGATGTAAAATTGGTGGGCCTGCTGGTTGAACTCCCGCAAATGATCAATCAGGTGCACTTCCCTGCTTGCCGGTCCTGGCGGGCTTCGGTAAAGTTCCGACGGCAATTCGGCCACCCAATCCCGCTTGCCCCAGGTCCCGTACACGGCCTTGATGGCGGCAGGGGTAATCATCAGATCATGGACCGTCTCAAACATGATTTCTTCCCCGTCTTCCCCCTTGTCCGACGAGATTTGCGTTCCTTTGGGCAGAAAAACAGGGGTTTGGGCTCCTTCCGTCAAGGTAAACGTCACGAAGCCTTTCGCCGGTTGAGGCGGCATGGGGGATACCCCCACCAGGTTGAGAAATTCAATAAAATATTTGAGCGGGACCTTGTTCAGCCGATCAATATTGCCCTGGTACATGTCCGCAAACAACAAAAACAAGGCAGTCCCCGGGTCAGGAGCTTCAGGTGCAAAGGACCATTCCGGCGTATAGAACGGCACCATTTCCCTCATTTGTTCGATCAGCTTTTGCTTGTCGCGTTGATCCACCTGCAGCTCAACGTGCATTTCCTCCATTCCCCCCTTTCAAGCTGCACAATCGGATCGGCTATTTGCTTCCTTCATACAGGTAAAACGGATATACCTGGTTAAACAGGTTGTTGGTCGTCCGGACGGTATACGAAACGTGAATGTTCAGCTTGCCGCCGCCATCCGGGATCGCCTTGACCTTGACGTTTTCTACTCTCGGCTCCCACTCGCGAATGGATCGCTCCAAATCGTTCTCCAGCATGGAAAGGATCGTGAAATCATTTTCTTCAAACGAATACTGGTGCACACCCGAGCCGAAATCCGGGCGCATCACCCGTTCTCCGCGCGCAGTCCAGAGAATGATGCGGATGGCTTCGGCAATGTCTTCCTCATGCTGGGAGAGCATGATGCGTCCGGTCGATGGATCCACCTGAACGGGGAATTTCCAGCCGGTTCCGAGAAACTCTTTTCCCATACATGCTCCTCCGTTCCATTGGTACGGTTTAATTGATTTTGACCATTGAGCCCTTGATGGTGACCAATCCACTGGATTCCAGTTTCAGCGATCCGTTCGCTTTGATTTCCATTTGACCGGATGCCTCGATGCCAACCTGAACTGACTTGATGCTTACCTTGTTGTCTGCCTCCAGGCTGATTTCTCCCTTGGAGTTGATCGTGATCTTCGTGTTGCTGCTTTTCAGGATGATCTGGTTGCTGGACTTGGCGGTTATTTCAATCGAGTTGCTGTTGCTGTGATCCGCGATCGAGATTTTTTCTTCCTTATCATCCAGGTGAACCTTGATTCCCTTTTTTGTCTTGATTTGAATGGAGCCTTCCTCAGCATCGTCAAAAATTATTTCATGGCCCGACCGCGTCTTGATTTTGCGAATATCGTTTTTCTCATGAACGGCCGGGATTTTTTTTTGACGGTTCCACAGACTGCCGATCACGATGGGCAGGTTGATATCTCCCAGATGAAACGCCACCAGCACCTCGTCTTCCACCTCTGGAACAAACATGGTGCCGTAATCGGCTCCTGTCATCAGCGTGGCAATGCGAATCCAATCGGTTTCATGCTCACCTTCTCGCAGTTGAAGCTTCACCTTGACGCGCCCCAGCTTTTCCGGATCCTGATTGTCGGTGACCGTGCCAACCATTACCCCCCGGATCTGGTGGCAGCGGGAAAAATCCACGGAGGGTTCTGTTTCGAAAAATCTCATATCGTGTTTCCTCCTACCTGGAAACTGGTTATATAGCCGTTTGTGTTGGTAATGGTGTGGGTAACCGAAGTCAGGTAGTATACCTGGCTCAACTCTTTGCCCACTCCTTCAATCTCGATGTAACGGCCGGCGCGAAGTTCGGGTATTCCGATGCATTCCCCCGTCCCCGTTACAAGATTCATGGACCGCTTCTGCAAAATGGAGTCGGCAATCAATTGCGCCTCGTTCAAGGACAAAACATTGGCCTCCACTTGTTCGGTCACCGTGTCATACACTGTAAGAAAGTCCTTTCCGACCCGCTTTTTTTTCCCCGCAAACTTGGGATTGACCGCTTTGGCTTCGATGACCTTCACCTGCTGATAGTCCATTCCCGACACCACCACTTCGCTCACCTGCTTGGAAATATTGACGTCAACATTCAAATTCATCAGGTTTTTTCCCCAGGTCAGCGTCAGCATGGGCGTTACTTCTTTCAGCGGCTCCCGAAAGTAAAGGGTGTCTCCCACCACAAAGAACTCGCGGTTGCAGCGCTGGGCAATCGTTTCCAGCAGTTCGTAATCGGTCAACTTGTTTTGCGGGATGCGGGGGAAAACTTCGTCGGTAGGATCGATCTCCTTCTTTGCCTTGTATTTTCCAGCCAACGCATTGGCGATATCGCTGTACGTTTTGTTTTTCCAGGTCGTAATTTGCTTTTTTCTTTTCATGAAAAAGGAGAGATCCATCCCCGTTACCACGACAACCGGGTTGCTTCCGGAAGGAAACTGGTACTTCACCGAGGTGATAAAACCGATAAAAACGGTCTCCAGCCTGTCGGTATAGCCCATTTTGACGGTTAACGGCTTTCCCGCCACCAACTTCTGGATATTGAGAAAATCGCGCTTGACCAGATCAAAGGCATTGGTCACCGTAAACACGCAGGAATCGGACTTGCTTTCCGTGGTCGTTTCCACCGTGAGCTTCGAGATCGCCAGAAAAGAGGACGTCAGCGATTCCCCATCTACTACGATCTCAAAGGTTGGAGTCAGAAAACGGTAGTATTTCTCTTCCAGCTGGTCCATGGTGTATGTCTTTGTGTCATTTAAACCCATCCATCTCACTCCAGCCGCGGTATGATCAAGGTTTTGCCAACCTCCAAAACAAGCGGGTTGTCAATGTTGTTTGCCTCTGCAATTTCTCGCCAAAGGGCCGGATCTTCGTACTCTTCCTGCGCGATCATGTAAAGCTGTTCGCCTTGCTTGACGGTTCGCTGTTTGGTGCGGTCGGCAGAATGTCTGGGGACATTGACATACTGCTCCTTCATCGACTGCCAAGAGCGAAACGTGACGTTCAGGATTGCCCGAACCGGGCAGCCGTTTTCCGAAAACATCGTAAACCGCTGCGATACCCGCTCAAGAATGCCGCGAAATTGCAGAGAACCCCACACAAAGGTGCAAAGCGGCGGAGCGTGCAATTCACTGTTCACTTCCATGATTTCCACAATTTTTTTCGTATGAATGCGCACATCACCGTCTTCTTCCTCCGAACAGTCAAAAAACAAATCCATCGTCAACGCAGTGGCTTCCCCGCTGACAAATTGGGCAATTGGCGCTTGGAGTCCAGGGATGGTATGCCAGGAATACTTGTTTTGATTTTGCAAAGTGTATTCATTTGGATTAAACAACACCGTGAACTCGGTTTTCTCTTTGCCTTCCACGATGATTTTTGCTTTTGATAAGGCCATCAGCGTCCTCCTCTCCCAGCGTGGTTACACTCCTCTTCGCTCCATCTCCAGCTTGAAGCGGTCTTCCAGCTCACGCATGACCTGTTTGACGAAACCATCCAAATCCGGCAGGACAGGAGTTTGGACCTGCTGTTTCAGCTGTTCCAATTCGTTTTGCAGTTTTCGGATTTCTTCTTCCCCGGGCGCTGATTGTTTCTCGCTCTTCCGCCTGGGGGAATAGTAATCCAGGATCAGCGGCGGGACATGCGTCCGTTCGGTCCCATACTGCCAATCACTGCGGAAGGGATCTTGAAATGAAGCCTTTTCAATCTGATCCGTTCGGCTGCCCGGCAAGAAGTAATACTCTCTTTCAAGCTCCCGGCGAACGGCAGGCGATGCGTTCCCGCCTGCCCCGACAAGAGTTGGAAACACCATTTGTTCAATCCGATTGAATTGATTCCGGGACAGGCTTGAAACGGCATGGTACTGGTTGACAAGCTGGGCAACGAGTTTTGGCTGCGTCCATTCCGGCTTTGTCTGTGCCATTCCCCACCTTTCCCGGATCAGCTCCGGTTCAGGCCCCCGACGCGCAAAATGCAACGGTTGGCCTTCCAGGCGTCCCCATGGCCAAACATGTACGGCCCGGCTTGCTTCCAACACCTCAGCAGTGACTGCCGCTTGGACAGGGAATTGCCTGTACAGCGCGGTTGCGTAAACGTGCCGGGAAGGCGGGGCGTCCGGGTGCTCTCCTGTCATCTGCCGCCCGAAAAGAAACCTCGGACTGCCGGGGAGCATCTGCCTGAGCATCAGCAAACCGGGAGGCTCCCAACGTCTCCTGTCCTGGAAAGTTGCTCCCGTTTCCCCGCGTCCTGACGGAAAGCTTGCTTTCCCCTCTTGTCTTGTTCCGTCCCCTGCAAACAACTTGTCCTGCAGCAAGGCAACGAACCTTTGAAGCAAGGTTAGGCTGCGATGCGGATGCAAGGCAGGCGTGGTGACCCATTCGGAAACGGCGGACTTTCCAGGCAAATACGGAATGGCAACTTCCTGCCGCCACACCTGTGACCGTTCCTGGACCGCAGGGAAAATCCTGTCCAGCAGCTTCACCGTTTGGTCTGTTGCACGGCGGAGCATGTCGGTATGACGCCGGTGGACAAGTTCCAAAAGCGCATGTGTCCACACGCCCTTCTCCCGCTCTCCGCCCGCCGCCATAAGACCGGGCGAACCGGGCGGCATGGGCAAATCCACAACCTCGCGCAGCGCGAAGGCTGTACGAAACGGAAGGATCCTTTCTGTTTGGCTGACAACCAGACTGTGGCGGATGTGAGAAGCCATCCGCCGCAACGTGATTGCCGGCCGCCAGTGGAATACAGGCGTTCCTCCTGCCGCTTCACGCCTCTCCGCTCTTTCCTGCGGTTGTCCGGCCTTCCATGTGAAAGGCCAAATCGAAGCAGCCGGCAGCAAGAGCGGGCGGAGGAAAAATGACGGCGTTTGTTCCCGCCAAAAGACGGCGGCCTTTTCCATCCTTTCCGGCAGGTCTCTTTCCGCCACAGTCCGCCATCCGTTTTCGAACCGGGGAGAAAGTGCTGACGGACCGCTTTGTCCGGGAAAAACCCTTTCCACTTCAAGCTGCCGCACAGCCGTTGCCGGCAACCAATATTCTATCCTGTCGGCCCGCAGGCTCCCCTGTCCCGCCCGACTCTGGGATCCTGCGCGCACCATGCTGGGGAAAGCAAGTTGGTTGTTTACCCAAAACGCCCATGCTGTGCGGGCGGCAACAGAGGGGAGGCCGGCCGGGAATGGCCGGCGGGCCAACACCGCACCCGCATATTCCCGGACACGCTGTCCTTCCGTCTGTCCCCGGTTTTCCCTTGCCGCAACCAGACTTGGCAACAGCAGGTGCGATTCTCGCACATCCCCAGCCACAAAGACTGTACCCGGCGGTTGCGGGCTGCCTTCCTGAGCGGCGTACTGGCTGTGGCGGACAAGCGCAACCATTCTTTGCGCAGCGGCCGCCAACTGCCAGTGGAAAATGGAGCCGGCGGCTTTTTCCCCATCCGCCCCCTTTCGCCCGTGCAGCAGGGGCCCACTCGTGCGCGCTGAAAGCGGGAGTGCAGTGAAATGCGAAGCCGTTGCCGGAAGCAAGGGCGCAGTTGGATGCGACGGCACCTTGAATAATGTCGGCCATTGTCCTTGCCGGAAAACGGCGAGCCCTTGCAAGAAGACGCGCAAGTCTCTACCCTTTGGCGGAGACCACGCCGTCGTATGCGTGAAAATCCCCTGTCTGCCCGCCGGCAGGATCCTCTGTTCCAGCGGGACTGATGAAAAGAGGCGCTCCCTGCTGAAAAACAAAAGTTGGTTGTTCAACAACGGCGCCAATGCAAAGGGAGCCGGCCCAAATGGCCGAACGTCGGCAAGCTGCTGCCGGGCAAGAACCGACAGTGGCCCCGATTCCGAAGCGGCCCTCTTTTGGCTTTGACGCACAAAGGTCAGGTTGGGCAACAAGTGCAGTTCCGTGAAAACCCTTGCTGCATTCGCGGAAGTCGCTGCTGCAAAGGCAAGGATTGCGCCAAGCGAATGCATGCTTTGCTCTTGTGCGACAGCCAGGCTGTAGCGGCCAAGAGGAACCATTCCCTGCACAGGGGTCAGCCTTTGGAAAATGGGTCCTGCGACTTTTTCCCTTACCGCCAACTCTCGCCAATTCAGCCGCTCACTCGTGCGAACAATATGGAAAATCCTGCCAGACGGCAGTATCACCCGGCCGATTGGGCTTGAGAAAAAGGCTCTTCCCTCGCCGGGTTGAGCGAGGTGCATACTCTGGAAAAACGACAGCCGCCTGTCAAGCCCCGCTGCGAAATGCTTTCGCACGATGGCCGGAACAACAGGTATGCCGCGAATCCGATCTGCCGCAGCGTACAAAGTGACCGGCTTGCCGGGAACATTCCGGATCGTGTTCTGTTTCAGCACCCGGTAGAACTGTGCAGCGTGCCACACCGCCTCTTCCGCAAAATGTTCACGGACCGTTTCCCGTTCCCATCCCTCTTGTTTCCCGGTTTGCCGCATTGGAAGAAGCAGGGAAAGGAAGTTGCTGACGAGATTCGTGACGTTCATTTGCGAAAGCAGGTGGACCAGCGTGTTCGCATCAAAGCTGCCGTAACGGTAACGGCGGCCGAGAACGAAAAAGAGATGAATCAGCGAATTGCGGGAATCGGCAAGCGAGTTGCTCGCTTCCCGCAACCCTCCCATTGCTGTCGGCCGCGGATCAACGCGTACGGAAATTGAAGAATTCCACGGCATTTCGCGCTGGCTGACAAGATCGCCATTGCCTGGATGCCGGCTCATTTGCATGACGGCATGCAAAGGTTCGCTGCGATTGGTTTCCGGCACAGCCCGCAGGCTCCCAAGCAAAGGTTGGAAGCGTGAAATCAGGCGGCTGAGCACGCTGGCGAAAAGCCTGGCATCGAAGTAAAACGAAAGCGGTGACAAGAGCACAGGCGCGAAGCGGCTTCCCGTAGCCGAAACGGCACTGGGGAAAAACCGGTTCGGCCTGTTGTCACGATTGGTTTCCAGCCTTTCGGGATGAGGGAAAACCGCCAACCACGGTTTTGCCTCGGAAGGATTCCCTGCCTGATTTGCCACTGGGCCAGCAGGACGACTTTGGATCGCGGAGAAAGGCAGCAGCCTTATGGATGCAAAACTTTCCGCTTTTTGTGCCGCTTCCCGCGCCAGGCCTTCCCTGGAGTCCGCTGCTTTCCGCTTCTGCCCATACAGCAAAAGCGTTTTCGGTAAAAACCTTGGCAAAATTGCCGGCGGAACGTCCGGATTCGCATGTTTTCCTTGAGCGGCAAAGTGGAGCAAAAGGGAGAGCAGTTGATTTTTTTCTTTTTCCCCAGGTTCAACCAACTGTAAAGGCAGATATCGGGTCGAAGCATGCAGCGTATAGCTGCTTTTTTCCTCCTTGATCCAGCTGAAGGGGTGCAGATGTGTGACGAAGTATACAACCTTCACCAGAGGATATGAGCGGCGGTCGTACACATGGTGGTATGTATTTCTGGAGGAAGCCTTGTTTTTTCGATGGACAAGCGCTGCCGAAGGAAGTGCGTACGGCCGTTTCGCCCTGTATTTCTCCAGCAAAAGCTGGCTGAATTCGTCCGAAATCCCCTTGATCTCCTTATGGGTTGATACAAGTAGGTTTTGCTTCACCATCATCAACGGTTACCTCTGCTTGTCAGGCTCAGGGTAAACTTTCAACCCATTATGCACAATTTCGATAGACTCCACTGCTACCTGACTGCGCGTAGCGTTCATTTCCGGCCCGACCCATTTGATCGGGTAGGCCTCCAAAAAATGCCAGCGCATGATTTCCTGGCCTCGATTGTCCTGCAAAATAATGGAGCCGCTCGTTCTTTTCACTTTGCCGATCTTCGTCTGATAAAACCAATCCCACAGCGTCCGCGACGTTGTGATTCCCCGTTTCAAAACCAGGGGCGGGTATTTTTTGCGCTTGGGAAAGCGATGGATAAAATCATTGACGCCCCCTTCCGCGTATTCTTCGATCTCCAGCTCAGCCTGCAATCCTGTCACTTCCGAAAATCCGCCTACCTGCAAGCCTTGAATCTCTACGCAAAAGCGAAGGGAACCGACAACATCCTGGCGATTACCGACAGCATCCTGGCGAGTCTTGTTTTCCATGCGAACTTCTCCTAAAATATGTCAAATATGTTCTTCTTCTCCGGTTCATCGCTTAGCTTTTTGTTGATTTTGGATATCTCATCGCACCACCTGCGCCGATCGCGGTGTTCCATAGCCATGATTTCATCGTGCGCCCAGTGAAAGTAATAGGCGATAAAGCTTACTTCTTCGTAAATTTTATCGATGGGGTAGCTGATCAGCCCATCCCGATCCCCTCTAAAAAATTTAGCTTTACCTCAAACTCGTGTTGGCATTTGGGGCAGGTTGCCGGGTGTGTCGGGGTATCCAGTTCGTTGATCTGGCGGTACAAATTTTGCAGATAAGCCAAATCTGCCGTGAACAGGCCCTCGATTACCTTTGTATCAATCACCCGAAGATCTCCCAATTTGGTCACCACGCGCGCCAACAAAATGATGGAGAGGTAACTCGGGTTTTGCTGCACTCTCGGGTCCCGCATCGGAAGAATTTCGTCGGCTGCTGTCGCGAGGCGCATCACCCCGCGTTTATGCAGGTTGCCATCCGGATCCACGTACCCTCTTGGCAGTTCGAATTCGTACTCTGTTTGAAAGGCCATCTTGATTCCTCCTCATCTCACTGCGCTGATGCCCGCTTCATCCTGTGTGGGGCCGCCATAATTTGAAATAAGAGTGACGCAGGGAGAAACTCCCGATCACTCTTATTTCCATTTTCAGGCTGCGTTACTTCTCACGTTTCATCCCTTCGTGGGCAATTTCCAGAGTTTCAATCGCCACTTCCTTGCCAAGGGCGTTGAAGTTGGGTGCCGTGTACTTGGTCGGCCATGCTTCACTGACCTTCCAGGTGGCGACATCTTGCCCCGCTTCATCCTGGGCAACAATGGTAACGTTTTTCCGCGTAATCTTGCCCTCCGTGCAGTCCTTTATCCAGTTGTACAAGTCCATGGAAGCGGTAACCCCGGTCTTCAACGTAATATTTCCGTATTTGGTCAACCCGGGCAATTTGCGCGGAGTGGTGTTTTCATTTCCTTCACGGTACTCAATGACTTCGATGGAGGCGTCGTAACCAGTCACCTCGCTGAATCCAGCCTGTTGAATACCATCCACTTCCACACGGAATCGAAAATTGCGGTAAGGATCCTTGCGTTCTCCTGGCATATGAAACTCCTTTCCTTTGTTCAAACTTCATGAAGAAGTCAACAAATGCTATTCTTCTCTCGTTTTTTGCGTAATCCGGAAGATGACAAATTCCGCCGGTTTTACGGGAGCGATCCCGATGATGCAAATCAGCCGGCCGTTGTCGATATCATCCTGTGTCATGGTTTCCCGGCCAATATTGATGAAGAACGCTTCATCCGGACTGCTTCCCATCAAGGCTCCGTCTCTCCAGACCCTGGTCAGGAAGGCGTCAATGGTACGCTGTACTCTAGCCCACAACTGCTCGTCATTTGGTTCGAACACGACCCAATTGGTTCCGCGTTTAATGGATTCTTCCACAAAGATGAACAGTCTGCGCACGTTGACGTATTTCCACAACCCGTTGGAGGAACATGTTCTCGCACCCCAAACGCGAATCCCCTGGCCGGTAAACTGGCGAATCAGGTTGACACCCTTGGGATTGAGAATATCCTGCTCGCCGGTGTTGTATTGGCAGGCAAGTCCAATTACGCCGCGCACCACCTCGTTGGCGGGAGCCTTGTGAACGCCGCGTGTCTGGTCGGTGCGGGAATAGATCCCGGCGATGGAACCGGACGGCGGAATGAAAATGTTCCGTTTGTCCAGCGGATCAAATACTTGCAGCCACGGATTGTACATGGCGCAATACGAGCTGTCGAAAATGTTGCGGTGCGTCAACACATCCGCCACTTTTGTCTTCTCTTTGGGAATGTCAAGAATCGCGAAACGATTCCCCAGATTTTCGCAGTGTGCCACCAGTGCCAGTTGCACATTGGGGTCGGTTACACCTGGAACGGCCATGATGCTGACTTCATCGTTGTCAATGAAAGCCTGAATTCCGGTGCGCTTTCCAGGTCCCCGGTCCTCTCCGATAAACTCGCCGGCGGAAAGGTTGTCCAGCGTGCCATCACTGCCGCCCGCAAACTGGATAAGCACGTTTTCGCTGTCATTTCCGCCCGCAATCAGTTGGAAAGGCGGCACGATCTCCTCTTGCTGCAGCGCGCTGCTGTTGTCTTTCACCTTGACAATGTTGGAGCGGTCCATTACCTTTTCCACGTGGTTAAAAGCGGTTACGTTAAACGAAACATTTTCATACGTTTCGTTTTCCTCCCCATACCAGACGGAAACGGTAAATTCGCTAGTGGTCAAAACTTTCACCGGCAACAGGCTGTTGTCCACCACATCCCCTTCCAGCGGCTTTTCCAGCACAAGGACGTTGTCCAGCGAGGAGACGACGCGGTTATACTGGATGGAATCGCCGTCGGAAAAGGCGACGACATCACCCGGATGAAAGCCGGCAGCATTTTTTACCCTGTATTCTTTTTCTGCCTTGACTTCCAGAATTTGCGTCTTCGCCTTGCTTGCCGGAGTGATGACAACCCGAATTTCATTGCCCCACGTTCCCGGGTTTTTGGCGGTAAAATGCAGCGGCAGCTGATCCGCCGTATCCTCCGTAAAGTTGGAAGCAACTTTCGCATCTCTCGGCGCGACCCTCATCACATAGCAGCGTGACCCGCCGTTCAGGAAAAAGTGTTCCACGGCGTAAGCGAGATAGCGATAGTCGCCAAAAGCGCTTTCCGGCAGGTAAGAACCAAAGACGCGTTTAAAATCAGCTACACTTGTAATCAGCTGCGGCAGTCCTTCGATTTCACCCCGCTGTGCCAGTCCAATAAAGCCCGCTGTGCTGGTGCTTACCCCTTCCATGGGCACGGGACCACTGTCAAACTCCTCAACATAAACACCTGGTGACAAATATTCAGCCATAAGACTCCTGGTTCACCCTTTTTCCTAAGGTCTTTGCCTTTCGGTTACTCGAGCGAAACCAGCGCCCTCCTTTCTGAAATTCGCTTTATTTTTTATATATTGAAATATATTGAAGTGAAGCTGTTTCTCCGCGGGGGAGAAATGCTTCAAATCTAACCTAAGGAAAAGCAATGTTTCCCAGATTGTGAATGTTTCCTTCCGTCAGGCTGAATGGAAGTTCCGGCTGGGCAACCCGACCGTCACGTTCCAGCACGAGTCGAACCGCCGACTGTCGGGCGGCAAATTGGCGAAAACCGAGGATCGCTTCTCCCGTCTCATCGGTCATTCCTTGGCTGACTGGATACAATCCTGCCCCCTGCTCGTAGTCATGCTTCAGAGGCGTTTGCAGTGCCAGCCAACCGTCAAAGTCATCCTTATCGCGAACCATCACATACTCTTCCTGACCGGAATTGGCGGAAGCAAGCAACAACCAGTCTCCCGGGGAGATCAGGGCTATTTTTCCTGTTACCCGGACTTCCGTCCCTCCGCGCTTCAGGGGCTCCATAGCCCGGACAAACATGCATTCCCGCGCAGTGGGGATGGCCTTGATGGAGACAAGCGATTGCGCCATTCCCCGCTGATCCGCGACTTTCAGCCGCAGGCCTGTCGTTCTTGGCGGATAGGCGTACGAGGCGCGAGGCAGCAACGGGATATGGGCAATGCTGGTTTTCTCCCCCGCCAGCAGTTGAATCGTTTGATCAAAGTAAACGCGCGAACGGATCGTGACCAGTTTTTCGCCGGGCGGAAGACCGCTGAAGACATAGAATCCATCCTGCTTTCGCACAGGCTTTTGCGGACTCCCGGCGACGCTGACGCACAACTGGGGATCTTCCGCCGGCCTGCCGGTAAAAGCGTCGTAAAGACAAACGGCCAATGAAAATGTGAACCGGATTCGGCACCTTTCCATCCCATTCGCCCTATCCTTTCTCGATGATGTTGAAATCGGTCTCCAACACCCGTTTCGTCGTCCGGATGCGGGTCGAATCGATATTCACAGGACCCACCGCATAACTGATCGACAGCTTGTAAGGCATGTTGGGAAAAAAGTTGACCAAAGTTTCCATTTTCAGGTCATTCATGACGATGCGCACCTCCTCATTGGCTTCCGCCAATGACCCGACCAGCGCGGAGCCTCGCAAGATCGAATGGTCGTACAAAACTTGCATCACGCGCCCGAGGATCCGGTGCTCATCGAGCGATCGGACAGGGATCTCGGAATTGGAATGAGCCGTAATCAGGTAGTACAAATCCACCGACATCGGCGGAAACTGCATCTTGCCCGCTCCCCGCATAATCATCTCGTTTTGGCGGGATTCGCCGCTTTCCTTGATGCTGTAGAGAAACAGGGAAAGCGCCAGATCTCCCTTGTCCGCCGGCGGCGCCAATCCGATCATCTCCGGCTGCTGGATCAGATCCGGCACCAGATTTTCCTGCAGCAGTTGAACCAATGTGCGGCCGACGTCAGCGATGACCGTGTAATTTGCCACAAGCTCACCCCCTCTCCGGCTCGTCCATCAGTCCTTGATAAATGCCGAACTCTTCCCTTTGCACGACGCGCCCGGTCTTTTGCAATTCAACCTTGATCGCGTGGAGAAAATCTTTCATCCCGACCGGACGGTTCTCCGCTGCCGCCATAAAGGCGGCGGAAAGGACGATGTTCTTGATGTTTCCCCCGGCAAACGGGAATGTCTCGGCGAGAAAGGATATGTCAATATCGGCGGATCGGGGAGTCTCTTCCGGAAGCATGGCATTCCAAAGAAGCTTTCTGTACTCGGCGTCCGGAAACGGAAACTTGATGACGTAATTGATTCTGCGCATGAACGCTTCGTCAATGTTCTGCTGGTAATTGGTCGCCAGTATGGAGATGCCCTCATACTCCTCCATTTTTTGCAGCAGGTAGGCGGTTTCCATGTTGGCGTACCGGTCGTGGGAATCTTTTACTTCCGAACGCTTGCCAAACAGCGCATCCGCTTCGTCAAAAAAGAGAATGGCGTTGCTTCGGTTCGCTTCCAGAAAAACTTCATGCAGATTTTTTTCCGTTTCGCCGATGTATTTGCTGATTAGCTGGGAGAGGTCGATTTTGTACAGTTCCAGCATCAGTTCATTGGCCATCACTTCCGCCGCCATCGTCTTGCCAGTTCCGGGAGGACCGGCAAACAAAAGGCTTATGCCCTTCCCATAGGAAAGTTTTTTGTCAAACCCCCATTCGTGGTAGACGATGTGCCGATAGCGGACCTGGTTGACCGCGTTTTTCAGCAGGTTCTTTTGCGCCGGAGGAAGAATGAGATCCGTCCACCCGCGTTTGGGGATGATCTTCTTCGCTTTTTTCTCCAGATTGTGGTCAATTTGCTGGTAGCAGGAAGCATGCAGCTGCCGCTCAACCAACCCCGGTTCCGGCGAAACGCTCGGCGGAAGATGCTGCTCGGCATGCTTCCACGCGGCAAAAATCTGCCCCGGCGTAAACTTGAATTTGGTCGCGAGGGCTGTCCAATCGATTTTGAGATGCGCAAAGTAAGATTGGCTTTGCGCGGCTTCCCAGCAGGCTTTCCGCTCTTCAGCAGTCCTTCCTGCCGCATCATTGCCCGGATCGGCCGTTCCGCGAGTAAAAACAGCGGTCCCGCATAGTCCTCAAGGCAGTTAAAAAACTCTTCCCAGATCGGCATATGGCTGTGTCCTTCAGCAAGGAAGGTGTCGACGTGGGTAAAGCAAAGCCAGCCTTGTTGAATGAGTGCCTCCCGAACGATCTCCAGAAGTTGTTTGCGCAGCTCTACCCTTTCCCGGGAGAGAAGCCGCACGTCTGCAAACAGCACTGTCCGCTGCCAGGATGCGCCCAGGTGCTTTACTTGCAGCTTTTTCCCCGCTCCCGGCGCTCCCCACAGCACGATGAACGGCCTTCTCCCTTCGGCGAAGGATCGCTCAAGACAGACGCGAATGCTTTCCTGCACATCCTCTTGCGCCAGAAGCGAAGGAGGAGGGGCGCCGGGATAGGCGTACTGCAAAACGCCATCAAGAGTGGGATCCACTCTGCCTGAGGTGAGAAAAAACTCCAAAATCCGTTGGGACAATTTCACTTTTCTGCATAGCCAGGAAGTATGCTGCTCTTCATCCGGCTGAAAGAAATACTTCATCAACGTCGAATCGGGCAAAAACAGGCTGTGCGCTTCCTGTCTCTCCTCTTCCGATTCACAGAGGCAATCCAGCAACAAGCCGATCGTCGCTGTTTTTTGCGTCACATCGTTCTGCAAGTAAGCGAAAATTTTCTCATATTTTCGCTCGATTTCTCCAGCCAGACTGAGCAGGACGCAATCCCGTTCCTTGCGCTTCAACTGAAAGACTTGAAACAGGTAGGGAAGCGAAAGGAAAACCCCTTCTGCCTTGCTGCCGTTGACCCTGCTTTCAATGGACTGCTCCAGCGACTGAAGCAGTTGGTTGAAACGATTAAGCTCTGGTGAATGATCCTCCAGCTTTTGCTGCTGCTTGAACAAGCGGGTCACTTCCCCCTCTGTCAAAACCAAACCCGACAGATCCGAAAAGGGAGGGGAGGCCGCATCGGCTTGAAACCGTAAGAACTGACGATAAAGCAAGGCATTCAGGCGAACGGTTTGCTCCTTCCAATAATCCATGTCTGAGTCGTAATGCCACTTTTCCTCATTGCTCAACACTTCCGAGACCGCTGCCAGATCCAACACGTTTCTCACCTTTGCCGCTTCCCGCTATCGCTGGAAAAGATTCCGGCATCATTGACCCTGATACTTGGCCCAGGCATCTCTGGCATCCACCTTCCCCTCGGCGACTGCGCAAAGCATGTCGTAGAACAGGTTGATCTGGTAGAACAGAACTCCCGTTTGCTTGTCGATCATTTCCAGGGGATGGTTGGCTGACAAGGAACCCGTAAACAGGTTGTTCGCCTTCAAAAACAACGTGCGATTTTCCTCCATAATCCCAAAAAAGCCAAGAGTCAAAAACGGATTGATCTGATGAATCAGCCAGTGCAGACCGGGAAGGGCAGACTCTTGAACAGAACGATGAAGGACCGCAAAGGTTTGCATAATGGCGATGTTTTCGGGTAACGCGATATTTTTGTTCGTCAAGAAGACAAACTCAAACTGGACAAAGCTTTTGTTTTCTCCGACCGAATCAAATCCGACCAGGAGAGTTGGCAGCTGTTCATCGCCAATCGGGTCCGCCATTTTCGTCGGAACCGGTATGGCGTCAAATAAAGCTTGCAAACGCTGCATGAATTCAATCAGATCCGGGCGTATCATCGCACCCTCCTATTCCCGAAACCCTTCGCATCAGAGCGAAAGTGCCTTTTTAATCTCAGCTTTTGTCGGATGTTTGACTCCATCCTTCTCGGTTGGTTCATAGCCCAGCTCTTTCAGAATCTCTCGTGCTTCTTTCGCTTCGTTCGATTGGTCGTCCGGGCCACGCTCCACGCCATGCTCATAGAGATATTCTGCAAATCGGTCCATCAAGACATCGTAATACTGATCTACCGTGTTGTACCCCATTGTATGCAGAATGCGTTTCCTTAAACGCTCCCTGTCCGCTTTTTGGCCGCTGCTTTCTATTCTTTCCACCAGTTTGTCCAAATTCAGGTAGCGGTCTACAACATCTTTTTTCAGCGACTTTTTCTTGAAATACTGGTAGATCGCTTTAATACCGCCCAGCACTGCTGCCAATCCCGCGACGACGGCGACTGCCGGAGCAGCGGCCGGAGCCATTATGAGCCCTAGTCCCGCTGCGGTTTGCAGCGCCCCTTGCGCCGCTTGAAACGCACTCATGTCGCGCTCCAGGCGTGCCTTGTCCCGCGCGGCAAGAGCAATCATTCTGATGTCGCGATTTTCGTTTTTTTCCGCTATTTTATTAAGATTTTGTCGCCGTTGTTCATTGACTACGACACCCGTTCCTCCCGCAAGAGTGTTATAGGTACCGGTCAATAATCCCAATCCTGCTACAGTGCCAGTCAAGATGTCCGAACCCGAGCCGGCAGCGGTGGCAAGGCCCTCTATGGCTGAAGCGGCATTTTGGGCAGTATCCGATGCCCCAACGGCCGCTCGGGTAATTCTCAAGGCGGCCTCATTTGAGGTGAATACATCCAGATTTCCCCTCAGCTCTTGAATATTCTCAGACGTTTCAAAAGCACCGGTAACCATGTTCAGGCCAGAACCGAGCGTCCCGGTCACCTGCCCGATCTCTTCACTAACGGCGCCGAGAGCGGAAAGGCCCTTGTCCATAATCGTATCGGCATTATCCTCGATTAGGCCGGTAATTCCCCGGTCTTTGCCCAATTCCTTTTGGGCATAAGCCGCACGAATGGCTTCCGAGAACCTGTCCCAGTTGACCGTTTTCGCTTTGCCCTTTATGGAAAAGTGTTGAATGCGGTGCCAATAGGAATGCATTTTTTTCTTGAATCTTTCCGGCGTAACCGGCCCGGATCCCATGAGCATATCAATGGCGCGCCGTCTTTGCCCTTCATCGAGCTGATGCATGAAATAGTTGTACAATCCGGTCTTGTTCTGATCTTTTGCCGCTTTTTCGAGATATTCATAGATCTCGGAGTACGGATCCTTTGCCACCGCATTCGCGGCAGCCTGCTCATTCGATTCATCTCTTTGAATCGCCAGCGGCTGGACAGCCGAGGTACTGTCTTTTTTCTGCTGGATCGGCCCATTCTTTTGGGATGGCAGCGAAAACTGTGCTGCCTTGGCCCCAAGCTGATCCGCTTCCTGCTCGAGGGAAGGGTCGTCGTTTACCGGCACTCCTTTTACCGAAGTCGTCGGTTTTACCCTGCCTTCCTTTTGCTGAATCACATGCGCCAACTCATGGCCGAGAAGCTGTTGGCCTGCATCCGTCTCAGGCTGGTACTGCCCCGGTGCAAAGTGGATGTCGGTTCCTTTCGTATAGGCGAGGGCGCCTACTTCCCTGGCCTCATTCCCCTGGTGAATGCGGACATCCGAGAAGTCGGTTTGGAATGCCGCCTCCATTTTTTGTTTGACATGGGTTGGCATCCCTGTTTGATTTGTCTGCTCGGCTTTCATCTGCAGCTCTTCCTCTTCCGATTCCGGAAGACGTTGGATCGCACGCTCCGCGAGCATGGCCTGAACGGCCTGGTTTCCCGCCATCCTTTGCATCTGCAGAATGCCGCCAATCGTCAGTTTTCCTTTCGGGAGAATCGACCGTTGCGCAACCATCGAGGAGACCTGAGAACTCGATGTTTTTTTGGGATTCGCATGGCTGACCGTTGGGGCTCCCCTTCTGGCAAAAGAGTACAAAAAGTTCCCTCCTTTCCTTCCGGCGGACAGCGCCGCTTCCTGTTTCACTGCCTTTGGCAGCCATTATAAACAGGAAACCTTAAAAACTCCTAAAAAACGACAAAATTTTCAGGGAATTCACAGACTGTTTCCGCACAAAAAGACCGCCTTTCCCCGAATTTGGGAAAAGGCGGATTTTGCCTGCTTTTCTCTCTATTCAATGTGAAATTTGTACCCAAACCCGCGCACGGTTTGAATGTACTGCGGGTTTGCCGGATCCTTTTCAATTTTTTTCCGCAAGTTGCTGATCTGCACCATGACGGTTCGCTCGTCACGGGCGTGGTCATACCCCCACACCTGATCCAGCAACTGCTGAAAACTGAACACCCGGTTGGGATGTTGCACGAAAAACAACAGCAAGCGCATCTCCTTTGCATAAAGCGTAACGGGCTTGCCCCCCACCTTGACGGTATAGTTTTGCATGTCGATTTCCAGGTCCTTGTACCGCCAGTAACGTCGGTCATCAGCTTGTCCGCCCTGTTGCTTCATCAATGCCGCCCGGCGCAGATTGGCCTTCACCCGGGCCACAAGGATGTTGGGATCAAACGGTTTGGTCATGTAATCGTCGCCGCCCATTTCCAGACCTTTGATGATGTCATCCGCTTCCCTCATCCGGCTGACAAAGATGATGGGCATTTGGGAAAATTGCCGGATGCTTTGGCACAACTCGACACCGTTGGCATCGGGCAGCATCACATCCATCACGATCACATCCGGCTGTTTCTCCTGAAGCAGGCGAATCGTCTGCTCGCCGTTTTCCGCGGTGTATACCTGAATGTGATTTTTCTCCAAATAGAGCCGGACTATCTCACGCAAATCCTGATCATCCTCAACGACCAGAACCGATTCCACGCTCATTTTCCCTCACCTCACCTGCGGATCTGTCCTCAACAAACTGCACGGGCAACGTAAAATAAAACGTGCTGCCTGCGCCCAGCGTGCTCTCCGCTCCGATCTCTCCCCCATGTCTGCGGATAATCTCCTTGGCAATGGAAAGTCCCAACCCCACTCCAGCCGCTTTCGACTGTCTGGAACTCGAACCTTTGTAAAAGCGTTCAAAAACGTATGGCAATTCATCCGCCGCAATGCCTCTGCCCGTGTCGGACACCTCGATCTGCACGAAACCTTCTGTTGCAAAGACGGCCCGAATGGTAATGGAGCCATTTACCGGGGTAAATTTTTGCGCATTGACCAGCAAGTTGGTCATCACCTGTTCGATCCGCACCGGGTCGATGTTTGCCACCGGCTGCACGCAAACTCCCTGCCCATCCCTGACCGGCTCTTCGGGAAGTTCCAACATAAAGCGAAACCCGCTCCGCTTCATTTCCAATTCGTGCTTTTCGTACAACTGCCGGATAAATGGCAAAACAGGCACGGTCTGATAGTGAAAGGCGAGCTGACTTGACTCCAATCTGGACAATTCAAACAAATCTTCAATGATTCGATCCAGATAAACCCTCTTGTCGTACATCAGCGTAATGTACTTGCGGTCATGGGGGGCAATCACACCGTCCAGCATCGCCTTCAGATACCCCTGTATCACGTCGAGAGGGGTGCCCAGTTCGTGCGAAATATTGGACATCAGCCGCTTGCGTGACTCCTCCATGCGGGAAATCTCCTGATTGGCCTGCTGCAGGCTGCAGTTCATTTCTTCCAGGGCAATTGTGCGTTCCCGAACCTTTGCTTCCAGCGACGCATTCAACTCCTGCAGTTCCTTGGAGAGCTTCTCCACTTGGGCATTGGAACGAACAAATTTTACCGAAAGAAGGTGCGATTGAGCAAAAAGGTAGGCGAAAACGCCGATGGAGAGGGAATCTCCCAGCGGCAAAATGTGATTGTAGTACAACGTGGCACTCAGCGTAGCGATAAAAAGGAACGCAATGGCCACCATGTTGGCGAGACCTCCCGCTTTTCTCCGCAACGCTGCGCGCATCGTCACAGCCAAAATGTAAAGGAAGGTCGCCAGTGAAATGGCTTCATAGAGCACCATCGCGTGGGTGTAAAATTTTGCCGGGGTGAGGAACACGAGCAAGCTGAACAGAATCCCGACCGCGAGTGAAACAGGGGGAAATTTGCGATTCATCTCGTCGGGATATTGCATCTGAATGTAGCGGACCAGCAGCGGGACTCCCAGGTAAATCGGCAAGTACTCCATGATGAGGATGGTTTCCCAACTGAGTTGCGGAAACATCGCAGCGAGGAGCACATCCTCCACGACCAGCACGCGGAAGATAAAGCCCAGGCAGAGAACGGCGAACAAAAACACGGACTTGTCTTTTCTTTGCAGGAGAAAGAGAACCAGATGGTAGATGCCTGTCACGGCCAGACAGCCGACGAGAAAAACAGTGGAGGCAACGGTCTTCTCCCGCTCCGCATGAATCATTTTTTCGCTGCCAAACAGAATCGGTTCCCAGAGGCCCCCCTTGCGCTGGACGAAGTTGGCTACCTGGATGACAAGTTCGACCTCGCTTGCGTTGGGGACAAAAGAGACGACCTTGGCGTAATTCTTTGGCACCATCTCCGCTTCGCTTGTTCCGACAACTCCGTTTGAAGCGATCAATGCGCCATTGGCCCACAACCGGTAGGAGGTGGCAACATTTTTGATGTACAGCGCTTTCACGTTGTCTGCGTCGCTTTCGTCCAGGCGGATCCGCAATCGATACGTGGCAAATCCGTGGTTGGAAATCGGTTCGCCGCGGTATTCATACCGTCCCCAGATCCCCGGCACCAGGACAAACTGCTTGTCCATCGCCTCCGTCCGGCCGGAGAAATCGGCCGGTGTCAGAAGCTGATGCCAGTAAAATTCCCATTCTCCCCGCAACTTCACATTCCCATCCCGGTTGAAATCCCATTTGCTCAGATCCAAAACGCCCGCATGAGCCTGCGGCGGATCTCCGGCTGAATCTGCATATACGGGTTGCAGCGTGAAAAAGAAACTGCCAGCAAAGATCAGCAGCGTAATAACCATCTTCATGCGATTGATCCCCTTGTGGAAAAGGATTCACTATATTCCGTCCGAGCTGAACAAATGGCCCCAAATGCAGCGGCGGATCAAAAACGGAAGCAAATAAACGGGCAAACCAGCTTCTGCCGAACGCTTCGCCCGCAACAAAGCATGGTTAGGAAGTTTGCTGCAAAAACCGGGTAAATTCCTGCTTGGGCAGCGGCTTTCCGTACAGGTACCCCTGTCCCTGATTGCATCCGTTCAGCTGCAGGGCCACCGCCTGATCGGTGATTTCCACGCCTTCCGCAATCACGTTCATGTTCAGGCTCTCGGCAATCGTCACAATCGCCTTTACAATCGCCTGGCTCTCCTCATTGCGGTGAATGTCGCGAATAAAGGAGGAGTCAATTTTGATCGTATCGACCGGCAGGCTTTTGAGGTAGCTGAACGAGCTGTAGCCCGTGCCGAAGTCGTCGATCGAAATCTGGATGCCCATATCGCGGATTTGCTCCAGCACAGCAGTCGCCTCGTCGATTTTCATAAATACGCTTTCCGTAATCTCCAGCTCCAGCAAGTCAGGCGGCAGCTGCGTTTCGTCCAGGATTTGCCTGATCGTCTCCACCAGGTGCTTTTCGTAAATCTGCCGTACGGAAAGGTTGACGGAGACTTTCAAGCGGTGCCCCTGATCGTACCAGGCCTTGTTTTGCAAGCACGCCTCGCGCAGGATCCACTGGCCCAATTTGAGGATCATGCCGGTCTCCTCCGCAATTGGAATGAAGCGGTTGGGCGGAATCGTCCCCAGCTCCGGATGGTTCCAGCGGACCAGCGCTTCCATTCCGAACACTTTGCCGCTCACAAGATCCGTCTTGGGCTGGTAGTAAATTTCGAAGTGTTGCTGTTCCAGCGCCTTGCGCATTTCGTTTTCGATCAGGATGCGTTCCAGCGATTTGGCCTCCATCTTCTGCTCGAAGAAGTTGTATCCGCTCCTGCCGCTGTTCTTGACCGCGTAAAGCGCCGTATCCGCCCGCTTGAGCAGATCTTCCGCCAGGTCTCCATCCCTGGGGTACAGCGAAATCCCGATGCTGCAGGAGAGGATCAACTCCTTGCCCTGCACGAAGAAAGGCTGCTCCATCTGCCGGATGACCCGTTCCGCCACCGCGGCAACCTGCTCGGCGTTCACCACGTCATGAAGCAGCAGGGTAAATTCGTCTCCCCCCAGCCGCGCGACAAGATCGCCCGGTTTGACGCATTCGCGCAGGCGCTTGGCCACTTCGACCAGCAGCAAGTCCCCGGTCTCATGGCCGTGGGAGTCGTTGACGTCCTTGAACCGGTCCAGATCGAGAAAAAACACGGCCAGCTGGGAACGGAAGCGCCTCGCCTGGCGAATTTCCCGGTTCAAATGCTGGATGTACATGCGCCGGTTGGGCAGGTCGGTCAGCGGATCGTGGTAGGCCAGGTAGTGGATCTTTTCTTCCGAATGCTTGCGCTCGGTGATGTCCCGGGTTACCAGGAGCAGGGCCTTGACATTGTCCGGCCCGTCGAGAATCGGGTTCATCTTGGTTTCTGTCCAGATCGTCCCGCTTTTGCCCGTTTTGAGACGGCACTCCACCAGGTACTCCTTTCGCGTGCTGCAGGTGTAACGGATCGCCGATTCCATCACATCCCGGTCCGCCTCATGCACCCAATCCAGCAGGTTCAAGGGGGGAAGTTCCCCGCTCTCGATGATTCGCTTGTGGGAAGGGGAAAGGTATTGAAAATTTCCCTCCGGGTCGATCATGGAGATGATGTCGGAAGTGTTTTCCGCAATAAAGCGGTACCGTTCCTCGCTCTTCCGGATGTTTTCCTCCATCTGCTTGCGGCTGGTAATATCGTAGCGGATGGAGATGTATTGATAGATTTTCCCCTGTTGATCGAGGAAAGGAACGATCGTGGTATCCACCCAGTACAAGGTGCCGTCCTTTCTCCGGTTGCAAATTTCTCCCCGCCAGATGTTTCCCGAGCCGATGCAGGCCCACATGTTCTTGAAAAACTCCTTGGGGTGAGTGCCGGAGTTCAGGATCCGGTGGTCCTGCCCGATCAGCTCGCTTCTGTCGTATCCGGAGATGCGGCAAAACTGGCTGTTGGCATACAGGATGGTCCCGTGTTTATCGGTGATGGCGACAATCGCCGACTGATCCAGCGCATGGCGAATATCCCGCAATTTTTGCAGCACTTGTTTCAATTTGTCGTTTTTTTCATTCAGCAATTCTTCCCAATCTTTCCCAGAAATTTCTGGTATCGTCTGATTTGTCATACTCCTGTCCTTTCTACAAAAAATGGAAACGAATACCGTTTTGCGGTTTTTGGCACAGATTGTCTATATTTTAACATGGAACTGGGATTGATACGCGAAGTATTTGGAGATTTCCTAAACATTTTGGCAACAGCGCCCGAGGCGGCCGTCCCGGTTGAAGCAAGCCAGGGAAAAAGTGGCTGCAACGAAGCAAAAAAACATCCGGGAGACATGCTCCCGGATGCAAGCAATTCATTTTGACAAAGACGGCGTTTTCGGCGCCATATGTCAGTCATATAATGTTGTTTTCCCTGAGCGCCTGAATTTCCTCATCTGTATAATTAAGCTCTTTCAAAACTTCCACCGTATGCTGCCCCAACAGCGGTGCCGGACGTCTGATTTGCCCCGGCGTTTTGGACATCTTCGCAGGGAAGCCAAGTCCCTTGATTTTTCCCGCCAGCGGATGTTCGTATTCCAGAACCATTTCCCGCGCGAGAATCTGCGGGTCATTCAAGGTTTGATCGTAGCTGTAGATCGGTCCGCCGGGGACGCCTGCTTCATCCAGTTTGGCCAGCCAGTATTCGGAATCCTTGGTCCGCAACACCTCCTGGATGATTTGCTCCAGTTCTTCCAGGTGGTTTACGCGATCCGTATTGGTCAGAAAACGGGGGTCGTCAATCAGGTCCTCCCGCTCGATCACCTGGCGGCAAAATTTTTCCCACAGCTTCTGGTTGCCCGCACCGACGAGAATATGGCCGTTGCGCGTCTCAAAGCCCTGGTAGGGAGCGGAGACGCGGTGGGCGGAACCGTTGGCGCGGGCGACTTCTCCCGCTCCAAAGTAGGCGGCAGACTCCCACACTGTCCAAGCCAGGCCGGAATCGACCAGGGAAATGTCGATATACTGCCCCTCCCCGGTCTGCAGCTTGTGAATGTATGCGGCCAGAATGGAGTAAATGGCGGTTACCCCTGCCGCAATGTCGTGAATGGCGATGCCGTTCTTCACCGGCCGTCCGCCTTTTTCTCCGGTCATGCTCATCAGTCCGGAAAAGCCCTGGGCCATGATGTCGTAGCCGCCTTTCTGGCTGTAGGGGCCCGTCTGTCCGTATCCGGAAATGGAGCAGTAAATCAGTCCCGGGTTGATTTCGCGCAGGGTTTCGTAGTCGATCCCCATTTTCTTCACTGTGCCGGGACGAAAGTTTTCGATAAACACGTCTGCTCTTTTGACCAGCTCGAGGAGAACTTTTCTCCCTGCTTCCTCCTTGATGTTGAGGCGAATTCCCCGCTTGTTCCGGTTGGCCGCCATGAAGCTGTAGCTTTCCTTGTCCACGTACGGTCCCATCGTCCGGCTGTCGTCACCGTTGGGGTACTTTTCCACCTTGATCACGTCGGCGCCCAGATCGCCCAGAACCATCGTGCAATACGGGCCGGCCAAAACCTGCGACAAATCCACCACTTTCATGTTCCGTAACGCTTGTTGCATCAGGCAAGCCTCCAAACTCGTTTTTCAGCATCGCACCAGTGTTTTGGTTCATGTCCGATCAGCGAAAACGCGGTTTTCTCTTTTCCAGAAAGGCTTGCACGCCTTCCCGGTAATCCTCGGAGTCGTAGGATTGCAGCACCAGCTGGGCAATTTCTTCGTTTTCTTCCGTATGGCCGTCGAGGATCGCCTGCACGATCCGCTTGGTTCCGCGAATGGAAACCTGGGAGCGCTCCGTGAGCAATTGCGCGAAGGCATACGTCTTGTCTGCGATCTCATCGCTTGCGTAGATGTGGTCTACCAGTCCGATGCGAAGCGCTTCAGCCGCGTCCAGCGTCCTGCCCGTGTAGAGGATTTCCTTTGCCTTGGACGGGCCGACCAGATCGACCAGGCGCTTGGTGCTCGTCAAATTGTAGACGATGCCCAATTTCGCGGGCGTGATGGCAAATACGCCGTCTTCCGCGCTGAAGCGGAAGTCGCATGCCAGCGCAATATCCAGCCCGCCGCCAATCGCGTACTTTTGGATCATCGCGATCGTCGGCTTGGGAAAGAGCTGCAGGCGGTCAACAGCTTCCATCGCATGCTGATTGTACTCCTTCGCCTTGCCGGATGACGAACGGTTGTTCACAAATTCGCTGATATCCGCTCCGGCGGCAAACGCCGAATCGTCAACGCCGCGGATCACCACCACCTTCGTCTCCTCGTCCGCTTCCAACTGCTGAAGCAGGCCAGACAAGCCGATCCACATTTCCAAATTCAGGGCATTCCGTTTTTCCGGCCGGTTCAGCACAATGCTGGCAATGGAGCCTGTGCGTGTAACGTACAAACTTTGTTCTGCCACTTTTTTCTCCTCCCTTCAAGAACGGGACTAATCCCTCTTGTACTTGGCCGCCAGCTTGTTGCCGACAGACTGCAACCCCTGCACCATCAGAATGAGGATAAACACGGTCACGTACATCACGTCCACCTCGTAACGCAGATGACCGAAGCGGTACGCCAGATCGCCCAAACCGCCCGCGCCGACAAGGCCGGCCATGGCCGTAGAGCCGACCAGATTGATCACGGCGATGGTCAATCCCAGCACGATGGTCGGGCGCGCTTCCCGCAGCATGACGTGCCAGACGATGTGGCGCGTCCGAATCCCCATCGATTTGTACGCCTCAATGACACCGCTGTCCACCTCCAACAGCGCGTTTTCCATCAGCCGGGCAATGGACGGCGCGGCATGGACGATCAGCGGCACGATCGCCCCCTTGATGCCAATCGTGGTGCCGACGACCAACTTGGTAAACGGCAGGATGAAAAACAGCAAAATGATGAAGGGAATCGAACGGATGATATTGATGACCGTATTCAACACTTGGTAGACCAGGCGATTCTCCCAGACGTTCCCCGGCCGGGTCAGAATCAGCAGAACTCCCAGCGGCAGGCCGATCAGCACGGAGAAAACCAGTGAAATGGAAACCATCTGAAGTGTTTGCACGACCGCTTCCCCGATAATGGGCAGGCGGCTCTCCAAAAACCGTTGCAGCTCACTCATCTGCCACTTCCACTCCCTCTACCCTGACTCCCTGTTCCTCCAGATAGGCGATTGCGCTGGCCGTGTCCTGCGGTTCGCCGGACAAGTGAACCACCAGCGAGCCGATCTGCTCCTGCTTGAGCTGAATAATTCCGCCGGCCAAGATGTTGGCCGATACCGGAAAATGGTTGCCGAGTGAGGCCAAGATCGGCTTGCCCGTGCTTTCCCCGACGAAGGTCAGGCGGACGACCGGCCCGGACTGCGACAGCTCCCGCACCAGGGAGGCAGGAAGTTTTTCTTGATACGTGCTGTTGACAAACCGCTTCGTCGTGGGATGGGAAGGACGGGCAAAAATATCAACGGTCCTGCCCTGTTCGATGACCCGCCCTTTTTCCATGACCGCCACGCGATCGCAAATTTTCTGAATCACGTGCATTTCGTGGGTAATCAGCATGATCGTGATCCCAAGCGTTTTGTTGATTTCCAACAACAGTTCAAGGATGGATTCCGTGGTTTCCGGGTCCAGCGCGCTGGTGGCCTCGTCACTCAGCAGCACTTCCGGCTCCTGCGCCAATGCCCGGGCGATCGCCACCCGCTGTTTCTGCCCTCCGGACAGTTGGCCGGGGTATACATCGCGCTTGTCTTCCAGTCCGACGATGCGCAGATAGCGGTTCACCCGTTCCTCAATCTCACGCGGGTTCACATCTGTCAATCGCAAGGGAATCGCGATGTTGTCGTAGACGGTGGCCGTTTTCAACAAATGAAAGCCTTGAAAAATCATCCCGATCTTGCGGCGCACTTGCAGCAACTCTTCTGCCGGCAGGTTGGTGACCTCCCGCCCGTTGATGAAAACGGAGCCCGATGTCGGCGTTTCCAAAAGATTGACGCAGCGGATCAACGTGCTTTTTCCCGCTCCGCTGTAGCCGATGACGCCAAAAATTTCGCCCTTTCCCACTTCCAGTGAAACATCCTGAATCGCGTGAACCTCGCCTTTTTTGGTGTAAAACGTTTTGGACACATGCGAAAGCTTGATCAAACCTTGCGCAGCTCCTTTCCAACCAGTCAAATGCAACGCGCCAAACAACGGCTCCACTCTCCTGCGAGTGGAGCCTGTACCTTACCAGACAGGGATGACGGAACCTTCAAAGTGTTCCTCGATAAATTTCTTTACCTCGTCGCTCTGATACGCTTTGACCAGTTTTTGCACGGCCGCGTCATCCTTGTTTTCCGTGCGCACGACAATGACGTTGTGATATTTGGAATCTTTCGGCTCCAAATAGATGGAGTCCTTGCCCGGGTGAAGGTTGTTTTTCATGGCGTAGCTGGTATTGATCGCAGCCGCCGCCAAATCGTCAAGCTGCTTGGCAATCTGTGCCGCATCCAGTTCGATAAACTCGAGGTTTTTCGGATTTTCCACGATATCCAGAACCGTCGCTTCCTCCCCCACGCCGTCCTTGAGCTTGATCAGACCGGCACTCTGGAACACCAACAAGGCGCGCACGCTGTTGCTCGGATCGTTGGGAAGTCCGACATTGTCGCCTTCCTTCAGCTCGTCCAGGCTCTTGATCTTGTTGGAATAGACGCCCATCGGGTTGAGCACGGTCTGCGCCACCGCTGTCAGGTCAGCGTTGTGCTCCTTTTTGTACGTTTCCAAAAACGGGATGGTTTGATAGCTGTTGGCGTCGATTTCCCCTTCGACCAGGGCGGTATTGGGCATCTGGAAGTCGGAAAAAGCCTTGATCTCAACGGTCAGGCCGTCCTTTGCCGCCACTTCCTTTACCTTTTCCAAAATTTCTTCATGCAGTCCGGAGGTAACCCCCACAACGATCTTGTCCTCGCTGATCGTCGAGCTTGCCTGTGAACTTCCGCAAGCGGTCAGAGCCAGCACGAGCAAACCGGATGCCAGCCATGCCATTGTCTTTTTCATCGATATACCCCCAAAAACAAATTTGTTTAATCAGAATGGAACGCATGCAACGGCCTTTTCCAAAAGTACGCATGTCTGTGTGCTCTGGAAAGCTCATCCGTTCTGTCTTAATGATACTATACATGCGGTTCAATTCACAGTCAACATCTTTGTTTTATCGGAATTAAAAAAGTTCCCAAGCAGACAACACTGCCTGGAAACTTTTTTTACAACACACGCTGCAAGAACGCCCGAGTCCGTTCGTGACGCGGATTGGCGAAAAACTCCTGAGGCGGACCCGACTCAATAAACTCGCCGTTGTCCATGAACATGACCTGGTTGGCCACTTCACGCGCAAATCCCATCTCGTGCGTGACCACGATCATCGTCATCTGCTCCTGGGCCAGCTGCTTGATGACTTGCAGCACCTCGCCGGTCAATTCCGGGTCGAGGGCGGAAGTCGGCTCGTCAAACAGCAGGATGTCCGGCTTCATCATCAGCGCGCGGGCAATCGCCACCCGCTGCTTTTGGCCGCCGGACAGCCTGGACGGGTACGCGTCCGCCTTTTGCGCCAGCCCCACCTTTTCCAGGAGTTCCGCGCTCCGCCGGCGAATCTGCGCCTCTTCCTCCCGTTTGACAATCCGCGGCGCTATCTCCAGGTTTTCTCTTACCGTCAGGTGGGGAAACAGGTTGAAGTGCTGAAAGACCATGCCCATTCTCGCCGTGATTTGCCTGATTTTCTGGCTGCCGGGGTACACCCCGTCCTTTACCAGGTACTCGCCGTGGACGCGGATGCTGCCGCCATCCACCTCCTCCAGGTGAATCAGGCTCCTGAGCATCGTGCTTTTCCCCGAACCGGACGGCCCGATCACGGCCACCACATCGTTTTGCGCAACTTCAAAGGAAACGTTTTTCAGCACTTCCAGACTGCCGAACGATTTTTTCAGCTGCGATACCTGTATGATTGCCATATCAGCCATTCCCTCTATTCAAATCGGAGTCTTTTTTCCAGCTTTTTGAAGAATACCGTCAGGATGAGCGTCATCAGCAGGTAGATGACCCCTGCGATAAAGAAAGGCACAATGGTAAAGTCCCGGTTTACGGCGGTCTGCGCAAAATGAAGCAGCTCCGGTACCGCAACCGCGTACAGCAGAGCCGTATCCTTCACCAGTGTGATCGATTCGTTGGCCACCGCCGGCAGGGCGACGCGAAACATTTGCGGCAGGATGATCTTCCGGTACGTCTGCCATTTGCTGAATCCCAGCACCTGCGCCGCTTCGTACTGCCCCTTGTCGATGGACAAGAGCCCGCCGCGGAAAATCTCCGCAAAATAGGCGGCGTAGTTGAGGGTGAAGCCGACGCAGGCAGAGGTAAAGCGCTCCATGACCAGATATTCGCCGACGACGGGAAGAAGCGGCAGGCCGAAGCAGATGAACAACAGCTGCAACAGCAGCGGCGTGCCGCGCATCACATAGATGTACGTGTGGGCGAACCAGGCGACTCCCTTGATGCTGCTGTTCGCCATCAGCGTGATGAGAAAGCCCAGCGGAATGGACAGGACGATGGCGATCAGGAACAAAAGAATCGTCATCTGCGCCCCTTCCAGCATGGGAATGGTGATGGTAATCAGATAATCAAGACTCATCCTCGTCTTCTCCTATACCCGTATCCTTGACATTTTTTCCTTGCAGAAAGAAAACCGGATGGCTTTGAAAAATCCGGTTTTCCTCTGACAAGATGCCTATTTTGATGCCTATTTTAAAATGCGGTCTTCGCCAAACCACTTCTCGGAAATCTTCGCGGCCGTGCCGTTTGCGTTCAACTCATCGAGTGCCTTTTGCAACTCTTCCAGCAGGGCTTCATTGCCCTTCTTCACGCCGATGCCATACTCTTCCGGTGCCAGCGAATCCTCCAACATCTTGTACGTTCCCTTGTCCTGTGCCATGTAGTAGTCTGCCACGATCTGGTCGATGACAACCGCGTCCACGCGGCCGATTTTCAGGTCGTTCAGAGCCAGCACGTTGTCCGGAAACTCGACGATATTTTTGATTTTTTCCTTGATGGGATGCTCGTTCAATGCGTCCGCTGCGGAAGAGAGTTTTTGCAGTCCCACTTCCCTTCCGGCCAGATCTTCGATGCTGTTGATGTCGGAGTCTGCCTTCGTGACGATCACCTGCGCGTTTTTCAGGTAGGGCTTGGTAAACAATACCTTTTGCTTGCGCTCTTCCGTGATGGTGTAGCCGTTCCAGATCAGGTCGATGCGGCCGCTGTTCAGCTCCGCTTCCTTGGCGCTCCAGTCAATCGGCTGGAAAACGGCTTCGCGGCCCATCAGCTCGGCAGCCGCGCGGGCATAGTCGATATCAAACCCGACGATTTCATTGTTCTCATCCCGGAAGCCCATCGGGGCAAATTTGTCGTCAATCCCGATAACCAGCTTCTTTTTCCCCCCGTCTTCCTGTGCCGGTGCCGCTTCGCTGGATGAAGCGCTGTTGGCCGTCTGCGCCGTATCCGTCGTGTTCCCGCTGGAACATCCCACCACAAGCGACAGGATGGCTCCCAACATCATCAGACTGATTCCTGTTCTCTTTTTCATACTGTTCCCCCTGGTATCTCTTTTTACTTTGGTAAAGTGCTAATACATTAACAAGATATCATGACAGACAAGAAAGCGAAAGAGTTGAGTTCATCCACATTTTCGGAAAATGTAACCAATCCGCAACAGATTTGAGTCGTTCCATAAATTTTACTCCCTTTTTTCAAACGCTGGCATAAAAAAACCTGCTGTGCGAACAGCAGGTGGGAGATTGCCCGCAGGCATTTTCCGGCACGACACCGTCTTTCTTTTTCACCGGCCTCCAATCAATCCAAAATGGTCATTTCCCTGTTGTGAATATCCAGCACTTCCACTTTGGACGTCCCGCCAAGATGCCGAGGCACCAGCTCCGCCAGTTCCTTCAGCGCCTGATGAAACTCGCCGCTTCTCGTCTCATCAATCAGCTCGATGCAGAGAAAGGCGTTCTTCGTCTCCTCCGCCAGCATCGTCCGCTGCGCTTCCCGCCAGTTCCAACATCGGCAGATGGCGCCGGCATCATCCTTGTAGACGATCTCCCCTTCATGGGGCGGAGCATTTTCCTCCTCTCCCAGGGGGAGAAACGGCTCGCTGCCAGTTGCCTTCGTCAGCCGAAGATCGCCGACAAACTTGTCGATGTCTTCTCCTCCGCAGGGAAGTCCGTACCGCAGGGAAATGGAATTGTAGATGTCCACCAGCGGATTGATCGTTCCAATCGGATTGTTGTTTTTCACCCTTTTCAACAAGGCTTCAATGGAGCACCTTGCCCCTTTCTTTGTCTTGAACTTCCGGAAAGCTTCGCGCCAAACCGCGATGACCGGATTGCTGCTGAATTCCTCCAGCTGCAGAAACTTCCCGGCTTCCTTCTCTGCCTCCCGCAGCAGCTTCTCGTAAACTTCAACATCCCTTCGCGAATTGTCAATTCCCCGGCAGACCACGACGCCAATTTTGGCCTGGGGGAAAAGGGACCAAAAATCTTCTTCAACGACAAATCGAACCATCATCATCTCTCCATCTGTTTTTGCCGCGCAGCATATCGGTTTCATTCCCGCTCCTTTTCCTTCCCGCACCCTCATGATTTGGAGGGGCTCGCAAAGACGGAGAACACGCCGAGCGCGATATAGGTGCAACCGGTGATTCGGTTCAGCCGTTTCGCACTCATCTTCATCCGCTTGCGGATGCCTGCAGCCAGGACGGCATACATTCCGTCACTCATGAGTGCCAGGAGCGTAAAGAGCGCGCCCAAAAACAAAAATTGTGCAGTGACGGACCACTCGGCAGCAGGCGAGATGAATTGCGGAAAGAACGCCAAGAAGAAAAGCGCGGTCTTCGGATTTGTGATTTCGACAAGCGCCGATTCCCAAAATATCTTCGCTGTCTTTTTGCGGGGGACATCCGGAGTGTCGGAGGATGAACTCTCCGCTTGGGAAAGCAATGTCTTGCACCCCAGATAGATCAGGTAAGCCGCCCCCAGGTATTTCACGATCGCAAAGGCTGTGGCCGACGTCAGCAGGATCGCGGAAACGCCAATGGCTCCCGCGATCACGTGAACCAAACCTCCGGCCGACACCCCGAGCACGGATACCAGTCCAGCTTTTCTTCCCTGGTCAATGCTTCTGGCCATGATGTAGAAAACAGCTGGCCCGGGGATGACGAGCAGGGTAAGCGCCGCAATGACAAACAGCCAGATCGTGGTAAACTCCATAAAGTTCAACCCCTTGCTCTGTTTCGCACGGAACCGATTCCCCCATGGCGGGGAAAAGAGACCCGTGCTATTTTTTCAGGTTCGCTCTCATCAGGGAGGCGATTTTTTGCTCATCGGAAGCGGAGGAGATCTGTTCCAACTGTCTGATCACCCGCTCCTGCCTGTGCAGCGGATGATTTTGGCTCAGTTTTGCCTTTCCTTCGATCTTTTCGATGATGATTTTAAAGCCTTGAATGCCCTTGTTCATGCCGGCGAGGTAATCGGCATCCACGTCCTCCAACCGGTAGGAACTGTCGGGAGCCTCGTACTTCAACACCAGATCGCGCAGGGAACCCGCCAGCTCGTCTCCATCCGCGAGCAGTTCCACTTTTCCGTAAACATGAACCGCCACGTAATTCCATGTTGGCACTGCCTGATTGGTTTCATACCAGGAGGGAGAAATATAGCAATGCGGGCCGTGGAAAGTGGCCAGAACCGTCTGATTCTCAATGTCTTTCCACTGCGGGTTGGCACGGGCAAAATGGCCGTACAAGCATCTTTTCTCCTCATCCAGCAACAGCGGCATGTGCGTCGCGAAAGGCCTGCCTTCGTGAAGGGAAAACAAGGTGGCAAAGCTGTTCTCCTTGATCACCCGATAAGCAGCGCTTTCTTCCTCCATCGCAAAATGCGCCGGGACGTACATCGCGCTCTCCCCCATCTCATTTGATTTATGGATAAAGATGTCTTTTGCACGGCTATGATATAATGGAAATTGACATGTCGAAAGGTACAATTTTAAAAAAATATACATGTCAGAGGGAAACAGAAATGAAAAATGCCATTTTTACCTTCCGGGACGGCACGCCGAAGTACAAGCAGATCTACGAGCGATTTAAAACCTTTATCGAGCAGGGCGACATCAAGCAGGACGAGCCGTTGCCCTCCATTCGGCAGCTTGCCGCTTCCCTGAATGTGAGCCGCAATACGACCCTGATGGCCTACGAACAGCTGGTGGCGGAAGGCTATATTCGCGGCGAGGGGCGAAAAGGCTACTTTGTCAACGAATTGGAGCCGCTTTTCCTGCAAGAGGCGGAGCGCTCACCCCGGCGCAAGGAAACCGCGCCGGAACCGCCGATCCGCATTGATTTTCGCGCAGACGTCGTCGACCTATCCCACTTTCCCGCAAAAGCCTGGAGAAGGATTTACAATCGGGTGTTAGCGGAAAAGGACAGCTTTCGCTATGGAGAGCCCTTTGGCGAACCGTGCCTGCGCGAACAGATCGCAGCCTATATTCTCCAGTCCCGCGGCGTGAAAACCGACCCGGATGCCATCATCATCGGAAGCAGCACCCAGCAAGTGCTGGTGTACCTCGGTCACGTCCTGAAGCGCGATTTTTCCAGCATCATTGTGGAGGATCCCGGTTACGACGGCGCCCGGGAAGCTTTCCAGTTGAACGGCTTTGCGCTGGAAACGCTGCCCGTTTCCCCTGAGACGGGCGCCGATCTTTCCCAGTTGAAACAGCGGAAGTCGCGGCTCATTTACGTGGCGCCGTCCCATCACAGCCCGTACGGGGTAAGCATGTCCATTCAGCAAAGGCACGCCCTGATCCACTGGGCCAACCAGGTGCGGGGATATATTATCGAAGACGACTACGACAGCGAATTTCGCTATACGCAACAGCCATTTCCCGCTCTCGCTTCCATCGATTCCTCGAGAGTGATTTACCTGGGGAATTTCTCCAAGTGTTTTCTTCCGGGAATCCGCATCAGTTACATGGTGCTGCCGCAGCCGCTGCTTCACGCTTATCAAAACCAATTCCAGCACTTCGAGAGCACCGCTTCCCTGCTCAACCAGTTCGCCATGGCCAAATTCATGGAAGAGGGGGAGTGGAATCGCCATATCAAGCGAATGCGGCTGGTGTACAAGCGAAAAATGCAGCAGTTCGTTGCAGAACTCAGGAATCATTTCGGCGCAACCATCACCATCATCGGCGAGCAGTCCGGATTGTACCTGCTGGTCAAGGTACACCTGGAACATACCGAAGAGTGGCTCGTTGAACAAGCGGCCAGGCACGGGGGGAAAGTGTACCCGACCTCCCGCTTCTTCGTTCACAACAAACCCGACAAGCCGATTCTGAGGCTTGGTTTCAGCAATTTGTCCGCCGAGGAAATCCGGCTGGGCGTGGAACTCCTGAAAAAGGCCTGGTTGTAACAACGCGGCGAATCAGTCCGCCCTCACGGCCACAATCCGGTCCAGCGGAATCCACTGCTCTCCGGTCTCATCCACCAGCTTGAGCCGCCGGCTGGCCGGGTCCACCCAGGCCACTTTTCCCGACATCGTCGCGGTCATGCCCAGCTCGCCCTTCACCGGTTTCCACCAGGTCACGGAAAGGGCGTAGTCTTCGCGTCCGGCATCCCGGATCAGATAGTGAAACGACTCCAGTTCATCCTGCTCCAGAACCGGCATCGGCTGCAGCGACGCTTCCTCCCGATGCCGCAAGTAAGCCTCTCTCTGCTCGGGAAGCACAAACCGGCTTGCTGCAAACAGATTCTCGATCTTGCCTGCCATGTTGTCCACTCCTTTGTTGCGGTCATTTGTTGGATCAGCCTGCATGCCGGTCCGCCAACGGTTGCAGGGCCAGAATGTTGTCGATGAGAAAGACGCGCGGTGCCCGGCGAGTGAAACAATACGCCTTCAGCCTGTCTCCCGCGATCTCCAGCGGCCGCAGCCGGCGCATGGTCGTCCGGCCGGAACGGTCGAGGTAGATGATTTGGATCTGCAATTGACGGGAAATGGCGCGCTGCAGTTGTTTCCGCACATTTGTTCGCCTCCAAAACAAGAACATCTGTTCTGTATTATATGCGAACAACATGCGAACATGCAAACAGGAAATGCGCGGCAACAGCGGAAAGGAAAATGAAAAAGACCGCCCTTGGCGCTTCCGCACCTGCGGCCTTCCGTCTGTCTAGTATGCGACTGTCTTTGAAACAAAGCCAACCAGCACTTTGCCGTTTTCATCGGTCGTGGAGCCGAAATACCAGTTGCCGTTTTCCCCCACGACATTTACAATCGCATTTTTTGCACTTACCCCGCGACACTTGCTAATCTCCGATGGAGTGGCAAAGAAGTAGCCCTTCTCTGCTCTTACCGCCACGGTTTTCGGGTTGATCAGCGTATATTGGGTAAGGAGTTTTTTCGAGACGTACCCTTGCTCGATGCGAACGTAGTCCGCGTACTCACTTCCCAGATCCTTGATTTCGTAACCGTACCACAAGGTGGTCAAAGGGTTAGTGTCGTATGGACTTGCAACCACATTGGCAGCGTCGACCGCAACAATCGTCTTTTTCTGAACCGCCGAAACAGCACTTGGTTTCGCCTGCGATTGATTCACGGAACGGTTCGCTCCTGACGAACCGGAATGGCTTGCGCTACCTCCGGAAGATCCCTTGTTGTGGTAGTGGTATCCGGTGCACAAACCTTTTGCCTTTGATTTCTCCGAACAGTTGTGTCCCCCATTCGCATCGGTTCTGCCAGGGTGTGCGTCAGCAACGCTTAGTGGAAAAAACATAACCAAAAGTGCTAGCAAAAAACTGATGACCTTCTTCATCACACATCCCCTCGACAAGATTTAAGATGCTTCCAGCAATACAATAATGTAAAAGATTCCATTTTCTGCAACAAGAAATTTATTTTGACACAATTCGACAGAAAATGCCATATCCGCCCCGGAAATTCACGTTGAACGGACAATTTCCTTGAACCAGAAGGCTGAAATCTGTCTGAACGTTGATTTCATGTTGCGGGGTTGGCGACCATCAAAGCGGTGACCCCTGGCGGCCAATCTACCAGGGGTCACTCGTTATTGAACCTTCAAAATTTTCTCCAGTACATTTTCGACGCGGAAAAAATCCGCCCACCCGCGCTGAAACAGCATATGTTATAATTTTCCATACACAACAGAATCGGCTCCTCAAGGGTGGTCGGCTCACTCCCATTCCACTGCGGAAGGGGGTGAGTACATGACAGTCTATGAAGCGATCTCATTGATGCTCTCCTTTGGGCTTCTGATCGTTGCCATGCTGTCCTTCCCAAAAAAGAAGTAGATCACCCTTGAGCCCCTAAACTCCGTGTGATCTACCTCATCAACATTTTGAGCCGCCCCCTTGTGGGGAACGTCTGTTGTGCAAGGCCGCAGGTGCTGCGACACCTGCGGTCTTTCTTATCCATGATACCCATGCAGGGAGGCGTCATACTTCTTTGCTATTCTTCATATTACCACAAGCGATTCCAGCGGAAAACAGGATTCGCGCACAAGCTCCTCCCTACTGCTCTTCCTTCTTCCCAAAAAACGTCTTCAGCGCCTTGTAGACCTCTCCCTTCTCCCGGATCACGCAGTACATGAATTTCGGATCCTTGATGTGCCGGTAGGCGGACATCAGGGTGCTGTGCCGGTTGTACTGGTTCACTTCCCCGTATCCAAACATGTTGCAGCGGTCCATCAGTTCCTTGACCAGCTTCACGCAGCGTTCGTTGTCCGAGGTGAGGTTGTCGCCGTCGGAAAAGTGGAAGGGATAGATGTTGTACTGCGACGGGGGATAGCGGCTGTCGATGATCTCCAGCGCCTTTTTGTAGGCGGAAGAGCAGATGGTTCCCCCGCTCTCCCCTTTGGAAAAGAAGTGTTCCTCGCTCACTTCCTTGGCTTCGGTATGGTGGGCGATAAAGACGATTTCCACTTTCTCGTACTTGGTGCGCAGAAAACGAAGCATCCAGAAGAAGAAGCTGCGGGCGATGTACTTTTCGAAGATCCCCATCGACCCGGAAGTGTCCATCATCGCAATGATCACGGCATTGGAATGGGGTTTGACGACTTCCTCCCAGGTTTTGAAGCGCAGGTCTTCGTCGCTGATTCCCAGCTCCAGATTGCTGTAACCGGCCAATCCATTGCGCCGAATGGCCGCCATCAGCGTCCGCTTTTTGTCGATGTTGCCCATCAGGCCTTTTTTGCGGACATCGTTGAACCGCGTCTCCTCGATCACGACCTGGTCCTGGTCTTTTTGCTGCAAACGGGGCAGTTCCAGTTCGGCAAACAGCATCTCCTCCAGCTCTTCCACGCTGATCTCGGCCTCGTAGTAATCCACGCCAGGCTGATCTCCTGCTCCTTGTCCCTTACCCGGCCCCTGCGGATCTCCGTCCTGGGCAATCACGTCCCCCACCTTGCTGTTGCCTTTTCCCTGTCCGCCGTGCTTTCCCTTCTGGAAATTGAAGCGAAAGCGGTATTCATCCAGGGAACGGATGGGAATTTTGATCACTTCCCGACCGTTGGACATGATAATGCTTTCTTCGCTGATCAGATCGGGGAGGTTCTTTTTGATCGCTTCCTTCACCTTTTCCTGGTGGCGAGTCTGGTCCTGGTACCCTTTGCGGTGCAGCGACCAGTCTTCCCGGGAGACAATGAACGATTCACTCATGCCGTCTCTTCCTCCCAACTGGCGCAGGTCCGCGCCGAATCAAGCTTGCACATCCACAAAAAGGCGAATTTATCGGTTGAGCAGACTGCCGACGTACCGGAGCAATTCGTTTGCGCAGATCGGGCAGTAGTTGTGTTCCTCGATCAGCCGTTTCGTCACTTCGTTGATCTTCTTCAGCTGATGTTCGTCCGGGGTCTTGTTGGACGTCGTGATCTTGACCACGTCTTTCAAATCGGCGAACAGCTTTTTCTCGATCGCTTCGCGCAGGCGGTCGTGCGAGCTGTAGTCAAACCGCTTGCCTTTGCGCGCATAAGCGGAGATGCGGATCAGAATCTCCTCGCGGAACGCGCGCTTGGCGTTTTCCGAGATGCCGATTTGCTCCTCGATGGAGCGCATCAGCCGTTCATCGGGGTCCATTTCCTCGCCGGTGACCGGATCGCGCAGCTTGTTCATGTTGCAGTAAGCCTCGACGTTGTCCAGGTAATTGTCCATCAACGTCTTGGCCGATTCTTCGTAACTGTAGACAAACGCCTTCTGCACTTCCTTCTTGGCCAGCTCGTCGTACTCCTTGCGGGCGATGGAAATGAAGTTCATGTAGCGCTCCTTCTGCTCCTTGGTAATCGACGGATGCTGGTCAAAGCCTTCCTTGAGCGCGCGCAGGATGTCGAGGGCGTTGATGCACTCCGTGTCGCGGCGGATCAGCGCACTGGAGATGCGGTTGATGACATAGCGGGGATCGACGCCGGTCATCCCCTCGTCGGGATGCTCATTGCGCAGTTCTTCCAGATCAGAGCCTTTGAACCCTTCCACCGCTTCGCCGTCGTACAGCCGCATTTTCTTCAGCAAATCCGCCCCCTGCTTCTTCGATTCCTTCAGGCGGGTCAAAATGGAAAAATATGCGGCGGCCCGCAATGCGTGCGGCGCGATGTGCACATGGCCCAGATCCGATTGCTTGATCAGCTTGTAGTAAATTTTCTCTTCGTCGCTGACCCGCAGATTGTAGGGGATGGGCATGACGATGATCCGCGACTGCAGCGCTTCATTCTTTTTGTTGGCGATAAACGCTTTGTACTCCGCTTCGTTGGTATGGGCGATGATCAATTCATCTGCCGAAATCAGGGCAAAACGGCCTGCCTTGAAGTTGCCCTCCTGGGTGAGCGACAACAGGTGCCACAGGAATTTCTCGTCGCACTTGAGCATTTCCTGGAACTCCATGATCCCGCGGTTGGCCTTGTTCAGTTCGCCGTCAAAGCGGTAAGCGCGCGGGTCCGACTCCGATCCGTACTTGGTGATGGTGGAAAAGTCGATGCTTCCTGTCAAGTCGGCGATATCCTGCGACTTCGGATCAGACGGGCTGAATGTCCCGATCCCCACGCGGTTTGCTTCGGAAAAGAGAATGCGGCGCACGGGAAAGTCTTCGATTCTTCCCCCAAATTCTTCTTCCAGCCGCATCCGGTTGTAGGGCGTCAACTCTCCTTCGATCTTGACCCCCAATTCTTTTTCAATTTCCGGACGAAGCTCGCGGGGAATCAGATGCAGAGGTTCCTCGTGCATGGGGCAACCGTCCAGGGCATAAACGGCGCCTTCATCGGTGCGGGTGTATTCCTCCAGGCCGCGTTTCAAAAGCGTGACGATGGTGGACTTCCCGCCGCTTACCGGTCCCATCAGCAGCAGGATCCGCTTGCGCACATCCAGCCGCCGCGCAGCAGAGTGAAAATATTCCTCCACCAGCCGCTCGATGGCGCGATCCAAACCGTAAATCTCCCGGCTGAAAAATTTGTACGATCGAGTTCCATCCTCGTTTTCCTCAACCCCGGCACTTTTGATCATGTTGTACACGCGCGAGTGAGCCGTTTGGGCAATTTGTGGATTTTTGCGTACCAGTTCCAGATATTCAGCAAATGTGCCTCTCCACATCAATTTTTCTTCACGGGCCCGGTGTTCCTTTATGCGCTTGATAATGTCCACTTTGTGTCACTCCTCCCTCATAAGCCCTCTCTCTTTCCCCCAACGACAATGTACTTTCATGTATATGTCCGTTTGCGGTTGCGCATTCACACGCACCGCACAGGTACACGGCAGTCGCCAACAGAAGAAATGCAGCCTTTTCATATGTGTATGCAGGCTGTCTTCGCATGTTTCGGGGTTCTTCAATATGGAGAGCCTGTTTGGGAGAATAAAATTTTGTAAAAAAGCGCTGTTTTCATTTCACTCTTTTGCAAAGTGGAAAGGCTAGGATATAATGGGAGTATGAAAGGAGAGTGCAACATGGGTACGTTTATCGTAGGCCTGGTTTTCGCGTCTGTTCTCTTTTTCATCCTTACAGCAGGTTACAACGAGGACAAAACCTGGAACCTGTAAGATTCGCGGGGAACAGAAAGCCGTCTTTCAGCGCTCCCAGAGCAAAAGCAGACTGCCTTATTCGGGCAGCCTGCTTTTTTTTATGCGTATGATATGCATCTGCGGCCGTGTCCGGCGGCAAATGATCAGCGGGGGATCAGGCAAACACGCCGCTGCGGTTTGCAATCGCCAGATACAGTTCCTCCAAAGTGCCGCGCTGATCCACTTCGTACTGCGGTTCGCCGCGGTCCTCCAGCCAGTTGGTGACGAGAAACGTCTTCATCCCGACCTGGGAAGCCGCCATGTCCTCCTGCATGTGATTGCCCACCATGATGCAGTCGGCGGGCTGCACGCCCAACTTCCCGCAGATTTCCAAAAAGTAGCGCGGATTCGGCTTGGTAAAATGGCACTCCTCATAAACGGTGACCAGCTCAAACTCGTCTGCCGACAATCCAATCCAGGCCAGCCGATGATGGATGGCATCCCGCGGAAACACCGGATTGGTCGCCACCACGACGCGATATCCCTGGGCCTTGGCCTCATCCACGATCTTTTTCGCCCATGGCGAAGGAAAAGTGAGACGGGACAAGCCGGGGAAAACATCCCTGTAAAACGCGTCAAACACCGGCCACAGCTCCTCTTTCTTCCAGCCGCCGTGCTCCAGCAAATACGCCGTGAACACCTGCTCGTTGGTCTTTTCCGCATCCGGGTCGGCCATCATCGCCTTGGTTCCCTCCCAGATCAGGCCGAGCAGCTTGGTCGGATCGAACCGGCCGGCGACGTAGCGGCCCAATTCCTGCATATACCCTTGAATAAACGGCTCAGTCTGCATCTCCAGCAAAGTCCCGTCCAAATCAAACAAAATCGCGCACGCGCTCATCGTCTCGCTCCTTTTATTTCTCGCTCCTTTTATTTCTGTTGTGAACCGGACCGCTTGTCCGCAAAATTCCGTCGCCGAGGCTGTTCGCCGTTTCACCCTCGCTTTTCGGTTGCCTGGCGAAAACGCCCCGCACGCTATTGCAGACCGGGGAAGCCAAGTTGCCGCAAGCCTTCAAACAGGACGATCGCGGCGCAATTGGACAGGTTGATGGAACGGGTCGCACCGCTCATCGGGATGCGGATGGTTTGCTCCCGGTACCGGTCGGTCAGTTCGCGGGGCAAGCCGGTGGTCTCCTTGCCCAAAATGATGTAGTCCCCGTCGCGGAAAGAGACTTCCGTATACAATTTCTCCCCCCACGTTTCCACGAAATAAAACGTCCCCGCTCCTTCATGGATGGAGGCAAAATGTTCAAAACTCTCGTAGTGGTGAACCTTGACCGCATGCCAGTAATCAAGGCCGGCCCGTTTCAGGTAGCGGTCCTCCGTGGAAAAGCCCAGCGGATGAATCAGATGCAAGTGTGCCCCCGTAGCCGCACAGGAGCGGGCGATGTTCCCCGTGTTGGCGGGAATCAGCGGCTCATGCAGGACAATATGCAACGGCATATCCAAAAAACTCCTTGTGTAGGAACTTGATGAAACTCATTTTATTATACCGAAAGCGCGGATCGTCTGACTACCTGTCCCCAACACGACGGCTTGTCCAACGCTGGAGGGCAATCGGCTGCTTCCGCCCGAGGGAAAGGAGACTTCGAAACGACCTGTCCGCGGGTCACAGCCCGCGGATGTGGAAAAACGCGTAACGGATGTTCGGCGTGTAGGCGGTTGAGTCCAAGTAGGCCCAGAAACGCATCCGGCTGTTGGCGGAATGGGCGTTGACCAGGGGCATGTTGGCGGCATCCTTGGCGACAACAATCGTGTTGTGCTGAAAGCGGCCGTCACCGTCGAAATCGTAGCAAATCACGTCACCCGGCACCAATTCCTCCGGCCCGTTCTTCTGCACCGCCCGCATCGGGGCCGCTCCCGACTTAAGCAGCAGGTACAAACTGTGGGCGACCGACCAACTGAAACTCCACGAAGCGTTTTTGCCCGTACGCATCCACCAGCCCCGCGTCTTGTCCCTGGAAAAAATCATGGGAATGCCGCCCGCGTGCAAACATTGGGAGATGAAATTGGTGCAGTCGTCGTCAAACAGCGGATAGGCGGGGTTGGCGGAATTCCAGTAATGCTCGGCATAGGCGACAGCCTTTTCGGCGTTGTAGCCGCTTGCCCCGTATACCTGCACAACCGGCTGCACAATCGGCTGTGCCGCCTCCGCTCTTGCTCCTCCCGCGTCAGGCTCCGGCACAGCTGCCCCGCTTTCCGGGACGGCAACGCTTTTTTGCACCGCAGCGGGCTTCATTGCCGCATCCCCTTGTTCCGTTTCGGGCGCAAGTTCCATTTTCTCTCTGCCATCTCCCCGCCCGCGAATCTCCGCCATTACCCAGCCTTGTGCTGTTTTGGCCAACTGGAGGGCAAGCCTGTGTTGCCGTTCAACTGCCTTCCGGGTTTTCCCGGCCTGCAGGCAACACCGCCCACTCCACCAAAAACGGGCCTGAACGGCATGTTCCTGCTCCAGCCAGCAGAGCGGAACCACTCTCCCGCTTACGGCGCGGATGACCGCTTCCGGTTCCGGCTTCCCCAGAAGTTTTGCCAGCACCGCCCGCCATTCCGCCTTCTCCTTCCTGCTTTCCTGTGAAAAAAAGGGGGCCAGACGGTCCAGGTTTCCGTCCATCCACGCCAAGTGGAGAGCATCAAAAAATCTTTGGGCAAACCTTTTCCAGTCCTCCATCCCCGCCGCTCCTTCCTTTTTCGCCTTTCTTTCCCTGTGTCTACAATAGCCATATGAAAAGAAGAAGGCTTTCAGAAGAAAAAGAAAAGCCACCCGCACCTGGCGGATGACTCTGACGGATGATGTTAGCGGATTGTAACGGATGACATTAGCGGATGACGGAATGCGGCGAGTGGGGCTGAGGGCGCGAAGCCTTTTCCAGCTCCAGCAGGAATTCCTTGATCGGCAAGCCGGCACTGTAGCCTACCAAGGCGCCGTTGGTCCCGATCACACGGTGGCAGGGGACGACGATGGGGATCGGGTTGCGGTGGTTGGCGCCGCCAATCGCCCGGACCGCTTTCGTGGTGCCGATCGCCTGGGCGATCTCCTTGTAGGTGCGCGTCTGTCCATAGGGAATTTTCGTCAACTGCTTCCACACCGTTTTTTGAAACGGCGTTCCATACATCACAAGCGGCAGATCAAACGCGCTGCGTTCCCCGGAAAAGTACTCCTGCAGCTGCTTTTTCGCCTGTTCGTTGCGGCGATCCTCACGCACCACGGATACTCCGAGAAAGTGTTTTTTGCACCAGCGCTGCAAAGAAGGCAGGCTGTCCTGTTCCTCCCCGAATTCGATAAAGCACAACCCTTCCTCTGTCGAAGCAAGCAACAACGGTCCAATTGGCGAGTCCATGGTGGTATAACCCACTGTGGTTGACATCCAACCTTCCTCCCTTTCCCGCAATTTTCTTCCTTCGCGCGTCTGCACCCCGGCGCTGAATCCGGAGTGCCGCAAGCCCCCCGACTTGCAAGCACCCTGCCTTTTGTGAAGTTATCCGGCTGACTGTTCGAGCATCCTCAGTCCTTTTGCTATCTCATTCAACACCTCTGCTGTCTGTTCCTCCTGTTGCGCCCGCTTCAGCGCCTCTCTCGCCTCTTCTCCGCCGATCCTGCCCAACGCCCAGGCGGCAGTGCCGCGAATCACCGGACGCGGATCGCCTTGCAAAAGCTGGATCAGGGACGGGACAGCGGTGCGGTCGCGGAAATGGGCCAGGGCCAGAATCGCATTGCGCTGAATCGGCTTCTTCCCTCTCCAGGCGGAAGAGGACTGGCCGAATTTCTTCCTGAATTCCTTGTTGCCCATGGTAAGCAATGGCTTGAGCAGCGGCTTGGCCACCTCCGGGTCGGGCAGGAATTCAGGATGATGCGTCACGTGAACCCCGCGATTCTTGGGACACACCATTTGACAGGTATCGCAGCCATACAGGCGATTGCCGATTTTGGCGCGAAACTCATCCGGAATAAAATCTTTCACCTGTGTAAGGTATGCGATGCAACGCTGCGCGTTCAACTGTCCGCCTTGCACCAATGCGCCGGTCGGACAGGCTTCCACGCAGAGGTTGCAGTCGCCGCAGCCCTCTTCAACCGGCTGGTCGGGAGGCAAGGGCAGATTGGTAATCAGTTCGCCAAGGTACACCCATGAGCCGAATTCCGGCGTGATCAAGGAGCAGTTCTTGCCTACCCACCCCAGGCCGGCACGCTCCGCCACGGCGCGGTCGGACAGCGCCCCGGTGTCCACCATGGACAAAACTTTCGCGCCGGGCTCCAGCTTTTGGATGAAACGCGTCAGTTTGTCCAGCTTTTCCCGCAAAACGAGGTGGTAGTCCTTGCCCCACGCTGCCCGGCAGAGAATGCCGCGGTACGCGCCGGGCTCCGATTTGGGCGGGTTCTCCATCCTGGAGGGATAGGCCAGGGCGATGGAAATCAGGGAGCGGGCGCCCTCCAGCAACAGTTCCGGCTCGGTCCGCTTGCGCAGATCGGGCTCTTCAAACCCGGATTCGTATCCTTTTTCCCGGTGCTCAATCAGCCGCTCACGCAACTCGACAAAGGGATCTGCAGAAGCAAAGCCAATTTTGTCAATCCCGATTTCTTTGGCATACGAAAGAATCGCCTGCTTCGTCTCCTCCCAATAGTGCCGGTCGCTCACAGTTGCCTGATCGCTCCCGTCGCCAACTCGTCACAGCGGTTGTTCCACTTGTCGTCGGCGTGTCCCTTTACCTTTTCAAACTGCACTTGGTGAATTTCCATCAGACGAAGCAGTTCCTTCCACAAGTCCTGGTTCTCCACCGGCTGGCCCTTGCTGTTTTTCCAGCCGTTTTTCCGCCAGCCCTTGAACCAGCCCTGTTTAAAACAGTTCACCAGATAAGCGCTGTCACTGTACAAGGTCACCTCGCACGGTTCCTTCAGCGCAGAGAGAGCCTTGATCGCAGCTGTCAGTTCCATCCGGTTGTTGGTGGTTTGCGGTTCCGCACCGGACAGTTCCTTGATATGCTGTCCGTAGATCAATACGGCGCCCCAACCGCCCGGTCCCGGATTGCCGGAACAGGCACCGTCTGTATATATGGTTACTGCTCGCATTTCACACGTTCCTCCTGTTCCCCTTTATTGTAACGAACGATAATCGCTTCCACAAAAAAATTTTGCTATACTGCTAAAAAACCCCAAAAAGGAGTGACATTCGATGAACGTTCGACTGGACTCCTCCGTAGCCTGCCAACTTCCCGGCCTCTCCCTCGGCGTCCTGCTCTACGACAACGTTTCGGTCAGCGATTCTCCGAAAATGCTGCAAGGACGCATCAACTTCTTTGTGGAAAAGCTCCGGCTGGAACATGACCTCTCTCGTCTGTCGGAAGTGGAGGGCATTGCCGAATGGCGTTCCAGCTTCAAAAAACTGGGGACAGACCCTTCCCGCTATCGGCCCTCCTCGGAAGCGCTGATTCGCAGGCTCCTGCAGGGCAACCCGTTTTCCTGGATAAACAGCGCGGTTGACGTGAACAACTTTTTTTCTATCCTGTACGCTTTGCCTTTGGGCATCTACGACCGGGACAAACTGACAGGGGATGTGGTTTGCCGGGTGGGACAAGCAGAAGATCGTTACGATGGATTGAACGGACGCGAAGTGCATATGGAAAACAAACTGCTTTTGGCCGATGGACGGGGTCCTTTTGGCAGTCCCATCGTCGATTCCAGGCGCTCCTGCGTGACCGAACAAAGCAAAAATCTTTTGCAAGTCATCTTTTTTCACGAGCGTGTTCCCCAATCCAAAAGAGAGGAATTTCTCGGCTCCGTCGGCCGCATGTTTACGGAAATCAACGGCGGCGACCTGATCAGCTCCTACGTCGTCACCGCCTGAAACTTGTCAAAAACCTTTTGCGTTTGCGCCGCATGCGAACTTTCCCCCGCACAACCTTTCACACCGCACACAACCGATTCGCACCACAACGAGCAACCTCTCAAGCGGCGCGGCCGTCTTTTTCCGGCGCCTTGTCTCCCTTTTTGGGAAAGACGACATGCTCCAGAATCAGGCAGACCATTACCCCCATCAGCAGCCCGTTTCCGAACAAAAAGCTAAACAGCGGCGGAATGTTCTGCCATGCGGCGGCGGGAACAAACATGATGCCAATTCCCGCCAGCAAGGAACTGCCCACAATGGTGATCGTCCGTTCGTCGAGCGGCTGGGATGCAAACCCCTGCAGGCCAAAACCAAGCAGTTTGGTATACGTGATAAACATCGCGGCGTACGCGACAGGAGTGGGAATGGCGGCGAGGAAATGGGAAATGGCCGGCACCAGGCCAATCAGCATCATGCCGGCCATCGCCAGCAAAAACGGAAGCCGGGAAGCCACACGGCTGGTTTGAATCACGGCCGCAGCCAGAGAAAGCGGAATCATCCCGACCACTCCGGCCGCTCCGGAAAGCATGTGCGAGACACCTGTGAAGATGCCCCCCCGATTGTACTGCTTTTCGGTTGTCTTGGTATTTGTCGCTTTCCCCATCACATCCAGGCTCGTCACCAGGTTGGTCAACAGCACGAATCCCGTCAGCGTGCTGGTCAACACCACGCCCCAGTCCCAGCGCGGCTCTCCCCAGAAGAAGAAGCTGGGCCAGGATATCAGTTGTTCCGCCGGACGGATTGGCTCCGTCCACCCCATGACCGCGTAAAACAGCCATCCGCCAATCATGCCAAACAGCACGGCAAAACTGGAGAGGAAGGGAACGCGTATCAGCCAGACGACAAATCCGACAATGGCGACGGAGACAAGCGCGATCTCCAGATGAACTTCAGTGGAGTGGGCAAATCCGATTCCCAGCATCCCCGTCAAAATATTGCTGCACAAGGAGATGGCCAGCAGTGTCATATATGTGCCGGAGACCAACGGGGTAAACCACTTTTGCAGCTTGCCAACCCAGCCAAACAGCCCAAGCGCCAGAAACAACAGGCCGGCCATGAACAGACCCGCTTGAAAGGATTGGCCGATTTCCCTGGGACTGATGCCGATGCTTGTGCCAATTTGCGCCAAAATGATGAAGATCCCCCACCACAATCCGGCAGGGCCATCCATGATGGGGTAGCGGTGTCCGATCCACGCCTGAAGCAGCGAAGCCAACCCGATGAAAAACAGGGATTGCTGCATCAGTCTTCCAATCTCCTCTTCCTGCAAGCCGTATACATCTCCGATCATCAACGGAACCGCCACGCTGCTCGACACGGTCACAATAATCCATTGCAGGGCTGTAAGGGTCGTAACCATGATGGGAGGCTTGTCGTACAAACCGTATTTCACCAAAAAACACCTTGCTTTCTCTTCAACCTGAGGAAATTTTGCCCGACATGGCGGCCGCTTCATCCATCCCCCGTTGAAAACGCTTCTTTTTTCGCAGAAAAAGAAAAACCCTGAGTATCAAGAATTCTTATTCTTAATAGTCAGGATTCAGTGGGCCCGTATGCTGCTGGCAAAGGGACTTAGCCCCGCGTTTTTTTCACGCGTTTGAATCGTTACCGGTATTATACCACTTGCGAAAACCAAGTCAAAGCAAAGGGATTCAAAACCCGGGAAAAGCCTTGGCAAAAGGCTCGGCAGCGCAAACCAGACGGCGCGTTGCAACTGAACCGTTTGGACAACCGCGCCGGGCTTGCCCTCATCTGGGCAAAAAAAAATTGGCGACAGGATGAAGCATGCATCGCTTACATCTTAACCAATTTCACCGGATCGGCCTCTTGCCGATGCTTGCAAATGGAGGAGGCACCCGGATTCGAACCGGGGATAAGGGTTTTGCAGACCCGTGCCTTACCGCTTGGCTATGCCTCCACATTTTTCGACGTAACTTCAAGGGTGAACCCGGTACGGGTGAGAAACCCAGCGTGAACTTCATGGAGCGGACGACGGGTTTCGCTTCCACTGGCGCCACTTCGTCGACACGCATCCATGCAAGCCAGATCTGAAGCACCCGGGAAAAAACTTCCCGGAGCAATCTTCAAGGGTGAACCCGGTACGGGTGAGAAACCCAGCGTGAACTTCATGGAGCGG
>ERZ777010.158-NODE-158-length-84959-cov-9.604977_pt1 | contig 84959 bp, 82 predicted proteins | sample MGYA00374963_ERZ777010 | MGnify/ENA primary metagenome ERZ777010 (study PRJEB29309, sample SAMN06268256) | bioreactor metagenome | isolation source: Joint BioEnergy Institute, California, USA | place: USA:Joint BioEnergy Institute, California, USA | collected...
CCGGGGACGGTCGGGGGCGGGCCGGCGACGTCGGGGCCGGGCGGCGGCGGGCCGGCCCACCGGCCCAGCGCGGTCAGCTCGTCCGTCGCGGCCTCGACGGTGGGCAGGCCCAGATCGACGCCGAGCTCGTCGGCCAGCACGTGCAGCACCCGCGCGTCGCTGCCGGCGCTGCTGCGCAGGGCGGCGTCGAAGGAGCGGATCCGGCCCTCCCAGTTCATGAACGCCCCGGCCTTCTCCACCACCGGGGCGACCGGGAACACCACGTCGGCACGTTCGGTCACCGCGCTGTGCCGCTGCTCGAGGCTGACCACGAACCCGGCCGCGTCCAGGGCGGCCAGCGCGGCCGCCGGGTCGGGCAGGTCGTCCGGTTCCACCCCGCCGACCAGCAGGGCGGTCAGCGCCCCGGCCCGGGCGGCGGCCAGGATGCCGGCGGTGTCGCGCCCGGGTGCGGCGGGCAGGTCGGACACCCGCCACGCGGCGGCCACCTCGGCGCGGGCCGCGGCGTCGTCGACCGGACGGCCGCCGGGCAGCAGCCCCGGCAGCGCCCCGGCCTCCAGCGCCCCGCGCTCCCCGGCGCGGCGCGGAACCCAGGCCGGCCGTGCCCCGGTCGCGGCGGCCAACCGCGCCACCGCCGACAACGCCCCGGGCAGCCCGGCCAGCCGTTCCCCGGCCAGGATCACCGCGCCGGGTGCGGCGAGGTCGGCGTCGGCGGTCAGGCCGTCGAGCGCGGCGGCCTCCCCGCCGGGCGGGGCCGGCACCAGGCGGGCGGACAGCTTGCGCACCCCCGGGCTGGCCAGCGGGGCCACCGCGGTCACCCGCAGCCCGCGGTTGCGCACCGCCTTGCGCAGCCGCAGGAACACGATCGGCGACTCCTCCTCCGGTTCGAACCCGACCAGCAGCACCGCCGGGGCGGCCTCCAGGTCGGCGTAGGTCACCGTCACCGGGCGGCCCGCGACGTGCGCCGCCAGGAACGCCGCCTCCTCGTCGCTGTGCGGCCGGACGCGGAAGTCGATGTCGTTGGTGCCCAGCACGATCCGGGCGAACTTGGCGTAGGCGTAGGCGTCGGCCAGGGTGACCCGGCCGCCGGTGAGCACCCCGGTCCGGTCGCGCGCGGCCGCCAGCCCGGCCGCGGCGGTGGCCAGCGCCTCCGACCAGGACGCGGTGCGCAGCGTGCCGTCGGTGTCGCGCACCAGCGGGGTGGTGATCCGGTCGGCCACCGTGGTGTAGGTGAACGCCCACCGGCCCTTGTCGCAGTTCCACTCCTCGTTGACCTGGGGGTCGTCACCGGCCAGTCGGCGCAGCACCACGCCGCGCCGGTGGTCGGTGCGCAGCGCGCAGCCCGACGCGCAGTGCTCGCACACGCTCGGCACCGACACCAGGTCGAACGGGCGGGCCCGGAACCGGTAGGCGGTACCGGTCAGCGCGCCGACCGGGCAGATCTGCACGGTGTTGCCGGAGAAGTAGGAGTCGAACGGCTCGCCGGCGGCGATGCCGACCTGCTGCTGCGCGCCGCGCTCCATCAGGTCGATGAACGGGTCCCCGGCGATCTGTTGGGAGAACCGGGTGCAGCGGGCGCACAGCACACAGCGCTCGCGGTCCAGCAGCACCTGTGCCGAGATCGGGATCGGTTTGGGGAAGGTGCGTTTGACGTCGGTGAACCGGGTTTCGGCGCGGCCGTGGGCCAGCGCCTGGTTCTGCAGCGGGCACTCGCCGCCCTTGTCGCAGACCGGGCAGTCCAGCGGGTGGTTGATCAGCAGCAGCTCCATCACCCCGCGCTGGGCGGCGTCGGCGACCGGCGAGGTGTCCTGGGTGCGCACCACCATGTCCGGCAGCACCGTGGTGGTGCAGGACGCCATCGGCTTGCGCTGGCCCTCGATCTCGACCAGACACTGCCGGCAGGCGCCCACCGGGTCCAGCAGCGGATGGTCGCAGAAGCGCGGGATCCGGATGCCGGCGAGTTCGGCGGCCCGGATGACCAGGGTGCCCTCCGGGACGTCGACCTCGACGCCGTCGATGGTCAGCCGCACGGTGGTCACACGCCCACCCCCTCGGTGGCGAACACGGTCGACGCGTGCGGGTCGAACGGGCAGCCGCCGTCGAGGTGCGCGAGGTACTCGTCGCGGAAATGGCGCAGCGAGCTCAGGATCGGGCTGGCCGCGCCGTCGCCGAGCGCGCAGAACGACTTGCCCAGGATCATGTCGGCGATGTCGCCGAGCTTGTCGATGTCGGCGGCGGTGGCCCGACCCGCCTCCAGCCGGTCGTAGATCTGCACCAGCCAGAAGGTGCCCTCCCGGCAGGGCGTGCACTTGCCGCACGACTCGTGGGCGTAGAACCGGGTCCAGCGGCCCACCGCCCGGACCACGCAGGTGGTCTCGTCGAAGATCTGCAGCGCCTTGGTGCCCAGCATCGACCCGACCGACGCCATGCCCTCGTAATCGAGTGGCACGTCGAGGTGTTCGGCGGTCAGCAGCGGGGTCGACGACCCGCCCGGGGTCCAGAACTTCAGTCGGTGCCCGGCGCGGATGCCGCCGGCGTAGTCCAGCAGTTCGCGCAGCGTGATGCCCAGCGGCGCCTCGTACTGGCCGGGCCGGGTGACGTGTCCGGACAGCGAGTACAGCGTGAAGCCGGGCGACTTGTCCGACCCCATGGCGCGGAACCAGTCCACACCGTGCAGCAGGATGGGCGGCACGCTCGCGATCGACTCGACGTTGTTGACCACCGTCGGGCAGGCGTACAGCCCGGCCACCGCCGGGAACGGCGGCCGCAGCCGGGGCTGGCCGCGCCGGCCCTCCAGCGAGTCCAGCAGCGCGGTCTCCTCACCGCAGATGTAGGCGCCCGCCCCGGCGTGCACGATCAGGTCGAGGTCGTAGCCGGAGCCGAGGATGTCGCGGCCGAGATAGCCGGCCGCGTAGGCCTCGGCGACCGCGGCCCGCAGCCGCCGCAGCGCCGGCACCACCTCGCCGCGCAGGTAGACGAACGCGTGCCGGGCCCGGATGGCGTAGGCCGCGATGATCGCCCCCTCGACGAGGAAGTGCGGGGTGGTCAGCAGCAGCGGGATGTCCTTGCAGGTGCCCGGTTCGGACTCGTCGGCATTGACCACCAGGTAGTGCGGTTTGGCGGCCGCACCGGTGTCGCCCTGCGGGATGAACGACCACTTGGTGCCGGTGGGGAAGCCCGCCCCGCCGCGGCCGCGCAACCCGGCGTCCTTGACGGTGGCGATCACCGCGTCGGGATCCGTCGCCAGCGCCTTCGCCAACGCCCGGTACCCACCGTGGCGGCGGTAGGTCTCCAGCGTCCACGGCTGCGGTTCGTCCCAGAACCGGCTCAGCACGGGCGTCAGCGGGGTCATGGCAGGCCGTCTCCCTCCGGTGCGGTCATGCCGCGCTCCCGGGCCACCCGCAGCCCGGCCAGGGTGGCCGGGCCGGGCCCGCCGGCGTCGGGCGGGGGACCGTCGGACAGGCCGGCCAGGATGCGGGCGGTCTCGCGGAACGTGCACGGCGCCGCGCCCCTGGCCGGCGTGGGTGGTCTGCCGGCCCGCAGCGCGTCGACGAGCTCGCGGGCCGACGCCGGGGTCTGGTTGTCGAAGAACTCCCAGTTGACCATCACCACCGGCGCGTAGTCGCAGGCGGCGTTGCACTCGACGTGTTCGAGGGTGACCCTGCCGTCCGGGGTGGTCTCGCCGACCTCGACGCCGAGGTGTTCCCGCAGCGCATCCAGGATCGCGTCGCCGCCGAGCACCGCGCACAGCGTGTTGGTGCACACCCCGACCAGGTAGTCGCCGGTGGGGGTGCGCCGGTACATCGAGTAGAACGTGGCGACCGCCGCGACTTCGGCCTCGGTCAGGCCCAGATGTCTTGCGCAGAAGGCGATCCCGGCCGGGGTGAGGTATCCGTCCTCGGCCTGGACCAGGTGCAGCAGCGGCAGCAGCGCCGACCGGGGCTGCGGATAGCGGGCGATGATCTCGGCCGCGTCGGCGTCCAGTCGCGCGGTCACCTCGGGCGGATAGCAGCGCTCGGCCGTCACTAGCGGTCCACCCCTCCCATCACCGGATCGATCGACGCCACCGCCGCGATCACGTCGGCGACCAGGCCGCCCTCGCACATCGCCGGGACCGCTTGCAGATTCGTGAACGACGGATCGCGGAAGTGCACCCGGTACGGGCGGGTGCCGCCGTCGGAGACCAGGTGCACGCCGAGCTCGCCGCGCGGGGACTCCACCGCCGTGTAGACCTGCCCGGGCGGCACCCGGAAGCCCTCGGTGACGAGCTTGAAGTGGTGGATCAGCCCCTCCATGGAGCGGCCCATGATGTCCGCGACGTGCCTGGGCGAGTTGCCCAGCCCGTCCGGGCCGAGCTCCAGCTCGGCCGGCCAGGCCAGCTTGCGGTCCTCGATCATCACCGGGCCCGGCCGCAGCCGGTCCAGGCACTGCTCGATGATCTTCAGCGACTCGTGCAGCTCCCGCACCCGGATCCGGTATCGGCCGTAGGCGTCGCAGCTGTCGGCGGTGACCACGTCGAACTCGTAGTGCTCGTAGCCGCAGTAGGGCTGCGCCCTGCGCAGGTCGTGCGGCAGGCCGGTGGCGCGCAGCACCGGGCCGGTGACCCCGAGCGCCATGCAGCCGGTCAGGTCCAGGTACCCGATGCCCTGGTTGCGCGCCTTCCAGATCGGGTTCTCGTCGAGCAGGTGCTCGAGGTCGCGGAACCGGCGCGGCAGCAGGTCGAGCAGCTCCCGGACCCGCCGCACGGTGTCGTCGGGCAGGTCGGCGGCCACCCCGCCCGGGCGGATGTAGGCGTGGTTCATCCGCAGCCCGGTGATGTGCTCGAACAGCGACAGGATCAGCTCGCGTTCCCGGAACCCGAGGAACATCGCGGTCATCGCGCCCAGCTCCATGCCGCCGGTGGCCAGCGCGACCAGGTGCGAGGAGATCCGGTTGAACTCCATCAGCATCACCCGGATCACGTTGGCGCGCTCCGGGATCTCGTCGGTGATGCCCAGCAGCGCCTCCACCCCGAGGCAGTAGGCGGTCTCGTTGAAGAACGGCGACAGGTAGTCCATCCGGGTCACGAAGGTGACCCCCTGGGTCCAGGTGCGGAACTCCAGGTTCTTCTCGATCCCGGTGTGCAGGTAGCCGATTCCGCAGCGGGCCTCGGTGACCGTCTCGCCCTCGATCTCCAGGATGAGCCGCAGTACGCCGTGCGTGGACGGGTGCTGCGGGCCCATGTTGACCACGATCCGCTCGCTCGCGTCGGCGTCGGCGGCGGCCCGGGCGGCCGCGACGATCTCGTCCCAGTCCCGGCCGCCCAGCGTGATCACCCGCTCCCGCGGGCTGTGCGTCTGCGTCATCAGTTGTAGGCCCTCCGCTGGTCGGGCGGCGGGACGGTGGCGCCGTGGAACTGCACCGGGATGCCGCCGAGCGGGTAGTCCTTGCGCTGCGGGTGCCCCACCCAGTCGTCGGGCATCTCGATGCGGGTCAGCGCGGGATGGCCGTCGAAGACGATGCCGAAGAAGTCGTAGGTCTCCCGCTCGTGCCAGTCGACGGTGGGGTAGACGTGGTACAGCGACGGGATGTGCGGATCGGCGTCCGGCGCGGCGACCTCCAACCGGATCCGGCGGTTGTGGGTGATCGACATCAGCGGGTAGACCGCGTGCAGTTCCCGGCCGGTGTCCTGCGGATAGTGCACCCCGCTGACCCCCAGGCACAGCTCGAACCGCAGCGCCGGGTCGTCGCGCAGCGTGCGCGCCACCACCGGCAGCCGGTCCCGGCTCACGTCCAGCGACAACTGCCCGCGGTGCACCACCACCCGTTCCACGGCGGCGCCGAACCGCTGCTCGCCCAGGGCGTTCGCCAGCGCCTCCACCACCTCGTCGAACCAGCCGCCGTAGGGCGGTTCGGTGCCGCCGGGCAACGCCACCGGGTCGACGAGCCGGCCGTAGCCGGAGGTGTCGCCGCTGTCGGTGTTGCCGAACATGCCGCGGCGCCAACGGATGATCTCCGGGTCGCCGCGGCCGGTCACTTCCGTACCCCCGCCAGGGCCGCCCGCTCGGTCTCCCGGATCACCTCGTCGCGGTGCACGCCGAGCGGCATCTCGGCGATCTTCTCGTGCAGCTTGAGGATCGCGTGCAGCAGCATCTCCGGCCGCGGCGGGCAGCCGGGCAGGTAGATGTCCACCGGCACCACGTGGTCGACCCCCTGGACCACCGCGTAGTTGTTGAACATGCCGCCGGAGGAGGCGCACACGCCCATCGCCAGCACCCATTTCGGTTCGGCCATCTGGTCGTAGATCTGGCGCAGCACCGGCGCCATCTTCTGGCTCACCCGGCCGGCGACGATCATCAGGTCGGCCTGCCGCGGGGTGGCCGAGAACCGCTCCATGCCGAACCGGGCGATGTCGAACCGGGGGCCGGCGGTGGCCATCATCTCGATCGCGCAGCAGGCCAGCCCGAAGGTGGCCGGCCACAGCGAGCCCTTGCGCACGTAGCCGGCGATCTTCTCGACCGTGGTCAGCAGGATGCCGCCCGGCAGCTGTTCCTCTAGGCCCACGACAGGCCTCCCCGCCGCCAGACGTAGGCATAGGCAACGAACACCGTGAGCATGAACAGCACCATCTCGACCAGGGCGAACAGCCCGAGCCGGTCGAACGCCACCGCCCACGGGTACAGGAACACGATCTCGATGTCGAAGACGATGAACAGCATCGCGGTCAGGTAGTACTTGACCGGCATGCGCTGGCCGAACCCGCGCTCGGCGCCGGCACGCGGCGGCAGCGGCTCGATCCCGCACTCGTAGGCGGCGAGTTTGGCGCGGTTGAACCGGCGGGGACCGATCAGCACGGCGATGCCCACCGACACCACAGCGAACACGGCCGCGATCGCGCCCAGCACCAGGATCGGTGTGTAGAGGTCCATGAGCTCAGCGCTCCCTCGCGTGGCTGTTGTGTGAGCCAAGACACAGCCTAGCCTGGTTTGGGATTCCCGCCACACATTTTGGTTAGTATGTTTCACCACCGCCCGGCACGGTGGTCGCTGCGCGCCTTCGGTGGCCAAACAAAAACGCGCGCAGGCGGATTCGGTGAGCGTTGCGGTCCGGGATGCCGGGTCAGGAGATCGGCGCGCGCAGCAGCGACACCACTGCCTCGCCGAGCCGGATCGGATCGATCGGATGCGGCACCGCGGCCTGCGCCCGCGACCAGTTCGCCAGCCAGGCGTCGTCGGCGCGGCCGGTCAGCACCAGCACCGGCGGGCAGTCGTCGAGCTCGTCCGTGAGCTGCTTGGCCACGCCCAGGCCGCCGGCGGGGGAGGCCTCCCCGTCGAGGATGATCAGGTCCACCGGCGGGGCGCCGGGTTTGCAGTGCTCGAACACCATGGGGGCGGTGGCGACCTCGACGTAGTCCAGCTCGGGCAGCTCGGGGTGCACCCGGCGGCCCAGTGCCAGCCGCACCGCCTCCCGGGTCCCGGCGTTGTCGCTGTAGACCAGCACGCGCAACGGCGCCACGCCGCCGATGCTACTGCGCCGGGCCGCGGTCGGGGCCCGGTCCGCCGATGCGGCTGCGGCTCAGTTCTCGTCGTAGCCGGGGTGGGCGACGGCGAGCCGGTGGCGCACCAGCGTGCGCAGGCACGCCAGCACCTCGTCGGCCCGGTCGTCGAGCGCACCGGCCCGGATCGCCTCGGCCAGCTGCCGCTCGTCGGTGCAGCCCAGCGCGGCCAGCGCCGCGGCCACCGCACCGGCCGAGCCGTCGAGCAGCTCGCGCTCGACGATGCGCAGCACGTTGGCCGCCACCCGGGCGTGGAACGCCACCGGGCCGTCGCAGGCCTGCCGCACCTCGTTGTCGAGGAACTCCGCCACCGCCGCGACGAGCTCGGCGGCGGTGGGCCGGCCGTGGAAGTTCATCGGGGTCCGCCTCCGGTCAACAGGTCCAGCACATCCCATTCGGTCTCGCAGACCCGTCGGCCGATGGCGGCCAGCTCCACCGAGCGGGTCTGCCCGGACAGGTGCCGTTCGGCCTGGTAGCGGCAGATCACCCCCCACTGCAGGGTGGCGACCGTCAACCACCAGCGGAAGGCGGCGCGGTCCACCGGTACCCCGGCGGCCTGCTCGTAGGCCGACAGGAACGCCTCGACGCCGCCCAGCCCGCCGGCGCCGAGCCGCTCCGGGGCGCCGAACCGCCAGGCCCGGATGCAGAACCAGGCCAGGTCCTCGTAGCGCTCGCCGCGGTGCACCAGCTCCCAGTCCAGCACCGCGGCCAGCCCGTCGTCGTCGACGATCAGGTTGCCCATCCGGAAGTCGCCGTGCACCAGCACCGGCGGGGACGGATCCGGCCGCTCGGCGGCCAGCCGCCGGAACGCCCACTCGAAGGTGGCGTTGGTCTCGCCCATCTCGTCCCAGCGCCGCCGCCACTCGGTGAACGGGTCGGTGTGCGGCAGCGGCAGCCCGGCCGGGTCGGCGCGGTGGATCGCCGCCAGCGCGGCCGCGCACTGCCGCAGCAGCCGGGCCCGCCCGGCGTCGTCGAGCCGGCGCTGGATGCGGCGCACGATCGTCTCGCCGGCCACCGCACCGCAGACCAGGTAGGGCTCGCCCAGCGCGGCGGGGGAGTCGTCGGCGGTCACGATCCGCGGCACCGGCGCGCCGGCCGCCGCGGCACGCCGCTGTACGGCGGCCTCGAGTTCCATGCTCGCGTGGACGTCGTCGGCGGCCCCGGTGCGCAGGATGAGCGCCTCCCGGCCGGCGTCGCCGACCGCGTCGAAGGACCAGGTGGTGCGGCTGGCCCCGCCGGTGAGCCGGTGCAGCCGCTCGACGCGCACCGGGTGGCCGTGTGCCGCGGTGAGCACCTCGGCCAGCCGCGGGGCGAGTTCGGCGCCGTCCGTCGCTGCCCGCCCCATCAGCGCCTGCCGAAGCCGAACAGCCGCTGGGCCACCCGCCGGATCTGGATCTCCTCGGCGCCCTCGGTGATCCGGTACCGGCGGTGGTGGCGGTAGATGTGCTCGAACGGCTCGTGCCGGCTGTAGCCCACCCCGCCGTGTACCTGCATGGCCCGGTCGGCGGCCTCGCACACCAGCCGGTTGGCCCGGTAGTTGGCCATCGACACCTTGTCGGAGACCTCCATGTGGTGGTTGAGGTCGAGGTGCCAGGCCGCGTAGTAGACCAGCAGCCGCACCATCTGCGCCTCGGTCTGCAGCTCGACCAGCGGCCACTGCACCGCCTGGTTGACGCTCAGCGGCTTGCCGAACACCACCCGCTCGTTGGCGTAGGCCACCGCCCGGTCGATGCAGTACTGCGCCGCCCCCAGGCTGGACGCGGCCTGCCGGATCCGGTTCTCGTGCAGGAAGGTCTGCGCCACCTCCAGGCCGCGGTCCACCTCGCCGAGCACCGCGTCGGCCGGCACCCACACGTCGCGCAGCTCCACCTCGCCGTGGTCGCTGGGCATGTTGAAGGTCCACCAGTAGTAGGGCACCGAGAACCCGGGCGCGTCGGTGGGCACCAGATACGCGGTGATGCCCCGGGCCTGGCCGGGTTCACCGGAGGTGCGGGCGAAGATCAGGTCGTGGGTGGCCCGGTGCACCCCGGTGTTCCAGCGCTTGCGGCCGTTGATCACCCAGCCGCCGTCGCGGGGTTCGGCGCGGGTCTCCAGCCAGGTGGCGTCCGAGCCGTGGTCGGGCTCGGTCAGGCCGAACGCCATCGAGCGCTCGCCGGTGATCATCGGCTCGATCCACTCGGCCTTCTGCGCCTCGGTGCCGAACCGGTCCATCATGATCACCTGCGGGAAGTTCCCGACGATGGACGACTCGTTCTGCAGGTCGTTGTGCAGGCCGAGGCCCTTGTGCGCCAAGTGTTCCCGAATGATCGCCATGTCCAGGTTGGTGCCGTCGCGGCCGCCGTAGCGGGCCGGCAGGCCATAGCGCAGCCAGCCGGCGGCGTCGGCGCGCCGGCGCATCTCGTCGAGCAGGTCCTCCCACTCCCGGCGCGGCACCCCGTCGTGCTCCCAGTCGGTGCGGGCGTACTCGCGGCGGTGGTCGAAGTACTGGATGTGTTCGCGCTCCAGCGGTGCGATCTCGGCCTCGATGAAGGCGTCCATCTCGGCCAGCAGGCCGGGGATGTGCTCCGGAAGCTCGAAATCCATTGTGATCTCCCTTGTTCGGGCGCTTACTCGCCGTACAGCGTCCTTTTCCAGATCGTCGCCAGGGTCCGGACGGCGTCGGCGTCGCTCATCCGGATGCCCATGCCGGAGCCGCCGACGAACACCGCGGTGAAGTTCTCGAACATCAACGCGAACGCCGCCGCGGTGTGCTCCGGGTCCAGCCCGGCGGCGTAGCCGTGCTGCTGGGCGCGGCGCACCGAGGCGGCGAAGATGTCCGCCCCGAACCGCCGGAACCGGTCCTGCACGTCGGCGAACCGGGGCTGGGTGGCGGCCAGTTGGGCCACCGCGATCATGATCCCGATGTTCTGTTTGAAGACGTTCCAGTAGCCGGTCACCACCGCGGTGAAGAACTCGTCGTCGTCGGGGGAGTCCGGCATCCGCATGCGCGGACCGGTCGGGGTGAGCACGTCGCGCAGGAACGCCTCGGCCAGCGCGGCGAGCAGATCCTCCTTGTCGGCGAAATAGCGGTAGAACGCCGCCGGGCTCTTGCCCGCCGCGGACATGATGTCGGCCAGCGTGGTGCCGTGGAACCCACGCTCGGCGAACAACTTCCGGGCCGCCTGCTCGATGGCCAGCCGGGTCTGACGGCCCTTCGGGCTCAGCGGCCGCGGGGCGGCGGGGCCGGTCATGGCCGGCTCAGCCGAGTTTCCGGTCCCCGGCGCGCAGCAGCGCGCTGGGCAGGTCGTGGCCGACCAGCCGGCGCGCCACCGCCGCCGCCTCGATCGCCTTTCCGAGGTCGACGTCGACGGCGACACCGCTGTCGCGCAGCAGGTACACCAGGTCCTCGGTGGCGATGTTGCCGCTGGCCCCGGGGGCGAACGGGCAGCCGCCCAGACCGCCCACCGAGGCGTCCAGCCGGGTCACCCCGGCGCAGACGGCCGCCCACGCGCTGGCCAGCCCGGAACCGCGGGTGTTGTGGAAGTGCGCGCCCAGCGGCAGGTCGCCGATCCGCGGCCGCACCGCCTCGATGAGCTCGGTCACCCGGCCGGGGGTGGCGGTGCCGATGGTGTCGGCGATCGCGATCCGGTCCGCCCCGGCGGCCACCGCGGTGTCGACGACGCGCAGCACCCGCTGCGCCGGGGTGGGCCCGTCGAACGGGCAGTCCCACGCGGTGGCGACGATGACCTCCAGGGTCGCCCCGGCGTCGTGGGCGATGGTCGCGATGTCGGCGATCGCCGCGGCCGCCTCGGCGGTGTCGCGGCCCACGTTGGCGCGGCTGTGGGCGTCGGCCGCCGAGACCACGTACTCGATCGAGCGCAGCCCGGCCGCGACCGCGCGGCGCGCACCGTTGGGGCTGGCCACCAGTGCCGAGAAGGCGATGTCGCCGAACTCGTGCAGGTGTGCGGCGAGTTCGGCGGCGTCGGCCAGCGCGGGCACCTTGGTCGGCGACACGAAGGCGGTGACCTCGACCTCGCGCACCCCGGTGGCCGCCACCGCGGCCAGCAGTTCGAGCTTGGCCTCCAACGGGATGGGGGTCTCGATCTGCAGTCCGTCGCGCAGACAGACCTCGCGGATCGTCACCCGTTGCGGCAGTTGCACCTAGATCACCCCCTCGGCCTGCAGCCGCGCCAGCTCCTCGGCGGACTTGCCGAGCAACCCGCGGTAGACCTCCTCGTTGTGCTGCCCGGGCCGGGCCGGCCCGGCGTTGCGGATGGTGCCGGGCGTCTCCGAGAGCACCGGCACCACGCCCGGGCCCTTGACGTTGCGGCCGACGCGTTCGTCGAAGTGGTCGGCGATCATCCCGCGGGCGCGCAGCTGCGGATCCTCGAACACCTCGGCGACGGTGTTGATCGGGCCGGCGATCACCCCGGCGGCCGTGAGCGTCTCGATGATCTCGGCGGGCTGCCGCCCGGCGGCCCACTCGCCGATGATGCGGTCCAGCTCGTCCTGGTTGCGGCCGCGGGCGAGGTGGTCGACGAACCGCTCGTCGGTGGCCAGCTCGGGCCGGCCCATCGCGGCGCACAGCCGGCGGAACACGGTGTCCTGGTTGGCCGCGATCACCACCCAGCTGCCGTCGGCCGCCCGGTAGATGTTCGACGGCGCGATGCCCTCCAGCCGGGTGCCCGACGGGCCGCGCACCACCCCGCCGATGTCGTAGTCGGGGATGGTCGACTCCTGTACCGCCAGGCAGGATTCGGTCAGCGCGGCGTCGACCACCTGGCCGCGGCCGGTGACCGTGCGGCGGTACAGCGCGGCCATCGCGCCCTGGGCGGCGAACATGCCGGCCAGGGTGTCGCCCAGCGACAGCGCCAGCCGCGGCGGCGGCCCGCCCGGGAACCCGTTGAGGTGGCGCAGCCCGCTGGCCGCCTCGGCGACCGAGGCGTAGCCGGGCTTGTGCGCGTCCGGCCCGGTCTGTCCGTAACCGGACACCCGCACCAGGATGAGGCCCGGATTGCGTTGGGACAGCACGTCGTAGCCGAGTTCCCAGCGTTCCAGCGTGCCGGGCCGGAAGTTCTCCACCACGACGTCGGAGCGTTCGACGAGCTCCAGGAACAGCTCCCGGCCGGCCGGCTTGCGCAGGTCCAGGGTGATGGCCTTCTTGTTGCGGGCCTGCACCGTCCAGAAGAACCGGTGCCCGTCGAGTTCGGCCTGCCCCCAGGTGCGCAGCGGATCCGGCTGGCCCGGAGGCTCGATCTTGAGCACCTCCGCACCCATGTCGCCGAGCAGTCGCCCGGCGAACGGCCCGGCGATCAGGGTGCCGAGCTCGAGCACACGGATACCGTCGAGCGGGCCGGCGACCGTCATGCCGCCTCCCCGAAACCGTGCCGGGCCAGCCAGTCGGTCACGATGCCGACCGCCTGACGGAGTTTGTCCCGCTGGTCGGGACCCGCGTAATAGTGGTTCGCGCCGGGAATCTCGTGCATCTCCTTGTCCGGGTGGCCGATCGCCTCGTAGAGCCTGCGGGTGTGGCTGGGGGTGCAGGCGTCGTCGGCCAGATTACCGATCACCAGGGTCGGCACGGCGATGTCGCGGCCGCACCGGATGCCGTCGGCGTTTGCGTCGTCGTAGCTCCACTGCGACAGCCAGCTGCGCAGCGTGCAGAACCGGGCCAGCCCGACCGGGCTCATGTTCACCACCTTCGGATCTCCGAGGTAGCAGGTGCCCGGTTGGCGTTCGTTCGGGTCCACGGTGGGATCCAGCCAGCGCGGGTCGGCCATGGTGCCGTGCACCACGAAGCAGAACTCCTCGTCGGGTCGGCCCTGCGCCTTCAGCTCGGCGAGCTTGTCCTTGACCCAGGCGGTGATCCGGCGGTTGCGGGCGATCTGTGCGCTGCGGTAGCGCTCCAGGAACTCCTGGGTGTACGGCGGCTGGTTGGGGTTGTCCGGGTTGTACAGGTCGAGTTCGGGATCGCGTTTGGTCGGGTCGGACTCGTCGAGGATCGACGCGTCGAGCCACTCGGTCAGCGTGCCGTGCCGGCTGATGTGGGCGGCCAGCAGCATCAGCCCGTCGGCCGGGATCAGCCCGAGCGCGGTCAGGTCCGGGCCGTCGCCGGACGGGCTGGCGGTGACCGTCGGGTGCTGGGCCTGCTGCTGGTAGAACACCGACAGCGAACCGCCCCCGCTCCAGCCGGCCAGCACCACCCTGTCGTAGCCGAGCCGCTGCTTGGCGTCCTTGACGCACTCGCCGAGGTCCTGCACCACCTTCTCCATCAGCAGTGCGGAGTCGGTGCCGCGGAACCGGCTGTTGCAGTAGATGACGTGGTGGCCGGCGCGGGCCAGCGCGTTGATCATCGGCAGATAGGCGCCGCCGCCGATCGGGTGCATGAACACCAGCACGGTGTCCGACGGCCGGTTGCGCGGCTTGAGCAGGTGGCTTTCCAGCACCACCAGCTCGGCGACGCCGCCGTAGACGTCGCGGACCCGCGAATCGTTCTGGTAGGCGATGAGATACGGGATGCGGTCGTATTCGTACTTGGTCACTGGTGCTGCCCCAGGTCGTTGGCCAGAACTTCGGGGGAGGGGACGAGCCGGCGGCGGGTGTCGATCGCGATGACCTGCCAGTCCACGCTGTCGTACTCGTCGAACTTGCGGCGGGAGCGTTCCCGGGCCTTCTCCGGGGCGCCGTGGTGCACGCCCTGCGGGGCGTGGCTGATCAGCCCGGGCGGCATCGGGATGCCGTACAGCGAGCCGCCGTGGAAGAACGCGATCTCGTCGTAGTCGACGTTGCGGTGGTACCACGGCATCCGCTCGGTGCCCGGCACGCTCTCGGCCGGCCGGGGCAGGAAGTTCATCACGTACACGCCGGTGGCCTGCATGAACAGGTGCACCGTCGGCGGCAGGTGCACCCGGGCCGAGGTCACCACGTTGTACTCCTCGATGTTGAACGTGAAGGGGAAGTTGTCGCCCTGCCAGCCCTCGACGTCCAGCGGGTGGTGCCGGTAGTACAGGGTGGTCGGTCCGCCCTCGTGCACCAGCCGCACCACGTACTCGTCGCGGCCGTCGGATTCCAGCGGTTCGGGGTCCGGGACGCGCGCCTGCGAGGGGTCGAACGGGAAGTGCCGGCCGAGGTATCCCGGTGGGGGAACGCGGAATTCGTCGGTGGCCTCGATCATGAGCAGGGTGGTCGCGGACTCCGGCAGCTGGCGCCAGGTGCACGCCTTGGGCAGGTAGATCCAGTCGCCCACCCGGTAGGACAGCGGGCCGAACTCGGTCTCGATCCGCCCGGAGCCGGTGTGTACGAAGCACAGCAGGTCGCCGTCGACGTGGCGGACGTGGAAGGGCATCTCGGCGCTGCGCCGGCTCAGCGAGATCCGGCAGTCGGGGTTGCTGAACAGCAGCAGCGGGGAGCCGGCCGGGTCGGTGGCGTCGGACGGTTCGAGCTGGCCGGCCAGCACGTCGACCGGGCGCAGCGGGCCCTCGGCGCGGAACGCCGTCGGATCGTTGCGGCGGTACAGGCTGGCGGTGCGGCCGGTGAACCCGCCGCGGCCGAGCTCGTCGTCTTTGAGCCCGTCGAGGTCGGCGTGCATCCGCCGCGGCGTGCGCCCCTTGCGCAGCTGGACGAACGATTCCATCGGGGCCTCCTCAGGCACAGAAAGTGAAACTGACTTCAGTTTTACTTCGATGTACCGGTCCGCGGGGCCGGTTTGCCCCTTTTTCTCCGCCGAGCAGTCGCGTACACCGCTGTCGCGGCCGGTTCAGGCGGCGCGCGTCGGCTCGCGGGTGGGTCAGATGAGGGCGAAGGGGGAGACCGGCAGGCCGAGCTCCAGGGCCCCGGCCAGTTCGCGGGCGGTGTCGTAGTCGAACGCCACATGCCCGGCCAGCACGTCGACGTCGCGCTTGTACCGCTGCATCGGGTGCGACAGGAACTGCGCGCTCGCCCCGGAGGCGGCCACCAGATCGGCGATCACCGACCGGGACTCGTGCACGATGTGCGCCGCGGCCAGTCGGGTGTCGGCACGCACCTGCCTGGGCACCTCGGTCCCGGCGGCGACCAGGGCCTCGATCCGGCCCACCGTGTCGTCGAGCAGGCCGTGCAGCGCGCGGATCCGCACCCGGGCCCGGGCCAGATGGGCCTGGGCGATGGGCTTGTCCTTCTGGGCGGTGCCCTCGTAGGCGAGCACCCGGCCGCCGAGCCGTTCGGCGAACAGGTCGGTGACCCGTTCGGCGCTGCCCAGGGCGGGCATGGCGGCCAGCAGCGCCAGCGCGGGCACCATCGGCCAGCGGTAGGTCGGCGCGTCGTGCAGTGCCGCGCCGGGCGCGGTGCCGGCGTTGATGTCGGTGATGTGCAGCAGCCGGTGCTCGGGCACGAACACGTCCTCGACCACGACATCGGCCGAGCCGGTGGCGCGCATCCCGGCGGTGTGCCAGGTGTCCTCGACGCGCACCTGGTCGGCCGGCAGCAGTGCCAGGGCGGGGAAGATGCCGTCGTCGGGGCCGCACAGCGCGCCGACGAGCACCCAGTTGGCGTGCATGATGCCGGTGGCCCACGACCACCGGCCGCTGATGCGCACCCCGCCGTCGGCGGGCAGGCCGCGGCCGTTGGGCGCCAGCGGCGCCGGGGCCAGCACCGGGCGGTCGGCGAACACCTCGCGCTGGGCCTGCTCGGGGAACAGCGCCAGCATCCAGTTGTGCAGCACGAAGAACCCGATGGTCCAGGCGCTGGACGTGCAGCCGTGCGCCAGCCGGCGCACCGGGTCCAGGATCGCCGGGAAGTCGGCCTGGCGGCCGCCGAAGCGGGCGGGCACGAGCAGTTCGGTGAGCCCGGACGCGATCAGGTCGGCGACGGTGGCGTCGGGCAGGCGGCGCAGCTGTTCGGCCTCGGCCGCACGGTCGGCGAGGCGCTGGACGAACTCGGGCGTGACCGGCATGGCCGGGAAGCTACCATACTTTTTTGTATGGAGACCCCGGGTTCAGGGGCGCAGCATGAGGTCCAGGAACCGCTCCCAGCGGGGCGCGGCCGCGGGTCCGGGCCGCTCGCCGGACAGGTGCAGGAACCCCACCCCGGCCGCGAAGGTGGCGTCGGCGCGCAGACCGGCCTCCTCGGCGTCGAAGCCGTGGTCGAGGAAGGCCCGGCGCACCGCCTCGAGCACCCGCCGGTCGGCCGCCCGCACGCTGGCGGCCACGGCCGGGTCGGTGCGCGCCCACTCCCGCATCGCGCGCTCCAGCGTCCAGTGCCGTGGGCTGGTCAGGATCGCCATCATCCGCGCGAGCCGCTGCCGCGGCGGCAGGGTGCCGAGCCGATCGACGTCGCGCCGGTCCTCGTCGCGCAAATCGCCCCAGGCCGCCACCAGTCGGCGCCGATAACCGGCCATTGAGTCGAAATGCCAATAAAAGCTGCCCTTGGTGACCCGCAGTCGCTCGCAGAGGCGGTCGAGTTTGAGCGCCCCGATGCCGGATTCGGCGAGCAGCTCGAAGCCGGCACGCAGCCAGTCGTCCTCGGTCAGTCTCCCGTTGACCTGCGCTTTCTCCGAATCCCGCGACCGCGCCATGAGCCGCAGCTTACGGTTGTGTGACGGGTTGACAGGCGTGGTCCGGGGGGCTTTGAATTGTAAGTCTCGTAAATATTTCATTTTCGCAGCTAACCGGCCGGGATGGGGGCAGGGGGGTTTCTGGACGGCTGGTCGCGTGTTTTACTGCTGACGCGACAAGTGTGATATGTGCCCGCGCCTGTGCAGTCGTCACGGTGTCGGGAGCGGTCGAACGATGAATGGATGGTCTATGACGTTCCTGGACAAACTGCGTAGCCGTTGGGCGCGCCGGTTCTCGGTCGCCGCGGTCGTGGCACTGCTGCTGCCCGGTGCGGTGGCCCTCGCCGGTGGGTCCGCCACCGCGGGCGCGTTCTCCCGCCCCGGGCTGCCGGTCGAGTACCTCATGGTGCCGTCGCCGTCGATGGGCCGTGAGATCAAGGTCCAGTTCCAGAGCGGTGGTCCCGGCTCGCCGGCGGTTTACCTGCTCGACGGTCTGCGTGCCCGCGACGACTACAACGGCTGGGACCTCGAGACGCAGGCGTTCGAGTGGTTCCTGGACTCCGGGCTGTCGGCGGTGATGCCGGTCGGCGGCCAGTCCAGCTTCTACACCGACTGGTACGGCCCGGCCTGCGGCCACAACGGCTGCCAGACCTACAAGTGGGAGACCTTCCTGACCTCCGAGCTGCCGCAGTGGCTGGCCGCCAACCGCAACGTGCGGTCGACCAACAACGCCGCGGTGGGGCTGTCGATGGCGGGTTCCTCGTCGCTGATCCTGGCCGCCTACCACCCGAACCAGTTCACCTACGCCGCCTCGCTGTCGGGCTTCCTGAACCCGTCCGAGGGCTGGTGGCCGATGCTGATCGGCCTGGCGATGGGGGATGCCGGCGGCTACAGCCCCGATCCGATGTGGGGCCCGGGCGGCAGCGAGGCGTGGCTGCGCAACGACCCGATGGTGCAGATCCCGCGGCTGGTGGAGAACAACACCCGCATCTGGGTCTACTGCGGCAGCGGCCGGCCGGGTGAGCTCGGCGGCGGCGGTCTGCCCGCGGAGTTCCTGGAGGGGCTGACCATCCGCACCAACATCACCTTCCGGGACAACTACATCGCCGCCGGTGGGCACAACGGGGTGTTCAACTTCCCGCCCGACGGCACGCACACCTGGGTGTACTGGGGTGCGCAGCTGCAGCAGATGATCCCCGACCTGCAGCAGCACCTGCTCTGATCCGGTTCGTGGGCGGGCCGGTGGCCGGGAGGCCACCGGCCCGCTCGCGTCGTTCCGGGGACCGGTCGGCCGGGGCGCCGACCGTTACGGCGCCGGTGGTGCGGCCGACCCGGCGAGCTCGCCGGACACCCGCGCCAGGGTGTCCACAAGCTGCGAAAGCCCGGGCTCCTCGACCGGGAAGTGACCGCATTCCTCCAACAGCACCACCTGGGTGCGTGACGGAATCCGTTGCACGAAGCCGACACTCAACTCCGGCGGGGTCCAGGCGTCAAGGGCCGGGTGCACCAGCGTCACCGGGGCCGCAGTGAACCGCTCCGGCGGGGTGTGGGCGAAGGTCAGCCAGGACGCCAGGAACCCGACCGGCACCCGCACCCCACCGCCGCGCGGATCGGTGGCACACCGCCGCGACAGCGCCGGATTACGGCTCATCGCCGCGATGTCGACCACCCACCGGATCGGGATGCGCACCCGGCCGGCCACCCGCGCGGCCGCCCGTGCCAGCGCCGGGGCGGGGCCGGCCGGCCCGGGCCGTCGCATCGCCGCGCGGCGCGCCGCCGGATCGGTCGGGTCCAGCAGGCAGGTGGCCAGCACGTGGTCAATCAGGCCGGTGCGGGCGGCGACCTCATAGCCCAGCAGCCCGCCCATGCTCGCGCCGAGCACCGCCAGCGGCCGGCCGTCGGCGGCCCGCTCGGCCCGCACCAGGTCGCAGACCAGCGCCACCCAGTCCGGGTAGCGCACCGCGGCGGGATCGGCGGCGACGGTGCGCCCGTAGGGCGGCAGGTCCGGGGCGAGCACCTCGAACCCGGCACCGGCGGCCAGCGCCGCCAGTGGCCACAGCGCACCCGAGTGCCCGCCGGCGCCGTGCAGGATCAGCAGCCGGGCGGGCGCTTGCGGACGCGGGACGCGGGCGAGGTGCACCCGCACGCCCGGCGCGTCCCAGTGGTCGTGCACCGGCTCGAACACCGCCGACCGGTAGCGCTCGGGCAGAAACGCGGCGTAGCCGTCGGGGTCCATGCCCCCAGCGTGGGCGCGCCGGCCGCCGGGCGCAACGGTCGGGCTACTTCAGCTCGGCCGAGGTGAGCCCGAGCAACCGGCGGGCCACCACCAGCTGCTGGATCTGCTGGGTGCCCTCGAAGATGTCGAGGATCTTGCTGTCGCGCGCCCACTTCTCCAGCAGGGTCTGCTCGGAGTAGCCCAGCGTGCCGGCCAACTCCACCGCCTTGAGGGTGATGTCGCTGGCCATCCGGCCCGCCTTGGCCTTGGCCATCGACGCCTCCTTGGAGTTCGGCGTGTCGTTGTCGGCCATCCAGGCGGCCCGCAGCGTCAGCAGGTAGGCGGCCTCCCAGTCCGACTCCATCCGCAGGAACTCCGCGGCCGGGGCGGCCTGGGCGTGCGCGGGCTTGTCGTAGGAGATCTCGATCCCGGCGTCGGTGAGGATCCTGCGCAGATCCTCCAGCGCGGCGCGGGCCACGCCGACCGCCATGCCGGCCACCACGGGACGGGTGTTGTCGAAGGTCTCCATGACCCCGGCGAACCCCTTCTCCACATGGATCTCGGGGTCGCCGAGCAGGTTCTCCTTGGGGATCCGGACGTTGTCGAAGCGGATCACCGCGGTGTCGGAGGCCTTGATGCCGAGCTTGTGCTCGAGCCGTTCGACCGTCACACCCGGGTGGTCCCGTGGCACCACGAAGGACTTGATGGCCGCGCGGCCCTTGGACTTGTCCAGCGTCGCCCACACCACGATGTGGCTGGCCCGCGACCCGGCGGTGACGAAGATCTTCTCGCCGTTGATCACGTACTCGTCGCCGTCGAGCACCGCGGTGGTCGAGACCGCCGCCGAGTCCGAGCCGAAACCCGGCTCGGTGATCGCCATCGCGGCCCAGACGTTCTTGCCGAACCGCTCGAGCTGCTCGGGGGTGGCCACGCTGTTGATCGCCGCGTTGCCGAGCCCCTGCCGGGGCACCGACAGCATCAATGCCACGTCGCCCCAACTGATCTCGATGACGTTCAGCACGGCGGACATGTTGCCGCCGTTGACCGCCTCCTTCTTCTCCTTGGGCTTGGTGTCGTCGCGGAACGCCTCGGCGCCGGCGAAGGAGATGGTCTTGGCCTCCGAGATGCCCTCGAAAAGGTCGGCCAGCGTGTCGAGTTCGACGGGGTAGGCGTGCTCGGCGAGATCGTACTTGCGCGAGATCGGGCGCAGCATCTCGGCGGCACCCTGGTGCCCCTTCTCGACGACCGCCTGCAGCTTCTTGGGAAGCTCGAGATTGATTGCCATTGCGGGAAAGCCTTTCTAGAGAACGACCACGCCCTCGGCGACGCCGATGGCCCGCAGATCGCGGTACCACCGTTCCACCGGGTGCTCCTTGGTGTAGCCGTGGCCGCCGAGCAGCTGCACGCCGTCCAGCCCGATCTGCATGCCCTTGTCGGTGGCGAACCGCTTGGCCAGCGCCGCCTCCCGGGCGAAGGTCATGCCCCGCTCGGCGCGGGCGGCGCCCCGCCAGGTGATCAGGCGCAGCCCGTCGAGCTCGATGGCGATGTTGGCGCACATGAACGCCACCGACTGGCGGTGGGCGATCGGTTCGCCGAAGGCGTGCCGCTCCTTGACGTAGGGCACCACGTAGTCGAGCACCGCATGCGCGGTGCCGACGGCCAGCGCGGCCCAGCCCAGCCGGGCCAGCGCGACGGTCTCGGTGTAGTCCTCGTCGGTCGCCTCGTCCTCGCCGAGCCGGGCGTCGAGACCGACCGTGACGTCGTTGAGTTCGAGCTGGCCGAGCGCGGCGGCCCGCAGCCCCATGCTCGGGTCGGCCTTCACCGACACCCCCGGGGTGGACGACTCGACGATGAACAGCGCGGGCCGGCCGTCGAGTTGGGCGCCGACGATGAACAGCTCGGCGTTCGCCGCGGCCGGCACCAGCGACTTGACCCCGTTGAGGCGGTACCCGCTCGGGGTGCGGGTCGCGGTGGTGCGCAGCGCGGTCGGGTCGAACAGCGGCTGCGGTTCGGCGATCGCCACGCAGGCCTGCGGCACGTGCTCGCCGGCGAACGCCGGCAGGTAGGTGGCCTGCTGGTCGGCGCTGCCGAAGTGGGTCAGCGCGGCGGCCACCCCGCCCGGGGCCAGGATCGGCAGGGCCAGCCCCATGTCGCCGTAGGCGAGCGCCTCGGCGACCAGCGCGGTGGTGACCGTGCTGCGGTGGGCGGCGATGCCGTCGAAGTTCTCCGGGATGTTGATCGCGGTGATGCCGAGCTCGGCGGCCTTGTCGATCAGATCGGGCGGGTAGGTGGTGGCGTCGTCGGCCTCGCGGGCGGCCGGGCGCAGGTACTCGGCGGCGAACTCCCGGACCGTGTCGACGATCATCTGCTGTTCGTCGGTGGGGGTGAGGTCGAACAGGTCCGAGCCGGAGCGGTCGCCGTTGGGCGCCAGCCGGGTCGGCCCGCCGGCCAGGCCCTTGATCTTCTTGAACTGCCGGTTGGTCGCGCCGGCGGCGGAGAACACGGTCTTGACGCCGTAGCGCAGCCCCTTGTTGAGCGGGTCGCGCAGGTTGTAGCGGTCCAGGAACTCCTGGCCGACCAGCGGCGTGATGATCGCCAGCCCGATGTCGGTCGGGGTCCGCTTGTGCCGCTGCAGGCCGACGGCGCTTTCCGGGCCGGTGCGCCGGCGCCGGCGGCGGGCGGTGTTCTTCGACGGCAGGGTGTTGGTCATGTTGGCTGCCTCACTGAAGGTGCGTGCGGATACGCGGATCTGACTCCAGAGTAAGGTAGCGGAACTGACTCTGGAGTAAGGTGTGCCGCACCTCACAGTGCGGCGGGCTCAGGAGCCGCCCAGCAGCCCCAGCACCGCCCGGTGCAGCCGGCCGTTGGTCGCCACCGCCGAGCCGCCGTGCGGCCCGGGGACGCCGTCGAGGTTGGTGAAGCTGCCGCCCGCCTCCCGCACCACGACGTCGATGGCGGCCAGATCCCACAGGTTCACCTCGGGTTCGGCGGCGATGTCGACCGCGCCCTCGGCCAGCAGGCAGTAGGAGAAGAAGTCGCCGAACCCCCGCACCCGCCACACCGCGTCGGTCAGGGCGATGAAGCGGTCCCGCAGCCCGCGGTCGGCCCAGCCGGACAGGCTGGAGAACGACAGGCTCGCGGCGTCGAGCTCGGCCACCGCCGACACCGAGATCCGGCGCGGCTCGCCGCCGCCGAACGCGGTGTACGCGCCCTGCCCGGTGCCGGCCCACCACCGCCGGGCCAGCGCGGGCGCGCTCACCACGCCGACCACCGGCACCCCGTCGACCAGCAACGCGATCAGCGTCGCCCACACCGGCACACCGCGGACGAAGTTCTTCGTCCCGTCGATCGGGTCGATCACCCACTGCCGGCCGCTGAACACCGCGTCACCGCCGTACTCCTCGCCCAGCACCGGGTCGTCCGGCCGTTCGGCGGCCAGCAGCTCCCGCAGCCGGGCCTCCGCCGACCGGTCGGCGTCGGTGACCGGGGTCAGGTCGGGTTTGTGCTCCACCCGCAGGTCCAGCGCACCGAACCGGTCCATGGTCAGCGCGTCGGCCCGGTCGGCCAGCCGCAGCGCGAGGGTGACATCGGCGGAGTAGTCGATCTGGTCGGATTGCATGCGAGCAGTCCTACCATGGCCGTGTGTGGGAATTCGTCGTGCTGCTGGTGCTGGTCGGGGCGATCGCGGTGCTCGCCGCCCCGTGGATCATGCGCCGGCGCGGCGTGGGACCCGACATGGCGCACGGCACCCTGCTGGTGACCGGGGTCAGCCCCCGCCCGGACGCGCAGGGCGAGCAGTTCGTCACCATCACCGGGGTGATCACCGGCCCCACCGTGCACGAGCACGTCGTCTACCAGCGCATGGTCGTCGACGTGAACCAGTGGCCGAAGATGGGGGACCTGATCCCGGTGGTCTACGCCCCGAACAACCCGGACAAGTGGGCGTTCGCCCCGCCGGAGGCGCCGGCTCAGCCGTGACCGACGCGCAGCAGCTCGGCCACGCTGGCGATCTTGATCCGGGGCCGGCCGGCCCGCAGCCCGGACTCGCGCTCGTGGCGGTCGATCTGGCGCCACTGCTCGCCGGTGACCAGCATCGGCTGGCGGGTCCGTAGCCACTCGGCGAGTTCCGCCGCGTGGTCGGGGCCGACGTCGGCGAGCTCGCGGCCGCGCAGATCGGCCAGCAGGGTGTTGACGGTGTCCTGGGCGTCCTTCTTGTTCGTGCCGATCACCCCGGAGGCCCCGCGCTTGATCCAGCCCACGACGTACTCGTTGCGGCTGCCGGCCACCCGGCCGTCGGTGTGCGGGATGGTGCCGGTGCGGTCGTCGAACGGCAGGCCCGGGGTGGGCATGCCGCGGTAGCCGACGGCGCGGACCACCAGTTGGGTCGGCAGCTCCTCGCGGGCACCGGTGTCCTTGGCCACGATGCGGCCGTTCGGATCGGTGACCAGCTCGTTGCGGCCCAGCACGATCGACTCCACCCGGTCCCCGCCGCGGATCTCGATCGGCGAGGTGAAGAACCGGAAGACGATCCGCCGCGGCGCGCCGCGGTCGCCGCGCTCGGCGAACTCGCGCAGCACCTTGATGTTGTTGCGGACGGTCCGGTCGGCGGCCTCGAGGTCGTCGTCGCCGATGCCGGCCAGATCGGCCGGGTCGACGATCACGTCGACGTCGCGCAGCCCGTCGAGGTCGCCGAGCTCGCGCAGCTCCAGCGTGGTGAACGCGGCCTGCAGCGGGCCGCGGCGACCGACCACCACCACCTCCTCGATGCCGCGCGGGCGCAGCGAGTCCAGCGCGTGGTCGGCGATGTCGGTGGTGGCAAGCACCTCGGGGTCGGAGATCAGGATGCGGGCCACGTCCAGGGCGACGTTGCCGTTGCCGATCACCACGGCCCGGGTGCCGGTCAGGTCCGGCTCCATGTCCCGGAAGTGCGGGTGGGCGTTGTACCAGCCCACGAAGTCCACCGCGGCCACGCTGCCGGGCAGGTTCTCGCCCGGGATGTTCAGCCGCCGCTCCGACTGCGCGCCGATGGCGTAGACCACCGCGTCGTAGCGCTGCGCCAGCTCGGCGGGCTGCACGTGCTCGCCGACGGTGATGTTGCCGAAGAACCGCAGCCGCGTGTCGGCGGCGGTGCGCTCGAACTGGGCGCTGATCGACTTGATCTTCGGATGGTCGGGGGCCACCCCGGAGCGCACCAGGCCCCACGGGGTGGGCAGCATCTCGAGCATGTCGACCCGGACGTCGGCGAGGTCACCGGTGTCGGCGGCCTTCAGTAGCGACGCCGCTGCGAAGAACCCAGAAGGACCGGAACCGACGATCGCTACGTAAACCGGACGCATACCGCACCTTCTGTCGCTGCCACCGCCCGCGGTTCGGTCGGCGCGGGTGTGTGGCCTTCCACTCATTCCGATGCTAGTCATGATCTGCGCCACCGCGCCCGCGGTAGCGCCGAACTCATGTCCCGGCGGCGGGGTCGGTAACGTGGACAGTCGTGGATCCTGACCGCCAAGCCCAAATCGCCGAACTCGACGCCACGCTGACGACGGTGGAGCGCGTCCTCGATATCGACGGGCTGCGGAGCCGTATCAAAAGCCTCGAGGAGCAGGCCTCCGACCCGGACCTGTGGAACGACCAGGCCAACGCGCAGCGCGTCACCAGCGAGCTGTCGCACGCCCAGGGGGAGCTGCGCCGGGTCGAGGAGCTGCGCCGCCGCCTCGACGACCTGCCGGTGCTCTACGAGCTCGCCGCCGAGGAGGGTGGTGGCGACGAACTCGCCGAGGCCGACAAGGAGCTCGCCGCCCTGCGCGCCGACATCGAGGCGATGGAGGTCCGCACGCTGCTGTCCGGCGAGTACGACGAGCGGGAGGCGGTCGTCACGATCCGGGCCGGCGCCGGCGGCGTGGACGCCGCCGACTGGGCCGAGATGCTGATGCGGATGTACATCCGCTGGGCGGAGAAGCACGACTACCCGGTGGAGGTGCTCGACACCTCCTACGCCGAGGAGGCCGGCATCAAGAGCACCACGTTCGTGGTGCACGCGCCGTACGCCTACGGCACGCTGTCGGTGGAGCAGGGCACCCACCGGCTGGTGCGGATCAGCCCGTTCGACAACCAGGGCCGGCGCCAGACCTCGTTCGCCGACGTCGAGGTGCTGCCGGTGGTGGAGACCACCGACCACATCGAGATCCCGGAGAACGAGATCCGCGTCGACGTGTACCGCTCCAGCGGCCCGGGCGGGCAGTCGGTGAACACCACCGACTCGGCCGTGCGGATCACCCACCTGCCCACCGGGATCGTGGTGACCTGCCAGAACGAGAAGTCCCAGCTGCAGAACAAGGCGTCGGCGATGCGGGTGCTGCAGGCCAAGCTGCTGGAGCGCAAGCGCCAGGAGGAACGCGCCCAGCTCGACGCGCTCAAGGGTGACGGCGGCAGCTCATGGGGCAACCAGATGCGCTCCTACGTGCTGCACCCCTACCAGATGGTCAAGGATCTGCGGACCGACTACGAGGTCGGCAACCCGAGTGCGGTGCTGGACGGAGACATCGATGGATTCCTGGAAGCGGGGATCAGGTGGCGTCACCGGAGAGACGACGATTAACGGCCCGCTGGCCTTCTCTCCCGCCGAAAGCTGGCACAACTTCTGGCACGGCGAGATCGGCGCCTGGATCCTGACCAAGGGCCTGGACATCACCCTGCTGGTGATCGGGGCGGTGCTGGCGGCGCGGTTCATCACCTGGGGCTCGCGCCGGGTGACCCGCCGGCTCGAGGAGGACTTCGTCAGCGGGGACGCGCTGGTGCGCTCCGAGGCCTCCAAGCACCGCCAGGCGGTCGCCTCGGTGATCTCCTGGGTGGCCATCGTGCTGGTCGCCGTGGTGGTGACGATGCAGATCACCAACGTGCTCGACATCCCGGTCGGCTCGCTGGTGGCGCCCGCCGCGGTGCTCGGCGCGGCGCTGGGCTTCGGCGCCCAGAAACTCGTCCAGGACCTGCTGGCCGGGTTCTTCATCATCACCGAGCGTCAGTACGGCTTCGGTGACCTCGTGCAGCTGAGCATGACCGGCGCCCCGGACGACGCCCGCGGCACGGTGGAGGAGGTCACGCTGCGGGTGACCAAGCTGCGCACCGCCGAGGGCGAGGTCTACACCGTGCCCAACGGCAACATCGTGCGGTCGCTGAACCTGTCCAAGGACTGGGCGCGCGCCGTCGTGGACATCCCGGTGCCGGTCACCGCGGACCTCAACCAGGTCAACGACGTGCTGCACGACGTGTGCCGCAAGTCGCGGGAGGATCCGCGGCTCAAGGACCTGCTGCTCGACGAGCCCTCACTGATGGGGGTGGAGAGCATCGGACTCGACGAGGTGAACCTGCGGATGGTGGCCCGCACCCTGCCGGGCAAGCAGTTCGAGGCGGGGCGCCGGCTGCGGGTGCTGGTGGTGCGCGCGCTCGGCCGCGCCGGGGTGGTCAGCCCGACGACGACCAGCCCGATGGTCGACACGCTGCCGCATCCGGCGGCGTCGCCGGAGGCCGTCGAGGCGCGGCGCCGTGAACAGCACGACGGCGGGGAGCGGCGGGAAGGCGGGGACTGACCATGGCCGAGCACACGTTCCGGGTGCCGTCACACCTGTTCAAGGGCCGGATCCGCACCTCGACGGTGGTGCTGGTCGCGCTGTTCGCCGCGTTGTTCACGGTCAAACAGATCTACGCCCCGCCGCCGCCGGCGCCGCCGCCGACGGCGCAGGTGGTGCCGCCGGGGTTCGTGCCCGACCCGGAGTACACCTGGGTGCCGCGCACCCAGGTGCTGCCGCGGCCGACGGCGACCACCACGACCACATCGCCGACCACCACCACCACGACGACGACCACCACCACGACGACCACGACGCCGACCCCGACCACCCCGGACCTGGCGCCCACCACCACGGTCGTCGACCCGGACGGGGAGGGGCCGGTCGCGCCGACGACGGTGATCGACCCGGACGGGGAGGGGCCGCTGCCGCCGTACGCGGTGAGCGACCCGGACGGCCCGGGGCTGCTGCCGCCGCTGCCGGCGCCGATGCCGGCGATGCCGGTCACCACCACGGAGACCCCGGTGACCAGCACCACGCCGACGGCGCCGCCGCGTTGAGCGTCCCGGGCGCCGACCGCCGGCACGGCTACACTGGCGAGCCGTGATGATCACCCTGGACCGCGTCAGCAAGCAGTACAAGTCGTCGGCGCGTCCGGCCCTGCAGGATGTCTCCCTGCAGATCGACAAGGGCGAGTTCGTCTTCCTCATCGGTCCGTCGGGGTCGGGCAAGTCGACGTTCATGCGGCTGCTGCTGGCCGAGGAGACCCCGACCTCGGGTGACATCCGGGTGGCGAAGTTCCACGTCAACAAGCTGCACGGGCGGCAGATCCCCAAGCTGCGGCAGGTGATCGGCTGCGTGTTCCAGGACTTCCGGCTGCTGCAGCAGAAGACCGTCTTCGAGAACGTCGCCTTCGCGCTGGAGGTCATCGGCAAGCGCCGCGAGACCATCGACCGGGTGGTCCCGGAGGTGCTGGAGATGGTGGGGCTGTCCGGCAAGGCCAACCGCCTGCCCGCCGAGCTGTCCGGCGGCGAGCAGCAGCGCGTCGCGATCGCCCGCGCCTTCGTCAACCGGCCCCTGGTGCTGCTGGCCGACGAGCCGACCGGCAACCTCGACCCGGAGACCAGCCGGGACATCATGGACCTGCTGGAGCGGATCAACCGGACCGGCACCACGGTCGTGATGGCCACCCACGACCACCACATCGTCGACTCGATGCGCCAGCGCGTCATCGAACTGAGCCTGGGCCGGCTGGTTCGCGACGAGCAGCGCGGCATCTACGGAATGGACCGCTAAGTGCGCTTTGGCTTCCTGATCAACGAGGTCGTCACCGGCCTGCGTCGCAACGTCACGATGACGGTCGCGATGATCCTGACCACCGCGATCTCCATCGGCCTGCTCGGCGGCGGGCTGCTGGTGGTGCGGCTGGCCGACCAGTCGCGCGCCATCTACCTCGACCGCGTCGAGAGCCAGGTGTTCCTCACCGAGGACATCTCGGCCAACGACCCGAGCTGCGACTCCGAGCCGTGCAAGGCGCTGCGCGCCAAGATCGAGGACCGCGACGACGTCCGCTCGGTGCGGTTCCTCAACCGCGACGCCGCCTACGAGGACGCGATCGCGAAGTTCCCGCAATACAAGGACGTGGCCGGCCGGGACGCCTTCCCGGCGTCGTTCATCGTCAAGCTGGAGGACCCCGAGCAGCACCAGGCCTTCGACGACGCCATGCGCGGCCAGCCCGGGGTGCTCGACGTGCTCAACCAGAAGACGCTGATCGACCGGCTGTTCGCGGTGCTCGACGGCCTGTCCAGTGCCGCGTTCGCGGTGGCGCTGGTACAGGCGATCGGCGCGGTGCTGCTGATCGCGAACATGGTGCAGGTCGCCGCCTACACCCGCCGCACCGAGATCGGCATCATGCGGCTGGTCGGCGCCTCCCGCTGGTACACCCAGCTGCCGTTCCTGGTGGAGGCCATGCTGGCCGCGCTGATCGGCGTGGTGCTCGCGGTGATCGGCCTGATCGTGGTGCGGGCGGCGTTCCTGGAGAAGGCGCTCGACCAGTTCTACCAGGCGAATCTGATCGCCCGGATCGACTACGCGGACATCCTCTACATCTCGCCGATCCTGCTGCTCGTCGGCGTGGCGATGGCCGGGCTCACCGCCTACGTGACACTGCGGCTGTACGTGCGACGGTAACGATGGCCAAGAAGGGCAAGGGCAGGAAGGGACCCGGCCGGGACCCGAACAACCAGGTCATCGCGACCAACCGGCGGGCCCGGCACAACTACGAGATCCTCGAGACCTTCGAGGCGGGGATCGCGCTGGTGGGCACCGAGGTCAAGAGCCTGCGGGAGGGGCACGCCTCGCTGGTGGACGCGTTCGCCACCATCGACGACGGCGAGGTGTGGCTGCGCAACCTGCACATCCCCGAGTACCACCACGGCACCTGGACCAACCACGCGCCGATGCGCAACCGCAAACTGCTGCTGCACCGCCGCCAGATCGACCACCTGGCCGGCAAGGTGCGGGAGGGCAACCTGACGCTGGTGCCGCTGTCGCTGTACTTCTCCAACGGCCGGGTGAAGGTGGAGCTGGCGCTGGCCCGCGGGAAGCAGGCCCACGACAAGCGGCAGGACATCGCGCGCCGGGACGTCCGGCGGGAGATCACCCGCGAGCTCGGCCGGCGCGTCAAGGGGCGCATCTGATCGGCGTCGCGCTGGCGCTGGTCTCCGCGCTCGGGTACGGCGTCAGCGACTTCGTCGGTGGCCTGGCGGCGCGGCGGGTCGCCGCGTTGCGTGTGGTGCTGGTGTCCTATCCGGTCACCGCGGTGGTGCTGTGCCTGCTGGCCGCCGGCGTCGGCGGACACGTCACCGCACCGGCGGTGTGGTGGGGACTGGCCTCCGGGGTGGCCCAGGCGTTCGGCGTGTGGTGGTTCTACGCCGCGCTCGGCTCCGGCCCGATCGCGGTGGTCTCCCCGCTGACCGCGGTGGTCGTCGCCGCCATCCCGGTGGGGGCGGGCCTGGCGATGGGGGAGCGGCCGAGCGTGATCGCCGGGGTGGGCATCGCGCTGGCCATGGTGGCGGTGGTGCTGGTGAGCCGGGAGGCCACCGACGAACCGCCCGGCCACACACCGCCCAGGCACCGCTTCACCGTCCGGGTGGCGTGGCTGACGCTGGGCGCGGGGCTGGGCTTCGGGCTCAACTTCGTGCTGCTCGACCAGGTGCCGGTGGAGGCCAAGCTGTGGCCGCTGGTGATCGCCCGGGTCGCGGCCACCGCCGTCGTGGTGACCGCGGCCGCGGTGAGCGCGAACCTGCGGCCGCCGACCGGGCCGCCGCTGCGGCTGGCGCTGCTGGCCGCCGGCTTGGACGTGGTGTCGAACGTGGCCACCCTACTGGCGCTGCAGGCCTCGATGCTGTCGCTGGCCGGGGTGCTGATGAGCCTGTACCCGGCCGGGACGGTGCTGCTGGCCATCGTGGTGCTGCGCGAGCGGGTGAGCCGCGGGCAGGCGTTCGGCATGGTGTTGGCGCTGGCCGCGGTGGCGATGATCGCCACCGCCCGGTGAAACCGGTGAGCCCGGGAACAAACGCCTGGAGTGCCGCGTTGGGTTTGACGTACCATGAGTGTCCCGCCGTCCGCGGCGGGGTGTTGTTCGACAACCGCACAGGGGGCTGATCGGTTTCGACTTCGCGCGTCGAATCAAGGGAAGCGTGCCGGTGCAGGCAAGAGACCACCGTCAAGCGTCGCTGTAAACCAATAAGCGCCGATTCTCATCAGCGCGACTACGCTCTCGCTGCCTAAGCGACAGCTAGTCTGTCAGCCCGGGACCGCCCTCGACCCGGTGTCTGGCATCAGCTAGAGGGATCCACCGATGCGTCCGGTCGCGGGATGCATCGGGACACCGCACAGCGACTGGGATCGCCGTCCCGGCTTGTTCGCGTGACCGGGAGATCCGAGTAAGGGCAAAGCGAACTGCGCACGGAGAAGCCTTGAGGGAACGTCGAAGGACCCGGGTTCAATTCCCGGCAGCTCCACAATTCCGGTGCAGGCCAGGACGACCGTCCTGGCCTGCACTGCGTTTCACGTTCGGCTCGGGGCAGCCCGTCAGCCGAGCGCGATCGGCAGCACCTCGGCGCCGGGCAGCGCCCGCAGCGCGGCCGGTTCGGCCAGCAGCTTCGAGCCGCGCAGCCCGCCGCCGATCACCACCGCGCCGGCGGCGATCACCTGCTCGTCGATGAGCACCGGCCAGTCCGCGGGCAGCCCGACCGGGGTGATGCCGCCGTACTCCATCCCGGTCAGCCGCACCGCGTCCGGCATCGGGGCGAACGAGACCTTGCGCGCGCCGAGGTGTTTGCGCACCGCCCCGTTGATGTCGGCGCGGGTGGCGGCCAGCACCACACAGGCCGCGTACCAGGACCGTTCGCCGCGGCGGGCCTGCACCACCACGCAGTTGGCGGTGGCCGCCGGGTCGATCTCGTAGTGGGCGCAGAATGCGGCGGTGTCGGCCAGTTCCGGGTCGATGGCGGCGACGTACAGCCCGTCGCCGCCGGTCTCGGCCACGTACCGGCGCACCGGTTCGGCGACGAGCTCGTCCGCCGCGGCGACCGGCCGGAAGGTCAACGCTCCGACATGCATCCGGTGCTCACTCCTCACTGCTCGTGCGGTCGCCGAGCCAGGCCACCAGCCGGGGGTCGGCGGAGCTGAACCGGCCGGCCTCCTCGCCGCCGTCGCAGCGCAGCAACGCGACCGTCACCGTGCCGCCGCGGCGGCCGACCACCTGCCACCGGCCACCGGCGTCGGTCCAGCGCAGCAGTTCGGCGACCCGGTCGACCGTCATCCCTCTACCATCTCACCCATGGCGGCCCGGCCCGCGGTGCGGGTGGCGCGCGTGTACACCGACCCGGATCCGGCCGACGGCACCCGGGTGCTCGTCGACCGGCTCTGGCCGCGCGGCATCCGCCGGGACGACCCCCGGGTGGGCCGGTGGCTGCCCGCGGTGGCGCCCTCGACCGAGCTGCGCCGCTGGTACCGGCACCGCGCGGAGGTCTTCGACGAGTTCGCCGCGCGCTACACCGCCGAGCTCGCCGAGGGGGCGGCCGCCGAGGCGCTGGCCGAGTTGCGCCGGCTGGCCGACGCCGGGCCGGTCCTCCTCGTCACCGCCGTCCGGGAGATCCCGCTCGGCCATGCCACGGTGCTCGCCCGCCTGCTCGCCGACGGCTAAGCAAGGTAAACCTATCCTCACTTGCTGGGGTAGGCTGCTGCCTCGATGACAGAGCTCGACGAGTCCTCGACACCCGTTCTCAAGCGCCGGCTCACCGACGTGCCCGACGAGGTACGCCGGGTCCCGGCGCCGCCGGTCCCGGTGCTGGCCGAGCCGTACCACGTGCGCGTGGCCGACGCGGACCGGGACGCCGCCACGGTCTCGGAGTGGATGAACCGGCCGCACCTGGTGGAGGCCTGGGAGTACCCGTGGCCGCCGCAGCGCTGGCACCGCTACCTGAGCGCCCAGCTGGCCGGCACCTGGTCGCGGCCGCTGATCGCCGGGTACAAGGGCCGCGAGGCCGGGTACCTGGAGGTCTACCGGGCCGCGCAGGACTCGATCGCCACCCGCTACACCGCCGACCCGCACGATGTGGGGCTGCACGCCGCGATCGCCGACCTCGACCTGGTCAACCGCGGCCTGGCGGCGGTGCTGCTGCCCAAGGTGGTGGCCAGCATCTTCGAGCAGGACCCGCGCTGCCGGCGGATCATGTTCGACCCCGACCACCGCAACACGGGTGCGCGGCGGGTGTGCGAGTTCGTCGGCTGTGTGTTCCTCGGCGAGCACGACATGCCCAACCGCCGGATGTCGCTCTACGCGTTGCCGCGCACCCCCGACGACGTGCCCGCCGTGCTCGGTTGAGCCGCCGTCACCGGCCCGCCCCCTCCAGCGAGCGCTTCACCTCGAGCCGGCGCAGCTTGCCCGACGACGTGCGGGGCAGCGTGCCGGGTGCGACGAACACGACGTCGGCCGGCACGATCCCGCACTCGGAGGCCACCCGCGCCACCACCGCGCGGCGCGCGCCGTCGGGGTCGGGGCCGCGGAACTCGGCGGTGATCACCAGGCCGGGCCGCGCCGCGGGCCCGCCGGTGCCGACGGCGACCACCGCGCCCGGGCGCACCCCCGGCACCGTCGCGGCCACCTGCTCGACCTCGGTGGGGAACACGTTGCGCCCGGCCACCGTGATGAGCTCCTTGGCGCGCCCGCACACCACCAGCCCGTCGTCGGTGAGATAGCCGAGATCGCCGGTGGCAAACCAGCTTTCGCGATCGACCGGGTCCTCGCCGAGGTAGCCGTGCATCAGCGAGGTGCCGCGGATCTCGATCTCGCCCACCTCCCGGCCGGGGACCTCGATGCGGTGCCGGCCGTCGGTGACGATGCGCACCTGCATGCCCGGGACGGGCTCGCCGAGCACCGCGTGGCTGCGGGGGGCGGTGCCGTCCTCGGTGACCACCTCGACGATGTCGGTGCGCAGCCCGGTGCCGGGGCGCGGGACGGTCACCGCACAGGTCGACTCGGCCAGCCCGTAGGAGGGTGCGAGCGCGGCGGGGTCGAACCCGAACCGGGCCATCTCGGCGCCGAACCTCGCGGTGGCCTCGCAGTCGACCGGTTCACCGCCGTTGAGTGCGAACCGCAGCCGGCCCAGATCGACGTCGGAGACGCGGCGGGCGTACCTGCCGATCAGGCCGTAGGCCATGTTCGGCGCGGCGGTCATGGTGGCCCGACTCGTCGACAGCCACGACAGCCAGGCGAACGGCGATGCCGAGAACGCGCCGGTGGGGGCCTGCCAGGTCTCGAAGCCGCCGACGGCGGCGCTGAGCAGAAAGATCAGCCCCATGTCGTGGTAGAGCGGCAGCCACGAGCAGCCGACGTCGTCGGGGCCGACCCCGATCCGCCGCTGCAGCCCGCGCACGTTGGCCAGCACCGCCTCCGGCGGCAGCGCGGCGGTCCGGGGGGTGCCGGTCGAACCGGCGGTGCCCTGCAGCACCGCGAACCGGCCCCGGCCGCGCGGCAGCGCCAGCGTTCTCGACCGTCGGGTGGTGGCCAGCTCGGCGAGATCGGCGACGGCCGTGGCCGGTCCGGCCTCGCGCAGCAGCCGCAGCTGGGCGCCGTGGGCGAGCACCAGGCCGACGCCGAGGCCGGCGTAGCGGTGCAGGGTGGCCTGCGCCCACCGGGCGGGGTCGGCGCCGCGCACCGGCCCGGGCAGCAGCGCCACCGCGGTGCCGGACACCAGCGCGCCGATGATGCCGGCGACGAGTTCCACGGTGGTCTCGCCGACGATCCCGACCGCGGTCACGTCGCGGTCGAGCAGGTGTTCGGCGACGTTCTCGGCGCGCGCGTACACCTCCGGCCAGGGATGCCGGTGCCAGCTCCGGGTCGGGCCGTCGAACACCGCCAGCACCCGCTCGCTGCGGGACAGCGTGGCCGCCAGGACGTCGGCGAGTTCGCTCACGACGCGTCCGTCCCGGCCGGGAGTTTGGCCAGCACCACCGCCTCCAGGTCGCCGACGGTGTCGCAGGACAACAGGTCCTCCTCGCTCAGCGTCACGCCGAGCTTGTCCTCGATCGCGGCCATGCCGACGGCGAACGCCACCGAGTCCAGCCCGGCGTCGTCGATCAGGCGGGACTGCCGGGTGAGCCGCCCGACGTCGACCTTCATGTCGTCGCGCAGGATCTCGAGCAGGGCGGTGCTGATCGGTTCGGGCGTTGTCGACTCCATGGCGCGGTACGGTACCGCGCCAGGTTAAGTGAGGCTAGGCTTACTCGCCCGGTCGGGTGTCAGATGTGAGCGGACAGACACCCGCCGATCCACAACCCGGCGGCGGCCGCCGCCAGCCCGGCCAGCAGGCTGACCACGATGTTGGCCGCCGCCGTGGCGAGCCGGCGCTGCTCGCCCAGCCGCAGCGTCTCGACCATCCAGGTGGAGAAGGTGGTGTAGGACCCGAGGAAGGCGGTGCCGAACAGCAGCGCCGTCCGGGGATCGGGCGCCAGCCCGGCCAGCACCCCCAACAGCAGCGCCCCGCTGAGGTTCACCGCCAGCGTGCCGAACGGGAACGGCCGGTCCAGCCGCTGCCGCACCGCACGGTCGACGACGAACCGCGTCACCGCGCCCGCGCCGCCCAGCGCCAGCACCCCGACCCAGAGCAGCGCCGTCACCGCCGCACCCGCACCAGCGCGCCGCCCAGCGCGGCGGCCGCCAGCCCGGCCACCAGGCTCGCCGCGAGGTAGCCGGCCGCCAGCCCGAAGTGCCGCCCGTCCAGCATCCCGACCACCTCGACCTGCAGGGTGGAGAACGTGGTCAGCCCGCCGCACAGCCCGGTGCCCAGCGCCAACCGGCGCACCGGCGAGACGGGCAGCCGGGCGGCGATCCAGCCGAGCAGGAACGCCCCGGCGACGTTGGCCGCGAAGGTGGCCCACGGCCACTGCCCGGGGCCGGTGCCCGCGAGTTCGACCAACCCGGCGCGGGCCGCGGTGCCGACCGCACCCCCGGCGAACACCGCGAGGACGTCCCGGATGTCGAAGCGCCGCATCACATGAGTATGGCGTGGGGAGCAGAATCGTTAGCCATGGCGGCTCATCCCCGTGCCGGGCAACCGGCGCAACCCGAGGACCTCATCGACGTGGCACAGGTCGTCACGGCCTACTACACCCGGCGGCCCGACCCGGACGACGTGGCCCAGCAGGTGGTGTTCGGCACCTCCGGGCACCGCGGGTCCAGCCTCGACGGCGCCTTCAACGAGGCCCACATCCTGGCCACCACCCAGGCGATCGTCGAGTACCGGGCCGCACAGGGCATCACCGGCCCGCTGTTCCTCGGCCGCGACACCCACGCGCTGAGCGAGCCGGCCTGGTCGTCGGCGCTGGAGGTGCTCGCCGGCAACGACGTGCCGGTGCTGATCGACGCCGCCGGGCGGTACACGCCGACCCCGGCGGTCAGCCACGCGATCCTGACCCACAACCGCGGCCGGGCCACCGGCCTGGCCGACGGCATCGTCGTCACCCCGTCGCACAACCCGCCCCGCGACGGCGGTTTCAAGTACAACCCGCCCAACGGCGGGCCCGCCGACACCGCCGCCACCGCCGCGATCGCCAAGCGCGCCAACGAGATCCTGCGCGGTGGACTCAAGGAGGTGCGGCGGGTCCCGCTGGCCCGGGCCCTGGCGGCCGCCGGGCGCCACGACTACCTCGGCAGCTACGTCGCCGACCTGCCCGCGGTGGTCGACCTGGCCGCGATCGCCGCCGCCGGCGTGCGCATCGGCGCCGACCCGATGGGCGGGGCCAGCGTCGACTACTGGGCCGCCATCGCCGAGCGGCACGGCCTGGAGCTGACCGTGGTCAACCCGCTCGTCGACGCCACCTGGCGGTTCATGACCCTCGACACCGACGGCCGGATCCGGATGGACTGCAGCTCACCGGACGCCATGGCGTCGCTCATCGCCAACCGGGACCGCTACCAGATCGCCACCGGCAACGACGCCGACGCCGACCGGCACGGCATCGTCACCCCCGACGGCGGCCTGATGAACCCCAACCACTACCTGGCGGTCGCGGTGGACTACCTCTACACCCACCGGCCGGACTGGCCGGCCGGCACCGCGGTCGGCAAGACCGTGGTCAGCTCGTCGCTGATCGACCGGGTGGTCGCCGGGCTGGGCCGCGACCTGGTCGAGGTGCCGGTCGGGTTCAAGTGGTTCGTCGACGGACTGCTCGGCGGCAGCATCGGATTCGGCGGCGAGGAGAGCGCCGGCGCGTCGTTCCTGCGCCGCGACGGGTCGGTGTGGACCACCGACAAGGACGGCATCATCCTGGCGCTGCTGGCCGCCGAGATCCTCGCCGTCACCGGCCGCACCCCGTCGCAGCGTTACCGCGAGCTCGTCGAGCGCTACGGCGAGCCGGCCTACGCCCGCATCGACGCCCCCGCGGACCGGGAGCAGAAGGCCCGGCTGGCCGCGCTCGCACCGGAGCAGGTCACCGCCACCGAGCTGGCCGGCGAACCGATCACCGCCAAGCTCACCGCCGCGCCCGGCAACGGCGCCCCGCTGGGCGGGCTGAAGGTCACCACCGCCAACGCGTGGTTCGCCGCCCGCCCGTCGGGCACCGAGGACGTGTACAAGATCTACGCCGAATCCTTCCTGGGGGCCGAGCATCTCGCTCAGGTCCAGCAGGCGGCACGCGAGCTCGTGAACAAGGTTCTGGCGTGAGTGCGGCCGCACCCGGGGACGGTGCGGCGACGACGGGACGGCAGCGCCTGCCGGTCGAGGTGTGGGTGCTCGTCGCCGCCAACGTCGTGGTGGCGCTCGGCTACGGCGTCGTCGCACCGGTGCTGCCGCAGTACGCCCGCCACTTCGGGGTCGGGATCGGCTGGGCCACCTTCGTCATCACCGCCTTCGCGCTGATGCGGCTGGTCGCCGCGCCGCCGGCCGGCTGGCTGGTGCAGCGGGTGGGGGAGCGGCGGGTCTACATCAGCGGCCTGCTCATCGTCGCGGTGTCCACCGCGGCCTGCGCGGTGGCCGAGAGTTACTGGGAGCTCCTGGTCTTCCGGTCCGCCGGCGGGTTCGGCTCGGCGATGTTCACCGTCTCCTCGCTCGGGCTGATGATCCGGATCTCCCCGGAGGACGCCCGTGGCCGGGTGGCCGGGCTGTTCTCCTCGGGCTTCCTCATCGGCTCGGTGGGCGGGCCGATGCTGGGCAGCCTCACCGCCGGGTTCGGCCTGTCGGCACCGTTCGTGATCTACGGCGCCGCGCTGCTCGTCGCCGCCGCGGTGGTGTTCCTCAGCCTGCGCCACTCGCGGGTGGCCGCGCCGGACGACGAGGACGACGAGCCGGTGCCGGTGCGCGCCGTGCTGCGCCACCGGGCCTACCGGGCGGCGCTGTTCTCCAACTTCGCCAGCGGCTGGGCGTCGTTCGGGCTGCGCATCGCGCTGGTCCCGCTGTTCGTCGTCGACGTGCTCGGCCGGGACGCCGGGGCGGCCGGGCTGGCGCTGGCGGCCTTCGCCGTCGGCAACATCTCGGTGGTCATCCCCAGCGGGCACCTGTCGGACCGGGTGGGCCGGCGCCGGTTGATGCTCGGCGGTCTGATCGTCGCCGCGGTGTCGACGGTCGCGGTCGGGTTCACCGACTCCTTCCCGCTGTTTGTGATCGCCGCCTACGTCACCGGTGCGGCCACCGGCATCTTCATCGCCCCGCAGCAGGCCGCCGTGGCCGACGTGGTGGGCAGCAAGTCCCGCGGCGGGACCGCGGTGGCGACCTTCCAGATGATGGCCGACCTCGGGTCCATCGTCGGCTCGCTGGTGGTCGGCCAGATCGCCCAGTACGCGTCGTTCGCGGCGGCGTTCGTGGTCAGCGGGGTGATCCTGGCGGTGGCGGCGGTGGGCTGGTGCATCGCGCCGGAGACCCGCCCGCAGCCGTCGGCCGACCACACCGAGCCCCGTCCACTCGGCCCGGAGGCCGGAGGCGAGGTGCCCTGACCAGCCGTTTTGTGGTCACGCCGGTTCGTGGTGTACCTTCTGTGGGCACGCAACGCGGGGCTATGGCGCAGCTGGTAGCGCACCACACTGGCAGTGTGGGGGTCACGGGTTCGAGTCCCGTTAGCTCCACAGCGAACGCCCGGGCGACACGCCCGGGCGTTTCTCGTTCTACACCTCCTCGATGCCGATGATCCCGTCCTGCACGGCGCGGGCGAGCAGGTCGGCCTTGGTGGTGGCGGGCCGGCCGGCGGCGGCGTACTTGGCCCGCACCCGCTGCAGGTGGGTGTTGACCGTGGACGGTTCGATGAACAGCCGGCGCGCCACGAGTTCCTTGCTCTCCGTTTGGAACCAGGCCTTGAGGATCTCGCGTTCCCGGTCGGTCAGCCGGGGCCGGCCGACGGTCCGGTCGTTGCAGATCGCGTTGGCCATCCGCGGCCCCAGGAACGGCCGGTCGGCGGCGGCGGCGTAGACGGCGCCGAGCAGCTGGTCGCGGCCCTCGCTCTTGACCACGTAGGCCACCGCGCCGATCTCCAGGCAGGTCAGGATCACCTCGTGGTGCTCGATGTGGGAGTAGACGACGGTGCGGTGGCCGGCGCCCACCACCTTCTCCACCGCCTGCAGATCCGGTCGGCGGCTCCGCAGCTCCAGAGTGAACACATCGGTGGCGTCCCGGAGTCGGCAGAACACGTCGAGCACCTCGCGAGGCTGATCGCGGTCGCCGAGCCGGCGCATCGCGCGCCCACCACCACGACATCGACATCGGTGGACATGGCCGAAGAATGCCATGGTCAACACGTTTTTAGAACGGTATTCAGAAAATGAACGCAATTTCAGTACGGCGCCGACCGGGTATCCTTGCCGGATGACGACCGGTGCTGAGGATCGACCGCGGCACCCGCGGGCCGACCGGCGCCGCGCCCGCACCCGCGCGGCCATCCTGGACGCGGCCGAGGTCGTGTTCACCCGCGACGGCTACGACGGGGCGCGCATCGAGTCCATCGCCGAGCTCGCCGACGTCTCGGTGGGTGCGATCTACCTGCATTTCGACGGCAAGCGCGACATCTACCTGCACCTCGTCGAGCGGTCGCTGCAGCTGTTCGCCGAGTACATGGCCCGCAGCGAGGATCCCGCGCTCGGCCCGCTGCAGCGGGTGCTCGCCGGCGGCGACGCCTACCTGCGGTTCCACCTCGACCACCCGGGTGCGTTCGACTTCCTGGCCATGCGCGCCAACGCCGGGTCGGACAAGACCGCCGAGATCGAGGCCCGCATCCGGGACCGGGTCGGTGCGCTGTTGCGCCGGTTCGCCGACCAGATCGAGGCCGCCGTCGCCGCCGGGGAGGCCCGGCCGGTCGACGCGATGCGGCTGACCCGCTACCTGTGGGGCGCCTGGAACGGGGTCATCGCGCTGCGCCACCAGCCCGAGGGGCTGCGGCTGACCGACGAGGAGATCCGGCAGACCCTCGACCTGGCCCGGGTGCTGCTGCGTGAGGGCCTGGCCGCGCCGGCCCTGCGCGACGCCGACGGCACGGTGGGGGAGCGCGTTGCACTGCCCTACATCAGCCCGCCCGACGGCTCGGGTAGAACCGAACCATGACAGACGTGCCCACCGTCGCGCTCAACGACGGCAACACCATCCCGCAGCTCGGGTTCGGCGTGTACAAGGTCGACCCGGCCGAGACCGTCGCCGCGGTGCGCGCCGCGCTGGAGATCGGCTACCGCCACATCGACACCGCCCAGATGTACGGCAACGAGGCCCAGGTCGGCCAGGCGATCCGGGAGGCCGGCCTCGACCGGGCCGAGGTGTTCGTCACCAGCAAGCTCGACAACGGGTTCCACCGGCCCGACGACGCGCGGCGCACCTTCGACGAGACGCTGCGCGCACTGGGCTCGGACTACGTGGATCTGTTCCTGATCCACTGGCCGCTGCCGATGCACTACGGCGGCGATTTCGTCACCACCTGGCGGGTGCTCGAGGAGTTCGCCGCCGACGGCCGGGCCCGCAGCATCGGGGTGTCCAACTTCCAGGTCGAGCACCTGCGGCGGCTGGCCGACGAGGCCGCGACAGTGCCCGCGGTCAACCAGATCGAGGTGCACCCGTTCTTCGGTAACGAGGCGGTGCGCGCCTACAACCGCGCGCACGGCATCGCCACCGAGGCGTGGGCGCCGCTGGCGCGCGGGAAAGTGGCCGAGGATCCGGTGATCCGCCGCATCGCCGAGCGGCTCGGCCGCACCCCGGCCCAGGTCGCGCTGCGCTGGCATCTGCAGCGCGGTGACATCGTGTTCCCGAAAACGGTTTCTCCACAACGGATGCGGGAGAACTTCGCGGTGTTCGACTTCGAGCTCACCGAGGCGGACATGGCCGCGATCTCCGCGCTCGACCGCGGCGAGCCGGGCCGGATGGGCCCCCACCCGGATGTCTACGACCGCATCGGCTGACCGGCTCCTCGCCGACGTCACCGCCCTGCTCGCCGCGCGCCCCGGGCGGGTGCTGGTCGGTATCGCCGGCCCGCCGGGTGCCGGGAAATCCACGCTGGCACAACGGATCACCGACGCGGTGCACGGCCCGGGCGGGGTCGTTGCCGGGTATGTGCCGATGGACGGGTTCCACCTGTCCAACGCGCAGCTGGCCCGGCTGGGTCGGGCCGGGCGCAAGGGCGCGCCGGACACCTTCGACGTGGCGGGCTACGTCGCGGTGCTGCAACGCATTCGGGCCGAGGCCGGCCGCGCCGACGTCTACGTGCCGGACTTCGACCGTGCACTCGACGAGCCGGTCGCCGCCGGCCGGGTGGTGCCGGCCGAGGCCCGCCTGGTCGTCACCGAGGGCAACTACCTGGCCGTCGACCACGGCGGCTGGCAGGCCGTGCGCCCGCTGCTGGACCGGCTGTACTACCTGGACTGCGACGCGACGCTGCGCCGGCGGCGGCTGGTGCGCCGCCACCGGGCCGGTGGCCGCAGCGCCGCCGAGGCGCACCGCTGGGTCGACGACGTCGACGAACCGAACGCCCGCATCGTGGCGGCCACCCGGGCACGCTGCGATCTGCTGGTGCCGGGCTAGCCGGTGCGGCCGGGCAGGCTCAGTTGCGCGTAGCGCGCGATGTGGGCGTCGGTGCTGCCGAACTCGTACTGCAGGGCGGTCAGCCGTTTGAAGTAGTGGCCGACGGCGAGTTCCTCGGTCATCCCCATGGCGCCGTGCAGTTGCACCGCGTTCTGCCCGACGAACCGGGCGGCCCGGCCGACGGTGGCCTTGGCCGCCGACACCGCCCGACGGCGCCGGGCGGGCTCGGCGTCGAGGTTGAGCACCGCCAGATACATTGCGGCGACGGCCTGTTCGACCTCCATGTGCATGTCGACCATGCGGTGCTGCAGCACCTGGAAGCGGCCGATCGGCTGGCCGAACTGCTGGCGCTGCTTGCAGTACTCGACGGTGTCGGCCAGCACCTTGCGCATGCAGCCGACCGCTTCGGCGCACACCGCCGCCGCACCCTCGTCGCGGGCCAGCTCCAGCGACGGCCAGGCCGCACCGGCCTCGCCCAGCAGTGCGGCGGCCGGCAGCCGCAGTCCGTGCAGCACCAGGTCGGCCGCGCGCCGGTCGTCGACGGTGCGGTAGGCGTGCATCTCGATATCGGTGCGGCCGTTGGGATCCTCGACGAGGAACAGCGAGATGCCGTCCGGGTCGTCGGTGTCGCCGGCCGTGCGGGCGGTCACCAGCAGGTGGGTCGCCAGCGGTGCGGTCACCGCGACGGTCTTCGCGCCGGTGAGCACCCACTCGTCCCCGTCGCGGACCGCGGTGGTCTCGACGTGGCGCCAGCGGTCGCCGGAGCCGGGCTCGGTGGCGGCCAGCGCGGCCACCGCGGTGCCGTCGGCGATCCGGGCCAGCACCGACTGCGCGGCGGGGGTGCCGGCTCGGCGCAGCAGCCCGCCGGCCACCACGACGGTGTCCACGTAGGGCTCGATGACCAGCGCGTGCCCCAGCGCCTCGGCGATCACCATCATCTCGACCGGGCCGCCGCCCATGCCGCCCACCGATTCCGGCAGGGTCGCGCCGAGGATGCCCAGCTCGGTGGCGAACGCCCGCCAGACCTCGGGCTGCCAGCCCGGGCCGGTCTTCGCGGCCGCCCGGCTCTTGTCCAGGTCGTAGCGGGTGGCGAGGAACCGCGTCAGCCCGTCGCGGAGCATTTCCTGTTCGTCGGAGAGGGTGAAGTCCATGTCGTCCCCGTCTACAGACCCAGGGCCGCTTTGGCCAGGATGTTTCGCTGAATCTCGTTGCTACCGGCGTAGATCGAGCCGGCGCGGTCGTTGAAGTAGCGCAGTGCGGCGACGGCCTGCCACGGTTCCCCGCTGACGTAGCCGTCGGCCGGCGGCTCGAAATCGGCCACCGGCCCACCCGGGCAGGTCGCGTGCGGCTGGTAGGCCCGGCCGCGCGGTCCGGCGGCCTCCAGCGCGAGCTCGGTCAGCGTCTGGCTCAACTCGGTGCCGAGCACCTTGAGCATCGACGCGGCGGTGCCGGGGTTGCGGCCCGCGGTGACGGCGCTGAGCACCTGGTACTCCAGGATCTCGAGCACCTCGGTGCGGATCCGGGCCTCGGCGAGCTTGTGCGCGAACGCCGGGTCGTCGATGAGTCGGCCGCCGCCCGGTCCGGGCTGTTCGGCCGCCGCGGCGGCGATGTCGTCGGCGAGCACCTGCAGGGCGGGGGAGCTGGCGCTGCCGCCGCGCTCGAACTCCAGCAGGTACTTCGCGACGGTCCAGCCGTCGTCGATCTCGCCGACCACGTTGCGCTTGGGCACCCGGACGCCGTCGAAGAACACCTGGTTCTGGATCTGCTCGCCGGAACTCATCACCAACGGGCGGATCTCGATGCCCGGCGAGGTCATGTCGATGAGCAGGAAGGTGATGCCGCGCTGCTTCTTGTCGGTGCGCGAGGTACGCACCAGGGCGAACATCCAGTTCGCCTCCCGGGCATGGGTGGTCCAGATCTTGCTGCCGGTGCACACCAGGTCGTCGCCGTCGTCGACGGCCGCCATCGACAGGGCGGCCAGGTCGGAACCGGCCTCCGGTTCGGAGTAGCCCTGGCAGAAGAACACCTCGCCGGTCAGGATCCGGGGCAGGAACCAGTCCTTCTGTTCCTGGGTGCCGTACCGGATGATCGCGTGGGCGACCATGCGGATTCCCATGGGGGACAGGGCAGGAGCCCCGGCCAGGGTGGTCTCCCGCTGGAAGATGTAGTGCTGGGTGACGGTCCAGTCGCAGCCGCCGTACTCCACCGGCCAGGCCGGGGCCGCCCAGCCGCGCTCGTGCAGGATGCGCTGCCAGCGCAGGGCGGCCTCGTGGTCGGAGTAGACGCTGGTCTGCAGTCGGCCGGCCCGGCGCAGGTCCGGGGTGAGCTTCTCGGCGAGGAATGCGCGCACCTCGTCGCGGAAGGCGAGGTCGGCCGGCGACCACTGCAGGTCCATCGATGGGCCCCTTCCCGTGATGTGAACGACGACATATTAAACATAGTTAGAGATGTAGGTCACCGGTTCGGTCCAATTGCCGGCCGTGTCACACCGCGGTGGCTGCCACCGCAACCCGAACCGGGTGCGGATCGGTGGGCCCGTCGCTTCCACCGGGTCGGTAGACTCGGTCAGGTGTGGGGCAGGGGTCGGCCGCGTAAATGTCGTCGACCTTGCTCGTTGCACGGCGGTGGATCGCACCGAGCCGATGTAGGGGCCAACTCGGCCCGAACCGGTGTTATCGTGATGCTGTTGCCATGGTCCGTGCTAGCAAACCCCTCGAATCCCCGGTGCGGACTGTGGCAACACCTTTCTGTGCGGTAGGCGCGCGGCCCGCCCGGCCGGAGGCGAACGAGCGACGGAGCACATCGGTATGGACTGGGACCTCGTAGTCGACGTCGTCTCCGTCGGTGGTGGGGCGGGCACGCTGGCCGGCGCCATCGCCGCCCACGACGCCGACGCGGAGCTGTTCGTCGCGGTCGCCGGGGACGGCCCGGACCCGGTCCGTGCCGCCGACCCGGCCCCGCCCTGGTACGGCGCCGGCCTCGACGACCCGCGGACCGTCGAGTACCTCGCCGCCCTGGTGGGCGACCTCGAGCCGGTGACCGAGGTGCCCGACACCGGGGTCCCGGTGCGGGCGGTGGCCGAACCGCACGCCGAGCGGGGGCGCACCGTCGAACCGTTCTTCGGCGCCCGGTTGCGCGACTGGGCCGCCCGGTGCGTGTCCTCGCCGTACGGGGTGCTGCACACCCGAGTCGCGGGCCGCGGCGGCGTTCCCGCGCGGACCGCCGAGGGGGAGGCGATCGAGGTGCTGACCCTCGGCCGGGTACGGCCGCCGGGCGACCTGTGGCAGCTCGACCTCGCCGACTGGCTGGCCCGCGAGGTGCGCGAGCGCGACATCGAGGTGCACCCGTCGGCGCGGCTGAACCGGCTGGTGTTCGAGGCCGACGAGGTCGTCGGCGCGGTGATCGACACCCCCGGCCGGTCCTGGGCGGTCGGTGCCCGGCACGGCGTGACGATCGCGCCGCCGTGGGCGCCCGCCCGGCCGCTGACCCGCCGCGACGTACCGGGCGGGACCGACACGGTGCGCATCGCGCTGGTCGGCCAGGCCGCCAGCCGGTTCGGCCGGGTCGAGGTGCTGGTGCCGGCCGACCGCTAGGCGCCGGTGCGGGCGGTGAACGGCAGTGCGATCCGCCCCTGCGCGAACAACGCCTTCATCTGCTCGCCGGCGATCGGCCGGGACAGCAGGAAGCCCTGGGCGCGGTGGCAGCCGTGCTCCATCAGCGTGGTCGCGGCGTTCTCGGTCTCCACGCCCTCGGCGACCAGGCCCAGCCCGAAGGCCTCCGCGAGCGCGATGACCGCGCGCACGATGGCCAGGTCGCCGGGGTTGCTGCCGAGCTCGCGGACGAAGCTCTTGTCGATCTTGAGCGTGTCCACCGGCAGCGACTTCAGGTGCGAGAGCACGCTGTAGCCGGTGCCGAAGTCGTCGATGGCGACCCGCACCCCGACCTCGCGCAGTTCGCCCAGCGTGATCCGCATCGTGTTGATGTCTTGGACCACAACGCTTTCGGTGATCTCCAGACACACCGATCGGGGCGGCAGCCCGAACTCGCCCATGATGTCGGCCACCGACTCGACGAACCCGTCGGTGACCAGCTGCACCGGGGAGACGTTGATCCGCAGCACCGCGTCGGTGGCCACCCCGGCGGCGCGCCAGGAGGAGAACTCCGCGCAGGCGGTGCGCATCACCCACCGGCCGAGCTCGCCGGCCAGGTTGATCGACTCGGCCACCCCGATGAACAGGTCCGGCGCCAGCAGCCCCCGGGTGGGGTGCTCCCAGCGCACCAGCGCCTCGGTGGCCAGCACCCGCCCGGTGCGCATGTCGATCTCGGGCAGGTAGTGCAGCGTCAGCGCGCCGTTCTCGATGACGCTCTGCAGGTGCAGCTCGATGTCGTTGCGGAACTCGCTCTTCAGCGACATCTCGTCGGTGAACAGCATGATCTGGTTGCCGCCGGCGTTCTTGGCGGCCAGCACCGCCTGGTCGGCGCGGCGCAGCAGGTCGGAGGTGGTGTCCCGGCCGGGGACCCCGGGGGCCACACCGATGCTGGCGGTGCGGGTGAGTACCTCGCCGTCGACGGTCACCCGCTCGTGCAGCACCGCGCGCAGGTCGTCGGCCAGTTGCATGGCCGCCTCGGCCTCCATCGGTTCGCCGGGTACGACGACGAATTCGTCACCGCCGAGGCGGGCGATCAGGTTCGGGCCGGTGACGTGTTCGCGCAGCCGCTCGGCCAGCACCCGGATGAACCGGTCGCCGGCGGTGTGGCCGAGGTAGTCGTTGATCGCCTTGAGCCGGTCGAGGTCGAAGAACAGCGCCCACACCGGGCCGGGCCGGCCGGGCTGCAACCGGTCGTCGAGATGGGCCAGCAGCGCGCGCCGGTTGCACAGGCCGGTCAGGTCGTCGTGCTCGGCCAGGTAGCGCAGCCGCTCCTCGGCCTCCACGCGTGCCTGCACCTGCGCGAACAGCGAGGCGATCGCCTCCAGCGCGTTGAGTTCCTCGTAGGTCCAGTGCCGGTCGCCGAACTTGACGAAGCCGAGCACCCCGGTGGTGACGTCGCCGGACACCAGCGGGGCGGCGGCCATCGAGGTCTGCGGGACGGCCCGGCCCTCGCGGATGCGTTGTTGGTAGTCGTCGGTGGCCGGCTCCGGCCGGAACACCATCGGCTTCTTGCCGTGCTCGGACTCGGCGAACACCGGGTCGGCGTCGGCGAAGTACACCAGCGCCAGCGGGTCGGGCCCGTCGCTGGGCGGCCGCGGCGGCCACTCGGCGACCAGCCGGGAGGCACGGATCCTGTGGTCGTTGTAGCGCAGGAAGCTGACGTCGACGCCGAAGTGCGCCACCAGCTCCCCGAGCACCCGTTGACTGACCTGAACCGAGGTCGCCGCGTTGGCCGCCATCAGCTGCGTGGCCACGTCGGTCACCAGCCGTTCCAGGCTGCGCGGCCCGTTCCCTTGAGACATTTGCCCACAGCCTAGTGGCCGGACCCCGGGCGGCGGCAGCCCGACCGGCTGCCGCCGCTACCCGCCGGTGATCGGCCGGCGCCGGCTGCGCACCGAGGCGCGCGGTGCGTGCGACAGTCGCAGCACCAGCACCACCGACTCGTCGGGGTCCAGCCGCACCAGGTCGGTGAACCGGCGCTGCAGCGCCCCGAGCTCGTCGGCGTACCCCGGGGACAGCTCGACGAGGTCGTCGCGGTCGCGGGCGTAGAGGAACACCGGGGAGACCGGGTGCACCGCCAGTCCGTGCCGCTGCGCGGCGAACCAGGCCGCCTGCAGCGCCGCCCCGCCGCGGGCGTAGTCGAGCAGACCGTCCCCGCGCACCGTCAGCACCGCCAGTGCCGACGTCGCCGCGAGCCGGGTGCGCACGTCCGAGCCCAGCGCCCGGCCGCCGCCCCACTCGGCCAGCCGGGCCATCACGTCGGGCCGGCGCAGGATGTCGAGCGTCATCAACTGCGCCGGCTCCAGCTCCAGGCTGCGGACGTCGATGCCCCAGTCCAGACAATCCCGGCCCGGCCAACGCAATTCGCGCATCATGTCGGCGTGCAGCCGGGGGGTGAGGTAACGGATCCGGTCCGCCTCGGCCAGGATGTCGGCCGCCGCGTCCAACGCGGCCCGGCCGGTGAGCAGGCGCAGCCCGCCGCCGTGGCGCTCGGCCGCCGCGGTGAGATCGGCAACGGTCTCGGCCGCCAGCGGCTGCGGCCGGCCGAGCCGGCGGTTGGTCTCCCGCTCGGCCAGCGCCGGGTACAGCGCGGCCAGTTCGGGATCGGTGCCGGTACCGATCCGGACGGTGGCGGTCAGCGGGACCTGCTCGTCGCCGGGTTCGAATTCCACCGGCCCCAGCGCGCCGCGGGCGGCCGCGGCGATCCGCGCGTTGAACGCCGCCGCGCCGACGGCCACCGCACTGGCACGGAAGTCGACGTCCATGGTCGCCGAGTACTCCGGGGCGATCCGGATCACCACCGCCCGCGGGTCCGGTTCGATGTGCCACGGCTGCACGTTGCCGCCCGACGGGGCCAGGGAGGCGGCCACCGCCATCGCCGTCGCGGTGTCGGCGGGTTCCGGGACCGGTGCGGGCGGTTCGGCGGCGGGCAGCGCGGCCGGGTCCTCGACCGGTTCGGCCAGCGGGTCGCGCAGCGTGTCCAGGGCGGCCGCGACGTCGACGCGCACCCGGCCGGAGGACAGTGGCTCGCCGAGGCCGATGCGGCGCACGGCCTCGGCGACCACGGTGCCGCCCAGCGCGACGTCCCCGGACAGCTGCGGCCAGGTCGACAGGGTCTGACCCACCTCGACGAGCGAGGCGGCGCCGCGCGCCGACAGGCTCGCCGCCTCCACCATGCGCAGCACGTACGGGATCTTCTGCTGGTTGGTCAGCCCGGCCAGCCGTGCGGAGTCGACGCCGGGCAGCAGGCCGTGGAACGGCGGGCGCTGCGGCTCGAGGTCGAAGCGCTCCACGTCGATCAGCCCGCGGTCGCTGGTGGCCATCAGCACCGGCAGCCGGCGCCGCCGCGCCGCCTCCCGCACCAGCGCCTTGATGTCCAGCGAGTCGCACTCCTCGACGACGATGTCCACCCCGTCGAGGAACGTGTCGACGTTGTCGCGGGTCAGCCCGTCCGGGAACACCTCGACCGGCAGGTACGGGTCGAGCTCGGCGATCCGGCGCGCGGCCACCACCGCCTTGTTCACCCCGACGTCGAACACGGTGGCCGGCACCCGGTTGAGGTTGGACACCTCCAGCTCGTCGAAGTCGGCCAGCCGCAACCGGCCGCACACCCCCTGTGCGGCCAGGGTGTGCGCGATGGCGTGGCCGACGCTGAGGCCGACCACGCCGACCCGCAGCCGCGCCAGCCGGTCGTGCTCGGCGCGGGTGATGAGGTTGTGGTTGCGGTCCAGTCGCAGTCGCCGGTACCCGGCCGGCCCCAGCACCGTGACCACGGCACGGCGCCAGGGGTAATGGACGTGGCGCCGGGGTTCGCCCAGCAGCTCCTCGTCCGGGGCGGGCAGCAGCTCGCGCAGGGCCTTGGCCTGCTCCGCACTGCGGTCGACGAACTCGATGGCGGGATCCCGCCGGAGCCGCTCGAGGGTCTCGCGGTCGGCCGGATCGTCCGGGTGCAGTACCGTCGCGGAGTGGTTCACAGCGAAAGTATCGCCGTGCCTCACAGCGCGGCCTGATACAGGGTCCCGGCGCCGTCCACCGCCGCCAGTTGTGCGTTCATCGCGTTGATCTCGGTCAGGATCTTCGAAACCTGTTCTGGCTCAGCGTGATTGATGAAGTCGCGACGATCCCACCACATCATCTTGGTGAGGTACCGCTCGTCGGGGTACGGCGTGGCCGGGATCGGCGCCACCACCCCGCCCGAGGAGCGCCACCGGTCCAGCACGTGCGGCGCGGAGGTGGCCATGCAGAACTGGAACCCGAACAGCGCCATCGCGTGGAACCCGCTGCGGGCCAGCATCTTGGTCACCAGCGGGCTGCGCTCCCGGTCGTTGGTCACCCAGGCCGCCTTCATCTCCAGCACGCCGAACGGCGCACGGTCGTTGATCATCTTGCGGACCATGTCCTCGCCGGGCTGGCCGGCCCACTCCACGACGGCGTGCGAGTCGTCGGCGTCGCGCAGCGGGCCCTTGGCGCGCACCCCGCCGATGAGGTTGCCATCCCGGTCGATCGCGGCCCAGAACGCGACGGTGTCGTGGCCGTCGGCGATGTCGTCGAGCTCCAGGGCGTCCTCGACCCCGTACTTGCGGTAGCTACGTTCGGCTCCGCGAAGATAGTCGTGCCACAACTCGTGATCCAGTGCCGGCTGGGACATCACCAGCGTGCACTGGGCGTCGGCATCCCACCAGCTGATCCCGGTGGGCATGGCGAATTCGCTGGCGACGGGCGAACCGAGGAGCTGAGCGGTCATTTCCTCTCCATCTCTTCCGTGTTTGGCGGTGCAGCCACCGGGAGTGCCCGGAGGGCCGCACCGGTCGGTCTGTGAATTTGCGAAGTCAGTATCCTGCCGGGCTTGGGTGTGTTCCAGCGAGTGCGCAGAACTCGACCGGAATTGCAAGTTGCCCGTCCGATCGGGCGGGGGCGCCGCGGTGGCATGGCAATCTTGCGATCACAATGAACCGGCAGGTGAAACCCAACGTCGCACGGAATTAGCGAAGACGTCAGTGAATTCGTGCGGTGGTCCGTTGAACGGGTAACCTTGCAGTGACGGTTTTGCTACCGGTTGATGAAGCCGCATTCGGGCCGGATTTCGGCGCGCGCTTGGCGGTGTGTCGCTCCGGGGCGTTCGAACTTGCGGAATCGTATTCTCGGAAACCGGGCAGCGCACTGGGCGCGCGTCGGCAACGGCTCGCCGGCCGACGCCGCGGCACCCCGCGACGGCGCCGTCCGGGTCGGCGCAGTGCAGTTCCAGGAACGCTTGATTAGTTTGCTGGCTGATTTCTAATACGGCCGATTGGGCGCGGTTCCCGCGGGCTTCGCCAAGGGGGCCGACGCCGCGTCCGCAGACGTCGCCCCGGGCCGCTCGTTTGTTTGCCGGCCGGGTTCGGCGACGGGCTGGGTCGGCGCGGCGGGAGCACTGTGGCACTGTGGACATCCGGACTGAGGACATCCGGATCGAGCGACGCCCACCGCGGCGCGCCAGGTGTGAGAGGAGTTCCACCGTGAAAGTGTTCAACGGTCTCGACGAGTTCGCGGCGGCCGAGGGCAGCCAGCTCGGCACGACCGAATGGCTCGAGATCACCCAGGAGCGGGTGAACACCTTCGCCGACGCCACCGGTGACCACCAGTGGATCCATGTCGACCCCGAACGCGCCGCCCAGGGACCGTTCGGCGGCACCATCGCCCACGGGCTGCTCACGCTGTCGCTGCTGCCGCACTTCATGCACCAGCTCTACCGGGTCGACAACGTCACGATGGCGATCAACTACGGCTACAACAAGGTCCGGTTCATCACCCCGGTCAAGGTGGGCGCGCGGATCCGGGCCCGCGGTGAGATCTCCAAGATCGACCGGCTCGACGGCGCGGTGCAGGCCACCCTGACGGTCACCGTCGAACTCGAGGGCGCCGACAAGCCGGCCGCCGTCGCCGAGCAGATCCTGCGCATCATCGGCTGAGCCGACCTGCCCGCCCGGCCGGCCGACGGCGGGGGCCGGGAGATCGAGGACCGGGCCGGCGACGTCCGCGAGTTCGACCTGCTGGTGGTCGCCGACGGGCGCCCCGTCCGGCCCGGTCACGACTGGTTCGAGCCGGTGGTCGGGGACCAGCTCGCGTCCCGGAACCGGACCCTCGGCGGCGAGGCGGCTCAGTAGACCGAGACGCCCATGTCCACCGGGATGCTCGCGGCGGTGACGAACCGCGACTCGTCGCCGGCCAGCCAGCACACCGCGTCGGCGATGTCGGACGGCTCCGGCATGCCGGTGTTGAGAAACGGCGTGTTCACGTGTGCCAGCGTGGGATTCGTCTCGCCGGCGGCGACCAGCGCCGCGACCATCCGGCCGCCGCCCATCGGGGTGTTCACCGGTCCGGGGTGTACGCTGTTGACCCGGATGCCGTACCGGCCCAGCTCGGCGGCGAACGCCTTGGCCATGCCGGCCACCGCGTGCTTGCTCGTGGTGTAGTGCACCATGAACGGCTGGAACGTCAGCCCCGCCGACGAGCTGATCAGGATGATCGACCCGCCGCGGCCGCCGTCGACGATGTGCTGCGCACCGGCCATCACGGTGTTCCACGTACCGGTCACGTTGATGTCCATGACATCGCGGAAGTCGTTGGGCGTGATGGTGTTCCACGGCTGCGGTGCGGCGACGCCGGCGTTGGCGACGATGATGTCGAGCCGGCCGAACCGGGCCACCCCGGCGTCGACCGCCTCGCGCAGCGCGTCGAGGTCGCGGGTGTCGGCCACCGACGCCGCGATGCCGCGGCCGGTCTCGCGCACCAGCCGGACCGTCTCCTCGAGGTCCTCCGGGGTGGCCGGGTCGTAGGGCACGCAGTCGGGCAGCTTGCCGGCGAGGTCGACGGCGATGATGTCGGCCCCCTCCCGCGCCAGGCGCACGGCGTGGGCGCGGCCCTGACCGCGGGCCGCACCGGTGACGAACGCGACCCGGCCGGCCAGCCGTCCGCTCATCGGGTCTCCTTCCGGGCGGCCTTGACCAGGTTGCCGCCGATGATCAGCCGCTGGATCTCGCTGGTGCCCTCGTAGAGCCGCAGCAGTCGCACGTCGCGGTAGATGCGCTCGACCGGAACCTCGCGCATGTACCCGGTGCCGCCGTGGATCTGCACCGCGAGATCGGCCACCTTGCCCGCCATCTCGGTGCAGAACAGCTTGGCCGCCGACGGGGCGATCCGGCGGTCCGCACCGGTGTCCCACTTGCGGGCGGTGTCGCGCACCAGGGCCCGGCCGGCCAGCACGCCGGTCTGCTGGTCGGCGATCATCGCCTGCACCAGCTGGAACGTCCCGATCGGGGTGCCGCCCTGGGTGGCGGTGGCGGCGTAGGCCACCGACTCGTCGAGCGCGCGCTGCGCGGTGCCGACGGCGAGCGCGGCGATGTGCACCCGGCCGCGCGCCAGCGACGTCATCGCCGCCCGGTAGCCGATGTCCTCCTCGCCGCCCACCAGCGCCTCGGCCGGCACCCGCACGTCGGTGAACGACACGTCGGCGGTCCAGGCGCCCTCCTGGCCCATCTTGGCGTCCTTCGGGCCCACCGCCACCCCGGGCGTGTCGGCCGGGACGAGGAACACCGCGATCCCCGCGCCCCGCTCGTCGGCCGGGCGGCTGCGGGCGAACACCACGAACAGGTCCGCGGTGGGGGCGTTGGTGATGAATCGCTTCTGGCCGTTGATGATCCAGTCGTCCCCGGCGCGTACCGCCTTGGTTCGCAACCCGGCGGGGTTCGACCCGGCACCGGGCTCGGTGAGCGCGAACGAGGCCACCACCTCGCCGGCGGCGATCGGCCGCAGCCAGCGCTCCTTCTGCTCGTCGGTGCCGAACCCGACCAGCACCTGGCCGGCGATGCCGTTGTTGGTGCCGAACATCGAGCGCAGCGCCAGCGAGGTGTAGCCGAACTCCATCGCCAGTTCGACGTCCTGGGACAGGTTCAGCCCCAGCCCGCCCCAGCGCTGGGGGATGGCGTAGCCGAACAGGCCCATCCGCTTGGCCTGCTCGCGCAGATCGTCGGGAACCCGGTCGGTGGCGAGGATCTCGGACTCCCGGGGCACCACGGCGGTGCGGATGAACTGCCGGGTCTGCTCCAGGATCGGCTGGAAGTCCTCGTCGGAAACCTCCGCGCTGTTCACGGCACTGCTCATCGGGACGGGCCTCCCTGGGTCGGATCCGCTCGGAAATATCATATATGAAATATGATGTCGGCGTATGCGCCCGGCGCCCGCGCCGGGGCTGCGTCGGGAAGGGGTGATCAGGTGTCGTTGCTGGCAGGGCAGACCGCCGTGGTGACCGGCGGGGCACAGGGACTCGGCTTCGCCATCGCCAAGCGGTTCATCGCCGAGGGGGCCCGGGTGGTCATCGGGGACCTCGACCCGGACCGCACCGCGGCCGCCGTCGCCGAACTCGGCGGGCCCGAGGTGGCGGTGGCCGCGCAGTGCGACGTGGTGCACCTCGACCAGGTCGAGGCGCTGGTGAACACGGCGGTGACCCGGTTCGGTGGGTTGGACATCATGGTCAACAACGCCGGCATCACCCGGGACGCCACGCTGCGCAAGATGACCGAGCAGCAGTTCGACGAGGTGATCGCGGTGCACCTGCGCGGCACCTGGAACGGCACCAAGGCCGCCGCGGCGATCATGCGGGAGGCCAAGCGCGGCGCGATCATCAACATGTCGTCGATCTCCGGCAAGGTCGGTCTGATCGGGCAGACCAACTACTCGGCGGCCAAGGCCGGCATCGTCGGGCTGACCAAGGCCGCGGCCAAGGAGCTCGCACACCTGGGCGTGCGGGTCAATGCCATCCAGCCCGGGCTGATCCGCTCGGCGATGACCGAGGCCATGCCGCAACGCATCTGGGACCAGAAGCTGGCCGAGGTGCCGATGGGCCGGGCCGGCGAGCCGGACGAGGTGGCCAAGGTGGCGCTGTTCTTGGCCAGCGACCTGTCGTCGTACATGACCGGCACGGTGCTCGAGGTCACCGGTGGTCGCCACATCTGATCGGAGGCACACCATGCTGCGGGACGCGGTGATCTGCGAGCCGGTCCGGACCCCGATCGGGCGCTACGGCGGCATGTTCAAGACACTGACCGCGGTCGACCTCGGCGTCGCGGCGCTGCGGGGCCTGTTGCAGCGCACCGGCGTGCCCGCCGAGGCGGTGCAGGACGTCGTCCTCGGCCACTGCTACCCGAGCAGCGAGGCCCCGGCCATCGGCCGGGTGGTGGCGCTCGACGCCGGGCTGCCGGTCACCGTGCCCGGCATGCAGGTCGACCGCCGCTGCGGCTCCGGCCTGCAGGCCGTCATCCAGGCCTGCCTGCAGGTGGCCACCGGCAACCACGACCTCGTCGTCGCCGGCGGCACGGAGAGCATGAGCAACGTCGTGTTCTACTCCACCGACATGCGCTGGGGCGGCGCCCGCACCGGGGTGCGGGTGCACGACGCGCTCGCCCGCGGCCGCACCACCGCCGGCGGGCGCAACCACCCGGTGCCCGGCGGCATGCTCGAGACCGCCGAGAACCTGCGCCGCGCGTACGGCATCTCACGACAGGAGCAGGACGAGCTCGCCGTGCTGTCGCACCGGCGCGCGGTGGCGGCCCAGCGGGCCGGCATCCTGGCCGAGGAGATCGTCCCGGTCGCGGTGCCCACCCGGGACGGGGAACGGCTCGTCGATACCGACGAACACCCGCGCGCCGACACCACCCTGGAGTCGCTGGCCAAGCTCAAACCGGTGCTGGCCGAACAGGATCCGGAGGCCACCGTCACCGCGGGCAACGCCAGCGGCCAGAACGACGCCGCCGCGATGTGCATCGTCACCACCCGCCAGAAGGCCGACGAGCTCGGGCTGCGCCCGCTGGTACGGCTGGTGTCCTGGGCGGTGGCCGGAGTGGCGCCGAGGATCATGGGCATCGGGCCGGTGCCGGCCACCGCGGCCGCCCTGGACCGGGCCGGCCTGACGCTGGCCGACCTGGACCTGATCGAGCTCAACGAGGCGTTCGCCGCCCAGGCGCTCGCGGTGATGCGGGAGTGGAAGTTCACCGAGGCCGACCTGGACCGCACCAACGTGCACGGGTCCGGCATCTCGCTGGGCCACCCGGTCGGCGCCACCGGCGGGCGGATGCTGGCCACCCTGGCCCGCGAACTGCACCGTCGCGGTGCCCGCTACGGACTGGAGACCATGTGCATCGGCGGCGGCCAGGGGCTGGCCGCGATCTTCGAACGGGTGACGGCATGACGAAACTGGCGCAGACCGCGGGGCTTTCCGAGACCCAGACCGAGATCCTGGCCACGGTACGGGCGTTCGTGGACAAGGAGATCATCCCGAACGCCCCGGAGCTGGAACGCACCGACACCTACCCGCAGGCCATCGTCGACGCGATGAAGGAGATGGGCCTGTTCGGGCTGATGATTCCCGAAGCGTACGGCGGGCTCGGCGAGTCGCTGCTGACCTACGCGCTGTGCGTCGAGGAGCTCGCCCGCGGCTGGATGAGCATCTCCGGGGTGCTCAACACCCACTTCATCGTCGCCTACATGCTGCGCCAACACGGCACCGAGGAGCAGAAGCGGCGGTTTCTGCCGCGGATGGCCACCGGCGAGACCCGCGGCGCGTTCTCGATGTCCGAGCCCGAACTCGGCTCCGACGTCGCGGCCATCCGCACCCGGGCCACCCGGCTCGACGACGGCGGCTACCGCATCGACGGCCAGAAGATGTGGCTCACCAACGGCGGCACCTCGACGCTGGTGGCGGTGCTGGTGCGCACCGACGAGGGGGCCGACAAGCCGCACCGCAACCTGACCGCCTTCCTGGTCGAGAAGCCGGTCGGCTACGGCGAAGTCGCGCCCGGGCTGATCATCCCGGGCAAGATCGACAAGCTCGGCTACAAGGGCATCGACACCACCGAGCTGATCTTCGACGGCTACCTGGCCCGGGCCGACGACATTCTCGGCGGCGTCCCCGGCCGGGGCTTCTACCAGATGATGGACGGCATCGAGGTGGGCCGGGTCAACGTCGCGGCCCGCGCCTGCGGGGTGGGCATCCGGGCCTTCGAGCTCGCGGTGCGCTACGCCCAGCAGCGCCGCACCTTCGGCAGACCGATCGCCGAGCACCAGGCGATCGCCTTCCAGATCGCGGAGATGGCGACGAAGGTCGAGGCCGCCCACCACATGATGGTCAACGCCGCGCGGCTGAAGGACTCCGGGGAGCGCAACGACGTGGCCGCCGGCATGGCCAAATACCTGGCCAGCGAGTTCTGCAAGGAGGTCGTGGAGACCAGCTTCCGCATCCACGGCGGCTACGGCTACTCCAAGGAGTACGAGATCGAGCGGCTGATGCGCGACGCCCCGTTCCTGCTCATCGGCGAGGGCACCAGCGAGATCCAGAAGAACATCATCAGCAAGCGGTTGCTGGCCGAGTACCGGATCGACTGATGTGCCCGCCGGAGTTCACGCCCCGGCCGCAGCTGGCCGAGGACGTCGCCCGGGTGGTGCGGCGGCGCATCTTCGACGGTGTCTACCGGGCCGGTGAGTACATCCGGCTCGACCAGCTCGCCGCCGAACTCGGCGTGAGCGTCACCCCGGTGCGCGAGGCGCTGCTCGAACTGCGCGCCGAGGGACTGCTGCGCCAGCAGCCGCGGCGCGGGTTCGTGGTGCTGCCGGTGACCGACCGGGACCTCACCGACATCGCCAACATGCAGGCCTACGTCGGCGGGGAACTCGCCGCCCGGGCCGCAGTCGCCATCACCGACGACCAGCTGCGCCGGTTGTCGCAGATCCAGGACGAGCTCGAGCGCGCCTACGCCGCCGACGACGCCGACCGCGCGGTGCGGCTCAACCACGAGTTCCACCGCGCCATCAACGTCGCGGCCGCATCCCCGAAACTGGCCCAGGTGATGTCGCAGATCACCCGCTACGCACCGGAATCGGTGTACCCGACCGTGGCGGGCTGGCCGGCGCTGTCCACCGCGCACCACCGCCGGGTGATCGACGCGCTGGCCCGCCACGACGCCGAGGCGGCGCGGGCGGCGATGGCCGAGCACCTCGCCGCCGGTGCCGCCCCGCTCATCGCCCACCTGCGTTCCCGCGGGGTGATCGACGACTAGGCGGTCGTCGGGACCACCAGCCGCAGCAGCAGATCGACGAGCGGATCCCACGGCGTGCCCAGCACCACCCGGTCGTCCGGGTAGGGCAGTGGCCACCCGACCGCGGTGCCGGCCGGGGTGGCGATGTGGATCGGCCCGGCGGGCAGCGGCGGGTCCGGGTCCCCGGCGAACATCCCGTTCACCCAGTCGGCGGCCAGGATCCGCACCGCTTCGACGTTGGCCGGCTCGGAGAACCCGGCCAGCAGGTAGGCGAAGAACTGCAGCACCGGGTTGGCGCCCTGCATGTGGTCGATGTGCCGGCCGCCGGCGAGGTACACGCCGGTGAACCGCCCGGGCCGCCCCGCCCCCAGCTCGTCGCCGACGACGCCGTAGGCGTTCCAGACGTAGCGTTCGGCGGCGATGTTGCGCACCGGCACGTCGTCGCCGAGGACGGCCAGCGCCTCGGGCAGCAGACCGTGGGTGTCCACCGCGTCGAGCAGCAGGATGCCGGCCAGGTCGTCGACCGCGCCGTTGTCGACCAGGCGGCGGGCCACCCCGGCGACGAGCATGCCGCCCAGCGAATGACCGGCCAGCACGAACCGGCTCGGCAGGTCGATCGGCGCGCCGTAGGCGGCCTCGGCGCTGGCCAGCAGCTCGGTGCGGGCACCGGCGAACAGCTCGGCCACCGCCTGGTGCGTGGGGGCACCGCCGAGCCACCGGCCGGTCGGGTCGTAGGCGTTCGACGACAGCGTCGGCGCCACCACGATGCTGTTGGTGGACTCGGCGAGCTGCGCGGCGGTGTAGCTGTACATCGGTCCGGTGGCAAAAAAGCCGTGCTGCAGGTAGATCAGCCCGGTGGCCGACGCCGGGTCGGCGGGGAAGTACCAGTCGGCCTGCACGGTGCGGTCGATGCCGGGCAGCTCCAGCGTCGAGGTGCGCACCGTCACCGTGCTCCCCGGGGGCAGCAGCGGCGGATTGGACACCGCCCGGGTGAGCGCGCCGAACACGTCGAACACCACCGATCCGACGGCCCGCAGCAGCCCCGGCGAGCCTGGTTCGGCCGGCGCCTTGGCCCCGGGCCGCCGGCTGCGCGGGCCGGGCCTGGCCGGTTCGGTCCCGCTCGTTTCGATGGTGGCCGTCTCGATGACGGCCGTGTCGACGGTGGTCGGGCGCGCCGACCGGTGCCGGTGCGGGGCCGGGCGGTTGGTCACCCGGGCGACCGGCCCCGGACCGGTCGTGGCGACCCGGGCCGACCGGGCCGACACCGCGCCCGGCTGCCGGCCCGAGTCGCGTTGGGCGCCGGCGCCCACCCCGGTCCCCGGGCCGCCGGCGGCACCGGGCGGGTCGTCGGCGCGGGCCGGTGCCGCGCCGAGCGCCAGCAGTGCCAGCCAGAACACGGCCACCGCCACCGCGATGCCACCCGACCGAACCCGTCGCCCCGCCAGTTCCGGCATACCGATCGTGCCCTCCGCCGTGCGCTGCCTCCCGGCGCCTCACGCTAGCGGCGGGCGGCCGGTGTTTCCCGGGAATCCGCCGAAATCAACAGCTCCCGCAGCCGCGATACATCGACCTTGCCGGTCGCCCGGCGCGGCACCGCGTCGTCGGAGTCCAGCAGCAGCCACACCGCGGGCACCTTGAAGGCGCTGAGCCGCCGGCGCGCCTCGGTGCGCAGCCGCGCGATGTCGAGGCCGCGGCCGACCACCGCCGCACCGACCCGCCGGTGCGCACCGTCGGGCACGTCGGTGACGTAGGCCGCCTCGACACCGTCGATCTCGCGCAGCGCGCCGGCGACCTCGGCGGGATAGACCGTGGCGCCGCTGACCTTGAACATGTCGTCGGCGCGGCCGTGGTGGAACAGGAACCCGTCGGCGTCGAGGTGCCCGAGGTCGCCGGTGGGGTAGTAGCCGTCGGGGGTGAACACCTCCTCCCGGGCGCGACGGCAGATCCCGAGCATGACGTGCGGTCCGCGGATCTGGATCTCGCCGATCACCCCGGGGCCCACCGGGTCGCCGGTGTCCGGGTCGACGATACGAACCTGCATGCCCGGGAAGGGTTTTCCGCAGCTGCCCCAGGCCGGGCGGGGCAGGTCGGCGTCGGCGCGGTAGCCGCAGTAGGGGCCGAACGCCTCGGTCATCCCGAACAGCTTCGCCCGAGCCCCGGGCCGGCCGCGCAGCCGGGGCGGCAGCAGGGCCTCCAGGCTGCCCGGCCGCAGCGCCGGAAGGTCCGCCCCCAGCCGGTCGCGGTGCCGGGCCAGCGCCTCGGCCTGGTCCGGCCAGCCCCGGAACAGCGTGACCCGTTCCCGCTGCAGCAGTTCCAGCGTGTGCTCGGGCCGCGGCACCGGTTCGGTGACCAGGGTGGCGCCGGCCAGCAGTGCGGTGAGCACCCCGGCGCCGAACCCGCCCACCCAGAAGAACGGCAGCGGCAGGTACAGCCGGGTGTCGGCGTCCACACAGCGGGCGGCGAGCCCGGCGGCGACCGCGCCGAGCGCCCCGCCGTGCGAATGCCACACGCCCTTGGGCGGGCCGCTGCTGCCGGAGGTGAACATGATCGCCAGCGGGTCGGCCGGGGTCAGCGCCGCCCCGAGCGCGGTGACGAGATCGGCCGCCTGCGGGCGGGGTCCGGGCAGGTCCGCGGGATCCCACACCCGGCGCAGGGCGGGCAGCGCCGGGCACGCCAGCGGTCCCGTCGTCGTGGCGAGCCCCAGCGCGGCGGCGAGCTCGTCGCGGTAGCGGTGGCCGCGGAACTCCGCGACGCAGATCAGCGCCTGCACCGACGCGGTGCGCAGCTGTGCGACGAGTTCGCGCGGGGCCAGCAGCGTGCTCAGCGGCACCAGCACCGCCCCGATCCGGGTCAGGGCCAGTGCGAACCGCACCCAGTGCACCCCGTTGGGCATGATCAGGCCGACCCGGGTGCCCTTGTTCACCCCGGCGGTGACCAGCCGCGCCGCCAGCTCGGCGGTGGCGGTGTCCAGGCCCGCGTAGTCGATCCGGGTGTCCGGATCGATCACCGCGGGTTTGCCGCCCAGCGCCGCCCGCTCGCGCAGCAGCCGGTCGACGGTCAGGTCATCCATCGAACACCTTCGCCAGTGCGTGCAGATCGATCTTGCCGCTGGACAGTACCGGCAGCCGGTCGCGCGGCAGTGCCACGACGCGGCGCGGGATCATGTAGGCCGACAGGCGTTCCCGCAGCGCGGCGCGCAGCGCCTCGGCGTCGAAACCGGCCGGGTCGTCGACCACCACCACCGCGGCGACCACCGCACCGCGCCGCGCGTCGGGCAGTCCGACGACGTGCGCCGGCGCGCCGGTGACCGCGGTGATCGCCCGCTCCACCTCGGCGGGCAGGACGTTGACCCCGGCGGTCTTGATCACCGCGGCGCGGCGGCCGACGAAGTAGTGGTAGCCCTCGGCGTCGACGCGCACCAGGTCCCCGGTGCGGAACCAGCCGTCGGGGGTGAAGCACTGCTCGCGGCTGCGCTTGTAGTAGCGCTGCATGACGTAGGGTCCGCGCACCCACAGCTCACCGACCTCGCCGACGCCGACCGGTTCGCCGGTGTCCGGGTCGGCGACGCGGGTGGCGAAGCCCGGCACCGGCCGGCCGAACGAGCCGCGCCGCGACTCCGGCTGGTCGCCGTCGTCCGGGTCGGCCAGCACCACGCTGCCGGTCTCGGTCATGCCGAGCATCTGGTGGCGCAGCGCCGGATCGGCCGGCCGGCACTCCGGCGCCATGAGTGGGTAGAGGTTGCCCCGCCGCAGCGAGCTCAGGTCGCGGTGCGGCAGGCTGGGATGGGCGGCCAGCGCGGCGATCCCGGTGACGTAGCCGTTGGTCAGGGTGGGGCGTTCGGCCTCCAGCAGGTCGAGGGTGTCGGCCGGGTCCTCGGCGACCGAGCAGATCAGCGTCGCCCCGGCGACCATCGTGGCCAGCAGCGAGAACGCGATGCCGCCGATCCAGAAGAACGGCGAGTTGCAGAACAGCCGGTCCTCGGTGCGGTAGCGGCGGATCTCGTTGAGCGTGCGCTGGTGCCGGATCAGCCCGGCGTGGGTGTGCACCACGCCCTTCGGGGCGCTGGTCGAACCGGAGGTGTAGACGATGGTCAGCACATCGCAGCCGTCGACGTCGTCCTCCATGGCGCGCAGCAGTGCGGCGTCGGCGGCCGGCGCCGGGGCGGTGTCGACGAGCACGTGCCGCAGCGTCGGCACGGCCGGGTTGAACAGCGGTGCGGCCGAGTCGAACCCACCGACCGCGGCGCGCAGCCGGCCGGCCAGGTCGTGGCCGCGGAACCGGCCGGTGGCCAGCAGGATCTCGGTGTCGCTGTGGCGCAGCTGCGCGGTCAGCTCGGCCGCGGTGGCGAAGGTGGGGTAGGGCACCACCACCGCCCCGATCCGTGCGGCGGCGAGCATGCCGACGACGAACGCCGACCCGTTCGGGTGGAGCAGTCCGACGTGGGTGCCCTTGCCCGCGCCCAGCCCGATCAGCCCGCGCGCCAGCACCGCCGAGCGGCGGTCGGCCTCGCCGTAGCTGAGCCGGTCGTGGTCGCAGATCAGCAGCGGATGCCCGGGCCGCTCGGCGGCGACCCGGCGCAGCAGGGCGGGGACGGTGTCCGGTTCAGCCATCGGCGGTGACCGTTTCGGTGAAATACGTTCGCACGGCGGTCAGATCGGGTTTGCCGGACGGGGTGCGCGGCAGCGCGCCGACCACCGCGACGGCCGTCGGCACCTCGTAGGGGGCGAGCCGCTCGCGCAGGAACGCGACGAGTTCGTCGGGGTCGCAGCCGGCACCGGGATGCGGCTCGACGAGCGCGACCGGCACCTCGCCGAGCCGGCGGTCGGGACGGCCGACCACCGCCGCACCGCGCACCGCCGGGTGGCGTTCCAGCGCGGCCCGCACCTCCTCGGGCATCACCTTGAACCCGCCGCGGATGATCGCCTGGTCGGCCCGGCCGAGGATCCACAGGAACCCGTCGGCGTCGATGCGCGCCAGATCGGTGGTGCGCAGCCACTCGGCGTCCGGGCCGAACTGCCCGGGCCTGACCTCCAGCAGACCGGGCCGGTCCGGGCCGAGTTCGCGGCCGGCCTCGTCGACCACCCGCAGCCGCGCCCCGCCGGTGGCCCGGCCCACGCTGCCGCGCTTGGCCGGCCAGTAGCGCCGGTGGTCGGCCAGGGTCCAGCCGGCCACCCCGCCGCCGAACTCGGTGGCGGCGTAGGAGGTGAGCACCGGAATGCCGAACCGTTCGGTGAACGCCTCGGCGTCCTCGGCGGCCAGCGGGGCGGTGCCGCAGGTGACCGCCCGGATGCCGGCCAGGTCCGCGCGGGTCAGCCCGGAGTGCAGCACGGTGCGCAGCGCCGCCGGGACCAGCGACACCGTGCGCGGCCGGTGCCGGCGCACCGCGTCGGCCCAGGTGTCCAGCTCGAACTTCTCCAGCAGCACGAACGGCCGGGCCTCGGCGATGCACTGCAGCACCCGGAACACCCCGCCGATGTGCACCAGCGGGGCGTTCACGATCGCCACGCCGCGCCGCACCGCGGTCGGGCGCCGCTCGCCGAGGGTGCCGGGCCCCATCACGCTGTGCGCCAGCATCCGGTAGGTCAGCGGGACCCGCTTGGGCGGGCCGGTGGTGCCGCTGGTGAGCATCCGCACCGCCACCCCGGGCGCGGACCCGACCGCCACCGGCTCGGCGGCCGCGGTGACCGCCGGTGCTCCGCCGAGCGCGTCGAGCGCCACCACGGTGCACCGCGGCGGGTGCGGACCGGTGGCGGCGAGGTCGGCGGCGGTGCCGACGAGCAGCGGCAGCTCGAGGGCGGCCAGGTCGGCGCGGGTGCGCGCGCGGCCGCGGGCCGGGTTGACCACCACCACCGTGCCGCCGGCGAGCAGCACCCCGAGCAGCGCGGCCACGTGCACCGGGCGGTTGCGCAGCAGGATGCCCACCTGCGGGGTCTCGCCGTAGCCGTAGCGCAGCGCCAGATCGGCGATGCGGCGCGCGGATTCGCCGAGCTCGGCCCAGCTGCACCAGGCGCGGTCGAACTCGACGGCCGGTGCGTCGGGCTGCAGGTCGAGCACCTCGGCGATGCGCCGTGACAGCGGGTGGGCGGGCATCACCGGATCCTCGGCGGCGTCTTCGGCACCGGCCGGTCGCGCAGCTGCGCGGTGCCCAGCGGGTTGCCCAGCCGGGTGTAGATCAGGCCCTGCTCCATCGCCGCCCGGTACGGCCGGTCCAGCGACTCCCAGATCGCCTTGACCGTTCCCTGGGTGGCCGCGGGCGGTTTGGCGGCGATGGCGGCGGCGATCTCGTGGGCGCGCGCCCACAGCCGCTCCCGCGGCACCACCTCGGTGACCAGCCCGATCCGCAGCGCGGTCTCGGCGCTGACGCGTTCGTCGTTGCCCATCAACGCGATCCGCAGCGTCTCGGCCAGCCCGACGCGACGCATCAGCCCGATCGGCTCCAGCGCGCACACCAGCCCGGCGCTGACGTGCGAGTCGAAGAACGTCGCGTCCTGCGAACAGATCACGATGTCGGCCTCGTTGACGAAGTAGAACGCGCCGGCGGTGCACATGCCGTGCACGGCGCACACCACCGGCTTGAACATCTTCTGCCACTTCGGGCTGAGCGGCTCACCGGGATCCTCGTGGTTCCACACGTTCCCGGGCTGGCCGTAGGGGGTCTTGACGTCCAGCCCGGCCGAGAAGGCCCGCGTTCCGGCGGCCCGCAGCACCACCGCGTGCACGGTGTCGTCGAACTTCACCCGGCGCCACGCCTCGGCCATCTCCTCGCACATGGTGCGGTCGAACGCGTTGAGCCGCTCGGGTCGGTTGAGCGTGATGGTCGCGACGTGGTCGTCGGCGTCGACCTCGAGCAGGATGGTCTCGAACCCGCCGGCGCTCATCGGCACTTCCACTCCGGTGTGCGCTTGTCCACGAACGCCCGCGGGCCCTCCTTGGCGTCCTCGGTGTGCAGGTTGCGTTCCCGGAACGCCTCGGCGAGGATCTCGGCCTCGTGCAGCGGCAGGTCGAGGCCCTTGAGGATGGCCAGCCGGGTGCCGCGCACCGCCAGCGGGGCGTTGCGGGTGACCAGCCCGGCCAGTTCGTGGGCGCGCTCGAGCAGCCGGTCGTGCTCGACCACCTCGCTGACCATGCCGAGCTCGTAGGCGCGCTGGGCGCTCATCCGTTCGTGCCTGCCCAGCAACGCCATCCGCAGCGCCACCGACCGCGGCAGCACCCGCGCCAGCCGCACCACCTCACGCCCGGACACCAGCCCGATGCTGACGTGCGGGTCGAAGAAGGTGGCCCGCTCGGAGGCGATCACGATGTCGCCGGTGGTCACCCAGTCCAGCCCCGCCCCGCAGCAGATGCCGTTGATCGCCGCCAGCACCGGCTTGGCCATCTGCCGGAACGGCGGGGTGCCCTCCTGCGGGGCCTCCCACTGCTCGTAGGTCGACAGGTAGGGCCGCGGGTTGATCACCCGGCCGTCGTCGGGGATCTCCTTGACGTCCGCGCCGGAGCAGAACGCCCGGCCGGTGCCGGTGACGACCAGGATCCACACCCGGTCGTCGTTCTCGGCCTCCGCGTAGGCCGCCCGCAGTTCGGTGATCATGTGCGGGCTGAGCGCGTTGAGCGCCTCCGGCCGGTTCAGCGTGATGGTGGCGACGTGGCCGTCGACCTCGTAGATGATGTCCCGGTAGGACCCGTCGGGCATGCTGTCCCCTCTGGCTGGTGGCCGGTTCACCGGCCCTGGAACCTCGGTGTCCGCTGCTGGCGGAAGGCGGCCAGCCCCTCCTTGAAATCGCCGGTTCGGCTGGACAACTCGACGTTGTAGAGCTCCTGGGTCATGGCCTGCGGCAGGGTGGCGTGCTGGGCCGTCAGCAGCGCCTGCTTGGCCAGCCCCAGGGCCACGGTCGGGCCGGCGGCCAGCCGGTCGACGAGCTCGGCCGCCGCGGCGTCGAGCTCGTCGTCGGGCACCGCGTCGTGGATCAGCCCCCACTCGGCGGCGTCGGCGCCGCCGACCCGTTCCCCGAGCAGCAGCATGCGCCGGGCCCGGGCCAGCCCGACCAGCCTCGGCAGCAGCCAGGTGGAGCCGGAGTCCGGTGCGAACCCGCGGTGCAGGAACGGTTCCCAGAACACCGCGCCGGTGCCGGCCACGGTGAAGTCGGCGGCCAGCGCCAGGTTGCAGCCCAGCCCGACCGCCCAGCCCCGCACGCTGCACACCACCGGCAGCTGGATCGTCGTGACCAGCTCCACCACCCGGTGCGAGGTGAGCGGCACCCGGCGCACCAAATCGCCGGTGCGCGGCCGGGTCTCGGCGGCGCCGCTCATCCAGTCCACCCCGGCGCAGAAGTCGCCGCCGGCCCCGTCGATGTGCACCACCCGCAGCGTGTCGTCGGTGGCCGCCTCGGTGAGCGCCCCGACGAGCTGGTGAACCATGCTGCGGCTCAACGCGTTCCGACGTTCCGGTCGGTGCAGCGTGAGATGCAGGACGCCGCCGCGGCGGTGCACCCGCACCGTGCCGTCGGCCGGGTCCGGGCCGGGCTGCTCGGTCACCGTCGGAATGCCTCCCGGTCTGTACGGTTACCCATACAGTAGGAATTACGATTACGATCAGCCCACGGTAGCAAAAGCAGCACCGACCCGACAGGAGTAGCGCCGATGACGGCCGCCGACACCGACCGCCGGTACGGGGAACTCCCGCTGGCGCAGACCACCGCGGCGGCTGGGCCGCTGCGCCGGCTGGCCGGGCTGCTGCTGACCCTGGAGCACCCGCACCCGGCGGTCGACGAGCTCGTCGCCACCCTCGGCGACTACGAGCGCCGGCTGGCCGCGGCCGCACCCGCCGACCCGACGCCGCGGCCGGCCGGCGGGCCGGCCGACCAGCGCGTCTACCTGCAGCACGCCTTCGACGTGGGCGGCTACAACCCGTGCTTTCCCGAGTACCGCATGACCCGCCTCGACGCCGCGAGCGCCGCGGGCACGGTGACCTTCCCGCTGGTCTACGAGGGGCCGCCCGGGCTGGTGCACGGCGGGTTCCTCGGCGTGTTCGTCGACTGCGTGGCCCAGCACCACAGCTGTGCGGCGGGGCGGGCCGGCCGGACCCGGTCGATGACGGTGCGCTACTGGCGGCCGGTGCCGATCCTGACCGAGCTGTGCTTCGACATCGAGCGTGCCACCCACGACCGCGGCATCACCTCCACCGTGCGGCTGACCCGCGCCGGGGAGCTGCTGTGCACCGGGGAGGTGGAGTCGGTCGGCCTGCCGCCGGAACGGCTGTCCGCGAGCGACTTCGGCCGCCGTGGCGAGACCGGCCCGGGCCGGGGAGGGGGGATCCGATGACCGGCACCGATCCGCGGGTGCTGTTCGAGGTCGACCGCGAGCGCCGGATCGCCACGCTGACGCTGAACAACCCGGACCGGCGCAACGCCTACGACGCGGCGATGCGCGACGCGATGGCCCGCTGCCTGGACGCGGCGGCCGACGACGACGACATCACCGTGGTGCTGCTGCGCGGCGCCGGCGGCGTGTTCAGCGCCGGCGCGGACATGAACAACGCCTACGGCTGGTACGGCGAGCACGCGCAGCGGGAGCGGTCCCGGCCCAGCCAGCGCCGCCGGCTCACCGTCGACCGCAGGACCTTCGCCTTCTACCACAACTTCATGGGGTTCCCGAAGGTCACCGTCGGCGAGGTCGCCGGCTACGCGCTGGGCGGCGGGTTCGAGCTGGCGCTGATGGCCGACATCGCCGTGGTCGCCCGCGACACCCGGCTGGGCATGCCGGCCACCCGGTTCCTGGGCCCGGCGCTGGGCAGCCTGCACATGTTCTTCCACCGCCTCGGCCCGGTGCTGGCGCGGCGGTTACTGCTCACCGGCGACGTCATCACCGCTGGCGACATCGCCCACCTCGGGGTGTTCACCGAGGTCTGCGAACCGCACATGGTCACCGCCCGGGCCCGCTGGTGGGCCACCAAGGCGTCGCGGATGCCGGCCGACGGGGTGGTGATCGCCAAGGAGGCGTTCCGGCTCGTCGAGCAGACCCAGGCCTACCAGGGCGAGGAGGTCGCCAGCTACCTCGTCCACGCGTTCGGCACCAACCTGCAGTTCGCGCCGGGGGAGTTCAACTTCGTCAAGACCCGGGCCCGGTACGGCACCCGGGAGGCGTTCCGGCTGCGCGACGAACACTTCGACGTGCCCGAGCCGGACGGGCCCTGAGCCGATCCCGGGGTGTTGCCGATGCAACACTTTCTGTTAGTTTTGTAACGTTTGAACGCTCGCCCAAATCGAAGGGGTCGTCATGCCCACACCCGTCATCGTCGGCGCGACCAGGACCGCCATCGGCCGTTCGTTCAAGGGGACGCTGGTCAACACCCCGCCGGAGGACCTCATCTGCGCGGTGCTGCCGGAGGTGGTGCGCCGCGCCGGCCTGGACCCGTCGGCGATCGACGACCTGATCTTCGCCGAATCCCACTACGGCGGCGGCGATCTGGCCCGGTACGCGGCCGCCGCCTGCGGCATGGAGCAGGTGCCCGGCCAGTCGGTGAACCGGCACTGCGCGGGCAGCCTGACCGCGATCGGCAACGCCGCGGCGCAGATCGGTTCGGGCATGGAGCGGGTGCTCGTCGCCGGCGGGGTTCAGTCGCTGTCGATGACCCCGCTGATGAAGCAGCGCATCCCCGGCCCGGAGCTGCAGTTCGTCGAGCAGTGGCTGCCGCCCACCCACCCGGAGACCCCGGACGCCCCGGCCCGGGACATGTCGATCACCGTGGGCTGGAACACCGCCCGCTCCTACGGCATCACCCGCGAGGAGATGGACGCCTGGGCGGTGCGCAGCCATCAGCGTGCGGTCGCGGCCATCGACGCCGGCAAGTTCGTCGACGAGATCGTGCCGCTGAAGGTCACCCGGCCGGACGGCACCGTCACCGAGTTCACCGTCGACGAGCACCCGCGCCGGGACACCACGCCCGAAAAGCTCGCCGCGCTCAAGCCGCTGCACCCGGAGATCGAGGGTTTCTCCATCACCGCCGGCAACAGCAGCGGCACCAACGACGCCGCCGCCGCGGTGGCGCTGGCCGACCTGGACTACGCCCGGGCCGAGCACCTCGACGTGCTGGCCACCGTGCGGGCCTGGGGCGCGGCCGGTGTGGCGCCGCGCGACACCGGCCTGGGCGCGGTCGCGGTGATCGGCAAGATCCTCGACCGGGCCGGCCTCTCGGTGCACGACGTGGCGCTGTGGGAGATCAACGAGGCGTTCGCCTCGGTGCCCATCGCGGCCTGCCGGGAGTACGGCATCGACGAGGAGAAGGTCAACTTCTCCGGCAGCGGCTGCAGCCTGGGCCATCCGATCGCCGCCTCCGGGGCGCGCATGGTGACCACGCTGGTCCACGAACTGCGCCGGCGCGGCGGCGGCATCGGGGTCGCGGCGATGTGCGCCGGCGGCGGCCAGGGCGGCGCCGTCGTCGTCGAGGTGTGAGCGTCAGCGGGAGCGGCCGCGCCCGGCCGCGGCCCGCTGCTCGATCAGCCGCTCGGCGTGGTCGAGGATGCAGGCCAGGCCGTACTCGAAGTTGTGCTCGTCGGCGGCGGCCATCCGCCGGCCCTTGGCGGTGAGCTCGGCCAGCAGCGGTGCGGTCTGCGGGTCGATCGACGACGGCTCGTCCGCGGCGTCCTCGAACAGGTCCCGGGTCTTGGCGTGCAGTCGCTCGAGCACCACCGATCCGCGCACGTGCACCGACACCGCCGAGTAGGTGTCGAACGCGTCCTCCGGCGTCAGGCCGGCCTGCACCAGCGCCGCGACCGCCGCCTCGGTGTGCTGCACGCCGACCCGGCGCATCCGGGCGTTGAGCGCGCCGCGGATGAGCACCAGGTCGGTCAGGATCGGGCTGGACAGGAACGTCCTGCGCATGTTGCGCGCGTGGGTGCGCAGCGATTCCTTCCAGTTGTCGGGGTCGACGTAGGGGGTTTCGAAGACGTACTCGCGCAGCGCGCGGTTGGTCATCTCGTTGAGCAGGTCGTCCTTCTTGCGGAAGTACCAGTAGATGCTGGTGACCCCCACGCCGAGGTGTTTGCCGAGCAGTGGCATGCTCAGGTTGTCGATCCCGATCTGTTCGGCGAGTTCGAAGGCGCCCGAGATGATGTCGTCCGGGTTGATCGAGCCGCGCTCGCGCCGCTGACGTTTCGGTGCGGTCGACTGTTTCGCCACGGTGGCCCCTCTTTCACCTTCCGCTCGCGATCGAACGATTCGGCCGACAACGATACCGGGAGCCATCCGATTCACCGCTCGGCAAACCCTCGATGTGGCGGGCATCGCTCGGTCGCCCCAGCGTAGCGCACCTCACAGATTTACCGAAAACCATATGGTAAGGCCGCCTATAGTTGGGGCGTGGACCTGGGGTACGGCGACGCCACCGCGGTGGTGGTCGGCGGCGGCCGCGGCATGGGGTTCGCGGCCGCCCGGTGCATGGCGGAGGACGGCGCGAAGGTGGCCGTGGTGGGCCGGACCCGGGCGGTGCTCGACCGCGCCGCGGCCGAGCTCGCCGCCGCGGGCAGCCCCGACGCGGTCGGGCTGGTCGCCGACGTGACCGACCGGGCGCAGGCCGAGGCGGTGTTCGCCGAGCTCGCCGAGCGCTGGGGCGGCCGGCTCAACGTGCTGGTGAACGCCCAGGGGCCGAGCGTGCGGGGCACCTTCGAGCAGCTCGACGACGACCAGTGGCGGCTGGCCGTCGACGAGGGGGTGCTGGGCATGGTGCACTGCGTGCGCGCCGCGCTGCCGCTGCTGCGGAGGGCCGAGTGGGCGCGCATCGTCAATTTCTCCGCCCACTCCACCCAGCGGCAGAGCGCCGTGCTGGCCGCCTACACCGCGGCCAAGGCGATGGTGGTCAGCATCTCCAAGAACCTGTCGCTGCTGCTCGCGCCGGACGAGATCCTGGTCAACGTCGTCTCGCCGGGGTCGATCGCCACCGAGGCGCTCACCGGGTGGGCCGCGTCGGTGGGCGTCGACGGCAACGACCCGTCTGCGCTGATGGCGGCCATCGACGAGCACTTCGGCCACCCGGCGCACCTGCCGCGGGCCGGACTGCCCGAGGAGGTCGGGCCCGTGGTGGCGTTCCTGGCCTCCCGGCGCAACTCCTACATGACCGGCGCCAACGTGAACGTCGACGGCGGCAGCGATTTCGTCTGAGCCGGTGCGCCCGGGCGAAGCCGCTGGAGGCTTATACCGATAGGTGTACAGTATGCGCATACAGCCAGCGTGGGACGGAGGACGCGGGTGAGCCCATCCGAGCGGGTGGCCGGCCCCGGGCACCCGGGCGCCGACCCGGACACCGACACCGGGCCGGCCGTGCGCTACACCGTGCACGACCCCGGTGTCGCGGTGCTCACGCTGAACCGGCCGGAGCGGCTCAACACCTGGGGCGGCGACCTCGCCGCCGCGCTGTTCGACGGGCTGGACCGCGCCGACGCCGACCCCGCGGTGCGCGCGATCGTGCTCACCGGATCCGGCCGGGCCTTCTGCGCCGGCGCGAACCTGGGCGGAGCCAACGGATTACGGCCCGGCTCCGGCGGTCTCGACGGCGACCCGGACCTGAGTTCGCTGGTCGGCGACCGGCACCCCTGGCAGCTGACCACCGTGCGCAAACCGATCGTCGCGGCGGTCAACGGGGCGTGCGTGGGCATCGGGCTGACCCTGGCGCTGATGTGCGACGTGCGGTTCGCCGCCGAGGAGGCCAGGTTCGCCGCCCCGTTCGCCCGGCGCGGGCTGATCGCCGAGTACGGGGTGTCCTGGATCCTGCCCCGGCTCATCGGCTGGGCGGCCGCGGCCGATCTGCTGCTCAGCGGGCGCACCGTCGGCGCCGTCGAGGCGCGCGAACTCGGGCTGGTCACCGAGACGGTGCCGGGAGGGCGGGTGCTGGACCGGGCACTGGAGTACGCCGGCGACATCGCGCTGCACTGCTCGCCGGCCTCGCTGGCCGTCATCAAGCGCCAGCTCTACGCCGACACGGTCGGCGATCTCGCCTCGGCCAGTGCGGCTTCCGAGCAGCTGCTGCGCGAATCGCTGCGCCGGCCCGACGTCGTCGAGGGCGTCGTCAGCTTCCTGGAGAAGCGACCACCACGGTTCCCGCCGCCGCCGGCCGCCGCCCGGCAACCCGCCGACCGAAGGGATTCGCCATGACCGCCAAGCTCGACTACCGGGCCATCGACGTCGACAACCACTACTACGAGCCGCTGGACGCCTTCACCCGCCATCTGCCCAGGGAGTTCCGTCACCGCGGGGTGCAGATGCTCACCGACGGCAGGCGCACCTACGCCGTGTTCGGCGGGAAGATCAACCATTTCATCCCGAACCCGACGTTCGACCCGATCATCGAACCCGGCTGCCTGGACCTGTTGTTCCGGGGCGAGATCCCCGAGGGCGTGGACCCGGGCTCGCTGATGAAGGTCGACCGGCTCGCCGACCATCCGGAGTACCAGAACCGCGACGCCCGGGTGGCCGTGCTGGACCGGCAGAACCTCGAAACCGTGTTCATGCTGCCGACCTTCGCCTGCGGCGTGGAGGAGGGGCTCAAACACGACATCCCGGCCACCATGGCCTCCATCCACGCGTTCAACCTCTGGCTCGACGAGGACTGGGGCTTCGACCGGCCCGACCACCGCATCCTGGCCGCCCCGATCATCTCGCTGGCCGACCCCGAAAAGGCCGTCGAGGAGGTCGAGTTCGTGCTCGGCCGCGGCGCCAGACTGGTGTGCGTCCGGCCCGCGCCGGTGCCCGGTGCGGTGCGGCCCCGCTCGCTCGGCGACCCGGTGCACGACCCGGTGTGGGCGCGGCTGGCCGAGGCCGGGGTGCCGGTGGTCTTCCACCTGTCCGACTCCGGGTACATGGCCATCCCGGCGCTGTGGGGCGGCAGCGGCGAGTTCCGCGGCTTCGGCAAGCGCGACCCGCTCGACATGGTGCTCATGGACGACCGCGCCATCCACGACACCATCGCCTCGATGATCGTGCACCAGGTGTTCACCCGCCACCCCACGCTCAAGGTGGCCAGCATCGAGAACGGCTCCTACTTCGTCTACCGGCTCATCAAGCGGCTGAAGAAGGCCGCCAACACCAATCCACACCACTTCAAGGAGGATCCGGTCGAGCAGCTCAAGCGCAACGTCTGGATCGCGCCCTACTACGAGGAGGACGTCAAGCTGCTCGCCGAGACCATCGGGGTGAACCGGATCCTGTTCGGCTCGGACTGGCCGCACGGCGAGGGCCTGGCCGACCCGATGTCGTTCACCGCCGACATCCCGCAGTTCCCCGAGTTCAGCCACGAGGACACCCGGCGGGTGATGCGCGACAACGCCCTGGAACTGCTCGGCCTGCACGTCGGCGCGAACGTCTGAACCATGGCCGAGTGGACCATCCCGGCGGTGCTCGACGCGGTCGCGGCGGCCGTGCCGGACCGGGTGATGACGGTCTGCGGGCCGCGGCGCAGCACCTACGCCGAGGCTGCCGAGCGCACCCGCAGGATGGCGAACTTCCTGGCCGACAACGGATTCGGGGCCCACCGGGAGCGCGCCGAGCTGCGCAACTGGGAGTGCGGCCAGGACCGGGTGGCGCTGCTGATGCACAACGACCTCTACCCGGACATGGTCATCGGCTGCCTGCGGGCGCGCACCGCCCCGGTCAACGTCAACTACCACTACACCCCGCGCGAGGTGGCCGAGCTCTTCGCCTACCTGCGGCCGCGGGCGGTGATCTACCACCGCTCGCTCGGGCCGCGGTTCGCCGACGTGCTGCCGGCCGGCGCGGAACTGCTCATCGCCGTCGACGACGACGGCGGCCGCACCTCGGTACTGCCCGGCTCGGTGGACCTCGACGACGCGCTCGCCGCCGGCGGCGACGACCGGCACCTCGACGGGTCGCCCGACGACGTGCTGATGATCTGCACCGGCGGCACCACCGGCCGGCCCAAGGGGGTGATGTGGCGGCAGGCCGACACCTACGTGGTGTCGATGAACGGCGCCGACCACGCCTCGGCCGCCGAGATCGGGGACCGGGTGCGCAGCGAGAGCCCGCCCTGGTTCGCGGTGTCGCCGCTGATGCACGCCGCCGGCATGTGGACCGCGTTCGCCGGGCTGCTCAACGGCATCCCGGTGGTGCTCTACGACCGCACCCGATTCGACCCGCGCGCGGTACTGCGCACCGCCGAACGGGAGCGGGTCGGGCTGATGACCATGGTCGGCGACGCCTACGTCGCCCCGCTCATCGAGGAGCTGCGCGCGCACCGCTACGACCTGTCGTCGCTGTACGCGCTGGCCGCCGGCGGGGCGGCCACCAACCCCGGACACCGGCGGGCGCTGCTGGAACTGCTGCCGCACATCACCTTCGTCAACGGCTACGGCTCCTCGGAGACCGGCAACGTCGGCTTCGGCCGCAGCCGCCGCGACGACCCCAAGGACACCTTCGAACTGCGCACCGGCGCGCTGGTGCTCGCCGCCGACCGCCGGCGGTTCCTGGCGCCGGGGGAGGACGAAATCGGGTTCGTCGCCCGCAGCGGTCGGATCCCGTTGGGCTACTTCGACGACGAGGACGCCACCCGGCACACCTTCCCCGTCGTGGACGGCACCCGGGTGGTGGTCTCCGGCGACCGCGGCAGCCTGGCCCCCGACGGCACCCTGCGGCTCTACGGCCGCGACGCGCTGGTGGTCAACACCGGCGGGGAGAAGGTGTTCGTCGAGGAGGTCGAGGAGGTGCTGCGCACCCACCCCGCCGTGGCCGACGCCCTGGTGATCGGCCGGCCCAGCGACCGCTGGGGCCAGGAGGTAGTGGCGCTGGTGGCCGCCGCGCCCGGTGCCGAGGTCGCCGCGGCGGCGCTGCAGGCGCACTGCGCGGCGACGCTGGCCGGGTTCAAGGTACCCAAGGAGTTCATCGCCGTCGCGGCGGTGCGGCGGCTCGGCAACGGCAAGCCCGACTACCGCTGGGCCCGGTCGGTCGCGCAGCGGGCGACGGCGGACACGGTGGGGATGTCATGACGCGCAAGGTGATCGACTGCCTGGTCAACGTGCACTTCGGCGAGACCGAACAGCAGCCCGGCTGGATGGTGCGGGTCCGCGACGACTACTTCAAGGGACCGGCGTCGATGTTCGCCCCGGTGGAGCTCGAGGAACTGCTCGACGAGATGGACGAGCAGGGGGTGCAACGTGCGGTGCTGATGGACAGCCTCAGCAGACCGTCGGTCACCGCCCGCAAGTTCGTCGAGGCCCGCCCGGACCGGTTCGCGCTGGCCGTCGGCGGACTCGACCTGCTGCGGCCCATCCCGACGCTGCGTGAACTGGCCGCTGTGGCAAGGGATCTGCCGGTGGTGTATGCGGCGGTGGGGCCGAGCTTCTGGGGCGACGGGCAGTACCCGCCCAGCGACGCGGTCTACTACCCGCTCTACACCAAGTGCGCCGAACTCGAACTGCCGCTGTGCGTCAACACCGGCATCCCCGGCCCGCCCATTCCCGGCGAGGTGCAGCACCCGATCCACCTCGACCGGGTGTGCGTGCGGTTCCCGGAGCTGAAGCTGTGCATGATCCACGGCGCCGACCCGTGGTGGGACGTGGCGATCCGGTTGCTGCTCAAGTACGCCAACCTGCGGCTGATGACCTCGGCCTGGTCGCCCAAGCGGCTGCCCGAGGCGCTGCTGCACTACATGCGCACCCGCGGCCGGGACAAGGTCATCTTCGGCTCGGACTGGCCGGTGCTGCGGATGTGCCGGGTGGTCCCGGAGGCGACCGCCCTGGATCTGCCCGACGACGTCCTGGACAACTACCTCTACCGCAACGCCGCCGAATTCTTCTTCGGCCGATCCGACCGGGAGCACTGATGGTCGACCGCTACGAACTGCGCCGGCAGGACTACAGCCTGTCCGAGGACCACCGGGCGGTGCAGCAGGCCTACCGCGAGTTCTTCGCCACCCACTGCCCGATCGAGGTGGTGCGCGAGGCCGAGGCCACCGGTTTCGACAAGAGCCTGTGGGAACGGTTGTGCGCCATGGGGGCGGCGTCGATGGCGGTGCCGGAGGCCGCGGGCGGCGACGGGGCGACCCTGGTCGACCTGACCCTGGTCGCCGAGGAGGTGGGCCGGGTGCTGGCCCCGGTGCCGTGGATCGACCACGTCGTCGCCGCCCGGCTGCTGGCCGCCCTCGACGCGGCCGACGCCGACGCGGTGGCGGGCCGGCGCATCGTCGGCATCGACCCGCACCTGGACCCGGGCACCGGGCCGCGGCTGGTGCCGGCCGCTTCGATCGCCGATCAGATCGTGGTCCGCGACGGCGACGACGTGCTGGCACTGCGGTTCGCCACCCGGCACACCCGCGTCGACAATCTGGGCCGGCTGCCGATGGCCTGGGTGGATCCGGCCGCCGCCGACGAGCGCACCGTGCTCGGCAGCGGACCCGGGGCCGTCGCCGCCTACCGTCGCGCCCTGGACGAGTGGCGGCTGCTCACCGCCGCCGCGCTGGTCGGGCTGGTGGAGCAGACCATGACCATCGCCTGCGAATTCGCCAGGAACCGTTACACACTCGGGGTTCCGATCGCCACCCTGCAGGCCATCTCGCACCCGCTGGCCAACATGGCCGTCGTGGTGCACGGCGGCCGCAACCTGGCGCACCGCGCGGCCTGGTTCCTGGACAACGAACCCGACGAGCGCCCGGAACTGGCGCCGTCGGCGTTCGTGTTCATGGCCGAGGAGGCGTCCCGCGCGGCCACCATGGCCGTGCACGTCCAAGGGGGACTGGGGGTGTCGGCCGAGGCGCCGGCCACCGCCTATCTGGTGCGCGCGAGGGGTTGGGCGGTGGCGGCGGGGGATCCGGCCGCCACCGCCCAGTACATCGCCCGCCTCGTCGCGGACCGCGAGACCGCCTGAAGGGACCGTGCCGATGGACTTCTCCCGCGTGCAGCTGTCCGCGGAGGACCGGGCGTTCCACGCCGAGATCCGGGACCTGCTGGGCACCCTGGTCACCGCGGAGGTGCGCCGCCGCGACCGCGAGACCGGTGACAACTTCGACGAGGGCGTGCATCTGGCGCTCGGTGCGGCCGGCTACCTCGAGCAGGAGCTCAAGGCCGGCCAGGAGGGCGGGTTCAGCCGGGTGCGCCGGCGCATCTGGGAACTGGAGAAGCGCCGCTTCCACGTGCCGTGGGTGACCTGGGGCACCACCGCGCTGGTGGCCCGGACGGTGGCCCGGTTCGGCAGCCCCGAGCTGCAGCGGGAGGTGCTGCCCGGGGTGTACAGCGGGCACGTGCGGATGTGCCTGGGCTACACCGAACCCGAGGGCGGCTCCGACATCGCCACCTGCAAGACCCGCGCGGTGCGCGACGGCGACCACTGGATCATCAACGGCGCCAAGATGTTCACCACCGGCGCGCACAACTGCCAGTACGTCTTCCTGATCACCAACACCGACCCGGACGCGCCCAAGCACCAGAGCCTGACCATGTTCCTGGTGCCGCTGGACACCCCGGGCATCGAGATCCAGGGCATCCGCACCGTCGACGGCGACCGCACCAACATCGTCTACTACAGCGACGTGCGGGTGCCGGACCGCTACCGGCTCGGCGAGGTCAACGGCGGCTGGCAGGTGCTGCGCGAGCCGCTCAACGCCGAGCACGGCGCGGTCGCCGCCGCCGAGGACGGCCTGCAGGACGCGTCGATCATGGCCCACCAGGCCGGTTTCATGGCGCACGCCGTCGACACCGCGCTGGCCGTCTGCGCCCGCCGCGACGAGGCGGGCCGGCGTGCCCTGGACGAGGGCTCGGTGGCCTACCGGCTCGGCCGGGCGACCGCCCGGCTGGAGGCGGCGCTGTCCACCCCGAGCATCTTCGGCCGGGTGGCCATCGCCCAGACCATGCGCGACATCGCCCCGGACCTGATGGACGTGCTCGGCTCGGCCGCGGCGCTGCCGGCCGGCACCGACGGATCCGCCGACGACGGTGCCGCGGAGTACCTCTACCGGTTCGCGCCGCTGTGCGGCATCTACGGCGGCACGCTGGAGGTGTTCCGCAACATGATCGCCCAGTACGTGCTCGGGCTGGGCAAGCCGGCCTACGCCCCGCCGAAGGGGCGGTGAGATGGGCTTCGGCGCGGGCCTGTCCACCGCCTGAGCCGACACGCCGCGTTGGCGGTGCCGACAAATTGTCGGAGGCGTATGTCAGGATGCCGCCCGGATGTTCGCCAGGGCTGAAGGGGGAGCTGGGCGGGGTGGGGGTCGGTGAGGCCGCCGGCAGTGTGTGGGCAAAATCGCCGAACGACGCCGGGGCGTGGCTGCCGCTGTGGCGGCACATGGACGACGCAGCCGACGTGGCTGGTTATCTGTTCGACACGTGGCTTGCGGGCTCGGTCGTTCGGGTGCTCGCGGAACCGTTCGGCGGCGACACGACTGCCGCCCGTGTCGCGCTGACCTTCCTCGCCGGGTTGCACGATGTGGGTAAAGCGACCCCGGCATTCGCCGTGCAGTGCCCTTCGCTGGCACAGGCGATGCGCGATTCGGGGCTGGACATGCCCGAGACGAAGGCCGGGCTGGCCGACCGCGGTTTGGTCCCGCACGCGATGGCCGGATACCACCTGCTGCGGAGATGGCTGGTCGGACGCGGCTGGATGCCGATGCGCGCCACGGCGTGGGCGGTGATTGTCGGCGCTCACCACGGTGCACCACCTGACTCGCAGGCGGCCCAGAACGCCCGACCGGAAGAGCACCCGGGGCTGTACGGCACTGGGTTGTGGTCCGAGGTGCAGGACCATCTGATCCAGCGTATGGCCGATCGGACGGGTGCGGCCCACCGGCTGGACGCTTGGAAAGACCTCAAGCTCACGGCTTCGTTCCAGGTGCTGGCCAGCGCCCTGGTCATCCTCGCCGACTGGATCGCCAGTAACGAACGGCTCTACCCGTACTACCCGTCGGGCGCCGCCACTCCGGGGTGTCGGACGGGCGTCGGACGGCTGCGGCTGCCGTCACCATGGCATCCCGACGCTCACGCGACATCGGCTGTCGAGTTGTTCGGTCGGCGCTTCCGGCTCCCGGACGGCGCTCGCCCCAGACCGGTCCAACTGGCGGCGTGCACTGTGGCCGAGCAGATGCCGGAGGCCGGGATGGTCGTCATCGAGGCACCGATGGGGGAGGGCAAGACCGAGGCGGCGCTCGCGGCCGCGGAGATCATGGCGCGTCGGTGGGGTGCCGGCGGAGTGCAGGTGGCGTTGCCGACACAGGCGACCACCGACGCCATGTTCGAGCGGGTGGTCGCCTGGCTGGACACCATGGGCGCCGGTGCACAACCCATCGGCGCGGTCACCCTCAGCCATGGCAAAGCCCGGTTCAACCGAGTCTTCGCCGGACTGCTCGAGGGCGGCGCGCCGAACGAGATCGGCCGCGACGAGGAACCGGATGCCGAGACGCACACCAGCCGGGACCACAACGTCATCGCGCACGCGTGGCTGGCAGGGCGCAAGAAAGCCCAGTTGGCGAACTTCGTCGTCGGCACGATCGACCAATTGTTGTTCGCCGCACTGAAGGCACGTCATCTGATGCTGCGCCACCTCGCCCTGACGGGGAAGGTCGTCATCATCGATGAGGTCCACGCCTACGACGTGTTCATGAACAGCTACCTGCTCAAGGTGCTCACCTGGCTGGGCACGTACGGGGTTCCGGTCGTGGCCTTGTCCGCAACGCTCCCGTCGGATCGTCGCCGAGCACTGCTGGACGCGTATCGCCGTGGCCGGTCGACCGGTGCGGTACCAGAGCCCCTGGCCGACGACGGTGACACGACTCCCGCCTACCCGCTGATCTCCTGGACGGAGCAGGGCAGGGTCGTGAGCCGCGGCGTCGAACCATCGGCACGGCGGCTCACCGTACAGATCGACACGCTCGGCGGCGGAACGCGGGACGACGCGGCCCTAGTCGCGTTGCTCCGCGACCGGCTGTCCGAAGGTGGCTGCGCCGTGGTGATTCGCAACACCGTCTCGCGCGTCCTGCACACCGCGGATCTGCTCGCCCAGGTCTTTCCGGGGGAGGTGAGTGTGGCGCATTCACGGTTCATCGCAGCCGATCGGATGCGCAATGATGCGGAGCTGCTCCATCGGTTCGGTCCGCCGAATGCCGATACTCGACGGCCGCACCGCCATATCGTCGTGGCCTCACAGGTGGTCGAGCAGGCGCTGGATATCGACTTCGACCTGATGGTCACCGATCTGGCACCGATCGATCTCGTCCTGCAACGCATCGGACGACTGCATCGGCATCAGCGGGGGGACGGGCAGGACCGCCGACCACCGAAACTCCGTCTCGCCCAGGTGTTCGTCACCGGCGCGGACATCGCGGAAGAACCACCGCAACTCGAACCCGGGGCGGTGCGGGTCTACGGCGCCTACCCGCTGTTGCGCACCGCCGCCGCGCTTCGGAACCGTTTCGGCGGTGTGCTCGAGCTGCCGACCGACATCGCACCGTTGGTGGAGGTCGTCTACGGGGACACGCGGATCGAGCCGGAACCGTGGCGGACGGCGACCGCCGAGGCGTATGCGGACTGGTGCGAGCAGCAGGAACGGCGTGCCGCCGATGCGCGAAAATTCCAGATCGCCGAGCCCTCGGTTGCCGGAAAAGCCATTCTCGGCTGGTTGTCCGGCAATGTCGGAGAGACCGATGACGACGCCCAGGGGCAGGGCCAGGTTCGCGACGGTTCCCCGAGCCTGGAAGTGGTGCTCGTCCAACAGGACGACGCCGGACGGTGGTGCACGCCGTCCTGGCTGCCGGCCGGACAGGCGTCGCTGCCGGTGAGCCGGGAGGATCCGCCGGACCCCGATGTCGCGATGATCCTTGCCTCGTGTGCGGTCCGGCTTCCACCGGTGCTGAGCGGCGAACGCGTCGAGCAGCTGCTCCGGGCCGCCACGCCGAAGTCTTGGGCGGCATCGTCGCTGCTGTACCGGCTCGGCGTTCTCGTGGTCGACAACGACGGCGGCGGCCAGATCGATGGCTACACGATTCGATACACACCCGAGCGCGGACTGGAGGTGCGAAGGCCGTGACCGAGTCCAACGGCTTCAATCTCATCGACGACCCATGGATCATGGTCCTCGACCACGACGGAACCCTCCACGAGGTTTCCATCCTGGGCTTGATCGAGGAAGCACCCCGCTTTGCCCGGATCGTCGGTGACATCGAGACGCAGGCGTTCGCGATCGTCAGGCTGCTCCTGGCATTCCTGCACCGGGCGATCGACGGGCCCGCCGACGAGGAGGAGTGGCTTGCGTTGTGGCAGGCCGACGAACTACCCGCCGACGCGGTGCACCGGTATGCCGACCGGGTGCGGGGACGGTTCGATCTCTTCCATCCTCGGACACCGTTTTTCCAAGTCGCCGATCTGCGCTCGGGGTCCGACGGGGTCTCCGGGCTGGAGAAGATCATCGCCGACATCCCGAACGGTATCCCGTTCTTCACCACGCGTTCGGCGGCGTCGGTCGGTCGCATCACCGCCGCCGAAGCCGCCAGGTGGCTCGTACATGTCCATGCATTCGACCCTGCCGGAATCAAGACCGGCGCGGTCGGGGATCCAACCGTCAAAGGCGGTCGGGGGTACGGGAGCACTGTCGGGTGGTCGGGCCAGATCGGCGGTGTGCTGCCGCACGGTGAGAACCTGCGGGAAACGCTGGTACTCAACCTGATCGCGCGTAGTGCCGAGGCGTACGTCCAGGTCGGGTGCGACGGCGACGTGCCGCCGTGGGAACGCGATCCCGACGGGCCGACGTGGAGCGAGCGACCGCCGCGCGGTGCGATCGATCTGTACACCTGGCAGACGCGGCGGGTGCGGTTGGTCGGCGACCCGACCGGCGTCACCGGTGTTGTGTTGGCAAAAGGCGATGTCATCGAGCCGCGCAACCGCCATCTTGTCGATCCGCACACCGCATGGCGGTACAGCGAACCACAGAGCAAGAAACACAAGACGGTCGTGTACATGCCCTACACGCATGACCCCAACCGGGCGGTATGGCGGGGGTTGAACGCGATCCTGCCCGCGACTGCCAGCCGCCGGGCGGGCGGGCGGGAGTCCGAGCGATTCCTCGCGCCGGGAGTGCTGCAGTGGGTCGCCGACCTGGCCGAGCAGGGCTACCTGCCGGACGGTTACCGGCCCAGAACCAGGGTCTACGGCGTGCAGTACGGGAGAGATAAGACTGTGTACGCGGAGATCGTCACCGACGAACTGCCGTTGTCGGTCATGGTGCTCCGGGACGACCATCCCGAGGCCGGCCGTGTGGCGGTGGCCGCGATCGAGGATGCCGAGGCAGTGGCGGACGAACTCAGGAAGCTCGCCGAGAACGTCGCGCAAGCAGGCGGTGCAAGACCGAACAGCGGCGCAGGCGGCGCAGCGCGTGAGGAACTGTACGCGGTGCTGGACGCTCCCTACCGCCGGTTCCTCGGCACCCTTGCGCCGGGGGTCGATCTGGAGCGGGCACGCGTCGACTGGACCCGCGAGGTGTATCGAGCGACGCGTGGGATCGCTCGTCGGATCGTGACCGAAGCCTCCCCGGCTGCCTGGACCGGACGGGAGATCCGCGGGCGCCTGGTCAATGTCGGCCTGGCCGAGGCGTGGTTCATGGCCGCGTTGCGGCGACGACTTCCACCGCAGGTGTTTGAGATGAAGCAATCGGAGGAGATTCCGGCATGACGACCACCCGTGCGGACCAGACCGAAGAAAACGCCGAAAAATCCGCACCCTGGCGACGACGGCTCGGATCAGCTGTGGATGCGCGCCTGCAACGGTTGCAGGCCGAGTATCTCAGCGGAACACCGCATGCCCGGGCCGCATTGGCAAAGCTCCGCCGGGCTGTGGGCAAACCGGCCGGCAGCGTCCCCGAGGTCTGGGCCTACACCGTGGCACTCGTTCCCGCCGAGTTGTCCTGGGACCGGGATGAGCCGAGCCATGCCGAACAGGCAGCGCACGCCGCGATGACGCTGTACGCGCTGCACCAGCAGGCGATGCCGGTTCCCGCGCACGTGCCCGGCGTGTCGTTCGGTACCGCCGTGAGCAGGCTGGCGGCCAGCGAAGGGTCGAGTGCCGATGCCGTCACCCGCCGGTTCATGGCTGTCGCCACCGCCGTTTCGATCGACGAGATTCTCGTCCACGTACGCGGATTGGTTACCCAGCTGCGAGGCAGGCAACTGGGTTTCGACTATGCGAAGTTCGCCGATGATCTGCACCTGCTGCTGAACCCGCAGTACACAGCGTTGGTGCGGCTGTCCTGGGGCCGTGACTTCTACCGGACCGGACCGGACTGGCAGCAAGCCGCCCCGACCGACCGCGAACAGACTTCCCGATCAGATGAGGAGGAAAAGTGATGACCCGCACGTTCATCGACTTCCATGTGCTGCAGACCGTCCCACCGAGCAACCTCAACCGGGACGACACCGGTAGCCCGAAATCCGCGGTCTACGGCGGTGTCCGTCGTGCCCGGGTCTCCAGCCAGGCCTGGAAGCGCGCGGCGCGAAAAGCATTCGAAACCGAGCTGGACCGCGGCGAGCTGGGCGTTCGTACTCGGCGCATTGTGGAGCTCCTGGCCGATGAGATCACCTCACTGCGGGAGGACCTGCGGGAGCAGGCGATCGATTTGGCGACCGAAACGTTCAAGGCCGTCGGCATCGTGACCAAGGCGGCCAAGAAGGGAGAACCCGGTGAAGCCGGCTATCTCGTCTTTCTGAGCCGAAGCCAGCTTCGGGCGCTGGCCGAGGCGGCGATCGCCGCCGCCGATGCCGGCGATGTGGCCAAGGCGTTGAAGGACGCCAATGTGAAGGATCTGGCGGATCGCGACCACTCGGTGGATATCGCTCTGTTCGGCAGGATGGTCGCCGACGAAGCCAATCTCAATGTCGATGCCGCGGCACAGGTCGCACACGCGATCAGCGTGCACGCCGCGGAGACCGAATTCGACTATTTCACCGCCGTCGACGATGTCGTGGCCGCTGCCGACGAATCCGGTGCCGGCATGATCGGTACCGTCGAGTTCAATTCGGCCACGCTCTACCGGTACGCGACCGTCGATGTCGATCGGCTGCACGACAACCTCGGGGATGCCACCGCTACGCAGCGCGCGGTGGAGGCGTTCGCGCGGGCGTTCGTCCGGTCGATGCCGACGGGCAAGCAGAACACGTTTGCCAACCGGACGCTGCCGGAGGCGGTGGTGGTGTTCGTGCGGGACAGTCAGCCGATCAACCTCGTCGGTGCGTTCGAGCAACCGGTACGCGAGACGGAACGCCACGGCCGGGTCAAGGGGGCCTGCGAGGCGTTCCGGGACGAGGCCAAGGAGGTCGAGCGGGCCTTCGGTGAGACCCCGGTGGCGGCCTGGGTGACCCGCGTGGGGTCCGACACGGCAAGCCTGGACGATCTGGGCGCCAACGTCGCGTTCGACGAACTCGTGACGGCACTGGGCCGTACCGTCGCCGACCGGCTCGGCGGGCAGGCATGAGTGTTGTCGCACTCCGGCTCGCCGGCCCGCTGCAGTCGTGGGGTGCGGGCAGCCGGTTCACTCGGCGCGGCACCGAACGGTTTCCGACCAAGAGCGGTGTGCTGGGGTTGGTGGCCGCGGCGCTCGGGCTACACCGGGGCGCCCCGCTCGATGAGTTGAACACGCTGCGGTTCGGTGTTCGCATCGACCAACCGGGCACGCTGCTGCGGGACTTTCATACGGCCCACAAGCCGGAGCGGCAGAAGAACGGCGAGCTCAAGTGGACGGCGCTGCCGTTGTCGCATCGCTACTACGTGGCCGACGCGGTCTACCTGGCGTGTCTGGAAGGCGCGACCGACCTCGTCGAGCGTGTCGACACAGCCGTCCGCCGACCGGCCTTTCCGCTCTATCTCGGGCGCCGTTCCTGCCCGTCGGCCGGTCCGGTGGCGCTCGGCGTACTGGATGGTGACCTGGACACGGTGCTCGCCACCTATCCGTGGTTGGCTGCCGATCGGCTGCAACGGCGCCGACGTGGTGCGACCGTACGGCTCGCAACCGTCCGCGACGCTCGCGAAGGGGACACTGTCGTCGAGACGATCCGTGATGTCCCGATCAGTTACGACCCGAACTATCGGCGGTACGGCTGGCGGCGAGTGGTGCACGACTGGGTCGAGGTGCCGAACCCGGCGTGGTCCGGCGAAGAAGAGCACGATCCGATGTCGGTGTTGGAGGGGTAGAGCGTGTACCTGACGAGGATGGCGATCAACACCCGTCGTCGCGGCGCGCAGAAGCTGCTGGCCTCGCCGCAGGCGTTGCATGCCGCTGTGATGGCCGGGTTCGGCGAGCGGCGCAGCCGTGACGGTGAGCATCGTGTGCTGTGGCGTCTTGACAGCTACGCGCACGATCGCGTGCTGCTGTACACGGTCAGCCCGGACCGTCCGGATTTCACGCACTTGGTTGAGCAGGCCGGGTGGCCCGCCACTCCGTGCTGGGAGACCCGCAGTTACCAGTCGTTGCTCGACGCCCTGAAGGTCGGGCAGCAGTGGCGGTTCCGGCTGACGGCCAATCCGGTGCGATCAGGCCGCCGCGAGGGCTGGAACGACACGAAACCGCTCGGCCACGTCACGGTTGCTCAGCAGCAGCAGTGGTTGGTCGACCGGGCCGAGCGAGCGGGATTTCGTCTGCTCCCGTGCCCGATGGGTGAATCCACGGACGCCGACCGCGCTGTCGATCTCAGTGTGGTGGACCGTGCGGTGCGGCGGTTCCGACGGCAGGACCGGGTGGTGACGATTTCGACCGCCACGTTCGAGGGATCCCTGGAGGTCACCGATGTCGACGCGATGCGGACCACGCTGACCAAGGGGATCGGTCGGGCGAAAGCGTACGGTTGCGGTCTTCTGACGCTCGCACGACCACCAGCTGCGGGGTGATGGGTTGTGGTGGCCCGGCGGAAGACCGGTG